>Ga0081538_10000470_pt1 | contig 45253 bp, 37 predicted proteins | sample TabmetS5T2R1_FD_71022 | JGI IMG/M metagenome (GOLD analysis project Ga0081538, IMG submission 71022) | Tabebuia heterophylla rhizosphere microbial communities from the University of Puerto Rico - S5T2R1 | ecosystem: Host-associated > Plants > Roots > Rhizosphere ... | reverse complement strand
TTCGCGTCGAGCTCGACGAACTCGCCGCCGAGCCGTTCCGTCTCGAGCTGCATGGCGCGACCGAGCGTGTTGAGGAACTCGTTCGCCTTGAGCGGATTGAGGAATCCGAGCCGGAGGTTTCCGGGCTTCGGCTCCGGATAGCCCTCGGGCACGTCGAGCTCGAGGCTGCCGGTGAACTTGACGTCGGCGACCTGTGACCCGCCGCCGTCTCCGGACCCGCCACCTGAGCCGCCGTCGTCGTCGTCATCCCCGCAGGCGACGAACGCCGTTGCCGTGGCAAGGAGCGCGAGCACTAGGAACAGCCTTGCCGCCAATCGCCTCATGAGACCTCCCTCGACCGGGACGCGCGGGGCCGCGCTCTGATACTTGATCAATTATGCAGTGCGCCGGGGGCGAGTGCAATATGGGGGCGCGTCCGGCCCCCGCTCCGTGCATCGTCCTGGATAGGGCACCCTATGGGTGCACTGGGCAGGATCCTTGCCTCGCGCGAGCTCGGTATGGCGCCGCTTTTGATCAAATGTCCGCCGTGCGCATCTGGTACCAGAGCTTCATCGACCCCGAGCTGCATGCGCCCTACTTCGAGCGCCTGCGCCACCACCTCTCCGCGATCGCCGCGCCGGACACGGACTACGAGGTCGCGGGGGTTCGTCCGCCGGACGTCGCCCTACACCGGATCACCGAGTTCCGCTGCGCGGCCCAGGCCATCGACAACGCCATCCGCGCCGAGGAGCGCGGCTTCGACGCGGTCCTGATCGGCCACTTCCAGGACGCTGGCCTCTGGGAGGCGCGGTCCGCGGCCGCCGTGCCGGTGATCGGAATGGGCGAGGCCTCGATGCTGTACTCGCTCCAGCTCGGCCGCAGCTTCGGGCTAGTGTCGATCGACGAGGTCTTCGAACCCGTGCACCGGGAGCAGGCCGAGCGCTATGGCCTCATCGATCGGCTGGCAGGCATCGTGACGATGTCGACGCCGGTGGCCGACCTCGTCGCCGCTTTCGACTCGGACGCCGCCTACGCACGCGTGCGCGAGACGTTCGACCGTGCCTGCGCCCCGCTCGTGGCCGCCGGGGCGGAGGTGATCATCCCGGCGGGCGGGCTGTTCGGGCTGCTGAGCGCAGGCGAGCGCGACTTCCGAGCGGGCGAGAGCGTCATCCTCAACCCGCTCGCCGTCTCGTGCAAGATCGCGGAGGCCATGGCGAGCCTCCGGCGCTCGAACGGGCTCGCGACCAGCCGCGTGAACACGTTCCGCAGGCCGCCTCCGCAGGCGATCGAGGAGTTCCAGGCGTTCGCCAGGGCGGACGACTGAGAGGACCATCAGCGCCCCAAGGTGCGCCCGCTTCAGATCTTCGCTCTGGAGGCGACGTGTCAGCGCGCCGGAGCGGCCGCCCGGAGGTCCCTAAGGGCCTCTCCCGGCAGCGGAAACCAGCGCAACCGCTCGACGTCCGGGCCGAGCTCGAGGTCGATGACGTCCTCCTCGTCAGGCGCGCTCCGCTCGAACCGCTCGATGATCTGCTTCGCCTCCTCGAGCTGGCGGACGAGCCTCGTCTCGGGCGCCGTGGCGGTTTGACCGCTGATCTCGAGCTCCCCGGTCTCGTAGCGAACGTCGTAGAGGCTGACTGCCGGACGGCTGCGGCCGTCGCGGTGATGCCACTGCGCGCTGAAGGGATCGAAGCGGTAGAGGGGCAGGAGCTTCCAGCCCTGGTTCGCGACCAGATGCACCGCGTCGACCATGTATTTGAACGCGGTCTCGCTGATGAAGTAGTTGAAGTTCAAGCGGAACCACCCGGGCTTCAATCCCTCGAGGCCCGCGGCGACCTTCATCGCCACCCGGCGAGCGCTCTCCTCGTCGACTCTCGATAGCCGTTGGACATACGGGCCCGCGCAGAAACATCCGCCTCGCGCCTGAATGCCGAACAGGTCGTTCAGGAGCGAGACGACGAAGTGGGGGTGCAGCATCCCCCGTCGATGGCGGACACCCACCGAGACGATCGAGAGCCGGGGGAGCTCCGGGTTGCCGACGATCTGGATGTTGGGATTGGTCTGCCAGGATGAGATCGCGCGACGCACTAGCTCGTCTTCGCGCCGACGGATCGTGTCCGGTCCCACCGCTTCCTTCAGCTGGAAGACGAGGCCCGCTCGAATCGAGTCGACTATCGCCGGAGTGCCGGCTTCCTCTCGATGCTCGACCTCCTCGTGATAGGCATGGTCGGAGATCGAGACGAACGAGACGGTGCCACCGCCCGGCATGGTGGGGACCGGGTTATCGAACAGCGTGCGCTTGGCGACGAGCACTCCCGGGGTGCCCGGCCCGCCGATGAACTTGTGGGGCGAGAGAAAGACCGCGTCCTTGTAGGCGAGATGTCCGTCCGTGCCTCCGACGCGGGGGTTCATCTCGATCCTGAGATACGGGCCGGCCGCGGCGTAGTCCCATAGCGAGAGGGCACCGTGGCGATGCAGCAGGGTGGCGATCGCGACGCTCTCGGTGACGATCCCGGACACGTTCGATGCCGCCGAGAAGCTGCCGATCTTGAGGCTCCGATCGGAGAAGCGCGCGAGCTGCCGGCGGAGCTCCTCCTTGTCGAGGGTGCCGTCGGCATCCTCGCCGATGACGACCACGTCCGCGATCGACTCGCGCCAGGGCAGCTCGTTCGAGTGGTGCTCGTATGGTCCTATGAACACGACCGGCCTGTCGGCGTTGTGGGCCGGCCCTGACGTTCCGCGTAGCCCGAGCACCTGCGTCAGCTTGTCGATCGCACCCGTGGCGCCCGAGCCACAGAAGAGCACGACGTCGTCCTCGCCGCCCCCGACCGCCGCGTGAATGATGCGGCGCGCGTCCTCGCGCAGCCGCATGGTCTGCAGGCCAGTCGTGGATGACTCGGTGTGGGTGTTGGCATACAGGGGGAGCACCTTGTTGCGGATGAAGTCTTCGATGAAGCCGAGGGCGCGCCCCGAAGCGGTGTAGTCGGCATATACGAGCCGCCTGGGGCCGAACGGTCCGTCGAGCACGACGTCGTCCCCGATCACCGAACGGCGGACGAGGTCGACGACTGCTTCGCGCGTCTCGGCCCCGAGGCGATGTACCGCTGTCGGGTCGAGCAGCTCCGCCGAGTCGCCGGACGCTCCGCGGCGCCGGCCCATCGCCTGCTGGGCGCGTGCCGCGTCCATCCTGAGCTGGGCCGCGATGAGATTGCGGTTGATCGCCTGCCAGATTCGTATGGCAACGCCCATGTCGTCGCCGGCGAGGGCGTCCAGATCGTCGGCGTGCAGCTCGAGGATGACCGCGTCCTCGTGTGCGCTGCAGCTTGCGCTGCGCGGGCCACGATCGACGAGTGGGAGCTCCCCGACCACCTTGCCCGGTCCGAGGGTGGCGATATGCGCGGTCCCCCAGGATCGCGCAACCGTGACGTCGACCGTGCCCTCCGCGACGACGAAACACCAACCGCCGTCCTCGCCCTCCAGGAAGAGGACCTCTCCTGCCGGTACGGCCCGTTCGCGGAGCCGGCCATTGACGCGCAGAAGCTCATCGCTTGTGAAGGCGGAGAAGAAGGATGAGTGCCGCAGGACGTTCATCCTGCGCGGGCCCGCCGGCGAGGTCGCCGCAGCCGATGGCGGACGTCCCGCCACGGCGGCGCCGCGCCGGCCGTTCCCGCCCGCGCCACCACCCACGAGCGCGGCAGTTGCCTGGCGCACCCTCGCGCACAGTACGAGCGCCAAGCGTCGCAATACCTTGGCCGCGAGCGGACGTCCCATGGAGCGGATGACGTCGAAGTCGCTGGTCTCGAGGTAGAAGCCGACGAGTGGCTCCTGAACGGTCGCCGTGCCCGACCGTGGACAAGAGCCGTTCAGGGCCATCTCGCCTAGCACGTCGCCTGCTCCGGCGGTTCTTATGAGCACCAGTTGCTGTCCGGCCCCGATATGGAGCGCGACGCGTCCTCGTGCAATCAGGTACAGGCGATCGGCGATCTCGCCCTCTCGAAAGAGCACCTCCCCGGCCCCGCACTCGAACGGATGCAACAGGGCCGCGACCTCGACCTGCTCGGCCGCGTCCAGGTCGGCGAAGAGATCTGCGCCGCCGACGATCATCTCTCGCGAGGGCCTCAAGACCGCTCCCTAATCGCGCAGCACCTGTGAGGTCTCACCATGCGCGAAGAGCGCCCGGAGCGTACCCGCGGCCCGGGAACGGAGGTACTCCATGCCCGCGAATGCACAAGGCGACCTCCAAGAACCGACGCATTGCGAGCGCGCAATCCCGGACAGGGTGCGATTGAGGCGCCCGTCAGCGCCCCAGGTACGCTCGCTTCAAATCCTCGCTCTCGAGCAGCGCCGCGGCCGTGTCTGACAGGACGATCGACCCGGTTTGGAGCACGTAGCCGCGGTCGGCGATTCGCAGCGAGATGTTGGCGTTCTGCTCGACTACCAGGACGGCCACGCCGCTTCGGTTGACGCGCCGGATGATCTCGAAGTTCTGGCGCACGAGGGTTGGGGCCAGGCCCATCGACGGCTCGTCCATCAGGAGCAGCCGCGGCTCGGACATGAGCGCCCGGCCCATGGCCAGCATCTGCTGCTCGCCGCCGGACAGGGTGCCGGCGATCTGCTGGCGGCGCTCGTGGAGGCGGGGGAAGAGCTCGAAGACCTGATCGCGGGCCTGGTCGAGGCCGCCGTTTCGCAGGTAGGCGCCGAGCTCCAGGTTCTCCTCGACCGTGAGCGGCGCGAACAGGCGCCGGTTCTCCGGCACGATCGCCATGCCCATCGCGATCCGGCGGCTCGTGGCCAGGCCGGTCACGTCCTCGCCGTCGAACTCGACCACCCCGCTGCGCGGCCGCACGAGGCCGAGGATCGTCTTCAGCGTCGTCGACTTACCGGACGCGTTCCCGCCGAGCAGACAGACCAGCTCGCCCTCGTTCACCTCGAGCGACACGTCCTCGAGGATCCGGATCTCGCCGTAGTAGGTCGTGACGCCGTCGAGGCGCAGCAGCGTCACGCGGCCTCCTCCACCCGCCCGAGGTAGGCCTCCACCACCGCCGGGTCGGTGGCGCAGGCGTCGAACGACCCCTCGGCGACCTTCACCCCGTGGTCGAGCGCGACCACCCGGTCGGAGATGCCCTCGACGACGTGCATGTCGTGCTCGATCACGAGGATCGTCAGCCCGCGCTCGTCGCGCAGCCTGCCGATCAGCTTGGTGACCTCCGCCGTCTCGCGCGGGTTCATCCCCGCCGCGGGCTCGTCGAGCAGCAGGAGCCGGGGCCGGGTGGCGAGGGCGCGGGCGATCTCGAGCCGCCGCCGGTTGGCGTAGGAGAGGCTGTAGGCCGGCTGCTCGCGGCGGTAGCCGGCGAGCCGCTCGCCGAAGAAGGCGAATACCTCGTCGGCCAGCTCGCGCACCTCGCGCTCCTCGCGACGGGCGCGCGGGGTCCGCAGGAGCGACTGCCAGACCCGCGCCCGGGTGCGCCCATAGGTCGCAGCCGTGACGTTCTCCTGCACCGACATGTTGAGGAACAGCCGGAGCGACTGGAACGTACGGGCGATGCCCAGCGTCGTGACCTTGTACGGCGGCAGGCCCACCAGCTCGCGGCCCTCCAGCCGGATGGAGCCGGCGTCGGGGGCGTACACGCCCGTGATCAGGTTGAACGCCGTGGTCTTCCCGGCGCCGTTCGGCCCTATCAGGCTCACCACCTCGCGCTCCCCGACGGCGAGGTCGAGGTCCGAGATCACCTCCAGGCCGCCGAAGGACTTCCGTACGCCGGACAGCTCGAGCAGTGGGCGCACGTCAGGCCACCTCTATGCGCTTGGCCCCGAACAGGCCGGCGGGTCGGAGGTTCATGACGACGATGAGGAGCGCGCCGAGCATGAGTTGGCGCGTGACGCTCGGGTCCAGCATGAGCCGGTTCTCCCACACGAAGGCCGCAAGGTAGACGAGCGGCACGAGCGCCAGGAGCCGGGCCCGCGGTCCGGCCTGGCTCAGCCACACGGCGAGCACGACTAGCGCGACGAACGCCCAGTTGCCGATGGTCCGCGGGTCCTCGGGGAGGAGGAGCCAACCGTCGATCGCCGACGAGAACGTCCAGTCGGCCTGGGGGGACCCGGCCACGGTCTCCGGCCAGATGCCGCCGACGACCGCGTGCAGGGCGAGGCCGAGCGCCACCACGCCCGCCAGCACGGCGGCCAGCCGCGTCCAGGGGCGCACGGTGATCACGAGCGCCAGGAGGATGCCGGCGTAGAAGATCCAGCTCGCCTCGTCGGGCTCGCGGAGGAGCTCGAAGGAGATTCCCACCACCGCCGCGCCGGCGAGCATGCCGGTGATGCTGCCGGCCCCGCCCAGGATCACGGCCGCGTAGATCAGGATCAGGAACGGGGTCTCGAAGTTGCGCGGGAACACGCCGATCTGGAGCGCGGCGAAGATCGACCCGGCGAGGCCGGCCACCGCGGCGCCGAAGGCGAACGCGAGCAGCTTCAGCCGCTTGACCGGCATGGTCATCAGGCCGGCGGCCAGCGGGTCTTCCCTGATCGCTCGCCACGCGCGCCCGGTGCGCGAGTTGTCGATCAGGTAGAGCCCACCGATCAGCACCACGAGGACGACCAGGCTGAGGTAGAAGTAGTCGGTCGGCGTCAGGAACTCGATCCCGAGCAGGTTGATCGGGTCGACCCCGGCGATGCCGTTCGGGCCGCCCGTGATGTCGACCGGCTCGTCGTCGCCGGGCAGCGTTACGCGGTCGAGGTTCGTCACGAGCTCGACGAACACCTGGCCGAAGAAGAGCGTGACGATCGCCAGGTAGTCGCCGATCAGCCGCCGCGAGGGCAGCCCCAGCAGGAAGCCGAGGAGCGCGCACGCGACGACGACGATGAGGATCGCCAGCCAGCTCGACAGGTGCACGTCGATCTGGTCCGACGCGAGCAGGGCATAGGTGTAAGCCCCGAAGCCATAGAAGGCGATGTAGCCGAGATCCAGCAGCCCCGCCCAGCCGACCACGATGTTGAGGCCGAGGGCCAGCATCGCCAGCAGGAGCGTGTTGACGCCGACGCGGACCACGAAGTCCGAGTCGGTGAGGAAGGGCACGGAGGCGACGAGCGCGGCGAAGATCACGAGGCGCCACACCGGGGCCACGCCGTCCCAGGCCGCGAGCGCCCGACCGACGATGCCGCCGCGCCGCTCGCGCCGCTCCTCGAGCCGCGCCACCCATTCGTCGACGCCGACCGGGGCCACTAAACCTTCTCGATCGCCGGGGATCCGAGCAGACCGGTGGGGCGGACCAGCATCACGACGATGAGGATCCCGAAGACGATCAGGTTCTGGAACGTGGTGGAGATGTAGCCGGCGGTGAACGCCTCGGCGAGCCCGATCAGGAGCCCGCCGAGCATCGCGCCCGGGATGTTGCCGATGCCGCCGACCACCGCCGCGGTGAACGCCTTCAGGCCGGCGGTGAAGCCCATGAGGTGCCAGACCCTGTCGAACACGAGCCCCACCATCACGCCGGCGGCCCCCGCCAGCACCGACCCGATGAAGAACGCCGCGACGATCGTGCGGTTCACGTCGATGCCCATCATCTCGGCGGCCTCGCGGTCATAGGCCACCGCGCGCATCGCCTTGCCGAGCTTGGTCTGGGCGACGAAGCGTGCCAGGGCGACCATCAGGAGCGCCGCCGACACGATCACCAGGATCCGGATCAGCGAGATGTCGAGCGGCCCGGCGTGGATGCCGGTGGCGGGCGAGATCAGCTCGGAGGTGTCCATGTTGCGGACGTCCGCGCTGAACAGGAGCAGCGCGGTGCTCTGGAGGAAGAAGGACATGCCCAGCGCAGTGATCAGCGGGGCGATCCGCGGCGCGTCGCGCAGCGGCCGGTAGGCGAAGCGCTCGATCGCGACCCCGAGCAGGCCGGCGCTCAGGCCGGCGGCGAGGAACATGAGCACGAGCACGAGCGCCACCGGCACGGCCGGTGAGGCGGCGCCGCCGAGCGCGATGAGCGTGAAGTAGCCCATGAACGCGCCCATCATGTAGACCTCGCCGTGGGCGAAGTTGAGCAGCTTGAGAATGCCGTAGACGATCGAGTAGCCCAGCGCCAGCAGCGCGTACAAGCTGCCCAGCGTCAGCCCGTTGACGAGCTGCTGGACGAAGAAGTCCATCTCCTACCGCCGCGCGCGGCCGGGGCCCCGGCCCCGCGAGGGACCGGGGCACCCCCTCCGGCCGGTCTCGTTACTGCACGAGCTCGAAGTTCCCGCCCTGGATCTTGAAGATGAAGAACTTCGCGCGCCTGATGTCACCGTTCTCGTCGAACGAGATCGGTTGGCCGAGGATCGACTCGTCCAGCTTCACCTGACGGATCTGATCGGCGACCGCCTCACGCGAGGGGTCGCCCCCCTCGCAGGCCGCGAGAATCGCGGTCGCCACGACCTCGATCGCCGCGTACGTCGGCGGACCGAACGTCCCAAACTCGCCGTACTTCTCGCTGTAGGCGTCGCCGATCGGCTTGCTCTCCGGGATGCTCGTGATGTCGGGCGCGAACGCCGATACGTACGACCCCGCGATCGAGAAGTCGTCGGGCGAGAAGAGGCCGTCCGAGCCGAAGATCACCGCGTCCTTGCCCTGCTCCTGCATCTGCTTGCCGAACTGCTGGGCGTTCGCGGCGAGCTGCCAGGGCAGGAAGACCACGTCGGTGTCGTCGGCGATCCTCGACACGATCGCCGAGAAGTCGGTCTGCTTCTGGTTCACCGACTCCCGGGTCGTCTGGACGCCTTCCTTCTTCAGCTCATCCTCGAGCACGTCGGCGATGCCGGTCGAGTATGACGTCTGGTCGTCGACGATCAGCACGTTCTTTACGCCGAGCTCGTCGATCATGTAGTCCGCGTCGGTCGGACCCTGGACCTCGTCCTTCGGCACGACGCGGGAGAAGGTCGGATAGTCGCCGCTCTCGGTCAGCTCCGTGGCGGTCGCCGACTGGGAGACGAACCCGAGTCCCGCGCGGTCGAACAGCGGCCCGGCGGCATCGACCTCCTGGCTCCCGGCCGGGCCGACCACGCCGACGATCGCGTCGTCCGAGACGAACTGCTGCGCGACCGTCGAGGCCTGACCGGGGTCGAGCTGCGTGTCGCCCTCGACCATCTTTAGCTTCGAGCCGTTCTCGCGGTTGAAGCGATCGAGGCCGAACCGGGCCCAGTTTCGCTGCTCCTCTCCGAGCTCCGCGGCATCCCCGGTGATCGGGGCCATCACGCCGATCGTCCCCGTGCAGTCGGCGGCGCTCGTCCCGCCGCCGCCGTCGCCACCGCCGCCGTCATCGTCGTCGTCGCCGCAGCCGGCGGCGACGACCGCCGCGAGCGCGAGGATCAGCATCGGCGTCCGCGAGGCTCGGATCAGGGCCATGGTCGTAGTCCTCCTCCCCCTTGGTCCGGAGCGTGGGCCATGAGCCTAGTCGGCAACTTGATCAAAAGTCAAAAGAAACCGGGCCGCCCGGCGTTCCCTTAATCTGCGGGCAACAGGAACTCCGGCACCTTCCGCGGGAGCGCCCTGCCGCTTTCGCGCTCCCAGGCTCGCTCCAGTATCGAGAGGTGCCGGTCCATCACCCGCTCGATCGCGTCGAGGTCGCGGCTCATCAGCGCGGCCAGCGTGCGCTCGTGGATGTCGATCGCGCGCTCGGCCTCGCCCGGCTCGATCGCGAACCGCTTCGCCACCTCGAGGCGCTGGAACAGCGTCTGCATCAGAGCCACCACGGTCGCGTTGTGCGTGGCGCGGGCGAGCGCCAGGTGGAACGGGGCGTCGAGGTCGCGGACCCGCTGCGGCTCGGCGGCCAGCTCGCGCTGGAGGTCGACCACGGCCTGCAGCGCCTCGAAGTCGTCCTCGGTCGCCAGCAATCCGGCGAGCTGGGCGACGCGTGGCTCGAACAGCCGCCGCGCCTCGAGGACACCGGAGATCTCGCCGATCGGGAGCACCGCCGCGCCGTGCAGCAGCTCGGGCGGGATCAGGTCCGACCGGACGTGGATCCCGCTGCGCGAGCCCCTGCCCGAGATGACCTCGAGCACCCCGGCGTCCACGAGCGCGCGCACCGCCTTGCGGACGGTCTCGCGGCTCACCCCCAGCTGCCGGGCGAGGGTTCGCTCGGCGGGCAGCCGATCGCCGAAGCGAAGGCGCCCGAGGCGGATGGGCTCGGCGATGCGCTCTACCACCTGGCGGACCGTGCCGCGCGCCTCCACCGGCTCGAAGCTGAATGCCATCGGCCCTATCTTGACCGCCGAAGCCGCCCGAAGCCCCGCCCATGGACTCCGGAGCGAACCATCATGGTCTAGGGTACGAGCCCATGGCGGAGCCAAGGTACGTCCTCGCCGAAGACGACGTCGAGGCTCGCGCTGACCCCGGCGGATCGGCCTCGGTCCGGGTGACGTTCGACCGCGACTCGGGCTCCGAGGCCCTCGAGCAGCGGGTGGTCCGCGTGGCGCCCGGAGGGTCCGCCCGGCGCGGCCCCGACGAGCGCGAGGAGGCATTGTTCGTGCTTCGGGGCAGCGGCCGCCTCGTACTCGACGGGGTGGCGCACGACCTCGAGCCCGAGACCGCGGCGTATGTGGCCCCGGGCGAGGCCGCCGCGGTCGAGAACAGCGGCCCCGGCGAGCTCTCCGCCGTGTCGGTGCTGCTGCCGCCGGCGGCAGATCCCCCCGCCGACCGGGCGGTCACCGTACGCCTGTCGGAGCAGGAGGCCCGCGACGCGACGAGCGACCGCGAGTTCCGCATCCTGCTCGAGCCGCGCTCAGGGCTCACCGGCGCCACCCAGTTCGTCGGTTACATCCCGACGAAGCGGGCGCCCGAGCACTACCACCGGTACGACGAGGTGATCTACGTGCTCGACGGGCAGGGCGTGCTGCATGTCGGCGACGAGCGCACCTCGATCGGCGCGGGGTCCTGCATCCACCTGCGCCCGGAGTTCCGGCACTGTCTCGAGAACACCGCGACGAGCGAGATGCGCGTGCTGGGCGTCTTCCGTCCCGCGGGCGACCCGTCCGAGGCGTACCTTCCGGATGGCACGCGGGCCTACGTCTCGGAGGAGGTTCCATGAAGTTCAAGCGCCGTTCGCGGGCCGCGTGGCGGGGCGGGGTCGAGGACGGGGCCGGGACCATCTCGCTCGGCAGCGGGGCGTTCGAGGGCGGCTACTCCCTCAAGGCGCGCACCGCGGACGAGAGCCCCGACACGAACCCCGAGGAGCTGATCGCGGCGGCCCACGCGGGGTGCTTCACGATGTCGCTCTCGAGCGAGCTCACCGAGGCGGGGCACCCGCCGGCGGACCTCCGCACGACCGCGACGGTCTACCTGGAGCGCCGGCAGGACGGGTTCGCGATTCCGCGCATCGACCTGGAGACCACGGGGGACGTGCCCGGGATCGACCAGGCGGCCTTCGAGCGTTTCGCGGTCGAGGCCGAGCGGGGCTGTCCCGTCTCGAAGGTCCTGGCGGCGGCCGAGATCACGGTTCAGGCCAGGCTCTCGCCATGACTGCCGGTCGTGTCACCGCCGCCGCGCGGCTCGACGTCGAGGCCGTCCGGGCCCGTTTCTCCTCGCTCGGGTCGGGCTTCCGCTTCCTCGACGCTCCGGGCGGCACGCAGGTGCCGGACGAGGTCGCCGAGGCGGTGGCGCGCACGCTCCGCGAGGCGAGCGGCAACCTCGGCGCCCCCTACGCGACGGGGCATCGGGTCGAGCGGATCCTCGGCGACGCGAAGGACGCCGGGGGCCGGATGCTCGGGTGCCGGCCGGACGAGGTCATCTTCGGCGCCAACATGACGACGCTCAACTTCGCGCTTGCGCGCACGCTCGCCCGCGACCTTCGGGCGGGCGACGAGATCGTGGTGACGCGGCTCGACCACGACGGCGGTGTGGCGCCCTGGGTCGAGCTCGCACGGGACCTCGACCTCGGCGTCCGTCACGTCGACGTCCACGACGACCTGACGCTCGACTACGCCCACCTGGAGCGCCAGCTGAGCCCGCGGACCCGGGTGGTGGCGTTCGCCTGGGCCTCGAACGCGGTGGGCTCGGTCACGGACGCGAAGCGGGTCTGCTCGCTGGCGCACGAGGCCGACGCGCTGGCGTGGATCGACGCGGTGCACTACGCGGCGCACGAGCCGATCGACGTGCGCGAGGTGGGCGCGGACATCCTCCTGTGCTCGTCCTACAAGTGGTGCGGGCCGCACCTGGGGATGGCATACGGGCGTTCGGAGGTCGTCGAGCGCTGGCGCCCCTTCAAGGCCCGGCCGGCGCCGAGCGAGCCGGTGGGGCGGCGCTTCGAGACCGGAACCTCGCCCTTCGAGCTGCTGGCGGGCCTGACCGCGACCGTCGAGTACCTCGAGTCGATCGGCGGCTACGAGGCGATCGGGCCACACGAGCAGGAGCTCGGCGAGCGCTTTCTGGCCGGTCTCCCCGACGGGGTCACGGTTTACGGCCCGCAGACGATGGCGGGCCGGGTGCCGACGTTCCTCCTGAACGTCGACGGCGTGGCGGCCCGCGACACGGCCCACCGCCTGGCCGACCGCGGCTACGGCGTCTGGCACCACGACAACTGGTACTCGCTCGGGCTCCGGTCGCGCCTGCCGTACGACGAGGAGGCCGTGCGCGTGGGGTTCGCCCACTACAACACGGCCGAGGAGGTCGACGGCCTGCTGGGCGAGCTGGCCGCGCTCGCCGCGCGGTAGCGCTCAGCGGTAGGCCAGCTGCTCGTCCCAGCTCGGGCGCCCCTCGCGGGTCAGGTCGAACAGGTTCCAGAGCGGTTCGAGGGTGCCGACGTGGCGGGGGTCCTGCCCGGGGTCCAGCGGCGCGTAGAAGAGCTCCGAGCCCCAGAAGTGGCGGATCGCCTCGCCGTCGCGGTGGAAGACGTTCAAGACCGGCCGCTGATGCCCCGTCGGGGTCTCCGCGTGATAGTCGCGGTTGTACGTGTTCGTCTCCGAGGAGAGAAGGCGGAGTCGCCGCCAGCCGCGCTCCTCGGCGAACGCCCGCACCAGCGGCAGCGGCGCTTTGGCCACGACCGCGAGGTTCAGGTTCTGGGTGGCATGCTCGACCGCGCCGTCCAGCTGGTCGAGGAGGGCCGTGCACGACGGGCAGGGACCCGCCGCGAGCGGCAGCCGGGCCGTCGAGCCCGTACCCGGGCCGGGACGGTCGTCGGCCGGGTCGCGCGGGAACATGAAGCTGTAGATGACGAGCGAGTCCTTTCCCGGCGCGAACAGCTCCGACATGCGCACGTCCGCCGGAGCGCCGTCTTCGCTCGCGCCCTGGAATAGGTAATCCTCGGGGATCGGTCCGCCGGCAGGCAGCGCGCGCCGAGCCGCGGCCACGGCCTCCATCGCCCGGCGCAACTCGATCTCCTGCTCAAGCAGCCGGTCGCGGGCCGCCCGGTAGTCCGGTGACTCGTTCGGAAACGTGACGCTCATGGGTCGCTCCTAACCATCGGGGTCTGCGACCTAAGACTCCGGAAGGGGCGGAAACGCATCGGTGCCCGCCGCGCCGACATCCGGGGTACCGGTTTTGGCCGAGGAGACGCAACCGGGGCCGGCGGCGCTTGTTCTCATTGCCACATGGTTGCGGCGGCGCGGGGGGTCCTCTCGATTGCAGGCGTAGTGCTTCTCGCGCTCGTCGCCGCCATGCCTGCCGAGGCCACCTTCCCCGGACGCAACGGCGTGATCGTGTTCGCCCGCAGCAGCGGCTCGGGCGACGCCGATCCACAGCTCCGCGAGCAGCGAGCGTTGATCGCGATGGCGCCGGGGAGCACGAGGCAGCGCGTGCTCGTGCGCTGCGAGCTCACGGACGGGGTACCGAGCGGTGGCGACTGCACCGCGACCAGCTTCGCGGCGCCCTCTTACGCGCCGCGTGGCGGCCGCATCGTGTTCGATGCGGGCGAGCGGCTGGGCCTGATCGACGCGGACGGCGGAGACCTCACGCTGCTGCCGGCGGCGACCCCCGATGACGGCAGCCCCGCCTTCTCGCCCGACGGCCGGCGGATCGTGTTCGCCGGCGCGAACGACCGAGGCACGACCGACCTGTACGTTCGGCGCCTGGACGGCGGCGGCGCGCGGCCCATCGTGCTCGACGCCGGTGAGCCCGCCTGGTCCTCCCGCAACGTGGTGGCCTATGTGCGGAGCGGCAACGTCTACGTCGCGCGCCCGGGAGGCCGGCATCGCCGCTTCGTCACGTCGGGAGTCTCGCCCGACTGGTCGCCGGACGGCAGGCGCCTCGCGGTCGTCCGGCCGTCGCCGCGGCTCACCTTCGACGCTCCCATCGGGAGCATCTACCTCGTGTCGCCGAGCGGGAGGGGCCCGCGACGGGTGCGTGGGGTGGACGACGCCTCGTTCCCGGCGTGGTCGCCGAACGGGCGCTCGCTCACCTACCAGCGGTTCGACACCGGCATCTTCCTCAAGCGCCTCGGTCGCCGCGGTGAGCGGCTGCTGGTCGAGGATCAGTTCAGCGGCGAGAACGGCTTCGTATCGTCGTTCCAGCCGGCCTGGCGACCGCTGCCGCCGTTTCGCCGGTAGCCGGCGCGCCGCCTCGGCTACCTTGGGCCTCGCATGAAGGTCACGCTTCCAGACGGCTCGCCGCTCGAGCTGCCCGACGGCGCCACGGGCGCCGACGCCGCGCGCGCCATCGGCGAGGGGCTCGCCCGCGCGGCGCTCGGCATCCGGGTCAGCCAGGACGGCGCCCAGCCGGACCTGCGCGACCTCTCCGCGCCGCTCCGCGACGGGGACGCCATCGAGATCGTGACCGCCCGCAGCGACGAGGACGGCATGGGGCCGCTGTGGCTCGTCCGCCACGACGCCGCCCACGTGCTCGCCACCGCCGTGACGGAGCTCTACCCGGGCGTGAAGGTCTCGATCGGCCCGCCGATCGAGGACGGCTTCTACTACGACTTCGAGTTCCCCGAGGGCGTCAAGCTCACGGAGGACGACTTCGAGCGCGTCGAGGAGCGGATGCGCGAGCACATCCGGGCGGACGAGGCGTTCGAGCGCACGGACGTGCCGGCGGCCGAGGCGATCGAGCGCTTCCGGGCGGAGGGCCAGGACTACAAGGTCGAGCTGATCGAGGACCTGGTGCGGAACCAGGGCGTCGAGCGCGTCTCGCTCTACCGGAACGGGCCGTTCACGGACCTCTGCCGCGGCCCGCACGGCCCGTCGACGAAGCGCATCGAGGCGTTCAAGCTGACGAGCGTGGCCGGCGCGTACTGGCGCGGCGACGCGAGCCGCCAGATGCTCACGCGCGTGTATGGCACGGCCTTCCTGTCGAAGGAGGACCTCGAGACCCACCTCCGCCGGCTCGAGGAGGCGCGGGCGCGCGACCACCGTAAGCTCGGACGCGAGCTCGGGCTCTTCATGTTCACCGACCTCGCGCCGGGGATGCCGCTGTGGCTGCCGGCCGGCACCCACATCTGGAACGAGCTGACGAAGCTCTGGCGGGCCTCGAACGTGGAGCGCGGCTACGTGGAGGTGCGCACGCCGATCCTCTACGACGTCGAGCTCTGGAAGCGCTCCGGCCACTGGCACGTGTACCGCGACAACATGTACTTCACGGACGTGGAGGGGCGCCCCATGGGCCTCAAGCCCATGAACTGCCCGGCGCACTGCCAGATCTACAGGCACGAGCTGCGCTCCTACCGGGACCTACCGTTGCGCCTGGCCGAGCAGGGCCTCGTCCACCGCCACGAGCCGAGCGGAACCCTGCACGGGCTGCTGCGCGTGCGTCACATCACCCAGGACGACGCCCACGTCTTCTGCACCGAGGACCAGATCGAGGAAGAGGTCATGCGCTGCCTCGACTTCGGCTTCTTCATCTACCGGCAGTTCGGGTTCGAGCCGCGGCTCGAGCTCTCCACCCGGCCGGAGAAGCGGGTGGGGACCGAGGAGATGTGGGACAAGGCCGAGGCGGCGCTCCAGCGGACGCTCGAGAAGAACGGGCTCGAGTACGAGCTGAACGAGGGCGACGGCGCGTTCTACGGCCCCAAGATCGACTCCCACATGACCGACGCCGTGGGGCGCTCGTGGCAGCTCGGCACCGTCCAGCTCGACTACTACATGCCGGAGCAGTTCGAGCTCACCTACACGGGCGCCGACAACGCCGAGCATCGCCCGGTGATGATCCATCGCGCGCTGATGGGCGCGTTCGAGCGATTCATCGGCATCCTGATCGAGCACTACGCGGGCGAGTTCCCGCTCTGGCTGGCGCCGGTGCAGGCCGCGGTGCTGCCGATCGCCGACCGCCACGCCGACTACGCCCGCGCCGTGGCGGGGCGCCTGCGCGACGCGGGGCTGCGCGCGGAGGTGGACGAGCGCTCGGAGTCGGTCGGAAAGAAGATCAGGGAGGCGGAGGTGCGGAAGGTGCCCTACATGCTCGTGGTCGGCGACCAGGAGGAGCGGGCCGGACAGGTGGCGGTCCGCCGTCATCGGGAGGGTGACCTGGGGGCCTTCGCTATGGACGATTTCGTCGAGCGGGCGCGCGACGAGATCGAGCGCCGGGGCTAGGACCACCGCTATACTCGCCGACGAATGACGGGCACTAACACCACGCGCAGAGAGACTCGCTGACGCGCCCGTGCCCCTCCTCGAACTCGAGACTGCTCGCCTTTTGACGTCCAGCCGTAGCTCCTCCTAGTGCCGATCCCTCGCAGATTCGATCGGCGCCTCCCCGAGCGCGACGAGACGCGCATCAACGAGCGGATCCGCGTACCACAGGTGCGGCTGATCGGCGAGGACGGCAACCAGGTCGGGATCGTCGACACGGGTCAGGCGCTCCGCTACGCCCAGGACCGCGACCTCGACCTCGTGGAGGTCGCCCCCGACGCCCGCCCGCCGGTCACCCGGGTGCTCGACTACTCGAAGTACAAGTACGAGCAGGAGCAGAAGGCGAAGGCCGCCCGCCGCCACCAGAAGCAGGTGAACGTGCGGGAGATCAAGCTGCGCCCGAAGATCGCCCGCAACGACTACGAGACGAAGAAGAACCACGTGGTCCGGTTCCTGAAGGGCGACGACCGCGTCAAGGTCACGATCATGTTCCGGGGTCGCGAGCAGACCCACCCGGAGCGCGGCGAGGCGCTGCTCATGCGGCTGGCGGAGGACGTGGCCGACCTCGGTACGGTGGAGCAGGCGCCGCAGCAGGACGGCCGCAACATGACGATGCTGCTGGCGCCGCACAAGCGCCGGCAGCAGCCGGAGCCCGCCGCGGCGGGCTGAGCGACGCCGGCGACAGCGCCTCCGGCGGCCGTCCGGGCGTCTGCTTCAATAGGTCGTCGCCATGCCGAAGATGAAGACCCACTCCGGCTCGAAGAAGCGCTTCCGAAAGACGGCGAGCGGCAAGCTGCGCGCCCGTCACGCCTTCACGAGCCACAACCTCGGCAAGAAGACCCGTAAGCGCAAGCGGCGGCTGTCGGGCGCCGTCGAGGTGACGCCGCAGGACCGCAAGCGCGTGACGAGGCTGCTCCACAAATGAGTCGGGTCGGCCGGTCGGTCAACTCGCGCAAGAAGCGCAAGGCCACGCTGGCTCGTACCAAGGGCTATCGCGGCCAGGCCCACTCGAGCTACAAGCGGGCCAAGGAGGCCCTGCTCAAGGCGGACTCGTACGCCTACCGCGACCGGCGCAACCGCAAGCGCGACTTTCGCCGCCTGTGGATCGTCCGCATCAACGCGGCGGCGCGGCGGGAGGGGATGAGCTACAGCCAGTTCATGCACGGTCTGCGCGAGGCAGGCATCGAGCTCGACCGCAAGGTGCTGGCGGACGTCGCCGTTCGCGATCCGGAGACCTTTCGACGGTTTGCCGAGCGAGCCCGGGAGGCCGCGGCCGCGTAGAGAAGCCGCGATACGACCACCTCCCGGGCGCCGAAGTGGCGCCCTTTGTGTTTGTGATTGCTTCAGCTGACAACGACAAGCTCAAGACCATCCGCAAGCTCCACCAGAAGCGCTGGCGCGAGAAGCTTGGTCTTTTCGCCGCGGAGGGCGAGGATCTCGTCGCGGCGGCGGAGCGGGCAAGCTGGGAGCCCGAGTTCGTGCTGTGGTCCGGCCGCGACGTGGAGCCCGCGCTGCTGGACATGGTGAGCACGCTCGGGTCGGGCAGCCGCGTGATCGGCGTCTACCGGCAGCGGTGGTCCGCGCCCGCCGGCGACCTGGCCGTCTGGCTCCACGCGGTCGAGGACCCCGGCAACGTCGGAACGATCGTCCGCTCCGCGCACGCCCTCGCCGACGGCCCCGCGATCCTCGGCCCCGGTTGCGCCGACCCGTACTCGCCCAAGGCGGTGCGGGCCAGCATGGGCTCGATCTTCGCCCGGCCGCCCGCGCGCGCCGGGCTCGAGGCGCTTCCGGGTCGGCCGCTGGCGCTCAGTCCGCGCGGCGCCCGTACGCTGCGCGAGGCGGACCTGGCGCCGCCCCTGGTGCTCTGCCTGGGAGCGGAGCGGGCCGGCCTTCCGGCCGCGCTCGAGAGCGACGCGGTGCGGATACCGGTGCGAAACGAGTCCCTGAACGTGGCGATGGCGGCCACGGTGGCCCTCTACGAGGCGGCCCATAGGATGGCCGGTCATGCCTGACCTCGCCGAGCTCCGCACCGAGGCCGAGGCGGCCATCGGCGCCGCCGGCTCGGCCGCCGAGCTGGAGGAGCTGCGCGTGCGCTATCTCGGCCGCAAGTCGCGGCTCACGCAGGCGCTCCGCTCGATCGGCGAGCTCCCGCCCGAGCAGCGCGGGGCCGTGGGCAAGGAGGCGAACGAGGTCCGGCGGGCGCTCGAGTCGCTGCTCGAGCGGCGCACCGGCGAGCTCGAGGCGTCGGAGCTCGACCGCCGGCTGGCCGAGGACCGGATCGACGTCACGCTCCCCGGCGACCCGCCGGTCCCGACGGGCCACCTCCATCTCGTTTCGCAGATCCGCCGGCGCATGGAGGACATCTTCGTCGGGCTCGGGTTCTCGGTCGTCGAGGGCCCGGAGATCGAGTACGAGTACTACAACTTCACCGCCCTGAACCATCCCCCGGAGCACCCGGCGCGGCTGCCCCAGGACACCTTCTACCTGGCCGAGCGGGTGCTGCTCCGCACCCACACCTCTCCGATGCAGGTCCGGGCCATGGAGCTTCAGGAGCCGCCGATCTACATCGTCGTCCCCGGGCGGGTGTACCGGCCGGACACCCCGGACGCGACCCACGTTCCGATGTTCCACCAGCTGGAGGGGCTCGCGATCGACGAGGACCTCACGCTCGCGGACCTCCAGGGCTGCCTGCTCCAGTTCGCTCGCCAGATGTTCGGCGAGGACACCGAGGTGCGCCTGCGCCCCGGCTACTTCCCCTTCACGGAGCCGAGCGTGGAGGTGGACGTCTCCTGCTTCCGCTGCGGCGGGACCGGTTACGTGGGCGTCGAGCGCTGCCCGACCTGCAAGGGCGAGGGGTGGATCGAGATCCTCGGCTCGGGGATGGTGGACCCGAACGTCCTCGACTACGTGGCCGAGAACGGCTACGACAACGAGCGGGTGCAGGGGTTCGCCTGGGGCATGGGCATCGAGCGCATCGCGATGCTCGTGTACGAGGTGCCCGACCTGCGGATGCTGTTCGAGAACGACCTCCGGGTTCTCGAGCAGTTCGGAGCGGGGCCGTGAGGGTTCCGGTCGGCTGGCTGCGCTCCTACTGCGACCCCGGCCTCACGGCGGAGGGGATAGCCGACGCCCTGACCATGGCCGGCGACAAGCTGGAGCGCCTTCACCACACCGGCGTCGCCGACACCTCGCTGTTCCTCACCGGTCGCGTGCTCCGCGCCGACCAGCACCCGAACGCCGACCGCCTGAGCGTCTGCACCGTGGACGTCGGTGACGGTGAGCCGAAGACCATCGTCTGCGGAGCGCCGAACGTCGCGGCGGGTCAGACGGTGGCGGTCGCCCTGCCGGGGGCGGTGATGCCGGACGGCACGCAGCTCGCCGAGGCGACGTTGCGCGGCGTCCGCTCGAGCGGGATGGTCCTGGCCGAGGACGAGGTTGGGATCGGCGAGGACCACTTCGGGATCATGGTGCTCCCCGACGGGCTGCCGGTCGGCGCGCCGCTCGCGGAGCACTTGCCGATCGCCGACCAGGCCCTCGAGCTCGAGATCACGCCGAACCGGCCGGACATCATGTCGGTATACGGGGTCGCCCGGGACCTGCACGCCGTCACGGCCGCGCCGCTGGCAGAGGATCCGACCGCCCGGGACGCGAAGCCCCGCGGCGACGACCGGGCCGAGGACCACGTCTCGATCGAGATCGACCCGGAGATCTGCCTGCGGTTCACCGCCCGCGTCTTCGAGGACGTGCGGATCGGCCCCTCGCCGCTCTGGCTGAAGCAGCGGCTGATGGCCGCCGGTCAGCGGCCGATCTCGAACGTCGTGGACATAACGAACTACGTGATGCTCGCGGCGGGGCAGCCGCTGCACGCGTTCGACCTCGACGAGGTGCGCGGCTCGCGGATCATCGTGCGCCGGGCGGCCGAGGGGGAGACGATGACCACGCTCGACGGGGTGGAGCGCTCCTTCGGTCCGGATGTCGCGCTCGTCTGCGACGCGGAGGGCCCGAGCGGCATAGCCGGGATCATGGGCGGGCAGATCTCCGAGGTCTCGGACGGGACCACCCGCGTGCTGATGGAGGCCGCGACCTGGGTCGGCCCGAACATCATGCGAACCTCCCGCACGCTGGGCCTCCGCAGCGAGGCGTCGGCCCGCTTCGAGAAGCAGCTCCACCCCGAGCAGGCGATCGCCGCGCAGCGGCTCGCGGCGCGGCTCATGGTGCAGCTGTGCGGGGCGCGCCTGGTGCCCGGCACCGTCGACGTGTACCCGAACCCGGCGCCGCCGCGGGTGGCCGCGCTGCGGCCGGCCCGGATGGAGAAGCTGCTCGGGGAGCGGATCGAGGCGGATCGCGTGGACGGCATCCTCGACCGGCTCGGGTTCGGGCCGCGGCGGGAGGACGGGCGGATCGCCGTGACCGTGCCGCCCTGGCGCGACAGCGACGTTCAGCGCGAGGCCGACCTGATCGAGGAGGTCGCGCGCGTGCACGGGCTCGACAAGCTCCCGACCACGCTGCCCGCCCGCCGCCTGGCGGTCGGGCGCCTCACGTACTCGCAGCGCCTGCGGCGCCGCCTCGAGGACCTGCTCCGCGACCGCGGCCTCGACGAGTGCATCTCGTACAGCTTCACGGCGCCGGGTACGCTCGAGCGCCTGCGCCTCGGCGACGCGCCGCTCCTGCGGCTCCAGAACCCGCTCGGCGAGGAGCACAGCGTGATGCGCTCGCTGCTCCTGCCCGGGCTGCTCGACGCCGCGCGGCACAACGCCGCCCACGGGCGCCCGGCAGTGGCGCTGTTCGAGTCGGCGCACGTGTACCTGCCGGCGGAGGCACAGCTCGACGGCGCCGGCCCCGACACGCCGGGCGGGAAGACGCCCGCCCGCGAGCCCCATCACCTCGGCGTGCTGCTCACCGAGGCGGCGCCCGGCGGCTGGCGCGGCGAGGCCCGCCCCGCCGACTTCTACGCGGCGCGCGCGCTCCTCGAGGCGGTGATGGCCGCGGCCGGGCCCGACTGGGAGGTCCGGGACGGCGGGCGGCCCTTCCTGCATCCCGGCCGCGCCGCCGCGGTGGTGGCGGACGACCGGGAGATCGGCTGGCTCGGCGAGCTCCACCCGCTCGTCGCGCGCGAGTGGGAGGTGCCCGGCCCCGTCGCCGCCTTCGAGGTCGACGTCGACGCGATCGTGGAGCTCACCGCCGGCCGGGCCGAGGCGTACAGCGACGTGACGAGCTTCCCCGCGGTGCTCCAGGACATCGCGGTGGTGGTGGCCGAGGACGTACCGGCCGCGCGGGTGGAGGAGCTCGTGCGCGCGGGCGGCGGCGAGCTGCTCCGCGGCGTCCGCGTGTTCGATCTCTACCGCGGCGAGCAGGTCGGCGAGGGCCGCAAGTCGCTCGCGCTGCGGCTCGAGTTCCGGGCCCCGGACCGCACGCTGACGGACGGGGAGGTGGCGGAGCGCCGGGCGGCGATCGAGCGCGAGCTGGCGGGAATCGGTGGGCGGCTCCGTGCCTGAGGGGCGGAGGGCGGCGGTCGTCGGGGCCACGGGCTTCGGCGGGGCCGTCTGCGCACTGCTGGTGCACCGTCACCCGTCGCTCGAGCTCACCGCGGTGACCGCGCGCGGCGACGCCGGGCGCCGCCACGACGAGCTCTATCCCCGCTACCGCGTGCCGCTCGTGCTCGAGGAGCTCGACCCCGACCGGATCGCCGAGCGCGCCGATGCCGCCCTGGTTGCGTACCCGCACGGCGCAGCGGCGCCGGCCGTGAAGGCGCTCCGCGAGCGGAACCTGAAGGTCGTGGACCTCTCCGCCGACTTCCGGCTCGACCGCGAGCGCTACGAGCGCTGGTACCGCTCGCACGAGGCGCCGGAGCTGCTCGACCAGGCGGTCTACGGGCTGACCGAGGCCCACCGCGACGAGATCCGCGGAGCGGATCTCGTCGCGGCGCCGGGCTGCTACCCCACGGCGGCGCTACTGGCCGTGTGGCCGCTCCGCGACCACATCGACGACCTCGTCGTCGACGCCAAGTCCGGCGTGTCGGGCGCCGGCCGAGAGGCCACTTCGACCACCCACTTCGTCTCCGTCACGGAGAACGTCGAGGCCTACAAGGTCGAGGGCCACCGCCACGCCGCCGAACTCGAGCAGGAGCTGCCGAACGGCGCGCGCTTCACGTTCGTCCCCCATCTGATCCCGATGGAGCAGGGGCTCCTCGCCAGCTGCTACCTGACGCTCGACAGGCCGCTCCCCGCCGAGGAGGTCCGGCGGGTGTACCGCGACGCCTACGCCGGCGAGCCGTTCATCGAGCTGGCCGACGAGCCGCCCGGCACCGACGAGGTGCGGGAGACGAACCGCTGCCGGATCCACGTGACGGTGGCGGGGGAGCGGGTGATCGCGCTGGCGGCGATCGACAACCTGTGGAAGGGCGCGGCCGGCCAGGCGGTACAGGACCTGAACCTCATGCTCGGGCTTCCGGAGGTCGAGGGGCTCGAGTGACCGGCTTCTTCCGCTCGCGCTGGGTCGACGCGCCGACGCACGCCGGCGAGTCCGAGCCGACCGCGCTCCCGAGAGGCTTTCGTGCGGCGGGCGTCGCCGCGGGAGTGAAGCCGGAGGGCCTAGACGTGGGAGTGCTCGTCTCGGACTCGCCCGAGACGGTGTCGGCCGCGCGCTTCACCACGAACGCGCGCGTGGGCGCGCCGGTGATGGTGTCGCGCGAGGCGGATCTCGGCGGCCTCCGCGCCGTGGCCGCCAACTCGGGCTGCTCCAACGTCGGCGACGGGCGCCGCGGGCTCGAGACGGCGATCGCCATGCAGGCCGCGGCGGCCGAGAAGCTCGGCCTGGAGGCCGGCCAGGTGGGGGTCGCCTCGACCGGCGTGATCGGCACGGAGCTCCCCCGGGACGCGGTGGTGGGCGGCGTCCGCGCCGCATGCGACGAGCTCGGCCTCGACGCGGCCTCCTTCTCGGAGGCGATCCTGACGAGCGACCGCGGGCCGAAGCGGGCCTGCCTCGACGTGCACCTGCGGCCGGGCGCGGTGCGGCTGGCCGCCCAGGCAAAGGGCGCCGGAATGGTCTCGCCCCGCTTCGCGACGATGTTCTGCTTCGTGGAGACCGACGCGGCGATGTCCGCGGAGACGCTCGACCTGCTGACCGGGGTCTGCGTCAAGCGCTCGTTCGAGCGCATCTCCGTAGACGGCCAGCTCTCTACGAGCGACTCGGTGTTCGCGCTCGCCAGCGGAGCCTCGGGCGTGCACGTGGAGCCGGAGTCCGAGGAGGAGCTCCGGCTCGGTGAGGCGCTCGACGCGCTGATGCGCCAGCTCGCGCTCGAGATCGTCGCCGACGGCGAGGGCGCCCGGCGGGTCGGCCGGATCGTCGTCCAGGGGCGGCCCGACGCGGTCGAGCCGGTGGCCCGGCAGGTCGCCAACTCGCCGCTCGTGAAGGCCGCGCTCCACGGCGGCGACCCGAACTTCGGCCGCGTGCTGCAGGCTGCCGGCCAGGCCTGGCCACGGGGCGAGCCGTTCGTGGCCGATCTCGAGATCGAGGGCCGCCTGCTCGTGTCCGCGGGCGACGCCGTGGAGGTCCCCGGCGAGGAGCTGCGCGGCCTGATGCAGGGCGGCGAGGTCGAGTACGAGCTGACGCTGCCCGGCGAGGGCGGCGAGACGGAGGTCTTCTTCAGCGACCTGAGCGCCGAATACGTGCGCTTCAACTCGGAGTACGTGTCATGAGAGACGTCGCCACCCTCCTCGAGGCCCTGCCCTACATTCGCGAGTTCTACGGCAGGACCGTGGTGATCAAGTACGGCGGCGCGGCGATGGTCGATCCTGATCTGAAGGAGGACTTCGCCCGCGACGTCGTGCTGCTCAAGTACGTCGGCATGAACCCCGTGGTCGTCCACGGCGGCGGCCCCGACATCACCCGCTACATGGAGCGGCTCGGCATGGAGGTCAGGTTCGTCGAGGGCCTGCGCGTGTCGGATGAGGCGACGGTCGAGGTCGCGAAGATGGTGCTCGTCGGCAAGCAGAACAAGGACATCGTCCTGCGCCTTGGCCGCCACGGGCAGCCCGCCGTGGGCCTGTGCGGCGATGACGGCCTGCTCTTCACGGTGAAGAAGCGCCTCGCCGGCCAGACCGACGTGGGCTTCGTCGGCGAGATCGAGAGCGTCGACGCGGACGTCCTGAACCACATCGCCGCCGACTACATCCCGGTCATAGCGTCGGTCGGCGCCGACCGCGACGGCAACTCCTACAACGTGAACGCCGACGCGGCTGCCGCGGCGGTGGCCCGGGCGCTCGGGGCGTTCAAGGTGATCTTCCTGACAGACGTGGAGTCCTGGCGGGCCGATCCCGACGACCCGGGCAGCCGCATCTCCGAGGCCACCGCCGAGGAGGTGCGCAACCGGCTCGGGGACGTCGGCGGCGGGATGCGGCCGAAGCTAGAGGCCTGCCTGGACGCGCTCGAGTCGGGGGTCGCGAACGCGCACATCGTGGACGGGCGCCGGCCGCACACCCTGCTGCTCGAGCTGTTCACCGACGAGGGGATCGGGACGAAGCTGTGGCCCTAGCGGACCTGCAGGCGCTGGAGCGCGAGGCCGTGATGGCCACGTACGTCCGCTATCCCGTCGAGTTCGTGCGCGGCGAGGGGACCCGGCTGTGGGACGACGAGGGCAATGAGTACCTCGACTTCCTGACCGGCATCTCCGTGACGTCGCTCGGCCACTGCCACCCGCGGGTGGTGGAGGCCGTGCGTGAGCAGTCAGGCCGCCTCATGCTCGTCAGCAACTTCTTCTACACGGAGCCGGCCATGCGCCTGTGCAAGCGGCTCTCCGACAGCTCGCTCGGCGGCCGGGTGTTCCTCTGCAACTCGGGCGCGGAGGCGATCGAGTGCGCGATCAAGCTGGCTCGCCGACGCCGCCCTGGCGGCGACTTCGTCGTGCTCGAGCGCGCGTTCCACGGTCGTACGATGGGCGCGCTGTCGGCGACGATGCAGGAGGAGAAGCAGGCGCCGTTCGCCCCGCTCGTCCCAGGCTTCACGGCCGTTCCACGAGAGGGCCCGCCACTGCCGCTGGTCGAGGCCGTGAGCGACCGTACCGCCGCCGTGATCATCGAGCCGATTCAGGGCGAGGGCGGAATCCAGCCGATCAATCCGCAGATCCTGGCCGCGGCGCGCGACGCGTGCGAGGAGCACGGGGCGCTTCTCATCTTCGACGAGATCCAGTGCGGCATGGGCCGCACCGGCAGCCTGTGGGCGTGGGAGCAGTACGAGACGGTGCCGGACGTGATGACCGTCGCCAAGGGGCTTGGCGGCGGGCTCCCGGTCGGCGCATGCATAGCGTCGCCCGAGCTCGCCGACGTGCTCCGCCCCGGCGACCACGGCACCACGTTCGGCGGCGGGCCCGTGGTAGCCGCGGCGGCGAATGCGGTGCTCGACGTGGTCGACGACGACGCGTTCCTCCGCGCGGTCGCGGAGAAGGGCGAGCGGCTCGCCGCCGGGCTGCGCGACCTTGGCCTCGATGTTCGGGGCCGGGGACTGATGCTTGCGTTCCGCGCCGACGACGGCCCGGCCCTCGTACGACGCGCGCTGCTCGAACAGCGCCTCGTCTTGAATGCGACCGGCCCGGACACCGTTCGGCTGCTGCCGCCGCTGACCGTCTCGGAGGACGAGATCGACGACGCCGTGGGTCGCATCGGCCGGCTCCTGTGACCCGGTGAGCCTGCTCTTCGCCTACGGCAGCAACCTGGCCGCCTCCGAGATTCGGGCTTGGTGCCCGGAGGCGCGCTTCGCCGGCGTGGCCCGCCTCGCGCACCACCGGCTCGCGCTCAACCGGCGCTCGATCCGGTGGGGCGGCGGCGCCGCCGACATCGTCCCCGCAGCGGGCGAGGAGGTGTGGGGCGCGCTCTACGAGGTGCCGGACGGCGCACTCGACGGGCTCGACGCCAAGGAGGGCCAGGGCTGGGCCTACCGGCGGGTCGACGTGGAGGTCGAGCGCGAGGGCCGCCGCATCCGCGCCGCCGCGTACGAGGTCATCGACAAGGAGCCGGAGGAGGTGCCGGCCACCCGCGAGTACGTCGCGCTCCTCGTACAAGCGGCACGGGAGCGTGGCTTGCCGGATCACTACGTGAGGCGGCTGTTAGCGTGGCTCGGCCCGTGAGCGAGGAACGGCACACGCTGATCAAGACGGCCTCCTACGAGGCCGAGCCGGGCGAGGTGGGGCGCGTGCTCCTCCTGTACTCGGGCGGGCTCGACACGAGCGTGATGCTCAAGTGGATCCAGGACGAGTACGAGGCGGAAGTGGTGGCGCTGACCGTCGACCTGGGGCAGCCGGGAGAGGACTTCGAGGTCGTGAAGGGGAAGGCGATCCGGATCGGCGCGCTCGACTGCCACGTCGTCGACGCGCGCGAGGAGTTCGCCCGGGACTACGTCCTGCCGGCGATCAAGGCGAACGCCCTCTACGGCGGCGGCTACCCGCTCTTCACCGCGCTCGGGCGGCCGCTGATCGCGAGGCTGGCGGTGGAGTACGCCCGGGGGTCGGGCTGCGACACGATCGCCCACGGCTGTACCGGCAAGGGCAACGACCAGGTGCGCATCGAGTCGACGGTGATCGCGCTCGCCCCGGAGATGAAGATCATCGCGCCGGTGCGGGGCTGGCAGATGGGGCGGGAGGAGGAGATCGCCTACGCCCGCGAGCACGGCATTCCCGTCAAGGGGGGAACCGAGACCCCGCCCTACTCGATCGACGACAACCTCTGGGGCCGCTCCTCCGAGGGGGGCGCGATCGAGGACTTGGGGGAGCCGCCCCGCGACGACGTGTTCCAGCTCGTCGCCCGGCCGGAGGAGGCGCCCGACGAGCCCGAGGACGTGGCGGTGGAGTTCGAGCGGGGCTGTCCGGTCGCGCTGAACGGCGAGCGGCTCCCCCTCGTGGAGCTGCTCGAGCGTGCCGGCGAGATCGGAGCCCGCCACGGGGTGGGGATCGTGGACCATGTAGAGGACCGCATCGTGGGCCTCAAGGTCCGCGACCTGTACGAGGTGCCGGCCGCGGCGGTGATCCTCACCGCCCACAAGGAGCTCGAGAAGCTCGTAGGGACCATCCATCAGAACACCTTCAAGCCGCACCTGGACGACCACTGGGCGTACCTCGTCTACGCCGGGCTCTGGTACGAGCCGCTGCGCTCGGACCTGGACGCGTTCATGGACGCGGTGAACGAGCAGGTGACGGGCGAGGTGACCGTCCGGCTCTACAAGGGGAGCGTCCGGCCGGTCGCCCGGCGGTCGCCGAACGCGCTCTACGACCCGGCGCTGGCCGGGTTCGGCGAGTCGGGTGGCCTCTTCTCGCAGCAGGCGAGCCCCGGCTTCATCGAGCTCTGGAGCCTCCAATCGCGGATGGCATACGGTGTGCGAAACAGGGGAAAGGAAGAGACATGAGCACTCGCGGATACACGGTCCTCGGCTGGCTCGTCTGGCAGGTCGGCCGGCGGGTCGCCAAGCGCAAGATGACCCAGAACCGGACGAAGCTCGGGGCGGCCGCCACCGTCCTGCTCGTGCTGGTGGGCGGCCTGGCGGCGGCCCGCGCGGCCGGCGGCGGGGACGAGTAAGCGCGTATCTATGACGAGGCGGGGTCCGGCCTCGCCCGCACCGCGCTGCGCCGCTGCCTCGACGACTGGCTTCGCCTGAACAGGAGCACCGCGACGATGAAGATCGCCAGCCCCGTGGGTCCATAGGGCGGCGGGTGGGCGGTGATCAAGAACGCCGCGAGGACGAGCAGGACGGGAACGGACGGGGGCGCGCCGGCCTCGCGGTAGAGCGCGATCCCCGCCGCGATCGCTGCCGTTACGAGCGCGAGGCTCCCGATGCTGACGAAGACACCGAAATCGCGAACCAGAACGTTCTCCGCGTAATCCTGGACCAGGCCTGCCCCCGTCGCCTGTTCGCTTTGCGGGAGGCCGTTCACCGCGTGGACGAGGATGCCGTTGCCAATCCCCTGCAACAGCTCGAAGGCGGTGTAGAAGACGCCGAAGACGATGATCGCGATCCGACTGACGCGCGCCGCCGCGCCCGGGACGCCGCGCAAGAGCAGCTCGAAGGCGAGCACCATGAGGGGGATGAAGACCATCTGCCCGATGTGGACGACCAGCCACGGCGTCACCTCGTCACGCAGATCCAGGTAGACGTCCTTGCCGTCCCCGCCCGGGTGAAAGAGGAGCAGGACGGCCCACGCAAGCGGCACGCCGATCAGGAAGGCGATCTCCGCGCGGGTGAAGGTCCGGCCCCGGTCAGCCGTCCGCCCGGGTGCGCCATTGTCGGCTGGGGGCTCGACGGGCACGCGGGCCGGCTCGCTTCGGGTGGTGGGCGCGTTCATTGCGGTTCCTTTCGAAGAGGCTGGGTCGTGTGCGGGCCTATGCGGGGGCCGGCGCCCCCCGCTCTTCCGAGGCCTCCCGCTCGTCTGGCTCGATGGGCGGGCCGGCGGCGCTCTCGGAGCCGACCCGGGGCAGCCAGTCGAGCCAGGTCGGGAGGTACCAGTTCCGGTCGCCGAGCAGCTTCATCGCCGCCGGCAGCAGCACGCCGCGGATGATCGTCGCGTCGATCAGGACCGCCGCGGCCAGCCCGAGGCCGAGCTCCTTGAAGTCGAGGAAGTCGAGGGTGACGAAGACGAGGAACACGCCGACCATGACGACCGCGGCGCTCGTCACGGTTCCGGCCGTGGTCGAGATCCCCTGCTGGACGGCCTGGTCGGTCGGCATCCCCCGGAGGTTGAGCTCCCTGATCCGAGAGAGGATGAACACGTGGTAGTCCATCGAGAGCCCGAACAGGACCACGAACAGGAAGAGCGGCAGCCAGTCCGTCACGCCACCGTTCGAGGTGAAGCCGAGTAGCGACTCCAGGTTGCCCTCCTGGAAGACCAGCACCAGCACGCCGTAGGCGGCTCCCACCGAGAGCAGGTTGAGGATGATCGTCATGACCGGGATGACGATCGACCGGAACGTGACCAGCATCAGGACGAAGGCGAGCGCGAACACGAACGCGAAGATCAGCGGCAGCCTGCTGTTCAGCTGATTGGCCCAGTCCTCGGAGCTGGCCGCGTCGCCGGTGACGTTGACGGTCGCCCCCTCGGCTCGCCCGACGGTCGCCGGGACCACGTCGTCCCGGAGCTCGTTGAGGGCGTCTACGGACGCGGCGTCCGTGCCGTTGCCGCGGGTCGGAACGTTGATCTGGGCGACAGTGCCGTCGTCGCTGTAGATGACCTCGGTGCCGGGCCGGAAAGTGTCCGAGCTCTCGACCTCGCGGCGGAGGCCCGCGATGCCGGCGGCCACGGCCCCGGAGCGGACGTCGTCGGCCTCGACGACCACGGTCGCCGTGGTGCCCTCGGCCGGGAAGATCTCCTTGACCTTGTTGTAGGTCACGATCACGGGAAGGTCCTGCGGAAGCTCGTCGATGTCGCTCGTAACGGTCTTCATCTGGAGCGCCGGAATCGCCAACGCCACGAGAAGGCCGCCGGCCACCAGCAGCCAGAGGCCGGGGTGCCGCATGACACGCCCCGTGACCGCCGTCCAGAATCGCGATCGACCGGCCGGGCGGCGCCGGCCGAGCACCGGGATGCGGCCCTTCTCCACCCGGTCTCCGAGCCAAGAGAGCATCGCGGGCAAGACCGTCAACGAGGCGAACATGGCGATCGCGACGACGAGGATCGTTCCCTCGGCGAACGAGATGAACGTCTTGTCGCCGCTGATGAACATGCCGGCCATCGCGACGATCACGGTCATGCCGGAGATCAGCACCGCCCGTCCCGACGTCGCGGCGGCGGCCTCGAGCGCGGCCTCTTCACTGCGCCCCGCCGCTCGCTCCTCGCGCTCTCGCCGCAGGTAGAAGAGCGAGTAGTCGACCCCCACGGCCAGCCCGATCAGGAGGATGACGGCGTTGAGCTCGCCGGCGATCGGGAAGATCTGGCTCGTCAGCGCGACGAGGCCGAGGGCGGCGAGGACCGATGTGAGCCCGATCAGGAGCGGGACACCCGCCGCCACCAGCGTGCCGAACGCGATCACCAGGATGATCAGCGTGATCGGCAGGGACAGCTGTCCGGCCTTAGCGAGGTCGTCCTGGATGACGTCGTCGATGGCCTTTCTGGCGCTGGCGCCGCCGAACTGCTCGATGGCGAAGTCCGGGTGATCGTCCTGGGCGGCGGCGACCGCGGCGAGAGTGGGATCGACCCGGTCCTTGGCCTCCGTCGAGTCGCCCTCGATGTCGAAGTTCACGATGGCGGCACGGCCGTCCGCCGAGACATCGCCCTCACCGCCCAGTGGCGACTCCACGTTGCGCACGTACTCGACCCCGGAGAGGCGGCCGGTGACGTCCTCGACGGCCGCCCGGAACTCGGGGTCGCGTACGGTGAGCGTGTCGCTCTGCACGAGGACGACCTCTTCGACCGGCCTCAGACCCGCGCGGTCGAGCGCCAGCTCGGCTTCGCGAGACTCTCCCGAGAACTGGTCGAGGTCGGAGATCTCCTTCGAGCCGATCTGGTTGCCGATCGCGAACGCGACGATCACGAACGCAAACCACCCGAGAATGGCCTTCTTGCGGTGCCGGCCGCTCCAGCGGGCCATCCGGGCGGCCACGTTGTGCGCCGGCGGGGGCGGTGGGGTGGCCGCGCCGTGTCCGGAGGTGTCGGGCCGGTCGGGCCCTGGCTCTTCCTGGATGATGCGAGTCTTCATCCGTCAAACCTCTCATCCGCGATCGCTTGGCGGAAGCCGGGAAACTGGCGGTTCGGGGGGCGGTTTTCTGGTGTGTCCCGGCCCCTCGCGGGTCAGGACCGGAGGTACAGCAGCACGGCCAGCACGCGCCGCGACTCGCTCCCGGTCGACGGGAGCCCGAGCTTCCCGAAGATGCTCGAGACGTACTTCTCGACGGCCCGGAGCGTGATCACGAGCGCATCGGCGATCCCCTGATTGGAGCTCCCAGTGGCCATCAGCTCGAGCACCTCCCGCTCCCGCGGCGTCAGCACGGCGAGCGGGTCGTCGCTTCGCCGCCGGGAGAGGAGGGTCGAGACGATTATCGGGTCGACCGCCGATCCGCCGGCCGCGACTCGCTTCACGGCTGCGACGAACTCGCCGACGTCGCTGATCCGGTCCTTGAGCAGGTATCCCGTCCCGTCCGCGGAGTCGGCGAGGAGCCGCATGGCGAGCCCGAGCTCGACGTACTGCGACAACACGAGCACCCCCATCGAGGGGTGCCGTTCGCGGATCTCGAGCGCCGCCCGCAGCCCCTCGTCGTTGTGGCTCGGAGGCAATCGGATGTCCACGATCGCGACGTCCGGCTCACGGCTGTCCGCCTTGCGGAGAAGGTCGTCGCCAGTCTCGCACTGGGCCACCACCTCGAAGCCGGCGTCCCCCAGAAGGCGGGCGAGGCCCTCTCGCAGCAGGACGCTGTCCTCGGCGATGGCTACTCGCACGGGATATCCGCCCTCACCCGGGTGCCCCCGCCGCGCGGAGTCCAGACCCGCAGCCGGCCGCCGAGGGCCTCCACCCGATCGGCGAGGCCCCGCAGCCCGGTGCCCCGCTCGCTGTCGGCTCCTCCCACCCCGTCGTCGACGACCTCGACGACCAGCTCGCCGTTCGCGCGGGAAACGTCAACCGTCGCCGAGGTGGCCTGCGCGTGCTTGCCGACGTTCGCGAGGCTCTCGCAGACGACGTAGTACGCCGCCACCTCGATCCGCTCGTCCACGCGCCCGTCGAGGTCGACGGCAAGCCGTACCGGCAGCGGAGCGCGCGCCGCAAGCGACTCGAGGCCGACCGCCAACCCGTGCCCGCTCACGACCGCCGGATGGATGCCGCGCGCGACGTCGCGCAGCTCCTCGAGCGACAGCGCGATCTCGTCCCTCGCCTGATCGAGGCGAATCCGAGTGTCGCGGTCTCCGTCGAGCCGCTCGCCGAGCAGGCCCAGCTCGAGGGAGAGGGCTATCAGCCGCTGCTGCGCCCCGTCGTGGAGGTTGCGTTCGAGGCGACGGCGCTCATGCTGGCCGGCCTCGATGACGCGCTGGCGCGAACCCCTCAGCTCCTCGACGCGGGCTCTCAGCTCGACGTGGAGTCGACCGTTCTCGAGGGCCATCCCGGCCGCGGCGCTCACCGCGTCGAGCAGCTCGGGCTCGTCGCCCAGCGACGGGTTGTGCACCAGCGCCGCCAGGTGCTGTCCGTCCCGGTCGATCAGCGTGGTCGCCCTCGTTCCGTCCCGCTCCGGCAGGACGACGGGCCGGCCGTCCAGGTCGGCCCAGCTCTCGAACTCCGGCAGCCAGTAGGCGAGCCGCAGCGACGGATCCCCGAGGGCGCGGGCGAGCGCGTCCTGGAGCTTGGCCGGCCCCGGATCGGCGTCCAGCGCGACCAGCAGGTCGGCGACGGAGGACCGAGCCAGGCGGGCGTCGAGCAGCCCGATGAGGAACGCGACCGGGGCGATCCCCAAGACCCCGAAGGTGACCCGCCGGATCGTCTCGAAGGCGGGCAGCTCGAACGCCCCGGCCAGGAGCAGGGCGGCGATCATCACGAGCCCCAGGCCGAAGGAGTCGACCAGCAGCGCGACCCAGCGTCGCAGCGGACGGCCCGCGTCCAGCCTGCGGAGCGTGAGCAGCACCACGCCGGCCAGAGCGAGCACGCTGAGCGTAATCAGCTGGACCTTCTGGAGCGTGAGGGCGGCGGAGGGCTCGGTCACGACCGCGAGCAGGTTGTCTCCGCCCACGCCGCCGAGCGCCATCTTGGCGAACTGCAGGGCGAGCGCCGCCGCGTAGGCCGCCACAACCAAGACGCGCTCCACGCGCCGCTCGAGCCGCCCGCTCGGGAACGCGAGGAACACCTGAAGGAAGATCGCCACCGGAACGAGGTCGAAGGCGAGCCCGATCGTGTACGGGAGGGCATCGCTCGCCCACTGGAGGCTCGACAAGAAGATCGCGAAGCCCGCGGCGACCATGAGCGGACCGAAGCGACTCTCCGGTCGGCGCCACCAGGCGACGAGCCCGCCGAGGATGTAAGGGAGCGTGATCCAGTCGAGCAACGCGGCCTGGAGGCCCGCCGGCTGCGGTACATGATCGCTGGTGAGAGCCAGCGCCACCGTCGCCCCGGCCGCCGCACAGCCGGCCGCCGCGAGAGCCCAGAGGACGGCTGGCGCGGGTTCACGGCGAGCGTATTCCCCCACGTTCCGCGGCGGTGCGGAGGGGGCCATGTCTCTCCTCCTGACCGTTGCCGTTAGCGCCAGCCTACCCCGGCAGCCGCCCGCGGTCTACGGCCCGGGCAGCCCCGTGTGCGGCCTGCTCAGGGGTTGATCGCGAGGAACAGGAACGCCCCGAACAGCCCGAGGTGGACGCCGCTCTCCTGAAGGGTGGCCCGGCCGGGAAGGACGGTGAGCGCCGCGACCACGACGGTGATCGCAAGCAGGACCATCTGCGTCGCGCCGAGGCCCAGCTCGAGCGGCCCCTCGAGCCAGATCGAGGCGATCGCAATCGCCGGGATGGTCAGGCCGATGCTCGCCATCGCCGAGCCGAACGCGAGGTTGAAGCTCGTCTGCACGCGGTCGCGGGCCGCGTTGCGCACGGCGGCGAGAGTCTCCGGCGCGAGTACGAGCAGGGCGATCACCACACCGACCGCCGATTGCGGGGCGCCGACGGCCTCGACGGCGTCCTCGATCGCCGGCGACTCGACCTTCGCCAGACCGACCACGGCCACAAGGGCGACGACGAGCAGGCCGAGGCTGGCGAGCGTTATCCGGTCCGAGGGCGGTGCGGCGTGGTCCTCGAGGTCGACGTCGGTGCCGACCGGCAGGAAGTAGTCGCGGTGCCTGACGGTCTGGACGACGACGAAGAGCGCGTACAGGGCGAGCGACGCCACGGCCGCGAACGCAAGCTGCGCCGGCGAGAACTCGGGGCCCGACCGGCTGGTCGTGAAGCGCGGCAGCACGAGCGTGAGCGTGGTGAGCGTCGCCACGGTGGCCAGCGCGGTGGCGGTGCCCTCAGCGTTGAAGGCGGCGACCCGCCGGCGCAGCGTGCCGACCAGCAGCGAAAGCCCCACCACGCCGTTGCAGGTGATCATCACTGCCGCGAACACCGTGTCGCGGGCCAGGGTCGAGGTCTCGGACCCGGCGGACACCATCAGCGTCACGATAAGGCCGACCTCGATCACGGTGACCGCGACCGCCAGCACAATGGAGCCGAAGGGCTCGCCGACCCGGTGGGCGACCACTTCGGCGTGGTGCACCGCCGCGAGCACGGACCCGGCCAGCAGCACCCCCACGACGACCAGCACCGCGACCGCCGGCTTCGCGCCCCATGTCGCGGCCAGCACGACGACCGCGAGCACGGGGATCGCCACCGTCCATGACGGCCCCCGCAGCAGGCGTTTGAGGGTCATCGGAATCGGATACCCATACGCCGACTCGTCAGACCGGCGGCGAGCGCCGCCGTGCAAGGAACAATGGGAGGGTTCAAATGTCTCATCGTCCGCCGCCGTCGCCGAAACGGGCGCGGTTGTGGGTGTTAACGGTTGCTTTGGCCGCGCTCCTGTCGGTGGCGCTGCTGCCCGGGCAGGCAGCGGCGGCAAAGTCGGGTAAGGCGTGCGAGAAGCGCACCAACAACACTTACAAGAAGCTGTTGCGGTGCGTGACGCTCGAGGGCGTCCGCGAGCATCAGGAGGCTTTTCAAAGGATCGCCGACGCCAACGACGACCCGTTCTACCCCGGAACCCGCGTCGCGGGCACTGAGGGCTACGACGAGAGCGCCGAGTACGTGGCCCGGACGCTGAGGCGTGCCGGCTACAAGGTGACGCTCGACCCGGTGGACGTTAGGTTCGACTTCCCGGCGGTGCTCCGCCAGCTCACACCGGTCCAGGCCGAGTATGAGACCGGCGTCTTCACCGGCAGCGGCTCGGGGACGGTCGAGGGCCAGGTGATCCCGGTCGACATCAACCTCGAGGGCGACCGCGCCTCGACGAGCGGTTGCGAGCCCGAGGACTTCGTCGGTATCGACTGGAGCGGACCCGCGGACATCGCGCTGATCCAGCGTGGCACCTGCAACTTCGGCAGGAAGGCGATGAACGCTGAGGACGCCGGCGCCGAGGCCGTGATCATCTTCAACCAGGGCAACACGCCCGACCGGGAAGCCCTGATCGTCGCCGACGCCTCGACCCTCGAGGATGGCACGTCCGTCAGCCACAACATCCCCGTGGTTGGCGCGAGCTTCGCCAACGGCGTGGCGCTGGCCCAGGAGGGGTCGACCGCGTTCGTCCGCGTTGACCCGCCGGAGACCCGGACGGACTTCAACGTGATCGCGGAGAAGCGGGGCAGGAACGACGACAACGTCGTGATGGCCGGCGCCCACCTCGACAGCGTCCTCGAGGGGCCGGGGATCCAGGACAACGGCTCTGGCTCGGCCGCCCTGCTGGAGACGGCCCTGATGATGGCCAAGGTCAGGCCGCAGAACACCGTGCGGTTCGCGTGGTGGGCGGCCGAGGAGCAGGGTCTGGTCGGCTCCGAGGACTACGTCGAGGGGCTGTCGCAGGCGGAGCGCGACAGGATCGCCCTGTACCTCAACTACGACATGGTCGGCTCGCCGAACTACATCTTCATGGTGTACGACGCGGACGAGTCGACGTTCCCGGCGCCGGAGGGCGTGACCATCCCGCCGGGCTCGACGGCGATCGAGGACCTGTACGAGTCGTACTACACCCTGATCGGTGAGCCGTACGACGACACGGAGTTCTCGGGACGCAGCGACTATCAGGCGTTCATCGAGAACGGCATCCCCTCTGGCGGCCTGTTCACCGGCGCGGAGGAGATCAAGACCGAGGAGCAGCAGGCGATCTGGGGCGGTGTCGCCGGGGAGCAGTTCGACCCCTGCTACCACGAGGCGTGCGACGACCTCGACAACTTCGATCCGCACGCACTCGAGGTGAACAGCGACCTGATCGCGTTCGCCCAGCTGACGTTCGCCTACTCGACGGAGTCGGTCAACGGCGTCCGCGGCAGGAGGGTCCCCGGCAAGCGGGTCCAGCTGCCGCCTCCGGCGGGCCCGCAGGGCACGTTCGCCGAGGAGGGCGGCGGCGGCCACGGAGCCGGTACGCCGGCCTCGTAGCGCAGCGCTGTCGGTATGAGATGGGGGCGGTCCACGAGACCGCCCCCGTCGCGTTCTGGGGGCCGCTCCGAGCGGAAACGCCGGGCCGCGAGGGCCCGATGCCGTCGGCACCCGATCGTAGACTCGGACGTCCATGTCGCAGCATCCCTGCGTCCACCTGCACGTCCACTCGGAGTACTCGGTGCTCGACGGCGCCTGCCGCATCGACGCCCTCGCCGAGCGGGCCGCGGCCTTTGAGCAGCCGGCGCTCGGGCTGACCGACCACGGCGTCATGAACGGCGCCGTCGAGCACTATCAGGCGTGCAGGCGGCAGGGGATCAAGCCGATCCTCGGCCTCGAGGCCTACTTCGTGGACGACTGCCGCACCGAGTCCGTCCGCTACGAGCGAAACCACCTGACCCTGCTCGCGGAGAGCGACGAGGGCTTCCGCAACCTCGTGAAGCTCAGCTCGGCCGGCTTTCTCGAGGGTTACCGGCGCGGCAAGGCGAACGTCGACCTCGATCTGCTGTCGCGGTACTCGGGCGGGGTGATCGCCCTCACCGGCTGCCTGCAGTCCCGCTTCTGCCGCCGGCTCGTCGAGGACGTGGCGCCCGACGCGCGCGAGCACGCCGACCAGCTGTTGCAGGTCTTCGGTCCCGAGAACGTCTACTTCGAGATCCAGCGCAACGGAGTGGGCGAGCAGGACAAGGCGAACGAGGGCATCGTGCGGATCGCCCGTGAGGTCGGGCGACCGCTCGTGGCCACTGGCGACGTCCACTACCTCCGCCGCGAGGACTACGACAACCATCGGGCGCTCCTCTGCGTGCAGACGAAGAGCACGCTCGAGCAGCCGAAGCTCAGCTTCGACACGAACGAGTTCTTCCTGCGGAGCTCGCACGAGATGGCTGAGGCGTTCACGCCCTGGCCGGAGGCGATCGCCTCGACGCTCGAGATCGCGGAGCGCTGCGACGTGGAGATCGAGCTCGGGAAGATGCTGATCCCGCGCTTCCCCACGCCCGCCGGGCAGGCCGAGGAGCCCTACCTGCGGCGCCTGGCGCACGAGGGGCTCCGCCGCCGCTACGGGGACCCGCCGCCGGCGGAGGCGGTCGAGCGGCTCGAGGTGGAGCTCGGCGTGATCGAGAAGATGGGGTTCGCCGCCTACTTCCTGATCGTCTGGGACTTCGTCAGGTTCGCAAAGGACAGCGGCATCGCGGTGGGGCCGGGCCGGGGGTCCGCCGCCGGGTCGATCGTCTCGTACTCGCTGCAGATCACGGACGTCGACCCGCTCGAGTACGACCTCCTGTTCGAACGGTTCCTGAACGCCGAGCGCATCTCGATGCCGGACATCGACATCGACTTCTCCGTGAAGGGCCGGGAGCGGGTGATCCAGTACGTGGCGGACAAGTACGGGCGCGAGTCGGTGGCGCAGATCGTCACGTTCGGGCGGATGCTGCCGCGCGCCGCGACGCGCGACGCGGCGCGCGTGCTCGGCTACGACTACGGGACCGGCGACCGGATCGCGAAGCTGATCCCGGAGCCGGTGATGGGGCGCTCGAGGCGCTTCGACGAGTACCTCCAGGAGGAGCCCGACCTGCGCCGGGTGTACGACACGGAGCCCGAGGCCCGCAGGGTGATCGAGGTGGCGAAGGGGCTCGAGGGGATCGTGCGCAACTCCTCGATCCACGCCGCGGCGGTGGTGATCGCCGATCGCCCGCTCACCGACATCGTGCCCCTGCAGCTCGCCGATGACCGCACGGTCACGCAGTACTCGATGAAGCCGATCGAGGAGATCGGCCTGCTCAAGATGGACTTCCTCGGTCTGCGCAACCTCGACGTGATCGAGGCTGCGCTCGACATCATCGAGCAGTCGAGTGGCGAGCGGCCGGACATGACCACGCTGCCGCTCGACGACGGGCAGACCTACGAGATGCTCGCTCGCGGCGACTCGATCGGCGTGTTCCAGTTCGAGTCGGACGGGATGCGCGACGCGCTCAAGAAGGTCCGCCCGACCGAGTTCAACGACCTCGTAGCGCTGGTCGCCCTGTATCGCCCGGGGGCCATGCGCTACATCGACACCTACGCGCGCAACAAGCGGAACCGGGATGCCGTCCAGTATCCGGACGAGCGCCTGCGGGCGATCACGGAGTCGTCCTACGGCGTGATCCTCTTCCAGGAGCAGTCGATGCAGATCGCGAAGTCGATCGCCGGCTTCTCGGGGCCCGAGGCCGATGACCTGCGCAAGGCGATCGGCAAGAAGCAGCGCGAGCGGATGGCGGCGCTGAAGGACCGCTTCTTCGAGGGCGCCCGGGCGAGCGGCACGGCGGAGCCGGTGATCCAGGAGCTGTGGGCGGTGAACGAGGCGGCGGCTGACTACTCGTTCAACCGTTCCCACGCTGCCTGTTATGCCCTCATCTCCTACCGGACGGCCTGGCTCAAGGCCAACTACCCGGCCGAGTACATGGCCGCCCTGATCAGCTCGGTGATGTCCACGAAGGACAAGGTGCCGTTCTTCGTCGCCCAGTGCGAGGACATGGGGATCGAGGTGCTTCCGCCCGACGTGAACGAGTCGGGGCACGACTTCAAGGTCGTCGAGGGGAACATCCGCTTCGGCCTCGACGCGGTGAAGGGCCTCGGCCACCAGGCGGTCGAGGCGATCATCCGGGCGCGGGAGGAGGACGGGCCGTTCACGTCGGTGTGGGACTTCTGCCGGCGCGTGGACTGCCAGGCGGTGAACCGGCGCTGCGTCGAGTCGCTCGTAAAGTGCGGCGCCTTCGACTCGCTGCCCGGGACCAGGACCGGTCAGCTCGAGGCGCTTCCGCACGCGCAGGCGGCCGGGCAGCAGGCGCAGCAGGACGCCCAGCGCGGCCAGGGCTCGTTCTTCGACTTCGGGGACATGGGCGCCGACGCCGCCGCTCACCACGACCCGCCGGTGCCCACCCCTCCCGACGACCGCAAGCAGCTGAACGAGTGGGAGAAGGAGACCCTCGGGCTCTTCCTCTCGAGCCATCCGCTGAAGGAGGTTCGTCCCGCGCTGCGGGCGCGCGTCGAGTGCTCGCTCGCCGACCTGGCGGGTCGTAGGGACGGCGAGTGGGTAAGGGTCGGCGGCCTGATCGCCGAGTGCAAGCGGATCCGCACAAAGAACGGCGACCCGATGATGTTCGCCACGCTCGACGACCTGGAGGGCCAGGTCGAGCTGCTCGTCTTCAACTCGGCGTACGCCGCGAACGCCGAGAAGGTCGCCGTCGATCGGATCGTCGTCGTGCGGGGACGGGTGGACCACAAGGAGGCGGGGGAGACGAAGCTCGTGGCGCAGGAGGTCGAGCCCTTCGAGCCGACGCGCGAGGAGGTGCTCCGCGCCGCCGAAGAGGCCGCGGCCGAGCTGGCGGCACCGGGCCCCAAGCGGCGCCTCACGCTGCACGTCGCGCCGGGGGTTCCCGAGAGCTTCCTGGGGGAGCTGAAGGAGGTCGTGGGCCACCACCCCGGCGACCACGAGCTCCTGCTGGCGGTCGGCGAGCGGCGGCTGCTGCTCGGCGGGGACTACCACGTGTCCGCCGACAGCGCCTGCCGCGCCGAGCTCGCCGGCATGCAGGGCGCCGCTCGCGTGGTGGCGTAGGACGCGCCAGTCTCTCTACACTGGCCGCGTGCCACCGCTCTCAGCACGCGCCGCGACCGAGCTCCACGAGTGCCGGCAGTGCTGCTCCTTCTGCGATCGGGTGGTGCATCCGTCCGGCTGCATCGCGTCCGGGTGCAAGTTCCTCTACCTCTACGACGATGAGGACACCGGCCGCCGCTTCATGGGCTGCATGAACAAGGTGTTCCGCGGCGAGATCGACGTGGAGCTGTTCGAGCAGGCGGAGCGAACGCGCCACGGCTACGGCGGCGTGAAGATGACCGGCATCCCGCTGCCCCAGTGCCGCACCGCGGTCGAGCGCGCCTACGACGGCTACGGCGAGGCGTTCGACTGCGTGAACCCGGCCTTCTTCGCGGGGCTCGGGGCGGAGGACCTCGACGCCGCGTTCGACCTGCGCGACGGGATCTAACCGCCGCGCGCAAACGGTCGGGAAGGGGCGCGACCGGCACGGCCGCGCCCCTCCACGCTATTCGTCGCTGGGTTTCATCCCCGAGTCGTCGGTGTGGTCGTCGCTCGCGTGCTCGTCATCGCCGCTGTCGCCTGTGGTTGTGCACTCCTCCGGCGCCGGGGCTTGGATGAGGTGGTTCGTGGAGCCGGGGGGAAGCACGTAGACCGGATAGAGGTCGGCCCCAGCCGGTCCGGCGACGACGCGGTGGACGTGGCCGAACCCGCGGTCAAAGAAGCCCTTGCCGGCCTCGTAGGGCAGCCGCCTGCACTCGCCGCGATGGCCGTCTTCGTAGGTGAGCGATCCCTTGACGACCTCGACGAAGACGGGTCCCGGGTGCGTGTGCCAGGGTGTCGCCTCGTCCGGGCGGAGCTGGACGTGCTGGATGAAGACATCCGCATTGCGCCACTGGACCGCCCGCGCCAGGGAAGACACTCGTATCCCGTCGACCTTGTTGTGCGCGGCCAGGAAGCCGGTCGGCACGGTCGCAGGATCAACCTGGGGTACATGTGAGGCGAATGCGGCCGCGCCACCGCAGACCGCGGCTACGCCCGCGATTGCCAACACGCGCGTCCTCCTCATGGGTTCCTCCTTCGGTCGACTCCTCCGGTCATGACCTCCTCCTTTCTCGTGGTGACGCCCGGTGCCGTCATCGACTGTGCATCGTCTGCGGGGGCGGTTAACGACTGCGGTGGAACCCGGTAAACGGCGGTAAATCGGAGGCCGCCGCCGCACTCGCGTCTTCTCCAGGTCGGTGGTACCGTCGCTGTGACTCGGCGGTCGACCGCAGATGGAATTCCGTCTTCTTGGCCCACTCGAGGTGCTCGAGCAGGATCGATCGCTCGCCCTCGGCCGCGGTCGACAGCGCGCCCTCTTTGGGGTCTTGCTGTTGCATGCGAACGAGGTGGTCTCGACCGACCGCCTGATCGATGCTCTATGGGGTCGGGCGCCGCCGCTGACGGCGGCGAAGAGCGTTCAGGTGTACGTGTCGAGGCTGCGCAAGGAGCTTGGGGAGGGCCGGCTGCTCACGCGGGCACCCGGCTACGTGCTGAAGCTGGACCGCTCGGAGCTCGATCTCGGTCGCTTCGAGCAGCTCTTGGGCGAAGCCAGGAATGCCGATCCCCACAATGCATCGCAGAAGCTGCGCCGAGCGCTGGCGCTGTGGCGCGGCGCGCCGTTGGCCGATCTCGCATACGAGCCGTTCGTCCAGACCGAGGTCGCCCGGCTCGAGGAGCTGCGCTGCTTGGCGCTCGAGCAGCGAATCGAGGCCGATCTGGCCAGCGGCCGCCACGCGGAGCTGATCGGCGAGCTGGAGTCGCTCGTCGCCGAGCATCCCCTCAGGGAGCGCTTGCGCTGCCAGCTGATGCTCGCGCTCTACCGCTCGGCGCGCCAAGCCGAGGCGCTCGACGCGTACCGGCGCGCTCGCCGTCAGCTCTCGGAGCAGCTCGGCCTGGAGCCGAGCGAGGAGCTGAAGCGGCTAGAGCAGGCGATCCTGCGCCAGGATCCGGCACTCGACCTGCCGGAGAGCGCGTCGAGGCCGGCGCCCATGACGCAGCCGCCGGCGCCCGATCGATCGCTGCTGATCGTCCCGGCAGGCCGCGAAAGCGTCGAGGCGCTCGTCCGCCTGGCGGCGCCGCTCGCGGGGGCCGAGCACCCGCGCGAGCTGGTGGTCGCGCGCGTGGTCGACAAGGCGGATCTCGCGGACGCGACGGAGACGCTCGCCGAGCTCCGGGCCGCCCTTTTGGCCGACGGCCTTGCCGTGAGGACCGCCGCGTTCTCGTCGCCGACGCCGGCGGAGGACGTCGTTCGCCTCGCCTCCCGAGAGGATGTCGACCTGCTGCTCATGGACGCGAATCGCTCGGGGCTCACGGGCGAGGCCGGAGTCGTCCTCGAACAGGCGCCGTGCGACGTGGCGATGCTCGTCGAAGCCGGCGGCTCAATCCGCGACGGGTCGGTAGTCGTTCCCTTCGGCGCCGCGTGGCACGACTGGGCGGCGCTCGAGCTCGGTGCTTGGGTCGCGCGCGCGACTGACGCTCCGCTGCGGCTGATCGGCGCAGCGTCCGACGGCCGCAAGCATGGCCGCGACGCGAGCCGCCTTCTCGCCGACGCCTCCCTCATCGTCCAGCGGACCGCGGGCGTCGCGGCCGAGCCGCTCCTCGCCAACCCGGGACGCAAGGCGGTCATGGTCCTCGCCGACGGAGCCGGGCTACTGGTCGCCGGGCTTTCCGAGCGCTGGCGGCAGGAGGGGCTCGGCCGCATGCGCCGAGCGTTGGTCGAGTCGCCGCCCGCGCCGACCGTGCTTGTTCGGAGAGGACCGCGGCCGGGAGGGCTGGCGCCGCCGGAGAGCCTTACTCGCTTCCGCTGGTCGATGACGGCGAACGCGTCATGAGCGTCGCTGTCGGTCCCGGCTCGACGTTCGCCGGCTACCGGGTCGAGTCGCTGCTCGGGCGCGGCGGGATGGGAGTCCTGTACAGGGCAACGGACCTATCGCTCGATCGACCGGTCGCGCTGAAGCTGATTGCGCCCGAGCTGGCGGAGGACGAGCGCTTCCGCAGCCGCTTCCTGAAGGAGCCACGGCTGGCGGCGGCCCTCGACCACCCGCACGTGGTGCCGATCTACGAGGCGGGTGAGCACGAGGGCCAGCTCTTCCTGGCGATGCGCTACGTCGAGGGAAGAGACCTGGGGAGCGTGCTCGAGCACGAGGGGAGGCTGGCGCCCGCGCGGGCCCTGGCGGTGCTGGCCCAGGTGGCCGACGCGCTGGACGCGGCCCATCGGCGCGGCCTCGTCCACCGCGACGTGAAGCCCGCCAACGTGCTGCTCGACGAGGAGGGGCACGCCTACCTCACGGACTTCGGCGTCAGCAAGCAGCTAAGCGGCGTCTCCACCGATACCGGGCGGGTTGTCGGAACGCTCGACTACCTTGCGCCCGAGCAGATCCGCGGCGAGAAGGTGGACGGGCGCACGGACTGCTACGCGCTCGCCTGCGTGCTGTACGAGTGCTTGGCCGGCGCGCCGCCGTTCCGGCACGAGACGGAGGCCGAGACGCTCTGGGCTCATATGCAGGAGCCGCCGCCCAGCGCGCCCGGCTATCCGGAGCTCGACCCCGTGCTCGGAAGGGGGCTGGCCAAGGAGAAAGAGGGACGCTACGAAAGCTGCGGCGAGCTCGTGGCTGCCGCCGCCTCGGCGCTCGGCTTCGAGCCCCTGACTCGCCGCGCGCGGCGGCTTCGCCCCGGCCGGCGGCTAGTCATCGCCGGCGCCGCGCTGCTCCTCGCAGCGGTGGCAGCGGCCGCTGTTCGCGAACTGACACGGGACGAGGAGCCTGCCGGTGGGGTCGCCCGGGTCGCGCCGGACTCCGTGGCGGTCCTCGACCCCTCAGGCAGCCGGGTCATCGATCAGGTTCCCATCCCGGGCCCCTCGCTCGTCGCCGCGCACGGCCGGTCGGTCTGGGTCAGCAACACAACCCGGACGCTCTCCCGGGTCGACGGCAACAAGCTCTCCGTGACCAAGGTCGTTCCAGCGAGCGCGACCGCCGACGACCTCGTCGCCACGAAGGACGCGGTCTGGCTGCTCGACCTGGAAGGGCGCGTGCTCGTCAAAGTGGATGCGGCCTACGCGTCCGTGGCGAAGAGGGTGCCGCTTCCGGCCCTTAAGCGGCCGGTGTATCAGTCCGGCGCCGGCGTGGACGCCGGGCGAGGCGCGGTATGGGTCGCGCCCGGGACAAGGCGGCTGCTGAAGCTCGATCAGCGGGACGCGCGGGTCGTCAGGGCTGTCGATCTGCGGCGGCCGGTGGACGACGTCGCGGTCGGCACCGGGGCGGTCTGGGCGATCAGCAGCGCCTCGGCGAGGGTGCTTCAACTCGATCAGCGAAGCGGATCGGTGCGCGCGCGCATCCCCTTGGTCGCGCGCCCCGGACTGACGAGACCCGTTCCCGTAGCCGTCACCGCCGGCGAAGGCGCGGTCTGGGTGCTGAATCACAACATTCCGAGCGTGTCGCGAATCGATCCGCAGCTCGGCGCGGTGACGGCGACGATCCCGCTCGGCGTCGGCAGCACCCCGAGCGCGATCGCAACCGGAGCAGGCGCGGTCTGGGTCGCGCTGACCGGCGAGGGAACCGTCGTGCGAATCGACCCGAAAACCGGCGCCGCTCGCTCGATTCCCGTAGGTGGCGCTCCGACCGGGGTGGCCGTAGGTCAGGGCAGGGTATGGGTATCCGTCCAGCCTGGCTTCAGGGCCGGACCCGCCGCCCGAGGGCGAACGATCCCGATGCCGGGCGCAATCTCAGAGAACTTCTGCACTCCGGTTGAGTTCGCAGAGAGCGGGTCGCCACGGTTCCTGATCGTGTCCGACCTCCCCTTGCAAGCGCGCCCCAGCGTCCTGCCGTCCCTGCAGTACAGCGATGTCGTTCGCTTCGTGCTCGCCCGGCGCGACTTCAGGGCCGGGAGGTACAGCGTCGGCTACCAGTCCTGCGACGTGTCGAGCGTCGCCAGCGTTTTTGGGGGAACGCCCGCGACCTGCCGCAGAAACGCACGCGCCTTTGCGAATGCTCCGGCCGTGCTCGGGATCATCGGCCCGTACACCTCGGGCTGCGCATCCGTCGAGCTCCCGATACTGAACGCAGCCCGCGGCGGGCCGCTCGCCG
>Ga0081538_10000469_pt1 | contig 45269 bp, 40 predicted proteins | sample TabmetS5T2R1_FD_71022 | JGI IMG/M metagenome (GOLD analysis project Ga0081538, IMG submission 71022) | Tabebuia heterophylla rhizosphere microbial communities from the University of Puerto Rico - S5T2R1 | ecosystem: Host-associated > Plants > Roots > Rhizosphere ... | reverse complement strand
GTCGAGGAAGTTGCCGGAGTAGAACTGGATGCCGGGCTGGTCGGTGAGGACCTCCAGCACCCGCCCGCTCCGCGGGTCCTTCAGCCTGGCCGCCAGCTCCAGCCCGGAGCCGCGCCGGTCGAGCACCCAGTTGTGGTCGTAGCCGCGGCCGATGACGAGCTGCGGGTGGTTGTCGCGGATGCGCTCGCCGATCCTGGTCGACCTGGTGAAGTCCAGCGGGGTCCCGGCCACCGGGGCGATCTCCCCGGTGGGGATGAGGGTCTCGTCGACCGGCGTGTAGCGGCTGGCCTTGAGGAGCAGCTCGTGGTCGTTGATGTCACCCGAGCCCTCGCCGGCCAGGTTCCAGTAGGCGTGGTTGGTCAGGTTGACGATGGTCGGCTCGGTCGTGGTCGCCTGGTAGCGCATGCGCAGGTTGTTGCGGTTGTCGAGGGTGTAGGTGACGAAGGTGTCGAGGGTCCCCGGGTAGTTCTCCTCGCCGTCCGGGCTGGTGTAGTGGAAGCGGACGCCGACGGTGCCGTTGCCGCGGACGACCTCCGCGTCCCATATCCGCTTGTCGAAGCCGACGTTGCCGCCGTGCAGGTGATTGGGCGGGTTGTTGATGGCCAGCTGGTAGGTGACGCCGTCGAGGGTGAAGCGGCCCTCGTCGATGCGGTTGGCGTAGCGGCCGGTGATGCAGCCGAAGTACGGGTTGTCAGGGTCGAGGTAGCCCTGGAGGTCGGCGAACCCGAGGGTGACGTTGGCCAGCCGGCCGCGGCGGTCCGGCACGCGCAGCGACTGGATGGCCCCGCCGTAGGTGATCAGCTTCACCTCCATGCCGCGGCTGTTGGTGAGCACGTAGCGGTGGACGACGGTGCCGTCCTTGGTGCCGAACCGCTCTCTTCTGACGTCGAGCCGGCCGCCGGAGCCGTGGGCGTCGGAGGCGCTCACGCCCAGGAGCCCGACGGCCGCGGCGGCCAGCACGAGAGCCGCGCCGATCCGGATCAGCCTGCTCGTGGTCCCACCTCTTGCGGCGGTGGTGGACATGCACCCTCCTTTCCGCCGCCCCTCACGGGGCGACTTCGGTCCAGGTGGAGCCCGCCGCGGCGCTGCGCTGGACCGCGTCGAGCACCTGCTGCACTTGCAGGCCGTCGGCGAACGACGGCGCCGGGTCGCGGCCGGCGGCGATCGCCTCCAGCAGGTCGCGAACCTCGTGGGTGAAGGTGTGCTCGTAGCCGATGCTGTGGCCCTCCGGCCACCACGCGGCGGCGTACGGGTGGACGGACCTGGTCACCTGGATCCGCCGGACGCCCTGGGTGGCCGGATCCTCGGTCGCGTCGAACAGCCGCAGCTCGTTGAAGGCCCCCAGCTCCCAGACGAGGCTGCCCAGCTCGCCGTTGAGCTCGACCGACAGGCCCTCGGTGTGGCCGGTGGCGAAGCGGGTGGCCTCGAAGCTGCCCAGCGACCCGCCGCCGAAGCGGGCGATGAACAGGGCCGCGTCGTCGACGGTGACCGGCCCGCGGGCGCCGCCGCCGCCGGGCAGGGGCCGCTCCCGCACGAAGGTCTCGGTGAGGGCCGAGACACCGGCGATCCGGTCCCCGGCCAGGTACTGGGCCAGGTCGATGGCGTGGGCGCCGAGGTCGCCGAGGGCGCCCGACCCCGCCTGCTCCACCTGGAGCCGCCAGACCAGCGGGAACTCGGGGTCGAGGAGGTGGTTGCCCAGGTAGGCGGCGCGGACGTGGCGGATGGCGCCGAGGCGGCCGGCCGCGACCAGCTCCCGAGCCAGGGCGACGGCCGGGACCCGGCGGAAGTTGAACCCGACCATCGCCCGCACGCCCTGGGCGGCGGCCCGCTCGGCCGCGGCCGCCATCGCCCGCGCCTCCTCGACGGTGTTGGCCAGCGGCTTCTCGCACAGCACGTGCTTGCCGGCCTCAAGGGCGGCGATCGAGATCTCGGCGTGGCTCGACCCGGGCGTGCAGACGTCGACCAGGTCGATGTCGTCACGCCCCAGCAGCGCCCGCCAGTCGGTCTCGGTCGTCGCCCAGCCCAACTGGGCCGCGGCCTCCCGCAGCTTATCCTCGGTCCGTCCGCACAGCGCGGTCATCCGTGGTTGCAACGGGAGGTCGAAGAACCGGCCGGCGGATCGCCAGGCCTGGGAGTGGGCCGCGCCCATGAAGGCGTAGCCCACCATCCCCACCCCGAGTTCGGCGGCGTCGTTCGGTGTCATCGGTCGGTCTCCTCCGTCAGTTGGCCAGGGTCAGGAGTCGAAGCACAGAGACCGATACTCTTCGACGTTCTGCTCGGTCACGACCGGCGCGTTGAGGACGATGCGCGTGGGCACCTCGACCTGCACGAGGTCGGACAGACCCTTGTCCTGGGCCAGCAGCCGGGCCAGCTTGATGCCGTCGGCGGCCTGCGTCGGCGGGTAGAGGACCGTGGCCTCCATCTCGCCGCTCTCGATCAAGTCCATCGCCTGGCAGGAGCCGGCGCCGCCGATGAAGGCGAACTCGTCGCGGTCGGCGTTGTCGAACGCCTGCTTGACGCCGACACCCTGGTCGTCGTCGTGGTTCCAGATGATGTCGATCTCGGGAGCGGCCTGCAGCAGGTTGGAGGCGACTTCCTCACCCGACTCCACCGTGAACTCGGCAGAGACCTGATTGTCCACCGTTTCGCCGCAGCCCTGGAGCGCATCGGCGAAGCCCTGCGAGCGGTCCTGGGTCAGCGGCAGTGACGCGATGCCCTGGATCTCGGCGATCACCGGGTCGGAGATGCCCTCCTCCTCGATGATTCCGCAGGCGTACGTACCGGCGGAGACGCCCATGCCGTAGTTGTCACCGAGGATCGTCGTGCGGGCCGCGAACGGGCTGGAGAACTCCCGGTCGACGTTGACCACGATGATGCCGGCCTCCATCGCCTGGGTGGCGACCTCGGTCAGGGCGTCACCGTCGGTGGGCAGCAGCACGATGGCGTCTACGTCCGCGTTGATGAAGGTCTCGATCTGGCTGATCTGCTGGTTCGGGTCGTTGGTTCCCTCGGCGACGCGCAGCTCGATGTCTTCGTACTCCGCGGCCTCGGCCTCCGCCGAGTCGTTGATGGCGGCCAGCCAGCCGTGGTCGGCCTCCGGCCCGGAGAAGCCGATGGTGACGGTCTCACCCGGCTCGTCGTTGTTGCTGACCGCGCTCTGCTCGCCCTCGCCGTCCGAGTCGTCCGACTCGTTGCTCGTACAGGCGAAGAGCAGGCCTCCCACGGCTGCGACTGCAGCGACCCTGGTGAGAAGGGACTTGTTCATGATGCGTGACATCTGGTGACTCCTTGAGAAGTGACGGACCGGCAGGTCCAGATCATTCAACGGACGGCTTGTTGCATGCGGACGGCTATGTACTGCCGGCGCGTTTGGCCACGAACTGCTGCAGCAGCACCGCGGCGACGATGATCACGCCCTTGGCGACGTTCTGATCTGACGTGTCGAGGTTGTTGAGGGTGAAGATATTGCTGAGAGTTTGGAAGATCAGGACCCCGAGGACGGTCCCGACGATCGTTCCGCGGCCCCCGGTCAGCAGCGTGCCGCCGATGACGACCGCGGCGATCGCGTCGAGCTCGAGCAGCACGCCGTGCTGCGCGGTGCCGGTCCCGGTCCGCGCGAGGAGCATGGCCGCCGCGATACCGCACGCGCCGCCCAGGAGCACGTAGAGGTAGACCGTATGCCGCTGGACCTTGATGCCGGCCAGCCGGGCGGCTTCCGCGTTGCCGCCGACCGCGATCGTCCGCCGGCCGAACGTCGTGCGGTTGAGCAAGACCCAGCCGACTGCGGCCACCAGCGCGAAGACGTAGACCAACATCGGGATGCCGAGCAGCTCACGGGCGAAGAAGTCGACGTATTCCGGGTCGTCGACGAGCTGGTTGCGCTTGTCCGAGATGATCTCGGCGAGCCCGCGGGCGGCCGCGAACATCGCGAGCGTGGCGATGAACGGTGCGATCCGCCCGTAGGCGACGAGCACGCCATTGACCAGGCCACAACCGGCTCCAACGGCCATGGCGGTGAAGACGATGACGATCCAGTGGAAGTCGGCGGCCATCTGCTGGGTGGCCACCGTCGTCGCCCAGACCGAGGCGAGCGCGACGATCGAACCGACGGACAGGTCGATGCCACCGCCGATGATGACGAAGGTCATGCCGATGCTGACGATGCCGACGACCACGGCCAGCCGGAGGATCGTGATGACGTTGTCGACGTCGACGAAGAGATCGCCGGCCGTGATGACACCGACCACACACACCAGGGCCAGGGCGACGACCAGGCCCAGGTTGCGGCCGGCGGGCGAGGCCATGATGCGGGCGGCCCGGGACTGAGTGCTGCGCGAAGCCTCGGTCTCGACCCGCTGGTGCTCGTCCGGCGGCGGCGCGGCGGTCGTCGAGGGGGTGGTCGACTCACTCACGCGGCACTCCCTTCCATGACCAGGTCGAGGACCTGGTGTTCGTCGATGTCGGCGGCCGGTCCTTCGTGCACGACCCGTCCTTCGCGGACGACGAGCACCCGATCGGCCAGGCCCAGAACCTCGGGGATCTCGCTGGAGACCAGGACAATGGCAACGCCTTCGTCGGCCAGGCGCTGGATCAACTTGTAGAGCTCACTGCGGGCCCCGACATCAACACCGCGAGTCGGCTCGTCGAGCAGCAGGACCCGGCTCCCCGTGGTCAGCCAGCGAGCCAGGACGACCTTCTGCTGGTTGCCGCCGGAGAACAGCCGGACCTCGCGTTGCGGATCCGGGGGACGCAGGTCGAGGGACTCGATCTGCTCTCGCGCGGCGTCGATCTCGGCGGACCGATCCATGAACGACGCGCTGGAGAAACGTGGCAGCGACGCGAGCGTCACATTGCCGGCGACCGACTCGCCGAGAAGCAACGCCTGGCTCTTGCGCTCTTCGGGACTGAGTCCGACACCCGCTGACACGGCGGCCGCCACCGAGCCGTTTCGGAGCCGGCGACCGGCGACCGAAACGCTGCCGGTGCGGGCTCGCCGGGCGCCGTAGACGGTCTCGAGGATCTCCGAGCGCCCCGATCCCACCAGGCCGGCAAGACCCAGAATCTCGCCGCCGCGGACCTCGAAGGAGATGTCCTCGAACTCGCCCGCTCGGCTCAGACCCTCGACGGACAGCATCGACTCACCCGCCGACGAATCCTGCCGGCGCTCCGGGATGACGTACTCCACCGTGCGTCCGGTCATGAGCCGGATGATGTCGGCGGTGGGCGTCGACTTGGCCGGCAGTCCGGTGGCGACAGAGCGTCCGTCCTTGAGCACCGACACGCGGTCGCCGATCTCGCGAATCTCCTCGAGCCGGTGCGAGATGTAGATGACCGCGACGTCCTCGCGCGTCAGATCGCGGATCACGCCGAAGAGGCGCTCCACCTCGTTCTGGTCGAGCACGGCCGACGGTTCGTCCATGACGATCAGCCGGGCATCGTGGGACAACGCCCGTGCCATGCTGACGATCTGCTTGCCCGCCGCGGACAGCCGACCCACCTCGGTGCTGGGCGACACCTCGGGGTGGCCGAGGCGAGCCAGCAGGTCCTTGGCGGCCCGCTGCATCTCGCCCCGTCTCGCGAACCCGACGGCCGCGAGCTCGTGACCGAGGAAGATGTTCGCGGCGACCGAGAGGCCGTCGACGAGGTCGAGCTCCTGGTAGATGGTCGCGATACCCCGGCGCATGGCCGCGGTCGGGTCGGCGAGCCGTACCTCCTCGCCGAGCCAGGTGATGGTGCCCTCGTCCGGTCGGTGGGCACCCGACAACACCTTGATCAGCGTCGACTTGCCGGCGCCGTTCTGGCCGAGCAGACAGTGCACTTCGCCGGGGTGTACCTCCAGGTCGACCCCGTCGAGCGCCCGTACGCCCGGGAACTGCTTGACGATCCCGGTCATGCGCAGGATGGGTTCGGTCATCGGGCACCTCCGCTGGAGACCTCGACCCAGGTGGGATCGGCGAAAACGGACGACAGGGCCAGGTGGGCGCCACCCCGGGCGGCGGCGGTGAAGCCCAAGGCGGACTGCACGACGCGGCAGCCGCCGAGCCCGGGAACCAGGATGCGCGGCGCCATCTCGGCGCGCATCGCCTCGATGAGGTACGGCGCGAGCGGAGCGAAGTAGCCGGCGAGCACGAGCGCTCCCGGGTTGAACACGTTGACCAGCCAGGCCGCACCTCGACCCAGGTCGACGCCGACCGCATGGAGCGCGTGCAGGGTGCGGGTGTCCCCTTCGGCGGCCCGCCGGGCGATGTCGTCGACGCGTACCTCCACATCGACGGCCGGGTCGCGTACCGGATCGTCTCCCGTTGCCGCCACCTGCAGCACCGCCCGGAAGCCGACCATCGTCTCCCAACAGCCTCGGCGGCCACAGGCGCAGTCGCGGCCGGCCGGGTCGATCTGGACGTGCCCGACCTCCCCGGCATACCCCTCGGCACCGCTGAGGGGCCGGCCCTGTACGACGATCCCGGCTCCCACGCCGAGCTCGCCGGTGAGGACGACGAGGTCAGGGGTGCCCGCGACGGTGCCGTAGGCGTGCTCGGCGACGGCGGTGAGATTGGCGTCGTTGGCGACCCGGACCGGCAAGGGTCCACTCAGGAGGCCGGCGACCTCGTCGACGACGGCGAGGTTCTGCCAGCCCAGGTTGGGCGCGGTGACGACCAGATCGTGCGCGGCGTCGACCAACCCGGGAACGGCGATCCGGGCCCCCAGCAGCTGGGCGCCGTGCTCGTCGGCCGACTCGCGCGCGGCCTCGACCGACCCTGCCAGGTGCTCGACGACCCCCCGCCAGTTGTCGGCCCCCTCAGGGATCGCGGTGCGCCGGTCGAAGACCGTACGACCGGACAGATCCAGCGCCACCGCGGCGACATGGCGGCCACCCACCTGCAGCCCCAGCCCCCACAGGCGCTGTCCGTCGAGGGCGACGGACTGGCCCGGACGGCCAGGCGATCCGTCGGCCCGACGATCGCCGAGGACGACGAGGCCCCGGGAAGCCAGGTCGTCGACCACGGAGGCCACCGTGGCCCGGCTGAGCCCTGACATCTCCGCAAGGCGGGTCCGAGACCACGGCCCGTCGGTGCGGAGCAGCCCCAGTAGCGCGGCCATGTTCTCGCCACGGCGGCCGAACGGCGCGGCTGGGCGTTGGCCAGCCGCCCGGGCCGTCGTCCCTGTGACCACCTGGTGCTCCTTCACGCCGCTCGGCCGTGACGACACAGAGCTGCGTCACGAAGCCAAACCGCGAGGTTCGTTCACTGGATCGACAAACTAGAGACTACTCAGGCCGTTTGACAAGGGGATAGCGCCAATCTTTTGCAAATTGGTTTTAGAAGTACGGCCATACGCTTCCGAAGTGCGGCCGGCAAACGGCTCCGGGCTGACGGGCCCCGGTCGCGTTCGAGGCCAATCGAGCCGCGACCGGAGCCGTCGCCTCGCCGGAGGCGTCAGCCGCGCAGGCGGTCCACGCTGTCGGCCCCGAAGCGGGTGAACCGCAGTGACCGGTGTCGGTCAGAACCTGATGTTCCGGAGGTAGCGGTAGCCCACCTCGGCGGTCTGCCGAGGCGTGACGTCGGGCTCGTCGTTCTCGACGATGTACTCCTGGACCTTCTGCGCGGCGAAGATCCGAGCGAAGTCGATGTGGCCGGTGCCGGGGTCGGCGAAGTCGCCGTTGGCCGGGTCGCGGTCCTTGACGTGATACTGCCGTACCCGCTGCGGCGCCGCCCGCATGACGTCGATCGTGAATCCCTCCGGGTCGTCGACGCCGTCACCGCTCTGGATCCCGCCCGTCACCGCCCAGTAGATGTCGATCTCCAGGTGGACGAGTCGTCGGTCCAGGTTCTCGGTCAGCACGTCCCACGGGCGCCGGCCGTTGCCGAGGTCGGTGCTGAACTCGTGGGCGTGGTTGTGGTAGCCGTACCGCAGGCCAGCGCAGCGCGCCGCCTCGGCCTCGACGTTCATCTGCTCGGCCCACATCTTCCAGTCGTCCTCGTTCGGGGAGTCGAGGAACGGCACGACAATGGCCTTCTGGCCGAGGATGAGCGCGTTCTCGATCTTCTCCTCGAGGGCCGCCGGAGAGTCGCTGATGCCGTCGTGGCTGGACGACGTCCGGATGCCGAGCCGGTCGTGGAACCTCCGCAACTGCTTCGCCGTACGCCCGAAGTAGCCGAGCGCCTGCTCGACCTTCGGATAGCCGATGTTGGCGATGTAGCGGAGCGTGCGGTCGTAGTTGACGAAGAGATCCTCGCGTACGGTCCAGAGCTGGATGCTGATCTGCCCGCGCGGCACCCGACGCTTGCCCGTCGCGACCGCCGGCGAGCCGGCCAGACCGGCGCCGGCCAGACCGGCGCCGGCGAGACCGACCAGCGATCCGCGAAGGAAGTTGCGGCGGTCGATGCCCCGCCGGGCGAGCGACCGCTCGAGCGCGGCGTCGCCGTCGTATCCGTAGCACATGGTTTTGTCCTTTCGACCCGTGATGAGTGGTCTGGGTTCGCGCGCCGTGCGACGCGGATGGGTGGGGACCCGGGCGCCGGGTCTCGGTTGCACCGGAACCCGGGTCCCCGGTCTGGTCAGTCGACAGGCACCAACTCGACGACGTCGAAGCCGGTCAGCTCCGGCACGCCGGTGTCGGTGTATTGCGCCGTGAACACGCCGGAGAGGTCCTCCTCACCCGCGTGCCCCGCCGCGTCGGTCACGATCGTCCCGGAGCAGCCGAACTGCGTCGATATCCCGTGGCCGTGGCCGGCATGGCCCAGGATGTAGTCGACCCGCACCTGCGAGCAGTCGACGGGTTCGTCGTCGGTGACGCTCACCTCGAACGGCACGGCGTCCCCGAAGGAGAACTCCTGACCGTCGGTCGGCGTGACGAACTCCACGACGGGTTCCTGGTTGTCGCTCGCGGTGATGACCACCTCGGCCGTGGCCGACTTGCCGCGGTCCTTCCCGCCCCGGTCGGTCACCTTGAGCGTGGCGCGGAAGATCCCTGGCTCCGTGTAGGTGAACGTCGGGTTCGGCCGCCTGGAGTCGACGTGGCCGTCGGCGTCGAAGTCCCACGCATACCGCAGCCGGTCACCCTCGGCGTCGGACGTGCCGGCGCTCGAGAACGACACGGTCAACGGCAGGCCGCCCTCGGTGACGTCGGCCGACGCCATGGGCACCGGCGCGTGGTTGCCGCCCGGGCCGATGTAGTCGATGCGGGCGAGCTGCGCCAGCGGATGGTTCTCCACGAAGAAGCCGTCGCCGTACTCCAGGATGTAGAGCGCACCCTCGGGCCCGAACTCCATGTCCATCACGTGGGCGAACCGGAACGACGAGAGCACCGGCTCGATCCGGTCGAGGTCGCCGCCGGAGTCGAGATGGAACGCCTTCACGTAGTCGCGGGTCCACTCGTAGAACAGCGGGATGCCGTCGTAGTACCTCGGCCATCCCACGGCCGCGTTTCCCTTGGTGTTCCGGACGTCGAAGTCGTACGCCGGACCGGCCATCGGGCCGATGCCGTCGTCGCCGCCCGGAGCGGCCGGTCCCAGGTCCGGGAACTCGAAGGACGGCGGGTACGTGTACCACACGTCGGGCTGGGTCACCGGTGCGAGCTGCGTCCGGCCGGTGTTGTTCCGCGAGTCGTTCACCGGGTTGGCGCAGTCGAACGGCTCCCCGCTCGAGAGGAAGTCCGGATCGGATCCGTCGTCGGGACCGTCGGGCACGAACTCCCCGTCGACGTACGGCAGCTCGGCGGTCGCGCAGTACGGCCAGCCGAAGTTCGCGGGCTCCCGCACGATCATCCACCTGCCCCGGCCCGCGGGCCCTCGGTCGGGGCTCGCCTCACTGGCGTCCGGCGAGTAGTCGCCCACGTACAGGTCGTCGGTCTCCGGATCGATCTCGATGCGGAACGGGTTGCGGAACCCCATCGCGTAGATCTCGGGTCGGGTCTTCGGTGTGCCCGGCTCGAACATGTTGCCGTCGGGGATGGTGTAGCCGCCGTTCCTGCCCGGCCGGATGCGCAGGACCTTGCCGCGCAGGTCGTTGGTGTTGGCCGCCGAGCGCTGCGCGTCGAACGCCGGGTTGCGGTTGGCCTGCTCGTCGATCGGCGTGTACCCCTGGGACTCGAAGGGGTTCGTGTCGTCGCCGGTCGACAGGTAGAGGTTGCCGTCGGAGTCGAACACGATGTCACCGCCCACGTGGCAGCAGACGCCGCGGTCGACCGGTACGTCGATGATCTGTTGCTCGGTGCCCAACCGGATCTGGTCGTGACCGAACTTGAACCGCGACAGCCGGATGAGCCCCTTGTACGGCTCGAAGTCGGCAGGTGTGCCGAAGGACGGGGCGTCGCCCTCGTTCACATCCGGCGTCGCCGGGTTGTCGGCCGGCGTGTCCAGCGGTGGCGAGTAGTAGAGGTAGACCCAGCGGTTCTTCTTGAAGTTCGGGTCGAGGGCGACGCTCTGCAGGCCCTCCTCGTCGTGCTGGTAGACAGGGATCGTTCCGGCCTGCGTGTTGAGGCCGGTGTCGGGGTCGTGCAGCCAGACGACGCCCTGCCGCGTCGTGTGCAGCACTCGCTCGTCGGGCAGGACGGCGAGGTCCATCGGCTCGCCGGGGAGGTCGTTGAGGGTCACCTTTTGGAACTCGGAGTCCGGCGGTGGTCCGGGCGGCTCCGGAGCTTGCGCCGTCGACACAGCCGACGGCGCGAGTAGCGTCGTGGCCGCCACGGCCACGGCTGCCATGCGGGTCTTGTTGCGCATCTCGTGTCTCCTCACGCACTCGGGGTGGGGTGGGCGGTGCGCTGGGTCGCCGCACCCGCGCTCGGGGGATTGCGGTGGGGGGTGCGCAGGCCGCCCCACCTTCACGCTCAGCGGTGATCGGGAGCTCCTCCTTCGTCAGGTCGGGTGTGACAGGCACTCACGGCAACCCCGAGGAGGGATATTCCGGGCATTGGATGTCATGGACGTCTTCGCGATTGACCGCTGCAGAACGGCCCGTTGCCGCGCGGAGGATGCGCCGCAGAGACGGGTTGCCGATGGTTTTGTCGAAAGTTGACTAAATCCAGTCATCGGGCCAGCCCCTCTGTGGTGCTGATCCCTAAAGTTACGACCTAGTTACAGGCAGTAGCAATACTTGCGTACGAACTTTCGCAAGCAATTTTCAGAAGATGCTCAGTGGGCTGCGTACACTCCGTCGCTGATGAGCCGCGCGCTCCCGATGACGCCGGCGCTGTCCTCCAGCTCGGTCATCACGATGGGCAGATTGCCGGTCGCCAGCGGCAGCGACCGCCGGTAGACGACGGACCGGATCTCGGCGAGTAGCGAGTGGCCGAGTCGGGCCACCCGGCCGCCGATGACGATGAGGCCCGGGTTGAAGAACGACACCAGACTGGCGAGCACATGTCCCACCCGGCGGCCGCCGTCGCGCACGAGCTGAACGGAGACCGCGTCGCCCTGAGCGGTCGCGGCGGCCACGTCGGCCGCGGTGAGCGCGGACCGCTCGGCCAGCACCGCCGCGAGGATCTCCGACCGTCCCCCATGGGCCGCGGCGGTCGCGTCGCGGGCGAGGGCGGCTCCCCCGAAGAACGCCTCCAGGCAGCCGGTGTTGCCACACGCACAGGTCGGTCCGAACTCCTCGACCCGGATGTGGCCGATGTCGCCGGCGCACCCGTCGACGCCGCGGTAGAGCTGGCCGTGGACGACGATGCCGCATCCGATGCCGGTGCCGATCTTGACGAACAGGAAGTCCTGCGCCTGCTTCGCCACACCGGCGTGCTGCTCACCGAGCGCCATGATGTTGACGTCGTTGTCGACCAAGACGGGGCAGCCGAGCTCGCGGGCCAGCGCGTCGCGAACCGGGTAGCCGTCCCAGCCCGGCATGATCGGCGGCGAGACCGGGACGCCGGCGTGGAAGTCGACCGGTCCGGGGATCCCGATTCCCACGCCGCTGGGCCGCTCGATGCCGAGCTCGGTGAGCTGCTTGCGGGTGAGCTCGAGTGCCCGGGCCAGGGTCTTCTCGGGGCCGACCTTGATGTCGTGCTCCTCGGAGAGCTGGCTCAGCACGCCGAGCCGACCGTCGGTCACCGCGACGTCGATCGAGGTGGCGCCGGTGTCGATTCCGACGAACCTGATCTCCGGGGCGAGGTCGACGAGCGTGGATCGCCGCCCACCCCGCGACGCGGCCGGGCCGGCATCGGTCGCCAGGCCCAGGTCGACCAGTCGGGCGACCTCGGCGGCGATCGTCGTCCGGGACACGCCGAGCCGGTCCCCCAGCTCGACCCGTGCCTTCGGCCCCTCGTCGCGGAGCAGTCTCAGGATCGTCGCCTGGGTTTCGGTCTCGGCCCGTCCGGCCAGTGTCATCGCCACAGGTCGATGGTGCCACGCCTCGGCCGCACCCGGGGTCAGACGACGACGTTGACCAGCGTCGGAGCCCGGACGATCACCTTGCGGACCTCGCGACCGTCGACGACGCGTTGCACGGCCGGGTCGGCCAACGCCAGCTCCGTCAGCTCCTCGTCGCCGATGTCGGGCGACACCCGCAGCCGGGCCCGGACCTTGCCCTGCACCTGCACGACGCAGGTGACCGACTCCCGCACCAGCAGCTCCGGCTCCGGGACCGGCCAGCCGGCCAGCGCGACGGTGGGCTCGTGTCCCAGCGTCTCCCACATCTCCTCGGCGGTGTACGGCGCCACCACGCTCAGCATGACCGCCGTCGTCTCCGCTGCCTCCCGTACCGCCGGATCCGCCGGACCGGGACCGGAGTCGATCGCCTTGCGGGTGACGTTGACCAGCTCCATGACCCGGGCGACCATCACGTTGAACCGGAACGACTCGATCAGCTCGGTGGCCTCGTCGATCGTGCGATGAGTGAACCGGCGCAGCTCGACGTCACCGCCGGCCGGGTCGGCGCCCGGATCGGACGTGACGTCCTGCGCCAGCCGCCAGGCCCGCTGCAGGAACCGATGCGACCCGGCCGGCGACACGTCGGCCCAGTCGATGTCGTCGGCCGGCGGGCCGGCGAACACCATGGTCAGTCGGACCGCGTCGACGCCGTAGTTGTCGATCTGCTCCCCCAGGTCGACGCCGTTGCCCCGGGACTTGCTCATCCGGTTGCCCCGGTTGATCACCTGGCCCTGATTGATCAGCGCCTTGGTCGGCTCGACGAAGTCGACCATCCCCATGTCGTGCAGCACCTTGGTGAAGAACCGGAAGTACAGCAGGTGCAGCACCGCGTGCTCGGCGCCGCCGAAGTAGTTGTCGCACGGCATCCAGCGCCGTACCTCTTCGATGTCGAACGGCCCGTCGTCGTAGGTCGGCGAGCAGTAGCGGAAGAAGTACCACGACGAGTCGACGAACGTGTCCATCGTGTCGCTGTCCCGACGGGCCTGGCCGCCGCACTTCGGACAGTCGACCTCCACCCAGTCGGTCGCGGCCGCCAACGGCGAGACACCCTTGGGGGCGAGATCGTGCCCGCGCAGATCAGGCAGCTCCAGCGGCAGCTGGTCCTCGGGCACCGGCACCTCCCCACACGACTCGCAGTGCACGATCGGGATCGGACAGCCCCAGTAGCGCTGCCGGGAGATCAGCCAGTCCCGCAGCCGGTACGTGACGGCGCGACGCCCCCGGCCCTTGGACTCCAGCCAGTCGACGATGCGCGAGATCGCCTCGTCGCGGTACAGGCCGTTCAGGTCGATCTCGTCGTTGACCGAGTTGATCGCCGGCCCGACTCCGGTGTACGCCTTGCCGTCGAACCCCTCGTCCGGCTGGACGGTCCGGATGATCGTCAGCCCGTACTTCTCCGCGAAGTCCCAGTCCCGCTGGTCCTCGCCGGGTGCGCCGCCGACCGCCCCGGTGCCGTAGTCGGCCAGCACGTAGTCGGCGGCCCAGACCGGGAATCGCTCGCCGGTGACCGGGTTGACGCCGTGGACGCCCAGGAAGACGCCGGACTTCTCGCGGTCGGCGGACAGCCGATCGATCTCGGTCTCGCGCTTGACCTCCTCCAGGAACGCCTCGAACTCCGGGCGCTGCTCGGGGGTGCACAGCTCGTTGGCCAGCGGCGCGTCGGCGGCGACGACCATGAAGGTGAAGCCGAACAGCGTGTCCGGCCGGGTCGTGAACACGGTGACCGGCTCGTCACGGCCGTCGATCACGAAGTCGACGTAGGCTCCCTCGGACCGGCCGATCCAGTTGCGCTGCGCGGTCAGGATGGGCTCCGGCCAGCGCCCCTCCAGCTGGTCCATGTCGTCCAGCAGCCGCTCCGCGTAGTCGGTGATCTTGAAGTACCACTGGGTCAGCTCGCGCTTGGTGACCTGCGTCCCGCACCGCTCGCAACGACCGGCGATCACCTGCTCGTTGGCCAGCACCGTCTGGTCCTTCGGGCACCAGTTGACCCACGACGCCCGCCGGTGGGCCAGGCCGCGCTCGTAGAACCGCAGGAACAGCCACTGCTGCCAGCGGTAGTAGTCCGGGTCCGACGTGTGCAGCCGGGTGCTCCAGTCGAACGACACCGCGTACCGCCGGATCGACTCGGCCTGGGTCTCGATGTTGGCGTAGGTGTAGACCGCGGGGTGCTCGTTGTTGCGGATCGCGGCGTTCTCCGCCGGCAGCCCGAAGGAGTCCCATCCGATCGGGTTCAGGACGTTGTAGCCGCGCTGGAACCAGTAGCGCGCCAGCAGGTCGTGCAGCGCGAAGACCTCGCCGTGGCCCATGTGGAGGTCGCCGGAGGGGTACGGGTACATCGTCAGCGCGTACCGACGCTCCCGCGGGTCCGGCGCGTCCTCGGTCGCCTGCGCGTCGGCCCGGAACGGGTCCAGCCGCTCCCACACGGGGCGCCACTTCTTCTGCAACGCCACGGCGTCGTAGGTGGCGGTCTCCTGCTCGGTGCTCATCGGGTTCTCCGGTATCTCCTCGCCAGACTGCACATGATGCCGACATGACAAAGCCCCTCACACAGGAGGGGCCGCCGCACTGACCGAACTACCGTCAGTGCGGCCTCGGAAGGAGCAGGGCCTGGCGCATATACCCAGGGTAACCGCTCGCGGCCGATCACGCTGCCCACATTCGGTCTCAGTCGCTCGGCCGTTGGGTCAGCGCGCAGAATCGCTCGACCAGGTCGGTGGCGCCGGACACGATCAGCTGGTCGCGCCGATGGACGGTCGTCTCCGGCCGAGCGTACGTGAAGTCCTCCCCCGGCCGCTTGACGCCGACGACGGTGATCCCGTACTTCTTCCGCAGGGCCGACTCGCCGAGCGTCTGGTCGTGCGACTCGCGCGGCGCCTTGGTGCGGGCGATCGAGAAGCCGTCGTCGAACTCGATGTAGTCGATCATCGCCCCGGACACCATGTGCGCGACTCGCTCGCCCATCGCGGTCTCCGGGTAGACGACGTGCGCGGCGCCGACCCGGTGCAGGATCTTGCCGTGCTTCTTGGTGATCGCCTTGGCCCACACATCGGCGACGCCGACGTCGACGAGCGTGGACACGGTCAGGACGCTGGCCTCGATGTCCTGCCCGATGCCGACGACCGCGCGGGAGAACGTGTCGACGCCGAGCTGATCGAGCGCGGCCTCGTCGGTGGCGTCGGCCTGGACGACGTGCGTCAGGCGGTCGGACCACTTCTGCACCAGCGATGCCTTCTGCTCGATGCCGAGCACCTCGTGCCCGAGCCGCAACAGCGAGTCGGCGACGGCGCCGCCGAACCGGCCGAGGCCGACGACGACCACCGGCTCGCCACCGGGGATGGGAGCGGAGTTCTTCGCCACAGCTCCTCCTAACCGACGATCGGCCGCTGCTCGGGCAGCGTGTAGAGCCGGTGCCGGCTCCGCAACGCCAGCGCAGAGGCCACCGTGATCGTGCCGATCCGACCGACGAACATCAACACCATCAAGACCACCTGCGCGGTGTACGACAGGGAGCCGGTGATGCCGGTGGACAGCCCGACCGTACCGAACGCGGACACGCTCTCGAACAACGAGACCTCGAGCGGGTAGTCGCTCGCCAGCAGGAGCACGATCGTGCCGAGTCCGACGACCGCGACGCCCAGCAGCGCGACGGTGAGGGCCTGGCGCTGCGTGCTGCCCGGGATCCGGCGGTGCGCAACGGCGACGTCGCGCTCGCCACGGATCTCCGCCCAGATGACGTATCCGAGCAGGAAGAAGGTCGCGACCTTGATGCCGCCCGCCGTGCCGGCGCTGCCCCCGCCGATGAACATCAGCGCGTCCGTGACGACCAGCGACTCGGACGTGACGGACCCGTAGTCGATCGTGTTGAACCCGGCCGTCCGCGGCATCACCGTCCCGGTGACGACCGCCAGCAGCTTCGCCGGTGCGGAGAGCGGTCCGAGCGTGTCGGGGTTGTCCCACTCGAACGAGACCAGCGCGATCGCGCCGACCAGGAGCAGGACCAGCGAGCCGTACACCGTCAGCCGCGTGTGCACCGTCCAGTGCCGCGGCCGCCGGGCCTTCCGGTAGAGCTCGGCGAGCACCGGGAAGCCGATGCCACCGGCGACGACCGCGACGCAGAGCGGCAGGCAGATCCAGGGGTCGTCGACGAAGCCGATCATGTTGTCGGAGTAGAGCGCGAAGCCGGCGTTGTTGAACGCCGACACGGAGTGGAACAGCCCGTGCCACATCGCGGTCGGAACGCTGTCGTCGTACGCCACCGCGAACCGGACGGTCAGGATGACCGCGATGACGCTCTCGAAGAGCAGCATCGTCGTGATGACCCGGCGGAAGACGGCCCGGACGTCGCCGAGGTCCAGGCTGTGGCTCTCGGACTGGACGACCAGCATCGAGCGCAGGCCGAGCCGGCCGGCCACCATCAGGCTCAGCAGGGTCGCGAGCGTCATGATCCCGAAACCGCCGATCTGGACCAGGACCAGGATCACCGCCTGACCGAACGGCGACCAGAAGGTCGAAGGATCGACGGTCGACAAGCCGGTCACGCACACCGCGGACACCGAGGTGAACGCCGCGGGCATGACGACCGGCCCGGACTCGTCCGCCCGAGACACGGGCAGCATCAGCAGCACAGCGCCGACGGTGATCGCGGCGAGAAACGCCCCGGGCACCAGACGCACGGGGTGCGACAGGCTGCGCGGCATGCAACTCCTCGGACTCGCCCGGACCGGCGCCGTCACGCTACCGGACCCGGGGTTGGACGGGTCAGGCTCCGCTGCTGGGCGTCCTGGGTCGGACTATTGGCAACGACGGCCCTCGATCAGCCGTCGCCGGTCAGCTCGTCCCGCCGGGACGCGAGGTACGCCCGCTCGGCGACCGTCCCGACCTGCTCGATGGCCCGGTCGTACTCCGCGATCGCACCCTTCCGGTCGCCGGTGCGCCGCAGCAGCTCGGCTCGCGTCGCGGGCAGCCGATGGTGTCGTGGCAGCAACTCCTCGAGCCCGTCCAACAGGGCGAGTCCGGCGGCGGCGCCCTCGGCCTCGGCGACCGCCACGGCCCGGTTGAGCCGGACCACGGGCGAGCCGGTCAGCCGCTCGAGCAGGACGTACAGCCGGGCGATCGCGGCCCAGTCGGTCTCGTCGGCCGTGGCGGCCCGCATGTGCTCGGCCGCGATCGCCGCCTGCACCGTGTACGGACCCGGTGTCCGGGCCGTGGCGGCTGCCCGGCGAAGCATCGCCATCCCCTCGTCGACCTCGGCCCGACGCCATCGGCCGCGATCCTGTTCGGCCAGCGGCACCAGCGGCACCGGCGCACCGGCGTCGACCCGGGCGTCTCGGCGGGCGTGCTGCAGCCGCATCAGCGCCAGCAGGCCGGTCGCCTCGGCGTCGCCGGGCACCAGCTCGACGACGACGCGCTGCACCCGGATCGCCTCGTCGCACAGCTCGACACGCACCAGGTCGGCACCCTTGGTGGCGGCGTACCCCTCGGTGAACAGCAGGTACGTCACCGAGCAGACCCGGGCCAGCCGCGCCGGCAGCTCGGTGCGCTCCGGCACCCGGAACGGGATGGCCGAGGCCGCGATCTTGCGCTTGGCCCGGGTCAGCCGGGCCGCCATCGTCGCCTCGCTCACCAGGAACAGCCGGGCGATCTCACGGGTCCCGAGGCCGGCGACGAGTCGCAGCGTGAGCGCCACGCTGGCCTCGTGGGACAGGGCGGGATGGCAGCAGGTACAGATCAGCCGCAGCCGCTCGTCGCCGATGGCGTCGACGTCGACCTCCGGGCCGTCGGCGACGTCGTCGACGACGAGCAGCGGCAGCTTGCGGGCCAGGGTCGCCTCGCGACGCAACCGGTCGGTGGCCTTGCGCCGCGCGGTCGTCAGCAGCCAGCCGGCCGGGTTCGCGGGGACGTCGCGCTGCCAGTGCTCGGCCGCTGCCGCGTACGCCTCCTGCAGGCTGTCCTCGGCGACGTCGACGTTGGCGTAGTCGCGGATCAGGAGCGCGAGCAGCCGGGCCCAGTGCTCCCGCAGCGCGACGTCGAGCGCCGCGTGGCAGTCCCTCAGGTCGCCGGCTTGTCCGTCGCCAGTCCCAGTGTGACGCCGCTCGGGTCGCGGAACCACGCCCACCAACCGAAGTCCCCTCCGATCTCCTGTCGGGTCTTGGCCACCGTGCCGCCGGCGGCCTCGATCCGCTCCAGTGTGCCCTCGAGATCGTCGGTCGAGATGTAGCCGCGCAGTCCGCGGCCGGCGGCCGGGCCGTCGACCTTGGCCAGGCCGCAGACCAGGGCACCGTCCTTGGACGCCATCGCGAACTCGTCACCGAACGGGGTGAACTCCCACCCGAAGACGGTCCCGTAGAACTCCTGCGCTCGATCCAGGTCGGTGACCTCGACGTCACACCAGGCGAACGGGTTGGCCACCGGGCTGCTCGGACCCGGCTCGGCCGGCGTCGTACCGGTCGTCTGCTCGCTCATCTGACTCTCCCTTGCTGCCTACTCACTAGTCCATCGGGATCACGGGCCGCACCTCGACCCGAAGGCTCGGGCTGACCGGGATCTGTCGGGCCCACTCGATGGCCTTGTCGAGGTCGTCGGCCCGAATGAAGTAGATGCCGCCGATCTGCTCGGCTGTCTCGGCGTACGGGCCGTCGGTGATGCTGCCGTCGCCCGCGACGTCGACCGTCGACGCGGTGGACGAGGGCTCCAGCGCCGCGCCGTAGATGTGCGCGCCCGCGGCCTCCATCCGCTCGTACAGCTTGCCGTGCTCCCCGATGATCCGCATCTGCTCTTCCTCGGTCAGCTCCGCGTCGGCCTTCTCGTCGCCCACCAGCAGCAACATGTACTCCATCGCTCCTCCTCGTCTCGGACGGTCTGTCCATTCCCATGACGAACGAGCGCCCTTCGAATCGACAACGCCGATCCGCGAGTTTGGACCGGCGATCCGTGAGTTTTGGACCGGCGATCCGCGACTTTCGGTCGGACGATCCGTGAGTTCCGGGCGTACGCGCCGGCCAGAACGCACTGACGAGCCGACCAAAACTCACGGACGAGCGGGCCAAAACTCACGGACGAGCCGACTAAAACTCGCGGACGAGCGGACCAGATCTCACGGATGGGCGGGCCAAAACTCACGGATCGGCTAGGGTCGCACCGCATGAAGGTGTTGGTCACCGGCGGCGCCGGCTACATCGGAAGCACGATCGCGACGGCGCTGGAGGCGGCCGGCCACGTGCCGGTGATCCTCGACCACCTGGGGTCGGGCCGGCGCGAGTTCGTCGGTGAGCGCGTCTTCTATCCGGCCGACATCGCCGACCGCGAGGCGCTGCGGCGGATCGTCGCCGAGCACCCCGACCTGGACTGCACGATCCACTGCGCGGCCCGGATCGTCGTGCCCGAGAGCGTGGCGCAGCCGTACGCGTACTACCGCGACAACGTCACCAAGTCGCTCGAGATGTTCGACGAGCTGACCTCGCTCGGCAAGCCGCGCATCGTGTTCTCGTCGACCGCCTCGCTGTACGCGCCGAGCGAGACGTTCGAGGTCACCGAGGAGTCCCCGCTCGATCCGCCGTCGCCGTACGCGCGGACCAAGCGCGTGATGGAGCTCGCGCTGACCGACATCTGTGCGGCGACCGAGCTGCGCGCGATCATCCTGCGCTACTTCAACCCGATCGGGTCGGATCCGGAGTTCCGCTCCGGGATCCAGGACGCGCTGCCGAGCCACGTCCTCGGTCGCCTCGTCGCGGCCAGCCGTGGTGACGTCGAGGCGTTCGTGGTCACTGGGACGGATCATCCGACCCGCGACGGCACCGGGATCCGCGACTACGTCCACGTGTGGGACCTGGCTCGGGCCCATGTCGCGGCCGTGGAGCGGTTCGACACGGTCCTCGCGACCGAGCAGGCGCCGAGCACGATCATGAACCTCGGGACCGGCCGGGGCGTGACCGTACGCGAGCTGGTCGCCGCCTTCGAGCGGGTGTCCGGCCAGCCGGTGCCGACCCGCGAGGGGCCGCCCCGACCCGGCGACGCGGTCGGCGCCTACGCCAACGTGGACAAGGCGGCCCGGCTCCTCGGCTGGCGGGCCGAGCTGAGCCTGGAGGACGCCATCGCGAGCGCCCTCGAGTGGGGCGCTCGCCGCGAGTCCGTGCTGGCGTAGGGACGTTCAGGCTGGCTTCAGCGGTCGTCACGCAGGCTGGACGCATCGTTCAGCCGAGGGAGACCGATCATGCAGAAACGTACGAAGCTCGCCATCGGAGCCGCCGCCGTCGCGGTGGCTGCCGCCGCCGGCACCGGGGTCGCCGTGGCCGCCAGCGGTGACGACGACGCGACCGAGCGCCCGATCACCGGGGACGCCCTCGACAAGGCGACCGCGGCGGCGCTGGCGCACACCGGCGGCGGTGAGGTCACCGACACCGAGGTCGGCGACGAGGAGAGCCGCTACGAGGTCGAGGTCACGCTCGACGACGGCAGCCAGGTCGACGTGCAGCTCGACGCCGACTTCCAGGTCGTCGGCAGCGAGGGCGACGACGACGGCTCCGAGGACGAGTAGCGACGTCCGGCGGCTACCGCGTCGCCGAGGGGTCACCGACGACGCCCTCGAACAGCGGCGAGCCGGTCGCGTCGTGCAAGACCACGAACGCGAACGGGTGGTCGGCGGCGAAGGTCGCCTCCGGGCCCGCCGGAAAGGCCGCCACCCGCATCCCGATGCCGGTCACCGCGGCCGCCTCGGTGCCCTTCTCGTCGACGGTGATGTCGGCGCGATGCATGACCTCGTCGACCCGCAGCGAGGTTTCACTGATCCCCGGGAACTCCGCCCGATCGGTGAACGCCCGGGCCATGTCCATCGCCGGCAGCACCCGAGTCAGGGAGACGTCGGACCGGAAGTCCCACTTGGGCACCGACAGCTCGACCCGGCGCTGGGCCGCGGCAGTCGAGGCTCGCGCCAGCACCGTCGGGCCGAGCAGCTCGACCGGGTCGCCGGCGCCGTCGGGCAACAGCAGCCACATCGACAGCTCGCCGCCCCGGTACGGCAGCCGGACGGCCGACCAGTCGTCGCCGCGCGTGTGGTCGACGTACGTGGTCTGGTGCATGAAGGGCACGTCGACCGGGCCGCCCGAGGCGCGGCGGAACTCGCCGTCGCTGGTGGCGTCGCCGGTGAACTGGCGGACCCAGGTCGCCTTGAGATAGATCGCGTTGGCCAGCACGAGCCTGGTGGTGGGCGGAATCTCGTCGAAGAGCTTCTCGATCCGGTCGCGGGTCTGCTCCCGGACCCACGCGTCGATGACCGGCGCCGCACCTCCGACGAAGTCCACGGTCCGTACCCCCGAGCCGAAGTCGCGGGCCAGCGCGTCCAGGAACGGCTGCTTCAGGGCGAAGCCGTCCTGGACGAACAACGAGTTGGCCACCGCCAGCTCCGGTGCATCCTTCCCACCCTCGCCGGCTCGCCACCGGTCGGTCAGAAAGTTGTACGCCGCGCCCAGGCCGCTCGTGGGGAAGCCGAGCACCTCGTCGATCTCTCGAGCCGTCTCGCCCTCGGCGCCCGCCCGCAACATCGCGAACGCGGTCCCGATGCTCGCCGACGACACCACCCCGTTCGGGCCGTCGGTCAGCCCGGGGTGCTCCGACAGCAGCCGATAGCCGAAGCGCTGCATGCCGATCGCCGCCTGCGACGCCGCGTCGGTCTCGATCGGCTCGGCCCGCTCGACGTCGCTGGCGACCAGGTGAGGCATCGTCTGCCGCGTCACTGAGTCGGAACCTCCTCCACAACCGGTCGCTGCCGCCAACGTAACGGCCGGCCGCCGCGGGTCACGCCGCGGAGTCGGGCCCTCGGCGGGCTACTGCGTCCGCGAGGGATCGCCGACGACACCCTCGAACAGCGGCGCGCCGGTCGCGTCGTGCATGACGGCGAAGGCGAAGGGGTGGTCGGCGTCGAACACCGTGCCGGGCTGCACCGGCACCGCCGACTCCAGCATCATGATGCCGGTCACCGCGGCCGCCTCGGTGCCCTTCTCGTCGACGGTGATGTCGGCGCGATGCATCACCTCGTCGACGAGCAGACCGGTGTCGGAGATCCCTCCGAACTCGGCCGTGGCGCTGAACGCGCGTCGCATGCCCATCGCCGGCAGGATCCCGGTCAGCGGGATGTCGGACTGAAAGTCCCACTTGGGCAGCGACAGCTCGACCCGCTCCGGCTTCGCGTCTGACGCCGCTCGCGCCAGGACCGCGGGGTCGAGCAGCTCGACCGGGTCGCCGGTGCCGTCGGGCAGCAGGACCCACATCGAGAGCTCGCCGCCCCGGTACGGCAGCCGCACGGCCGACCAGCCGTCGCCCTGTACGTAGTCGAACTCGCCGGTCTGGTGCATGAAGGGCACGTCCACCGGGTCTCCGGCTGCCCGGCGGAAGGCACCGTCGCGCGTCAGGTCCGGGGTGAACCGGTGCGCCCAGGTCGCCTCGAGATAGATCGCGTTGGCCAGCACGAGCCTGGTCGTGGTCGGAATCTCGTCGAAGAGCTTCTCGATCCGGTCCCGGGTCTGCTCCCGGACCCAGGCGTTGACGATCGGGGCGGCCGCACCTCCGACGAAGTCCACGGTCCGTACCCCGGCCCCGAAGTCGCGGGCCAGCGCGTTCAGGAAGGGCTGCTTCAGGGCGAAGCCGTCCTGGACGAACAGCGAGTTGGCCACCGCCAGCTCCGGTGCGTCCTTCCCACCCTCGTCGGGTTGCCATCGGTCGGTCAGGAAGTTGTACGCCGGCCCGAGGCCACTCGCCGGGAACCCGAGCACCTCGTCGATCTGTCGAGCCGTCTCGCCCTCGGCGCCGGCCCGCAGCATCGCGAACGCGGTGCCGATGCTCGCCGAGGAGACGACGGCGTTGGCCTCCGCCAAGAGCTCGGGATGCTCCGAGAACAGTCGATGTGCGAACGCCCGCAGGCCGGCGGCGGCGGTGGTCGCGGCGGCCGTCTCGGTCGGGGCGGCCCGCTCGACGTCGCTCGAGACCAGTCGCGGCGTCGCCTGCTGGGTCATCGGGTCGGAACCTCCGCATCCGACGACGGCGATGAGTGCGCCGACGGATACGAGCCCGAGGGTACGCCTGCGACCGACCATGTCCGTGGGACGCGACCGGCGCGCAATCGGTTCCGCGTGCTCAGGCCGGCGCGGCCGTCCGCCGACGCGGTCGTCAGTCAGTCCGCTTCGTCCAGCTAGCCTGAGTCGCCATGGCGCGAACCCGTGTGTACCGCGACGGCGTCCTGGAGGCGGAGGACTTCCCGGCGGGCGAGATCTCCGAGTACCTCGCGGACCCCGCCACGACTGTCTGGCTCGACCTCGGAGCGCCGTCGGAGTCGGACCTCGCCACGATCAGCGAGGAGCTCGGCCTGCACCAGCTCGCGGTGGAGGACGCCGTCCAGGCCCAGGAGCGGCCGAAGCTGGACCGCTACGACAGCCACTCGTTCATGACCGCCTATGCGGTGCGGTTCGACTCCGAGTCCGGCGAGCTGGAGACGTCGGAGCTGGCGGCGTTCATCACCGATCGCGCCCTGGTCACAGTCCGTAAGGACGAGCGGTTCGACATCGACACGGTGGTCCGGCGTTGGGACTCCGCCAGCGAGCTGGCCAAAGGCGGAGTGGCGTTTCTGCTGCACGGCCTGATCGACTACATCGTCGACGGCCACTTCGAGGCGGTGCAGGCGCTGGACGACCAGATCGAGGCCCTGGAGGATCTCGTCTTCGCCGACCGGTCCGATCCGGCCGACATCCAGCGCCGCTCGCTGCGGCTGCGCAAGAGCCTGGTCGTGTTGCGTCGCGTCGTACTGCCGATGCGAGAGGTCGTCAACACGCTGATGCGTCGCGACCTCCACCTCGTCGACGAGCCGATGCTGCCGTACTTCCAGGACGTCTACGACCACGTGCTGCGCGCCTCGGAGTGGACCGAGTCGTTGCGGGACCTCGTCACGACGATCCGGGAGACCCAGCTCAACCTGCAGGGCAACCGGCTCAACGCGATCATGAAGAAGGTCACCGGGTGGGCCGCGATCATCGCCGTGCCGACCGCGATCACCGGCTTCTACGGGCAGAACGTCCCGTACCCGGGCTCGGAGCAGGAGTGGGGCTTCTGGATGTCGACCGGTGTCGTGGTCGCGATCTCGGCCGGGCTGTTCGCGATCTTCCGGCATCGCGACTGGCTCTGACGCCGGTCAGTGTCCGGAGTGCTCCGAGTCCCCCGACCCGTCGACCTCCCCGGCCGACTCCCCCGGCTCGACCACGACGAACTGCCCCATCATCCCCTGGTCCTCGTGCTGCACGAGGTGGCAGTGGTACATGTACGGCACGTCCGGGTCGGTGTCGTCGCCGAACCGTAGCGCCAGCCGTACGGTCGTGTTCGGCGGGACGTAGACCGTGTCCTTCCAGCCCGCCAGGAGGTTCGGCGGCGGCTCGCCCTCGATGTCGACGACCTCGAACTGCACGCCGTGCACGTGGAAGTTGTGTGGCGCGCCGGCCGAGTTGGTCACGGCCCAGATCTCGGTCGCGCCGGCCTCCACCGCGTTGTCGATGCGGTCCATGTCCATGTCGACGTCGTTGATGGTGGTGCCGGACAGGTCGAACTCCCGCGTCGTCTCCATGCTGTCGAGGCCGTCGGTCAGGCCGGGCGCCGGCGCCAGCACGGTCGGCAGGTCGGGCGACGGCGCGAGTCGGTCGGCGGCTCGCAGCTGCAGGACGTCGAAGCGATCGGCGCCCCCGTTGAACCGGTCGTTGAAGAAGTCGGCACCGAGGTCGGGCGCGAACGAGCGCAGCTCCACCTGCTCGCCCGGCTGCATCCGGACGACGATCTCCGCCCGCTCGCCCGGTGACAGCGCGACCCGGTCGACCGACACCGGTGCCGGCAGCAGGCCCCCGTCGGACGCGACGACGTCGAACGACCGATCGTCGGAGAAGCCGAAGTCGTAGACGCGGGCGGTCGAGGCGTTGAGCAGCCGCAGCCGGACCAGCTCGGTGGTGACGTCGAGGTACGGGCCGTACGTGCCGTTGACCACGAGGGTGCCGCCGAGCCGGCCCGTACCGCTGAACAGCCCGCGGCCGAACGTCAGCTCGCCGCCGTCGAGGCGCTTGTCCTGCACGATGACGGGGATGTCGTCGACGCCGTACTCGTGCGGTAGCCGCTGGGCCGCCGGCAGCTCGGGGTCGTCGAGGATGAACAGGCCGGCGAGTCCGCGATAGATGTGGTCCTCGGTCTCGCCGTGCGGATGCGGGTGGTACCAAAGCGTCGCGGCCGGCTGGTCGATCGTCCAGGTCGGCGACCAGGTGGCTCCGGGGTCGATCGGCTGGTGCGGTCCGCCGTCCATCGCCGCCGGCAGGTGCATTCCGTGCCAGTGCACCGTGGTGGTCTCGTCGAGCTCGTTGGTGACGTTGACGACCACGTCCTCACCACGCGCGGCGCGCAGCGTCGGACCCAGGTAGCTGCCGTCGTAGCCCCAGGTGTCGGTCGGCGTGCCGGGCAGCAGCTCGGTCGTGCCCGCCTGCGCCGACAGCTCGAAGACCCGGCGACCCTCGTCGTCGACGTACGAGTCGGCCAGCGGCGGGATCGCCAGCGGCTGCTCGAACGGCACCTCTCCGACCGTGTCGACCGGCGCGGTGTACCACGCGTAGGCGAACAGCCCGGTGCCGACGACCAGCAGGCCGACCAGCACCAGGAGGACCCGTCGGATGAACCGCCAGCCGCGGGAGCGAGGCGGTGGCGGAGGTTCGGACGCGTCGACCGGGGCGGGTGCCGTTGACATCGACGCAAGCCTGCCCGAGTACGTCCGGCCGCGCATCGGGATTGGCCCGGACGTGACCCCGATCCGAGGCCAGGGACGAAGGTGTCAGCCCGCCACCGCCGTCAGGGCCCGGCGCAACTGCGTCAGGGCCGCCGCGATCCACGGCAGTGCCAGCGGGTCGGCACTGTGGAGGGCGGACCAGCGCTGCTCGTCGTCGGCGCCGTAGAGCAGGCTGGTCGCGACCCGGAACCGCCAGGCGTCCGGATCGTCCCCGAAGGCGGAGCCGACGAGGACGCCGATGCCGTGCTCCTCGAGCAGCCACTCCGTGAGGTCTCGGCCCGACTCGAGCCGGTGCCGCCGGGCCAGTCGGGGTCGCAGTGCCGCCAGATCCGGATAGAGGTAGAACGCACCCGAAGGCGGCCGACAGACCGCTCCGGCGTCGACGAAGGCGTCGTACGCGGCGGCGGCGACCGTACGATGCAACCGCCGGCTGGCCCGTACGTGGTCGACGACCTCGGTCGGCTCGTGGAGCACGTACGCGGCGACGGCCTGCATCGGCGCCGCCAGGCTCGACCACACCTCGCTCGCGACGCCGGCCAGATCCGGCCGGAGCCGGTCGCCGACCGAACCGTCGGGCAGCCGGGCGAACCCGATCCGGTAGCCGCCGAGCGCCATCGCCTTGCTCAACCCGCAGGTGACGAACGTGCGATCCGGGATCAGGCTGGCCGGGCTCACCACCTCGTGACCGGGCCAGGCGAGGTCGCGGTAGATCTCGTCGGACACGACGATCAGGTCGTGGCGCTCCGCGACCTCGCACACCTGCTTGACCAGTTCGCCCGGCGGCACCGTGCCGGTCGGGTTGTCGGGCATCGTCGTGACCAGGATGCGAGGGTCGGTGCCGTCGCGCCGGGCCCGTCCGATCTCGGCGTCGAGCACCTCCGGATCGGGGACGCCGCCGACCGAGTCGGGGACGGGCACCGAGAGCACGCGCCGCCCCAGCATGGCTGCCTGGGCGGCGTAGCTGACCCACGCCGGCCGGGGCAGGACGACATCGCCGGGCAGGGCGGCCATCGCCCCGAACAGCAGCGCCTTGCTCCCCGGAGCGAGCAGGACTCGCGCCGGATCGGTCGGGATCCCACGCCGGTCGAGGTAGCCGGCGGCCGCCTCACGCGCCGACGACGATCCCACGACCGGGCCGTACGCGTTGCGGTCGGCGGCGGCGGCCAACACCTCGGTCACCGCCGGCAGCACCGGCAGTCCGGCCTCGCCGAAACCGAGATGCAGCACGGGCTCGCCGGCCGCCTGCTTGGCCCGGATGCGGGCGTCGATCGCGAGGGTCGCGGACTCGGGGATCACAGCCGCGAATGTACCCGCGGTGTCCGATCAGAGGCAGTCGTCGCCGCGTACGACCCGCTCGGCCAGAGCCTCGATCGGCGTGCCGTCCGCGAAGGCCCGGGCCCGAAGCAGCGCCACCGCGTCCGCCGGATCGCAGCCGTGCCGCACCGACACGATGCCAGCCGCCTGGTCGACCGTCGCCCGGAACGTCGCCTCGTCGAACATTGGCACGACCGGGATCTCGTCGTCGCCGACAGAGCCGGGACGATTGAGCACCGTATGCGTCAGCGCGTCCGCGATCCGGGCGGAGACGTCCGTCAGCTGCGGGGCCACGGTCGACGTCGCGGAGTAGACGCAGAGGGCGCCGAGGCAACCACCCGGCTCCTGCCGCAGCGGCACCCCGACGACGGCTCCGACCCCCTTGTCGGCGACCACCGGACCGAAGCGTGGCCAGCGGTCCGACAACGCGTCCGAGCCCACCTGAACCGACTCGGCCGTGCTCGCGACCTCCAGCGCGGGACCTTCGCCGACGACGAACTCGACGTCGTGCGCCATCCGGGCGACCCCGTCCGACGTCGCGGCGAGCGCCTCGGCGCCGGTCGAGTCGAGCAACGTGATCGCGGCGCTTTGACCGCCGAGCGCGGTCGCTACGGCATCGATGAACATCGGACGCGTCGTCGCGGTGTCGGCGACCCTCACCCAGACCTCGAGCCGGGCGGCGTACAGCTCCTGGAGTCGGGCCGACTCGAGGTGCCGCTCCTCCATCCGCCGGTGCAGCGCCGCCATCCGCTCCCGAAGCGGCCGCATCGACGCGGGCGCGCGGTCGCGCAACACCTCGTATCTCGCGGCTATCGCGGCGGCCCGCCCAGCGCGGGCCCGTTCGCCTGAGACGCGCCGCAGCAGATCGGCGATTCTTCCCGCCGCATCATCGGCTGTCGGCACCCAAGCAGCGTACGCCGAATTGGGCCCACGAGAGGGCCAGACGGGGGAGTCTTATCGTCGTATAGTCGCCTTCGTGGCTGCGTTTGACGCAGGGGGAACGGGGACGAACGACCGCGAGGTCTGGCTGGCCGACGCCCTACTCGAGCTGGCCGACAGCCTCGACGCCGAAGAGGCCGGATACCTGCGCGCGGTGACGCGCCGCCTGGCCGAGCTCGTGGCGCCGGCCGAGGTCGGCCTGCTGGTCACGACCGAGACCGGGAGCCTGGCGACGCCGACCGCCAGCAGCAGCCGCATGCACGAACTGCTGTCGATCGAGGCCCGTTTCAAGGAAGGGCCGTGCACCACCTCCCACGGGACCGGGCGGCGGCTTCCGACCCGAGACCTCGGCGGCGTCGACTCACAGTGGCCCCGGTTCGGTCCGGCCGCCCGTCAGTTCGGCTTCGGGGTGGTGAGCGCGCTGCCGCTCCGCCGCGAGACCGACCTGCTCGGCGCCGTCAGCATTCTCGATCAGCCGGGCCGCCCGGCCTCCGACCTGGCCCGTGCGGAAGTCCTCGTCGAGGCGGCGGCGATCGGTCTGGCCCATCGGCACGTGCTGCGGCAGAGCCGGCGCCGGGTCGATCAGCTCCAGCACGCTCTCCAGAGCCGGATCCTGATCGAGCAGGCCAAGGGCATCGTCGCGGAGCGGCGGGACATCGCCCCCGACGAGGCCTTCGAGCATCTCCGCGGCCATGCCCGGCGCCACGGCCGACGACTGCACGACGTGGCCGACGACGTGATCAGTGGGCGGCTGCCCGATCGCGAGCTCACCCCCGACCGCGAGGTCCGCCGTCCGGATGGCCAGGACCGGCTGCCGAGTGGTGGACAAGCTCCTCCATGAGGAGCACCAGCCCGCTGTGGAGGCCGTCGAGTGGCGCGCAGCTGACCGTGCAGACGATGGCCCGTCCGATGCGGTTGACGGCGTCGACCTCGACCGGACCGGCCCGCCGGCCGGTCTCGAGGCACTGCTGAACGATCCCGCGTACGGACTCGGTCGGCAGCCCGAAGTCGAGGCTGAAGAAGCCGCGAGCGATGACCTCGTCGGAGCGCAGGCCCCACAGCTCCTCCGCTCCCCGGTTCCAGCTCCGGACCAGCAGTTCGGCGTCGAGGACGACGACGCCCGCCGCGACGCTGGAGAGCACGCCTTCGAGGAAGGTCCGAGCCTCGTCGAGCTCGGTCGTGCGTGAGCGCATCTCGTCGTTCATGGTCTCGAGCTCCTCGTTGCCCGACTGGAGCTCCTCGTTGGTCGTCTCCAACTCCTCGTTGGTCGACTGCAGCTCCTCGTTGGTCGTCTCCAGCTCCTCGATGCTGGACTGCAGCTCCTCGTTCGTCGTCTCGAGCTCCTCGTTCGTGGACTGCAGCTCGTCGTATGCGCCCTCCAGCTCCTCCCGGTTGCGCTTGACCTCGCGCTGGAGCCGGGTGGCGACGGTGGCGTCGAAGAAGATGACCATCGCGCCGGCGCTGAGCCCTTCGCCGTTCCACAGCGGCTGCACATGGACGTCGAGGTACTGGACCCGATCGTCGTCGACGGTCCGCTCGACGCCGGTGGCCCGGACGATCCGGCGCTCGGCGTACGCCCGCTCGATCAGCGAGCGCAACTCGACCGGCCGATAGGAGAGCTCGAGATCGCGCAGCGGCCGGCCGACGTCGTGCGAGGTCAACCCGAACATCGCACGAGCCTGACCGTTGAGTCCGACGACACATCCGTCGAGGTCGATGCACAGCATCGCGAACGGCGCCGCCTCGATCGCCAGTTCGCTGAGCGGCCGTGGCCGTGGGCGGTTCACGACCTGCGGAGCGGCCGTGCCACCGGCGGCCAACCGGACCGAACCGTTCGGTTGGTTCGGCGGACCGGGTCGACGACGGAAGATCCGCTGTCGCATGTTGGCGGCCTCGAACCGCTCGCCGTCCGACAGCAGCATCTCCGCCTTGCCGAGGAACAGGTAGGCCGCCTGACGCAGCGCGAAATGGAACCGATCGATGATCTGGGTCTGGGTTTCGACGTTGAAGTACATCAGGGTGTTGCGGCATACGAGCAGGCTCAGCCGCGAGATCGGTGCGTCGACGGTGATGTCGTGCCGACCGAAGATCACCCGCCGCCGCAGGTCGGAGCGGAAGGCGCGTCGGGATCCGTTCGGCTCGAAGTACCTCTCCCGCCACTCCTCCGGCAATGCTTCCAGGGCGGTGGTGGGATAGAGGCCGCCGCGCGCGGTACGCAACGCGTCCTCGTCGACGTCGGTGCCGTAGATCTTGACCCGCCGCAGGTACTCGTCGTCGCCGAGCGCCTCGGCGAGCAGGATCGCCAGCGAGTACGCCTCCTCGCCCGACGAGCATCCCGCGCTCCAGATCCGGATCTCGTCGTCGCCCCCCGCGTCGGCGAGGACGTCGGGCAGGACGTCGCTTCGGATGTACGACCAGGCGTCGTCGTCGCGGAAGAAGCTGGTGACGTTGATCAGGATGGTGTCGAACAAATGCCGGAACTCCTCGGCGCTGCTCTCCAGCCGGTCCTGGTAGTCGGCGTACTCGGTGGCGCCGACGTCGCGCATCCGCTTCTGGATCCGGCGGCCCAGCGACGAGCGCTTATAGCCGGTGAAGTCGAAGCCGCGGGCGTCCCGGATGAAGGAGAGCAGTCGCTCCAGATCGGCGTTGTCCGTGGTGCCGGGGACGTCCTGGCTCATGATGTGGCGGCCTCCACCAGTCCGAGGATCAGCTCGGGGACTTTGTCGAGGGGGATGACGAAGTCAGCGGCACCGGCGTCGATCGCGGCCTGCGGCATGCCGTCGAACTGCGCCGACTCCGGATCCTGCACGACGACGGTGCCGCCACGCGACTTGACCGCCATCGCCCCGATCGCGCCGTCGCTGCCGCTCCCGGTCAGCACACAGGCGAGCGTCGCCGGTCCGTAGCTGCCGGCGAGGGACTCAAACAGCAGGTCCGCGGACGGTCGGACGAAGTGCACCTGCTCGCTCTGTGAGAGTCGCAGCATCCCGTCTGACTCGACCAGGAGATGTCGGTTGGGCGGAGCGATGTGGATCGTCGCCGGCTGGACCCGCTCCCCCTCGACGGCCAGCCTGGTCTCGAGGTTCGTCCGCCGACCGATCACGTCGGCGATGATCGTCTCGTGCCGAGGGTCGAGGTGCTGGACGACCACGATCGGCACCGGAAACTGCGCCGGTAGGGCGCCGAGGACGCTCCGGAGCGCGGCGATACCGCCGGCCGACGACGCGATCGCCACGATGCCGTACGGTTGGGCCGCGAGCTCGCGGTCGGTGTGGGCACTCATGCCGAACCGACGGCGGAGCAGCACGCTGACACCTGGTCAGGGTATCGCCGCGAGCCTCCGGTGGCGGGCTCAGTCGGCCGACTCGAGGAAGGCCCGGGCCAAGCGCTTCGGGGCCCGCGCCAGCCAGGCCTCGGTGAGCAGCTCGCGAAGCTCGACGACGTCGATCCGGTCGAGCCGCACGAGCACGATCGGATAGTTGTCGAAGTGCGGCGTCGTGAAGTAGACGTCGGCGTCGTCGGCCAGCAGCGCCGCCTTGGCGCCGAGGTCGGGGGCGCGGACGGCGAGCGGCGGATCCGCCGGGGCCTGGTCGCCGAGCGCGGCCAGGTCCGACGGCCGCAGCGGCCGCTCCCAGGTGAACAGCTTGTCCTTCACCCGCCACTGCGGGTGGCTTTCCGAGTCCCGCTCATCCACCTCCGGCAGAGCCGTCGCGATCCGGCGGACGTCGTCCCAGCTGGCCATGGCGGCAGCCTACGGTGCGGCACCGACGGCGATCACGCGTCGCCGGGCTCGGTCACCAGGCGCGGCAGGGTCCGCCCGATCGGCTCCCGCAGCACGGCCGCGGCGATTCCGTCGTACGGCGTCGGCTCGGCGTTGACCACCACCAGCGAGGCACCGGCGTCGTACGCGACACCGCACAGCGACGCCGCCGGCTGCACCTGCAGTGACGTCCCGACGGCCACGAACACGTCGCAGTCGCGGGACGCGTGGACGCTCGCCTCCAGCACCGCCGGGTCGAGCGCCTGGCCGAAGGAGATCGTGGCCGACTTCTGGATGCCGTCACACGAGCGGCACGGCGGATCCTCCTCGCCGGCTTCGACCCGGGCCAAGACGTCGGCCATCGGCGTCCGTCGCTGGCAGGTCAGGCAGACCGCCTCCCAGATCGTGCCGTGGATCTCGTGCACCAGCTCCGGCTCCGAGCCGGCGGCCTGGTGCAGACCGTCGATGTTCTGCGTGACGATCGCTTGGAGGCGGCCCTGGCGCTCGAGATCCACCAGCGCACGATGGCCCGCGTTGGGCCGGGCCGTCCACGCCGGGTGGTCACGACGGTTCCGCCAGGCCCGCACCCGGACGTCCCGGTCGGCGAGGTAGTTGTCGATCGTGAACATCGCCGGCGCCGCCGGATCCTTGGTCCACAAACCTTGCGGCCCGCGAAAGTCCGGGATGCCCGACTCGGTGGAGATGCCGGCGCCGGTCAGGACCGTGACGCGGGCGGCCGACCGAACCAGCTCGGCGGCCAGGCCCACGTCGGTCACGTCGGCCAGCGTACGGACTCTCGACGACCGGAGGCTCACGGCGCCTGGGGCAGCTTGACCTTCCCACGCCGCGCCGGGGCGGACGGCGGCGGCACCACCGGCCCGATGTCGCCGTCCGGCGCCTCGTCGAGGTCCACGATCACCGGGGCATGGTCGCTCGGTCCCTTGCCCTTGCGGGCGAGCCGGTCGACCCACGCCGCCTCGACCCGGGCGGCGACCGGTGCCGTGGCGAGCACGAGGTCGATCCGCATCCCCAGGTCCTGGTGGAACATGCCGGCGCGGTAGTCCCAGTACGTGAAGACCCGCTCGTCGGGCCAGCGGTCGCGTACGACGTCGTGCAACCCGAGCGACTGGAGCTCGGCCAGCGCCGCCCGCTCCGGCTCGGTGACATGGGTCTGACCGACGTAGGCGTCGGGATCGAACACGTCGGCGTCGGCCGGCGCGATGTTCATGTCGCCGCAGACCAGGGCGGCGTCCGGCCCGGCGCCGACGACCTCGCGCAGGGCCGCGAGCCAGGCCAGCTTGTAGTGGTAGTGCTCCGAGTCGGGCTCGCGACCGTTCGGCACGTAGACCGAGTGCACCCGGACTCCGCCGCAGGTGGCCGCCACCGCCCTCGCCTCGGGCTCCGGAAACCCCGGCGCGTCCTCGACGCCGAGCGTCACGTCGTCGAGCCCGACCTTGGACAGGATCGCGACACCGTTCCACCGTGGCTCGCCGTGCAGTGCGACCGCGTAGCCCCGCCCGTCGAGCTCGGCACCCAGGAGGTCGGTGAACAGGTCGTCGGACAGCTTGGTCTCCTGCAGGCAGACGACGTCCGGACTCCGCTGGTCCAGCCACGGCAGCAGCCGCGGCATCCGCTGCTTGACCGAGTTGACGTTCCAGGTAGCGACTCGCACCGGCCCTACGGTAGCCGGCCGCACCCACACGACTCAGCGGTGCGCGTCGGCCGCCTCCTGCACCCGGGCCAGATGTCGATCCCACCAGGCGGCGTCGCCGACGTCGTCGTGATCCCGCCCGCCGCGGCCGTCGATCAGCTCCCGGACGATGTCCATCTGTCCGGCGTGCTGCGCGGTCTCGGCGACGACCCGGACGAGCAGCGAGCCGAGCGTCGTCTTCCGGCGCTCCTCCGGCCACCACGACACCTCGGCCGGTGCGTCCAGCCCGAGTTGCGCGATCGACTCGTCCGAGTGCCGCCACGCGGTGCGGTAGAGCTCGACGATCTCGTCCCGGCTCTGGTCGGCGGTGGCCCACATGTCGGCGCTGTCCCAGATCGACTCGTCCTCGACCCAGGGCAGCCGGACCGGGGCCGGGCGCCCGACGCAGTCGCCGAGGTACTGCAGCTCGATGCCGGCGAGGTGCTTGACCAGGCCGAGCAGGTTGGTGGCGCTCGGCGTCATCGGCCGTCGGACGTCATACTCCCCGAGCCCCTCCAGGGAGGACAGCACGCTGTCGCGGACCTGCTGCAGGTAGCGGACCAGATCCGCCCGGATGTCGGCGCCGGCCGGTGGCTGCGATGTCATGGCGGCAGGCTAGTCCGCCCGGCCGACAGCGCCGGTCAGGTGGCAGGCCGTGCGTACGATCGCCGGTCGCCGGCCGCTACGGCGCGAAGAACCGGCGGAGCTGGGCGGCCATCGTGCTCGGATCGACCACGTGCCCCTGATCGGGGAGGACGAGGCGCTCCGCGTGGGGAAGTCGCTCCACGATCGCGTCGGCGGCCGGGTCCAGAGCCCGCGCCCACGCGGGGGCGTCGGGCCGTCGGGCCAGCTCGCCGGTGGCGACGAGCACCGGCCGGGTGACCCGAGCGAGCCGGCCGGCCGGCGGCCGACCGTCGCCGAGGCAGGCGGCGTCGTAGGGCAGCGTGTGGGCGAGGCTCTCCATCGCCGGCCAGAACGGGGCCTGTCGCATTCCGGCCACGTCGTCGGCGCCGGAGCCGGTCAGGCGCAGGAACAGCTCGAGCGCATCGCCGCGACGGCCCTCGCTGACCGCGGCTCCCACCTGGTCGACGTAGGCGCGCCAGCGCGCCGGCCAGTCGTCGTCGGTGACGTTGTAGGGCACCTCGTACACCGCCAGCCGGTCGACGCCGGACAGGCCGCTCGCGACGGCCTCGAGCACCAGGGCACCGCCGGTCGAGACGCCGTACAGGTGCGCCGTCCCGCCTGCCTCCGCGACCAGCGCCGCGATGTCCTCGATCTCGCGCTCGAGGGCGTACGGCTGGGTGTCCCCGCTGTCCCCGCGGCCGCGCCGGGCGTAGTTGAACACGGTGAACCGGTCGGCCAGCTCCGCCGCGAGCGGAGCGTTCTCGGATCCGTCGTCGAGTCCGCCCGTCGCCAGGATCACCGCCGGACCGTCGCCCTGCCGGTCGTACGCGATCGCCGTACCGTCCTCGGACCGCACCTGAGCCATGGATCCTCCTGCCGCATCGTGTCGGTACCCGGCCGATTCTCCACGGCGCCGGACCGTGACATCGGGCCGCCAACGGGGTATCAGGGCCAAATCGCCGTACTCCTCACTGACAGCGGCGCTCAACCGCACCTGCCGCTGTGTGCCGCCGCCCGCCTGACTCACCACGCGTGCTCGGGCTCGGCACGCCGCCGGGCCTCGTATCGAAGGAAGCGACATGGGCGTGTCGGCGGGCGGACTCGAGCTCTACACCGGACCGAAGCTACTCGGAGCCACCGACGACCTCGACGCGGTGATCCGCGAGTTCGTCGACGGGGCGTGGCACACGCTGGACGTCGCCGTCCAGGAGATCGACTCGCGAAGCATCGCCGAGGCGATCATCGCGGCCCGAGCCCGAGGAGTTCGGGTCCGGCTGATTCTGGAGGGCGACTACCTCGTCGAGTCCGAGCCGCCGGCCGATCCCTGGGCGGCCGCGGGCGACTTCGAGGAGAACCGAGTCATCCACGCGGCGCTGCTGCGGGCCGGCGTCGACGTGATCACCGACCTGAACCCGTCGATCTTCCACCAGAAGTTCGCGGTGCGCGACGAAGCCGAGTCGTCGGCGGCCGTCCTCACCGGCTCGGCCAACTTCACCCGGACCGACACCGGCACCAACCCGATCATCTCGGGGATCGACGGCGGCAACAACCTGAACCACGTGGTGATCCTGCACGGCCGAAGCGCCGCCGGGCAGTACGGCGCCGAGTTCGAGCGGATGCGCGCCGGCACCTTCGGCCAGCTGCACGAGCGGCACGAGCCGCAGCCCCGCGAGTTCCGGCTCGGCCGGATGCGCATCAAGCCGCTCTTCGCGCCGCGGCACGGGCCGGAGATGGAGATCATGAAGCAGATGCTGAAGGCGAGCCGGCGCGTCGACTTCGCGATGTACACCTTCGCCCAGTCCTCGGGCATCGACGACACGATGATCCGGCTCGCCGGCGGGCTCGCGATCCGTGGCGTGCTGGATCGTGGCCAGGGCAGTCAGACCTGGGCGGCGACCCGGTCACTGCGGGACGCGGGGGTCGCGCTGTTCACCAACGCGCCCGGCACCGGCGTACGCAAGGTCCACCACAAGCTGATGGTCCTGGACGAGCGGGTGACGATCGTCGGCAGCTTCAACTACACCGGGCCGGCCACCACGCTCAACGACGAGAACATCATCGTCCTCGGCGACCTGGAGGAGCAGTCGGCGTCGGCCGAGGCGGCCCAACGCACCATCTCCGGCCACGCGCTGACCGAGATCGACCGGATCGTCACCGACCTGGCCCAGCCGCTCTAGGCATTCGGGGCGCCGCCCAGCGCAGATCTGTGCGCGAATGTGGCTCGGCGGCCCGCTCGCTCGACGATTCGCGCACAAATCCGCAGGTCAGGATCGTGCTGACTCCGACTCGTAGGCGGCGGCCTTCTCGGACACCGAAGCGAGCACCGACGGCAGCACGTCCCGCTCGGTCAGCACGTCCAGCAGCGATCGCTGCAGCTGTGCGGCCGGCTCGGTCTCCCCACCGCGCGCCAGCGCGCCGGTCGCGGCCTCCATCCGACGCCGGTACGCGATGTGGCCGAGGGTCTCCGCCGCGTCGGTGTCGGTCAACCCGCGCAGCATCTCGACCGCGTCGTCCACGCGCGCCGGTCGCTCGGACAACGAGCCGCCGGCCTGGGCGACGGTGGCGATCGGCTGTCGGGTGTCCGGGATGACCAGCAGCTTGTGCGCACTCACGAGCGGAGCGGCGAGCGCCGCCGACGCGTGCCGGGCGGCCCGACTGTCGGGGAGCCGGTCGACGGTCTCCCGCAGGGTTTCGTTCGCCGCCTCCAGGACGGCCGTGCCCCCGAAGGCGAGAGTCCGACCGACGTCCTCGGCGAAGAAGTCATCCGCGACGGCCTCCTCGTCGCGGCTGCCGGGCCGCGCGATCCGCAGCCGCATCGGGTCGCTGGTCACGAGCGCGCCGTCGATCTCCACGCCGACGCTGATCTCGTAGCGACCGGGCTCGGCCAGGTCCCAGCCGTTGAGTCCGGCGAAGATCGGCAGCGCCTCGTAGCGCGACTCGCCGGGGGCCAGGACGACCGGCGAGCTGTCCCGGCAGTACCGGGCGTACGGATGCCACTGCCGCGCCGGGTGCCCCGATCGCTTGATGATCGCCACCACACCCTGCGGGTCGAGGACCGTCGTCGGCACGAGTACGGGCGCCGAGCCGGTGTTGGTGAGCTTCAGCTCCAGCGTGACCGGCTCCAGGAACTCGAATCGGGCCCGCTCGCGGTTCGCCCGTACCTCCAGCCGGAGCGCGGACGCCACCGTGCTGGCGGGCCCGTCGTCGTCCTGCTCGAAGCCGTGGTGGTCGAACCAGTCGGCGTTGCCCATCTGGATGAACCGGGCCGGCGCGTGCCGCATGAACAGCAGCTCGGCGTCGCTGAACCGGAAGTCGAAGTCGGCGAAGAACGCCGACTCTCCACCGCTGACGTTGTACGGGTAGTTCATGAACGACCGGGCCTCGGGCTCGTCCGGCAGTGGGACCCATGGCGTACCGAGCGACTTCTGCCACGAGTGCGCGAGGTTGAAGGCGTGGCCCATCTCGTGCACCGCGGTCCAGAACCGCATCCGCCGGACCCACGCCTCCGGGGCCGCGTCACCGGCCGGAGCGTTCTTGATGAAGGCCTCGGTGAACAGCGCCGTGCCCTGGCGATGGTTCGACCCGATGTCGTCGAACATGATGCCGCCGAGCGAGGCTCCCCGCTCGTGCAGCGCCGCCCAGAAGGTCCACAGCGCCCATCGCGGCGCACCGGAGAAGCGCGACCAGTACGTCTGCATCGCGTCGTGCATCTCGGTGTCGCTCCATCGCGAGTCCGAGCCGGCGCCCGTCAGCGGGACCATGCCACCGGCCGCCAGCGACACCGAGAAGCCGACCCGATGGAACACCCGCTCGATCGAGAGCTGCTCGCAGGGCATCGAGGACGGTCGGTTCGGGTGGTCGCAGGTGCCGATGGACGTGACCGGGTTGGCGTCGGAGGTGCTGTCGTACTCGAACTCGACCGGGTGGTACGACGCCGACTCCCAGTCGTACGTGCGGGTGAGCGGCGATACGCCGCCACCGGTGAACGTCGCCGTGACCGATCGCTGGTTCGGATAGGCGCTGCGAGTCGCGACGACGTCGACCGCGGTGTAGGGGAACAAGGTGGCGGAGCCGTCGCGGAACCAGATCGGGCCCGTCCAATGGTCCGGCCCGACCTCGGTCAGCGAGGCGATCCAGTGAAATCGCTCGCTCATGGCGGCCCGACCCATCCCGCTCGCGGTCAGCTGCGGATAGCGCCGGTCGACGTCGAGGCGCAGCCGCTCCCGTCGGACCAGCAGCGAGGCCAACGGCGGTGCCGCGTCGACCCGCCGAGCAGCTTCGCCGTCGGTCGCCGGGTGGGCCGACGGCGAGCTCGGGCCCGGCGGCCATGGCTGGGCGGATCGGCGCCGCCAGCCGTAACGCCCGCTGACGAAGGTCTGGGTGCCGAGCGACGGCGGGGTCGCCAGATCCAGCTCGGCGGGCTCGTCGACGTACGGTCGCTGAGCCGATGCGTCACCGTCGCCGGCGGCCCGGTCCTGAACGTCGGTCATGGTCGTCTCCGATCCTGGAGCGCGGATGGTGGGGTCACCCCGGGAGTCGACCCGTCGGCACGACAGCCGTCCCGGCGGGGCGGATCGGCGAGCGACGGCGCAGGCGAGAGTGCGGTGTCAGATGTACGCGGCGACCTGGCGGTGCCCGAGCTGTACGCCGGCCGCCACCGGGGGGCTTCGGCGGCCACGCGACTCTCCTCGTCACCACGGGGCTACGAGCCGGTCCCTCGTGGCGACTTCGACGCTACGCCGCGCCCTACGTGCTGCCTCGGGGCGAAGGTCCCGTCCGGATCGGGCCGGTCGGCCCCCGGCGCGGCGTCGGCCCGTGCGGCACGGTGTCGGCCCCGTTGCCTACAGTCGGGGCCGTGGCCGTGCACCAGCTCTCTCGCAAGGACGCCCGCCGGGTCGCCGTGCGGGCGCAACTGCTGACCGCCACCCGGCCGACCGACCTCTTCGACGCGGTCCGGCACCTCACGATGCTGCAGCTCGATCCGACCGCCGCCGTCGCCCCCAGCGCTCACCTCGTCATGTGGAGTCGCCTCGGGTCGTCGTACTCACCGTCGGAGCTGGACGACGCCATCGACGAGCAGAGCCTGATCGACCTCCGCGGGCTGGCGCGGCCGGCCGACGACATGGTGCTCTACCGCGCCGAGATGGTCGAGTGGCCGGGGCGTGGCGAGCTGCGCGACTGGCAGGCGGACATCCGCGACTGGGTGGACGCCAACGACGCCTGCCGCCGCGACATTCTCGAGCGGCTGCGCTGCGACGGCCCACTGCCGTCGAGCGCACTGCCGGACACCTGCGTGCTGCCGTGGCGGTCGAGCGGCTGGACCAACAACCGCAACGTCGTGAAGATGCTGGACTTCATGGTCCAGCGCGGCGAGGTCGCCGTCGCCGGACGGGACGGCCGCGACCGGCTCTGGGACCTGGCCTCGAGGGTCTACCCCGACGATCCCGCCGTGCCGCTCGACGAGGCGCGGCGCATCCGCGACGAGCGGCGGCTGCGGGCGTTGGGCATCGCCCGGGCGCGGGGACCGGACTGTCCGGCGGACCGCCTCGACGTCGGCGCGGCCGGCGAGCCGGCGGAGGTCGAGGGCGTCCGAGGCACCTGGCGGGTCGACCCGTACTGGCTCGACCAACCGTTCTCCGGCCGGACGGCGCTGCTGTCGCCGCTCGACCGGCTGGTCTACGACCGCAAGCGGATGACGGAGATCTTCGAGTTCGACTACCAGCTGGAGATGTACAAGCCGGCCGCCAAGCGGCGGTGGGGCTACTACGCGCTCCCGATCCTGTCCGGCGACCGCCTGGTCGGGAAGGTCGACGCCACCGCCGACCGCCGCGCCGGCGTGCTCCGGGTCGACGCGGTTCATCCGGACGTGACCTTCTCCAAGGCGATGACCGCCGCGATCGATCGCGAGATCGACGACCTCGCCCGCTGGCTGGAGCTCGATCTCGATCTGGCCGCCTAGCGGGCACACCCGCCGATCGGCCGACGGCCGGATCGGTTCCGGACGCCGATCATCCGGAATGCGGTCTACCGTGCCGCCATGACCGACAGCGCGACGTCCTGGACACCACCACCGTGGGAGCCGCCGTTCGCCGGCTCGGAGGCCGAGCACCTCGTCGGTGCGCTCGACCGGCTGCGTACGACCTTCCGCTGGAAGGCCGACGGGCTCGACGCGGAGGGGCTGCGGACGCGGATCGGCGCCTCCGCGCTGACCCTCGGTGGGTTGCTCAAGCACCTGGCCGCGGTGGAGGACTACACCTTCACCGTCAAGCTGCGTGGCGACCCGATGGGCGCCCCATGGGATGCCACCGGGTGGGACGGCAGCAACGACTGGGAGTTCGCCTCGGCGGCCGACGACCCGCCGGAGGAGCTCTACGCCCTGTGGGACGGCGCCGTCGAGCGCTCCCGGAAGCGGATCGACGCCGCCCTCGCCGACGGCGGACTCGACCAGCCCGCCCACGTCACCGGACCCGACGGCGAGCCCGCGAGCCTGCGCCGGCTGTTGTGCGACCTGATCGAGGAGTACGGCCGGCACACCGGCCACGCCGACCTGATCCGCGAGGCCGTCGACGGTCGGGTCGGCGAGGACCCGCCGGTCGAGTGGCGGCCCAGTCCGGCACGGTGACGGCTGGCGCCGGAGCGACCCGCTCTGGTACGCGACGTCGAGTCGGCTCCGATCGTTGAGCGGCGACCAATTGCTCTCGCCGCGACGCGGACGCCGAGCGTACGCTTCGGCTCGGTGTCCTTGGACATCGAGGACGACCGTCCCGTACCCGCGCAGCATCCGGGAGCCAGCATGAGTGAGCAGTCGCGAGCTCCGTACCGGATGACCGGGACCCTCGAGGTCGAGCTGCCTCCCGAGGAGGCGTTCCGGCTCTTCACCGCGCGGGGCGAGCGGGATTGGGTCGACGGCTGGGATCCGCGGTTCCCCGCCGACACCCCCGACGACACCGCGCCGGGCACGGTCTTCCAGACCGACGTCCACGGCGAACGTACGACCTGGGTCGTCGCGGAGCGGGACGCCGGCCGTCGGATCTCGTACGCCCGGGTCACGCCCGACTCCCGCGCCGGCACCGTCACCGTCGAACTGCGACCCTCCGAGCGGGGCAGCCTCGTCACCGTGACGTACGTCCTCACGGCACTGAGCGACGATGCCCGGCCGGAGCTGGAGTCGTTCGCGGCGGGCTACCCGGAGTTCCTTCGGGGCTGGCAGGAGGCCATCGCGGCGAGAGCGAGCGGCTGACCTATGCTGCGCCGGTGAGTGAAACGACGCGTACCCAGCCCTCGACCCCCGCCGAGGCCGAGTCCTTGCTCGCGGTGCTCGAGCGGAACCGCCGGACGTTCGCCTGGAAGATCTCGGGCCTGGACGAGAACGGCCTGAGCGCGACCACGGCAGCCAGCACGATGACGCTCGGTGGACTGGTCAAGCACGTCGCGCTGGTCGAAGCGGATTGGCTGGCCGTGAAGCTCGCCGGCAAGGACTACGGAGCGCCCTGGGACACCGTCGACTTCGACGCCGATCCCGACTGGGAGTGGCGTACCGGCGCGCAGGAGTCCCCGGACGAGGTCTACGCACTCTGGCGGGACGCCGTCGACCGTTCGCGCGAGCTCGTGGCCGACGTCATCAAGGAGCGCGGGCTGGACGGACCGGCGTCGTTCACCTGGCCGGACGGACGCACCCCGACCGTCCGCGTCATGCTCCTGGACATGATCGAGGAGTACGCCCGACACACCGGCCACGCCGACATCCTTCGGGAAGCGGTCGACGGTCGGGTAGGCGAGGCCGCGCCGGAGGACTTCACCATCTAGCGGCTCCAGGTGCTAGAGGTGCGGCCCTCGGATGTCCTTGATCCCTTGGCGAACGCGCTCCACATGTTCGGCGCCGCGCCGGTCCTTCATCTCGACATCGACCTCGCGCTGCCGGTAACGAGCGATCCGCAGGCGCCGAACGAGACTCTTGATCCACTGCATGGCGGCCTCCCGTACGAAAGCATATGCCAGGGTCGTCCATCGCTGTCACCGCGTGTCGGGGGCCTACTGTGTGCACATGGCCGCGGCGTGACCCCGGATAGTCGGTCCATCGGTTGTGAGAGTCACCATCGGCGACTGGAACGAGGAGTACAACCACGACCGGCCGCACTCATCGCTGGGCTACCGAACCCCACGGGCCTACGCTGCGATCTGTATCCACTAGTCGGCTCTCACGCGTCTGGTGTCGTGTGCCCACATGGCGATCTCGACGCGGTTGCGGGCGCCGAGCTTGGTCATCAACGATGCGACGTGGGTCTTGACCGTGCTCAGGCCGACGAAGAGCTCGGTGGCGATCTCGGCGTTGGTCCGGCCCCGTGCCACCAGCGCGAGCACCTCCTCCTCGCGCTCGGTGAGCGGGTCGATGGGCTGGACCGGTACTACCGGCGCCTGGTCGGCGAAGGTCGCCAGCAGCCGGCGGGTGACGTTGGGGGCGATCAGCGCGTCCCCGGTGGCCGCCGCGTGGATGGCCTGCACGAGGAGCTCCGGCCCGGCGTCTTTGAGCAGGAAGCCGCGGGCGCCGGCGCGTAGGGCGCCGAGGACGTACTCATCGAGGTCGAAGGTGGTGATCACGACGACCGCCATCGGGTCCGTCACGTCTGGCCCGGCCAGGCGCCGCGTCACCTCGACGCCGTCGAGCCCGGGCATCCGGATGTCGACGAGGAGGACATCGGGACGCAGCCGGGTCGCCAGGTCGAGCGCTGCGAGCCCGTCTGCTGCCTCCCCCACGACCTCGAGGTCGGGTTGCGCGCCGAGGATCATCACCAACCCGGTCCGGACCAAGTCCTGGTCGTCGGCTACGACAACACGGATGCTCATGCCAGCGCCTCCACCGGCAGCACGGCCTCGACCACCCAGCCACCCTCGGGCCCCGGCCCCGCGGAGAGCGATCCGCCGAGGAGCTGGGCGCGTTCGGCCATGCCCAGCAGGCCGAACCCAGGCTCCGGGGCTGGCCCCGGCTCGGTCTGTCCATCGTCGCTGACACGCAGCCTGACGGCGTCGCCCTCCCGGCGTACGTCGATCCCGACGCGGGTCGCGCTCCGGGCGTGCCGTACGGCGTTGGTCAGCGACTCCTGCGCGAGCCGGTAGAGCGCGGCGTCCACGGGTCGTGCCAGCCGGGCTAACGAACCGTCCAGCGAGACCTCGACGGTGGGCGTCGCGTCGGCGCGCGCCAGAGCAGGCAGGTCCGCGACACCCAGCTGCGGTGAGTAGGCGACGGCTTCCTCCTCACGCAGCACCCGCACCATGGATCTCATCTCCGCCAGGGTTCGCGACGCTTCAGATTCGATCGCGGCCAGGACCTCGGCAGCCTTCTCAGGCTGGATGCCGGCGACCACGCCACCGGCCTGCGCCTGCACCGCGATGGCCGAGACGTGGTGGGCCACGGTGTCGTGCAGCTCTCGCGCCAGCGCCACCCGCTCCTGATTGCGGATCTCGCGCTGTTGGCGATGCCAGAGGTCCGCGCGGTAGCGGAACACCGCCGCGAGGGCGACGAACAACAGCAAGAGGACGCTCCCGCCGAAAACGTCGGCCCAGCCCGCGGAGGAGGCGTACATCCCCAGCGCGACGACGACTGTCACGAACGCCGTCCCCAAGACCATCTCCCGTCCCGAGCCCCACCGCACCAGGGAGTAGAGCAGGATCAGGACGGCCATCATGGAGTAGAGGCCGAGGTCCCCGGCGTGCGCAGTCAGCTGGAGGACCGAGAGCAGCCCGGCGACGCCCCACCCGACCAGGGCGGCCATCAGGGGGCGGCCCCGCCGCCAGAGCAGGGCAGGCATCAGCGCCAGGGCGAGCACCGTCACAAGGGGTCGCCAGGCCAAGCCCGGCCGAACGATGCCCTCGACCAAGGCGGCGGCCGCGAACACGCCCACCAGCAGCCAGTCGAGACGACCGATGGGTGGGGCGTCAGCAGGCCGCGGCTCATGCCAGATGGAGCGCCGGACAGTCACCACGCCTCCAGCCTAGGGATCGGCGCGCCTCGGCGTACCCGCCGAAAGAACGAGAGACAGACCATGCCATCGGCCAGGCGAACTCCAGCCTCCGGGCCGATGTGCCCGCCGCCGGGCTCAGCGATCATGGACCTACCGATCCTCAGCACAACAACGGAGCCCATGATGAGAACACCCCAACCCACCACCACACTGGAAGACCAGCCGATCCCGGTGAGAGCCAAGCTCGCCGCAGCGTGGACAAGCTTCATGTTCCTGTACGTCTACGTGGACATTCTCAACTTCTTCACGCCCGGCGTCATCGAAGACATCCTCGACGGCAGGGTCTTCGAGTTCGACCTCTCCCAGACCTTTTCGACCACGGCGCTGACCCTCGTGGCCATCCCGATCCTCATGGTCGTGCTGTCGATGACGCTGCCCGCCAGGGTGAACCGCATCGCAAACCTCATCGTGGCTTCGCTCTACGTCCCCGTCACGGCATTCAACGCGGTGGGCGAGTCCTGGCTGTACTTCTACGGCCTTGGCGTCGCACTGGAAGTGATCCTTCTCGCCCTCATCCTCCGGTACGCCTGGACCTGGCCCCGCACCGCACCGTCGGCGACCATGGCGACCATGGCGACCAGCCCGGACCGTGAAACCGTTCGCGCCCAGCAGCAAGCGTGAGCCCAACAGCAGTCCCCGTCCTGTTCGAAGCCATCTGCCTCGGTGCCGCGGTGTGGGCCTCCTGGCGGTGGGACACCAACTACCACTGGGACGTCGCGTAGGGGCCTTCCAAGGCCCCTACCGGCAGGTCAGGTCATCGGATGCGCACACA
>Ga0081538_10000468_pt1 | contig 45298 bp, 48 predicted proteins | sample TabmetS5T2R1_FD_71022 | JGI IMG/M metagenome (GOLD analysis project Ga0081538, IMG submission 71022) | Tabebuia heterophylla rhizosphere microbial communities from the University of Puerto Rico - S5T2R1 | ecosystem: Host-associated > Plants > Roots > Rhizosphere ... | reverse complement strand
AGAGCCAGCGCGTTGAGCGGCCGAGCGAGCAAAAGCGCGGCCAGCGCGCCGACCGCGATGAACGGGAGCACCGCTTCGAGCTCGGTCCGTCCACGGCCGCCGAGCGCGCCGATCGACCACAGGTTGTACTGCTGCAGCAACCGCTCGTCGGTGAGCGTGACGCCGTAGATCACCGCGGTCAGCGCAGCGCTCAGCGCGGTACCGGCCAGCGCGAGCCGGACGGGCGTCGGCCCGCCGCGGCCCGCTGAGCCGACCGCGTAGACCGCGACCGCCGCCAGCGCCGCGCCGAGGAACGCGAACCACACGTACGCGGTCGTGCCGGTGATGCCGAGGATGCCGATCGCGATGACGACCGCGGCAGCGGCGCCGGCGTTGATGCCGAGCAGCCCGGGATCGGCGAGCGGGTTGCGCGTGAGCGCCTGCATCAGCGCGCCGGCCAGCCCGAGCGCCACGCCGACGGCGACGCCGAGCAGCGTGCGCGGGACGCGGATCTCGGTCACGATCGTCGCGTTCTCGGACGAGCCGCCGTGGCGGAGCGCCTCGATCACGTCGCCGAGCGGGATCGACCGGGCGCCGACGGCGAGGCTCAGCAGCGCGGCGACGGCGAGCGCGGCCAGCGCGACGACCAGCCCGGCGCCGCGGGTGAGCGCGCGGCCGCGCGCCGGTGCCGAAGTCACGACCGTCATCGGTTAGGTCACCCTAACAAGGATCCTGTTAGGGTGCCCTAACCATGCGCCTGAAGCCGACGCTCCCGGTCCTCGCCGTGCTCGCGGCGGTGCTCCTCTCCGCCTGCGGCGCCGACGACGAGTCGAGCGGCCCGAGCGGCGCCGCCACGGCCGCCGAGTCGTCCGCCTTCCCGGTCACGATCGAGCACAAGTACGGCTCGACGACGATCGAGTCGGCACCGAAGCGGGTCGTCGTGGTCGGCCTGCGCGAGCAGGACCCGCTGCTGGCGCTGGGCATCGTGCCCGTCGCCACGACCGAGTGGTACGGCGAGCACCCCGGCGCGATCTTCCCGTGGGCCGAGGAGGCGCTCGGCGACGCGCCGCGGCCCGAGGTCCTGCCCTTCGACGACGGCATCCAGTACGAGAAGATCGCCGCGCTGCGGCCCGACCTGATCCTGGCCATCTACTCGGGGCTGACGCAGAAGGACTACGACACGCTCTCCAAGATCGCGCCGACGGTCGCCCAGCCGCCCGGGCAGGTCGACTGGGGCTCGTCGTGGCAGGACGAGATCCTGATCACGGGCAAGGCGGTCGGGAAGCCCAAGGAGGCCGAGCGGCTGCGCGACGAGGCCGAGGCCCAGCTCGCCGCCGCCAAGGAGGAGCACCCCGAGTTCGAGGGCCAGACCGCCGCCGTCGCGACCCCGTACCAGGGCATCTACGTCTACGGCCCGCAGGACGCCCGCTCGCGCCTGCTCGTCGACCTCGGCTTCACGTTCCCCGACGACCTCAAGGGCATCGGGGGCGAGGACTTCGGCGGCCAGCTCTCGGGCGAACGGGTCGACCTGCTCGACGTCGGCACGCTCGTCTGGTTCGCCGACCCCGGGCCGGCGGACAAGGTCAAGCAGAACAGCGTCTACCGGCGCCTGAAGGTCCGCACCGAGGGGCGCGACGTCTTCCTGGCCGAGAAGGGCACGCTCTACGAGGCCACCTCGTTCATCAGCGTGCTCAGCATCCCGCTGCTCGTCGACGAGCTCGTGCCCAAGCTGGCGGCGGCAGCCGACGGCGACCCCGCGACGCCGACCGAGTGATTCACCCGCTGCGGGTGATGTTTGCTCACCCGCAGTCAGTCGACCATTCAGGGCGGCCGACGAAAGGGGTATTCAGCAATGTCGACGCACACCGAGCCGAGGCCGCCGCAGCAGGAGGTGTCCGGCTGGGCCATCGGCGGCATCGCGTTCGCCGCGACCATGATGACCCTGATCGGGGTCTTCCAGATCCTGGCCGGGCTCGTCGCGATCTTCGACGACGACTTCTACGTCGTCACCCGGAACTACACGTTCGATCTCGACGTCAGCGCGTGGGGCTGGCTCCACCTGCTCATCGGCGTCGGCGTGCTCGCCACGGGCTTCGGGCTCTTCGCCCGCAAGACCTGGGCCGGCGTGGCGGCGATCATGCTCTGCATGCTGAGCGCGCTGCTCAACTTCTTCTTCATCCCCTACTACCCGATCTGGTCGCTGCTCGTGATCGGGCTCGCCATCTGGGTGATCTGGGCCATCACGCGGCCCGGCGCGATCGAGACGTGAACCGCTCCGCCCTCGCCTGAGAGCGATCACCCGCAGCGGGTGAGGGCGGATCACCCCTCCCAAGGGCATCGTCACGCCATGCCCACGCCGTGCAACGGGGTCATCAACCTCGACGTTCGTGACTCGGTCCCCGACTGGGCCGCGTTCACCGAGGACGAGGCGCCTGAGGACGCCCCGAACGTCCTCGTCGTCTTCTACGACGACACCGGCTGCGCCGCGTGGTCGCCGCACGGGGGCCGGATCGAGATGCCGACGCTCCAGCGGCTGGCCGATATGGCGGCCGCGATGGCACGCGACTGACGTGGCGATCGTTCCGGCGTGGCTGCGCGCCTATCAGCGCGCGTGGCTGCGGCCGGACCTGATCGCCGGCGTGGTGATCTGGAGCGTCGTCACGCCGCAGGCCGTGGCCTACGCGCAGATCGCCGGGCTGCCGCCGGAAACCGGGCTGATGGCCGCGCCGGTGGCGATGGCTGCCTTCGCGTTCCTCGGCACCTCGCGCCAGCTCGTGGTGAGCGCGACGACCGCCACCTCAGCGGTCTCGGCGGCAACGGTGGGACCGCTGGCAGGGGGCGACCTCGAGCGCTTCGCGGCGCTGTCGGCGGCGCTGGCGCTGGTCGTCGGTGTGGTGCTCGTGCTCGGGGGCCTGCTGCGCTTCGGCGCGGTGTCGGACCTCGTCTCCAAGCCGGTGATGACCGGCTTCCTCTTCGGCCTCGGGCTGGTCATCGCGCTCGCGCAGGTGCCGGCGCTGCTCGGCGTCGAGCCCGGCGAGGGCGACTTCTTCCCGGCGCTGGCCGACGTGCTCGGCGAGCTCGGCGACGTCCACGGCGCCACGCTGGCGGTCGGCGCCGGCTCGCTCGCCGTGCTCGTCATCGGCCATCGCGTCGTCCCGCAGCTGCCCTCGACGCTGCTCGTGCTCGTCCTCGCCGTCGCCGTGTCGGCGCTCGCGGACCTCGAGGCCCGCGGGGTCGAGGTCGTCGGCGAGCTCCCCACCGCGCTGCCCGATCCCGAGCTTCCGAGCGTCAGCGCCGACGACATCCTGGCCCTGGTGGCGCCGGCCCTTGGCGTGCTGATCCTCACCGCGGAAGCGGTCGGCGTCGCGCGCGGGCTGGCGGTCAAGCACGGCTACCGCACCGACCCGAACCGCGACCTGATGGCCATGGGCGCCTCCAACGCCCTCGTCGGCCTGTCCTCCGGGTTCGTGCAGTCCGGCGGCGCGAGCCAGACCGCCGCGGCCGACGGCGCCGGCGGTCGCAGCCAGCTCGCGTCGCTCATCGCCGCGGGGCTGCTGCTGCTCACCGGCGCGATCCTCGCCCCGTTGTTCGCCGACCTGCCGCAGGCCACGCTCGCCGCGATCGTCATCGTCGCCGTCGCCGGGTTCTTCGACGTCGCCTCGATCCGGCGTTTCGCGCACATCCGCCGCAGCGCCGTCTGGTTCTCAGGCCTCTCGCTGGCCGGCGTGCTGGCGCTCGGCGTGCTCCAGGGCCTGATCGTGGCCGCCGGGCTGACGCTCGCATACGTGTTGATGCGCCTCAGCCGCCCCGACGTGCGCGTGCTGAGCCGCGACGGCGAGCTCGTGCTGCGCTGCGACGGGCCGCTCTTCTACCCGAACGCCAACGCGGTCAGCGACCGCGTGCGCGAGCTGGCCGCCGGCGCGCGCGTCGTCGTGCTCGACCTCGAGGTCTCGACCGAGCTCGACGTCCAGAGCGCGGACATGCTGCTCGAGCTGGCCGGCGAGCTGCGCCGCGAGGGCACCGAGCTGCGCCTGACGCGCGTGCAGCCGGCCGCGCTCGGTGTCCTGCTGCGCGCCGGGGTCACCGATCAGGTCACCGTCGAGGGGGCCGCGCGGTAGCGGCGCGCGTGCCAGCCGAAGGCGGCGAGTCCGACGGGCAGCGGCAGCCAGTAGGAGAACAGCCGGTAGGCGAAGGTGGCGAGGACGGCGGCGCCCGCGGAGACGCCGGCCAGGGTCAGCATCGCGGTGAGGCCCGCCTCGACGAACCCCAGGCCGCCGGGTGTGATCGGGATCTGGGCGAGGACCTGGGCCGCGCAGAATGCGAGCAGCACGAGCGACGGCCGCGGCTGCGACCCGACGGCGGCGAGCGCGGCGAGCAGCGTGGCGTAGTCGAGCGCCCAGCGCCCGCACGTCGCCGCCAGGGCCCGCTTCCAGCGCGGGCCGAGCGTGCCGATGATCCGGTTGCGCTCGCGCAGCAGCCGGTCGGGCAGGTGCCGGAGCGGCTCGGACTTCCGGCGCAGCCGGTTGCGGACGGCCTGGATGACGCGCCCCACCCACGCCAGCACGCCGTCGTTGGCGATCAGGACGGCGCCGAGCGCGAACAGGGCGACGAACACCACGACGCCGATCGCCGCGGCCTCGAGCAGGTCGCGGCTCACGCCGCCGCGCAGGATCGCGGGGACGGCGAGCACCGGCATGGCCAGCACCACCGCGAAGGTCAGGAGGTTCGTGGCCGTCAGCCCGGCCACCGCCCGCGGGCCCGGCAGCCCGGCCCGCACGAGCATCCGGTACTGGAGCGCGGCGCCGAGCGCGCCGCCGCCGGGCGCGATCTTGGCCAGCGCGTTGCCGGCCAGCTGCGAGGTGACGACCGCCGGCCACGTCGGGCCGCGCATCGCGAGGTGCTGCAGCGCCCACACGCAGGCCAGCACGCCGGTCTGCAGGGCGAGCATGAGCGCGAGCCAGGCCGGTGACAGGCGGTCGAGGTCGCTCCAGGAGCCGAGCACGTCGATCAGGCTGGGCGCCACGAGGTAGAGCGAGACCCCGGTGATCGCGAGCCAGAACACGGTTCGGACCAGCCGCTTGCGCGGCGGCGCCGCGGCCTCACCGGCCTCGATCTCGTGCTCGACGTCGGCACGTTCCTCGATCGCGCGTTCGACGCGGTCGCCGACCTGGGTCATCCGCGCGGAGCCTACGGCCCGCGGGGACCCGGCGGATCACCCGAGCCGGGTGAGTCGCCGTCACCCCGCGCGGGCCGATAGTCCGGGCATGTCGTTGCGGGGCTACCGGCGCGAATGGCTGCGCAGCGACCTCGTCGCGGGGCTCACGGTCTGGGCCGTGCTCGTCCCCGAGTCGCTCGCCTATGCCTCGATCGCGGGCGTGTCGCCGGTCGTCGGCCTCTACGCGGCGCCGCCGGCGCTCGTCCTCTACGCGCTGATCGGCAGCTCGCGGCATCTGGTCGTCGGGCCGATGTCGGCCACCGCGGCGCTGTCCGCCGCGGCGGTGGCGGACTTCGCCACCCAGGGCCAGCCGGCCTACGTGACGCTCACCGCGGCCCTCGCCATCGTGACCGGCGCCGCCGCGCTGATCGCCGGGCTGCTGCGGCTCGGCTTCCTCGCCAACTTCATCTCCGAGCCGGTGCTCAAGGGCTTCATCGTCGGCCTCGCGCTCACCATCGTGATCGGCCAGGTGCCGAAGCTCCTCGGGATCGAGAAGGGCGAAGGGGACTTCTTCGAGCAGCTCTGGGCGGTGCTCGGCGACCTCGGCGACACGCACCTCGCGACGCTCGCGATCGGGCTCGCCTCGCTCGCGCTGGTGCTCGGCCTGCGGCGCTTCGCGCCCATGGTGCCCGGCTCGCTGGTGGCGGTCGCCTTCGGCGTGCTCGTCGTCGAGCTCGTCGACCCCGACGGCGTCGACATCGTCGGGACGATCGACAGCGGCCTGCCGGCTGTCGGGTTGCCCGACGCCCCCGCCTCGGACTACCTGGAACTGGCGGCGAGCGCGATCGGCGTCGCGCTGGTCGGCTTCGCCGAGGGCCTCGGCGCCGCCAAGACCTACGCCACGCGCGCGCACTACGAGGTCGATGCGAACCGCGAGCTGATGGGCCTCGGCGCGGCGAACCTCGGCGCCGGCCTGGCCGCCGGCATGGTGGTCAACGGCAGCCTCTCGAAGACCGCGGTCAACGGTGGCGCGGGCGCCAACAGCCAGCTCTCGGGCCTCGTCGTGGCGGTCCTCACGGTCGTCACCCTGCTGCTGCTCACCGGCCTCTTCGAGAGCCTGCCCGAGGCGACGCTCGCGGCTGTCGTGATCGCGGCGGTCATCGAGCTCGTCGACGTCCCGGCGCTCGTGCGGCTGTACCGCGTGTGGACGACCCGCCTCGGCCGCATCTACGGCCCGGCCGCGCGACCCGACTTCATCGCGGCGCTCGCCGCGCTGCTCGGGGTGCTCGTGTTCGACACCCTGCCCGGGCTGTTCATCGGCATCGCCGTGGCGCTCGGCCTGCTGCTCTACCGCGCGTCGCGACCGCACGTCGCCGTGCTCGGGCGCGTGGCCGGCGGCCACTGGGTCGACCTCACGCGCGGCGGTGCGCACACCGAGCCCGGCATCGCGGTCCTGCGCGTCGAGGCCGGGCTGTTCTTCGCCAACGCCGAGCACGTCCGCCAGGCCATCCTCGCGCATGCGCGCGAGCCGGGAACGAGGGCGGTGGTGCTCGACGCCCAGACCGTCCCCTACGTCGACGTCACCGCCGCACAGATGCTCGTGCAGGTCCGCGGCGACCTCGAGCGCGAGGGCGTACGCCTCGTCGTCGCGCGCGACATCGGCCAGGTCCGGGACGTGCTGCGCCACGAGGGCGCCGAGGACGGCGCCACGCTGTACCCGACCGTCGAGGATGCCGTCAGCCGAGTCCGCTGATCCCGTCGCCGATCAGCTTGACCCCGATGACGAGGCAGAGGACGGCCATGATCGCGGCGTTGTGGGCGCCCATCCAGGCCTTGAGGTCGTCGAGCAGGCGTCGCGCGCGGTCGCCGAGCGCGAAGTAGATCACCACCGGCGCGCCCGTCCCGAGCGTCCCGACGAGGATGAACACGGCGAGCGCGATGGCCTGCTCGCCGGCGTCGATGCCGGTCTGGGCGATCGCCGCCGCCGCGGCGACGGTGAGGAGCAGGTTCTTCGGGTTGACGCCGGAGAGCGCGGCAGCGATGGCCAGCGAGCGGCCGGGCGTGAAGGTGTCGATCGCGCGCATCCACTTCGGCAGCTCGCCGGAGCCTCCCGCGCGCGGCCGGCCGCGCCACTGCCTGACGCCGATCAGCACGACGAGCACGCCGAGCACGAGCTTGAGGATGTCGACCCAGGTGGCGGGCTCGGCGTCCTCGTTGGCGCCCGCCCCGCCGGCCGCCACGAGCACGATCGCTCCCACCACGGCGAGGCCGATGATCCAGCCGAGCACGAAGGCCGGGCCGTTGACACGCGCGCGGGGCGTGCCGAGCATGAGCACGACCGCGATGATCGGCACGGGGCTGAGCGCGACGCCGACGCCGAGCGAGAGGACCTGCCCGATCGCATCAGCCATCGCGGACGACGCAGCGGAAGCCGATGTGGCCGGTCGACGTGTCGACGGCCTCGAACTGCCGCGCCGCCGGCCGGTAGCGCAGGCAGTAGTTCGGCGCGCACAGGTGCGAGCCGCCCTTGATCACCTTGCGCGGGATCGTCTCCTCCGCCTCCGGGCCGCAGCACGGCGCCTCGGGGGATTCGCTCCGGCCGTCGTCACACGTCCACTCCCAGACGTTGCCGGTCACGTCGTGCAGGCCGTAGCCGTTGGGCGGGAAGGCGCCGACCGGCGTCGTGCCCGGCGGGCCGTCGCGCCGCCAGGGGAACTCGCCCTGCCAGGTGTTGGCCATGGCCGGGTCGAACTCGTCGCCCCACGCGAACGTGGCGCCCTCGAGACCGCCGCGCGCCGCGTACTCCCACTCGGCCTCGGTGGGCAGCGCCTTGCCCACCCACGCCGCGTATGCCTGCGCGTCCTCGTACGCGACCTGGGTGACCGGATGGCGGCCGCGAGTGTAGGTGTCGCTGGCCGGGCCCTCGGGCCGCTCCCAGGTGGCGCCCGGCACGTACGCCCACCAGTTGCGGAAGTCGCGCAGGTCGACCGGCCCGCGCGAGGCGCGGAACACCAGCGAGCCGGGGACCAGCGCGTCGGAGTCGGCGTCGGGGTAGTCGGCCGGATCCGGCGGCCGCTCGGCGACGGTGACATGGCCGGTCGCCTTGACGAAGCGGCGGAACTCGGCCACGGTGACCGGACGCTCGTCGATCCAGAACCCCTCGACTCCCACGCGCCGGACCGGCCGCTCCTCCGGGTAGAAGTCGTCCGAGCCCATGGCGAACTCGCCGCCGGCGACCCACGCCATGCCATCAGGCATCCACGTGGCTCGCGAAGTACTCGAGCGCGGTGGCGGTCTTGGTCTGCTGCTCTCCTGAGAGGTCGACGCCGCGGCCGGTCAGGAAGCCGCGCGCCTCGGCGGCGACCTGGAACATCTCGGCCGGCGGGCACTTCGTGGACAGCTCGAGGATGCGCGAGCCGTCGGGATAGAGCCAGAGCTCGGCCACCATCTTGCGGCCGAAATCGGGCGGGGTGAAGTTGAGCTTGAGAACGAGGATGGGACCGAGCAGCGCGAGGTCGTCGAGCTCGATCCCGTCCGGGGCGTGGGCGGCGTAGAACGCGCGTTGCTCCTTGGTGAACAGCTTCTTGGTCGCCCGCTCGCCGGCGATCCGCCGCAGGACGTCGTTCTCCCCGATCCGCGCCTTCATCGACGCCGAGCACACGTACCCGCCGGGCATGGCGTCGAGCTCGACGACCATGCTCGGCGTCCGCCGCAGCTGCTCCGGCAGCTCGGCCGGCTCGACCGGCCGCAGCTTGATCACTGAGTCGTCGGCGCGACCCTGCACGCGCCGGGCGCGGACCACGAGCCCGGCGCGGTTGAGGGTCAGCTCCGGCGTGTCGAAGAAGGACACCATCCGGATCTGCGCTCCCAGCGGGTCCATCCCGAGCGCGAACGCCGTCGAGCGGTGCGCCGCGTCCGGCACCGTCAGCTTGAGCTCGACGCTGTCGCAGCCGCCGGCGAGCTCGAGCATCTGGCGCAGGCGCTCGTCCGATGCCGCGAGCGCGCTCACGCCGGCACCGCAGCCCCGGGCTCGGCGTGGTGGCGCGCCCCGCGCAGCTTGAACGCGACGAAGACCATGAAGATGCCGCGCACGATGAGCGAGATCGCGAACAGGATCGCGAGCGTCACGAGGCTGAGCCCGGGCAGGGAGAGGATGAGGATGCCGAGGATCACGTCGATGATCGCGAGCCCCATCGTCGCGGCCCGGTCCTCGAGTCTCGAGAACGACTGGATAAAGTGCACGATCCCGGCGACCACGAGGTAGATGCCGAGCACGACCACGATGGCGAGCAGGCTCTCCCCCGGCCGCCGCAGGCAGATCAGGCCCGCGACGACCGACAGGATCCCCACGATCGCCGCGAGGACCCGCGACTCCGGACCGCCGGTGATCGCCTCCGCGATGTCGATCGCCCCCACGAACAGCAGCCCGACGCCGGCGAAGATGCCGAGCGCAAGCAGCGTGATGTCGGGGTAGGCGATGGCCAGCACGCCGGCGATCACCGAGACGAGGCCGGCGACGAGGAAGAGCCACCAGTTGCGGCCCAGCGCCGGCACCTCGGCGACGCTCATCGCGCCGCGGCCCCCTCGACCAGCGCGTCCTGCAGCACCTGCTCGTCCTCGGTGGACAGCGACGTGTGCAGCACCTCACCGCCGTACTGGGAGACCCGCGGCAGCACCTTGTCCGGCGTGCTGCTGCGGATGAGCACGAACAGCGCCGCGCCGCTCGGCCCGAGCTTCTCGCCGAGCTCCTTCATGAACTTGTCGTCGATGCCGTAGTCGCTCATCGAGCCGGCCGCGCCGCCGGCCGCCGCGCCGACCGCCATGCCCAGCAGCGGAGCGAGGAAGATCAGGCCGATCAGGCCGCCCCACAGCGCGCCGCCGGCCGCGCCCGCCGCGCCGCCGTGGAAGCTCTGGCGCAGCTTGACCTTGCCGCTGTCCTCGCGCACGGCCACGACCAGGTCGTCGAGGTCGATCACGTGCTCCTTCTGCAGCTCCACCAGCGTCTTGCCGACCTCCTGCGCGGTCGCCTCGTCCGGGTACGCGATCGCCACGAGATTGCTCATGTGTCCTCCTCGTCGGTGTGGTGAGGGCACGGTCGCGCGCGAGGGGGTGACTCGGCATCACCCGGTTCGGGTGAAGCGAGATCACCCGCCGGGCGGTCATCGTCGGCGGATGCCCGCCGCGAGCTACGAGATTCGCATCCGCGGACGGATCACCGAGGCGCTGCTCGCGAGCTTCGAGGGCATGACCAGCGAGCTCGAGCCGGTCGAGACAGTGCTCCACGGCCCGGTCCGCGACCAGGCCGAGCTGCACGGCCTGATCGACCGCATCCAGGCGCTCGGCCTCGAGCTCGTCGAGGTCCGCCGGCTTCCGGGCTAGGGCGCGAGCAGCTCGAGCGAGCGGGCGCGGCTGACCGCCTCGCGGCGATCGGCGACGTCCAGCTTGCGGTAGATCGCCTTGAGGTGGGTCTTGACCGTGTTGACGGAGACGAACAGCTCCGACGCGATCTCCTGGTTGGACATCATCGTCGGCAGGTAGCGCAGCACGGCGCGCTCGCGCGGGCTGAGCGGCTCCATGACGAACGGGGAGCGGGGGCGGTCGCGGCCCCCGGCGCCTTCGAGCGCCGCGAGCAGCTCGCCGACGAGCGCCCGGTGGGCGGTCCCGTGGCGCAGTTGCCGGGTCAGCAGCGGCGCGAGCGTGCGCCCGAAGTCGAGCAGCGCCCAGCGCAGCCCGCCGGGCTCGGCCAGCTCGAGCGCCCGCTCGAGCGAGGCCGACGCGCCGTCGTGGTCCGCGAGCGCGTCGAGCGCGAGAGCGTCGACCGTCCAGGCCTGCACGGCCGCGGCGGTGGACACGCCGTCGCCGTTCGCCACCCACTGCGACACGGTCGCGCGGGCGGTGTCCCAGTCGCCGTCGGCGAGCTGGAGCTGCGCTCGCACGACAGCGCCGGCCAGCGACGGCCGGGCCGTCGCGTCGCCGTCGAGGATGCGTGCCGCCCCGGCGCGATCGCCGAGCTCGGCGCGCAGCACCGCCTCGCGGACCGCGAAGTAGTCGCGCATGCTGTCTAGCAGCGGCCAGTCGCCGATCTCCTCGGCCCCCGCCTCGACCACCGCCAGCGCGGCCTCGAGCTCGCCGCGCGCGGCGAGCACGCCAGAGCGCAGCAGCGCGAGCCCGGCGCGCAGCGGCCGCTCCTGGGTTCCGTGCAGCGCCTCGCGGGCCAGCTCGGCGGTCTGGGCGGCGTCTTCACCGCGGTCCCAGAGGAACTCGGCGTTGGCGAGCGCGAGGTAGGCGGCGCCCGCGGGCCACGTGCGCTCCCAGCCATGGCTCTCGGCGAGCGCGATCGCGTCGCGCGCGTGCCGCGCCGCGCGCGGGAAGTCCTCGACGGTGGCGGCGAGCGCGGCGAGGTGGGCGACGGCGAGCAGCACCAGCCAGTCGCTGCCCGTCTCGGCGGCGGCGGCGCGGGCACGCTCGAGGTGGTGCTCGGCGGCCTCCGCGTCCCCGGTCCACAGCTCGGCGATCCCGAGGTTCACGAGCGCGAGCGCCCGCAGGTCGGCATCGACGGCTCCCGGCTCGAGGCGGCCGTCGTCGGCCAGCGCCCGGCCCGTCTCGAGCGCGGAGACGAGGTCGCCGCGCAGGCGCGCCACGTGCAGGCGCAGTGCGGCGAAGGAGACCGCGAAGCGCGCCTCGCGCTCGTCCGGCACACGGTCGGAGGCGGCCCCGGCGCGGTCGAGCACGCGCGCCGCCTCGGCCAGGTCGCCGCGGTCGAGCAGGGCGCTGGCCACGGCGAGCGCGAGCTCGGGATCCTCGCGCGTCCATTCGGGCGGCAGGCGCTCGACCAAGGGCCGCAGTGCGCCGACCTCACCGCGGATCAGCAGGTCGACCCAGCGTTCGCCGGCCAGACGCGCAGCGAGGTCCCACGCTCCCGCCTCGACGGCGTGCACGAGGCCGCGCGCGTCGTCGCCGTGCTGGGCGAGCCACCAGGCGGCGCGCCGGTGCAGCTCGGCGAGCTCGTCAGGGTAGTCGCTGCGCAGCTCCGCGTGCAGCAGCTCGCGGAACAGCGCGTGGTAGCGGTACCACTCGCCGCGGCGGTCGACCGGCGCGAGCAGCGCTCCACCGGACGACAGCTCGGCGAGGCGCCGATGACCGTCGGTGCGGTCCGTGAGGGCGTTTGCGAGGTCGCCGTTGAGCACGCCGGCGATCGACGTGCGCAGCAGGAAGCAGCGGTCGTCCGGCGACAGCCGCGACATCACCTCGGAGATCAGGTAGTCGCTGATCGCTCGGTCGTCGCCGGCGAAGTCGTCGACGAAGCCGGACGGGTCGGGGTGGTCGCGGAGTGAGAGCGCGGCCAGCCGCAGCGCGCCCGCCCAGCCCTCGGTGTGCGCCCAGAGCCGGCGGACGTCGTGATCGCCGAGCTCGACGCCGGCAGCCGCGAGCATCTGGTGCGTCTCCTCGAGCGTCAGCGCCAGGTCCGGCTCGCGGATCTCGGTGAGCTGGTCCTGGACGCGCAGCCGGCCGCGCCGCAGCGGCGGGTCGGCGCGCGTGGCGATCACGAGCCGCAGGGCGGGCGGGGGACGGTGCAGGAGCTGGTCGATGTCGGCATGGACGACCTCCGCGACCTCGTGGAAGTCGTCGAGCACGAGGACGACGGGTCCCTCGCGCTCCTCGAGCGCAGTGGTCAGCGCCCCCATAAGGCGGTCGACGCGGCCCTGTGGGTGGGCGGCCAGCGCGGCGACCGCGTCGCCGGCCCCTGCGCGGCGGAGCGCCTCGAGCACGGCGCGCCAGAACCGCCGCCGTTCGGCGTCGGCGGCGTCGAGCGACAGCCAGGCGACCGGGCCGGGGGCGCGGCCGGCGCCGATCCAGCTCCCGAGCAGCGCGGTCTTACCCGCGCCGGGCGGCGCGGAGAGCAGGGTCAGCGGCCGCTCCGTGCCAGCGTCGAGCCGGTCGAGCAACCGGCGCCGGACGACGACGGCTGCCTGCTCGGGCGGGAGGGCGAACTTGGTCGCCGGAAGAGTGCCGGCGGATGTCGGGGCCTGCCGAATCACCCCTCCTCAGCCAAAGAAGTGAGTCAGTGGGATGACCATACAGGAACCAGGGGACGATATTTGCGTAAACAACATGGCGTCAGCAACTTGGCGCCTTCTCACCCGCCGCGGGTGATTGCAGACGGCGGACGGGCGCGCCAAGATCGCGCCCCATCGGGCTCGTGGACAACACCCGCAAGCTGCGCGACGGCGTGCCGTCCCACGCCGTGGACTTCGTGCAGCGGCTCGTCGAGCCGGTGCTGCGCCTGAACGCGGTCGACCGCTCGCTGGCGCTGGGCGCGCAGGCCTTTGGCGCCCTGATCCCGCTACTGATCCTGCTCGCGACGATCGCGCCGGGCGATCGGACCATGGCCGACGAGCTGATCGACCGCTTCAACCTCGGCGGCGCGTCGGCCGACGCCGTCCGCAACGCGTTCGCGGTCAGCACCGAGCCGACGAGCACGACCGTGCTCAGCGTCGTCGTGCTGATCGTCTCCGTGCTGTCCTTCACGCGCCGGCTCCAGCGTCTGTATGAAGACACCTGGGACCTGCAGCAGCGCGGCCTGCTCGGCACCGGCTGGGGCCTGGCCTGGATCGTGGTCCTCTCGATCTACGCCAGCGTGCACCCGGCGCTCGACGATTCCGTCGGCGTCACCGGCCACATCGTGATCTCACTGGCGGGCGCGTTCGCGCTCGGCCTGTTGACGCCGTACCTGCTGCTCGGCCGCCGCGTGCCGTGGCGGCGGCTGGTCTTCCAGGCCGGGCTGACGGCGGCCGGCATGCTCGGATTGGGGATCTGGAGCGCGATCTACATGGCGCCGGCGATCGAGTCGTCGGCCGCCGCCTACGGCGCGATCGGCATCGCCTTCGCGCTGCTCACGTGGCTGTGGGGCCTCGGGATCGTGCTCGTCGGCGCCGCGATCTACGGTTCGCCGCAGATGAAGTGGAGGGCGCCGCCACGATGACCCAGCCGGACGACGTCACGCGCCGGACCTGGCTCGCCGCCGAGCGGACCTGGCTGGCGTGGTGGCGGACCGCGCTCGGCGCGTGCGTGGCCGGCCTGGGAGTCGGCCGTGTGGTGCCCGACCTGGCCGACCTCGAGCGCTGGCCGTTCGTGGTGCTCGGCGCCGGCTACGCGGTGATCGCGGTGGTCATCTTCCTCGCCGGCGCATGGCGCTGGCGCACGACCGAGGACGCGCTCCGGCGCGGCGAGTTCGCCGCGTTCGACCGCCGGCTGGTCGGCGCGTTGAGCGCGGCCGGCGTCGTATTGGCGGCGGCCACGCTGCTGCTGATCCTCGTCGAGCTGTGAGCCGCCATATCACCCGCCGCGGGTGAGGGAATCGCGGGCGGCGCTCGTTAGCGTCCGCCGGAGATGGACCCGCCGCCCCAGCGCGTCGAGATCGTCATCCCGGTGCGGACCATGGTCACCGTGCTGGGGTTCGCCGCGCTGGTCGCACTCGCGATCTTCTCGCTCGGCACGCTGCTGTCGATCTTCCTCGCCGCCGTCGTCGCCCTCGGCCTCGACCCGATCGTCGGGATGCTCGTCCGCCGCGGGTGGAAGCGCGGGAGGGCGGCGCTCGTGGTGTTCGCCGGGCTGTTCGCGGCGGTCTTCGTGCTCATCCTCGTCACCGCCGGGCCGCTGTGGGACCAGATCAAGGAGTTCGTCCAATCCCTGCCGGCGTTCTGGGACGACCTGACGCAGACCGACTGGTTCCAGAGCCTCGTCTCGACGGCGGGCGCCGACGACAAGATCCGCGAGGCGCTCAAGGACCTGGCCGCCGGGCTGCCCGACGCCGCCAACGCGCTGCTGGGCATCGCGGGCGGCGTCTTCGGGACGGTCCTGTCGCTCGTCACGCTGACGTTCCTGGCCCTCTTCCTGCTCATGGAGCGGCCGGCGATCACCGCCTGGCTGTTCGGCTTCACCTCGCCGGCCGCCGAGCGCCGCTGGTCGCCGGTGGTCGAGGAGTCGATCGTCGCCGTCTCGCAGTCGCTGCTCGGCAACGTCGCCATCTCGATCGTGGCGGCGACCGTCGCCGGCGTGTCGGCGTGGGCGCTCGGGCTGCCCTTCCCGATCGTCCTCGCGGTCATCGCCGGCCTGCTCGACCTGATCCCGCAGATCGGCGCCACGATCGCCTCGATCATCCTCGTCGCGGTCGCCCTGACCGAGAGCACGACGGCGGCCGTGATCATGCTGGTCACCCAGCTCATCTACCAGCAGGTCGAGAACTACATCGTCTACCCGATCGTCTACCGGCGGGCGGTCGAGCTCTCGGCCTTCACCACGATCGTCAGCGTGCTGATCGCCGGTGCCCTGCTCGGCGTGGTCGGCGCGATCCTCGCCATGCCGTTCGCGGCCGTGATCAAGGTCGTGGTGCGCGAGGCCGGCGCGCCGCGGCGGGCGCGGATGGCGGCGCTGCGCGAGCCGCCGGCCGTCGCGGAGGCGGAGTCGGATCACCCCACTCGGGTGATCCCGAGCCACCCCGCGGCGCGAGATCCTGCGGCGCAATGACCGACACCGTGCCCTCGGACGAGGTCGCGCGGCTGAAGGGCCAGGTCGCGGACCTGCAGGCCAAGCTCGACCGTCGAGCGCGGTGGAAGCTGCGCGGCCGCCGGGCGGGGCTCTCGCTGCTGCTCGTGCTCGGCTGCGGCCTCGTCGCGCTCTCGCTGATCGCCGTGTACGTGCGTGCGACCGTTCTCGACACCGACCGCTACGTGGCGACGATGGCCCCGATCGCGGCCAGCCCGGCCGTGCAGCAGGCGGTGGCGGACAAGCTCGACACCGCGATCACGAGCCGCGTCGACTTCGACGCCCTGCTGCGCGAGGCGCTCCCGGCCCAGGCCGACCCGCTGGCGCCCGCGCTCGCCGGCGGGCTGCGCCAGGCGATCCGCTCGCGGCTCGACGCCTTCGTCGCCTCCGACCGCTTCGAGCAGCTGTGGGACGAGGCGAACCGCCGCGTCCATACGCGCGTCGTGGCGCTGCTGACCACGGGCGAGTCCAAGCGCCTGCTCCTCGAGGGCGACACCGTGTACCTCGACCTCGGTGCGGTGGTGGACCGCGTGCGACAGGGCCTGCAGGAGCGCGGGCTCGACCGGCTGGCCGCCGCGATCCCGCCGACCGTCGACGGCCGCGTCACGCTGCTGCAGTCCGAGGGGTTCGTCAAGGCGCGCGGGGGCGTCGACCTGCTCGAGCGGCTGACGATCGTGCTCCCCATCCTCGCCCTGCTCTGCCTCGCCGGCCACGTGGCGCTGTCGCGGCCGCGCCGGCGCGGGCTGCTGCGCGTCGGGCTCGGGCTGGTCGTGACCGCGCTGCTCCTGCTCGCGCTCGTCGGGGTCGTGCGGTCGGCGTACCTCGACGCGATCAACCAGGCGGTGCTCCCGCGCGAGGCGGCCGCCGACATCTTCGACGCCCTGATCGGGCTGCTGCGCACGAGCGTGCGCGTGGTGGCGATCGTGGCGGTGGCGATCGCGCTGCTCGCGCTCGTGCTCGGCCGCGCCGGCGACGTGGCCCGGCGCTCGCGCGGCGCGCTGCGCGGCCTCGCGACCGACCGCAGAGTCGGCTGGGTGGCCGGGCACCGCGCATGGCTTCAGGGCGGCGCGGTCGCGATCGGCGGTCTCGTGCTGCTCTCCTGGGACCCGCCAACCGCCGGGCTCGTGCTCGTCGACGTCGTGCTCGTGGTCGCCGCGGTGGTCCTGATCGCCGCGATCGCAGGTGCCGCGCGCCGGGAGGCCGACGTTGCGTGAGGCCGCCTACGAGATCCGCGTGCGCGGGCGCGTGAGCCCGGTCGTGCTCGAGGGGTTCGAGGGCATGGAGGCCGAGCTCGCGCACGTCGAGACGCTGCTCCACGGCACCATCCGCGATCAGGCCGAGCTGCACGGGCTGCTCGACCGCGTCAAGGCGCTCGGCCTCGAGCTGGTCGAGCTGCGCCGCCTACCCGGCTGACTGGCGCGCCCGCTGCCGCTCGCGCTGCAGCGCGAGCGTCTTCGTCGCCAGCGCCGTGAAGAAGGAGACGAGGATGCCGATCCCGGCCAGCACGTAGACGACCGTGAAGAGCTTGCCGACGTCGGTGTCGGGCACGACGTCGCCGTAGCCGACCGTGGCCAGGCTCATCGCGCAGAAGTAGACGGCGTCGACGACGCTCCAGCCCTCGACGAGCGTGTAGAAGAGCGTGCCGGCGATCAGGAGCGAGGCGACGAGCACCACCGGCGCGCGCTCCTCGGGGTCGCGCGCCATCGCCACCAGCGCGCGGATCGGCAGCCCGATCCCGGCCAGCAGGTGCGGGCGCGTCCCGCTCATCGGGGCACGAGCTGGAGGCTCAAGGCGGGGCCGATGCTCGCATGCGCACCGGCGGCACCCATCACGGCAGCGGTGATCACCCGCTGTGGGTGATGACGGCTCACCGTCGTGTGAGACGATGCGGCCGTGGATCTGCACCCCGGCGAAGAGGTGGTCTTCGAGGGCCATCCGTCATGGCGAGCGCTGCTGTCGTTCTACATCGGCGGCGTGGTGGCGGCCGTGGTCGTGGCGGTGATCGTCGGACTGATCACGGGCGTCGGCGTCGCGATCGTCGTCGGGGCCGTCCTGGTCGGCCTCGTGCTCCTGTACGGCTTCGTCAAGCGCATGTCGACGACGTACCTGGTGACCACGCAGCGGCTCTACATCCGGCGGGGGATCCTGAGCAAGCGGATGCAGCAGACCCGCATCGACCGCGTGCAGAACGTCAACACCGACCAGTCGCTGCGCGACCGGATCCTGCGCGTGGGGACCGTCGACTTCGACACCGCGGGCACCGACGACAGCGAGTTCAGGTTCGTCGGGATCGCCTCCCCCGCGACCGTCGTCGCCGCGGTCGACCGCGCCCAGCGGGAAGCCGCCATCTCGCCGTAGGCGGGACTGGCCTCGCGTCAGTCGGGGTACGGCGCGCACATGCGCCTGACCGCTCTCGCGTTCCTGATCGCCGCCCTCGTGCTCTCCGGTCCCCGTCTCGCGTCCGCCGCCGCACCGCCGTCGTCCCCCGCGGCCGCCGACGAGCAGGCGCAGACCACGCAGAAGGGCAAGCGCAAGCGCGCCAACCGCCGCCGGGGCGGGCATGTGCGGGCGGCGTGGCCGCGCAGCAAGAAGGCGCGGGCGCCGAAGAACGGCCTGGCGCGCTGGCTGGCCAAGCAGGTCGGGTCCGTCAAGGTCCGGCGCCGGGCGCGCGCGGGCGCCGCCCAGACCGGCAGCGGCTCGGGGACGCCGACCGGCCTCTCGACCGGCGGCGACGGGCAGCTGTGGCTCGTCCGCTCGTTCGACATCCCGAAGACCGATGCCGCGTACAACCGGCTCGCCAACTACTCCTGGACCTACGACAACGCGCTCGCCACGTTCGCGTTCATCTCGATCGGCCTGAAGCCGGGCGCCGAGCAGCTGCTCGACCAGCTCAAGGCGCTCCAGCGCGCCGACGGCTCGATCGAGTTCGCCTTCGACACGCGCACGGGCGCCGCCGCGCCGTACTTCCGCTCCGGCGCGCTGGCCTGGGTCGGGCTCGCGGCCACCGCCTACCGCCGCAAGTACGACAGCGAGCGCTACGACGCCCTGATCGGCGGTCTGCTCAAGTACCTGCTCGGCCTCCGGACGTCCGCCGGCCTGGTCCGCGGCGGCCCCGACGTGAGCTGGGTCTCGACCCAGCACAACCTCCTCACCGTCGGCTTCCTGCGCGACCTCGCCGACCAGATGTCGAGCCGGGAGACGATCGGCGGCTTCAGCCGCTCGAGCCTCGACTCGATCCAGTCGACGATGGGCAGCGCCGTGCTGTCGCGCCTGCTCGTGCAGGAGAGCTCGACCTCCGCCTACTTCAAGCAGGGCATCGACGACGCGCAGGTGCCGCTCGACGTCCAGGCGCTGGGCGCGATCTACCTCAAGCTGCGCGGCGATGCGCGGGCGGCGCACGTCGCCAACGCGATCACCGCGAAGTTCTACACGCCCGCCCGCGGGACCGGCACGATCGCCGGCTACCGGCCGTTCTTCAGCACCGGCGCGCCCGACGTGGTCTGGAGCGAGGGGACGATCGAGGCCTCGCTTGCCTTCAGCCGGCTCGGCATCGCCAACCCCGCCGCCGACGCCGCCGTGGCGGGCATCGCCGCCACGGTCAAGGGCTCGATCACCGGGCCGATCGGCGCCGACCGCGACGTGATCAGCCCGGTGTGGGGCGAGTACCACACGTGGCCGGCCTCGGCCGCGGCGAGCTGGCTCCTGATCCGGCTCTCGGGCCAGCAGCTGCTCTTCGTCGACTAGGCCACGCCGGCGTCGATCAGCAGCTTCCAGACGTCGGCCTGGTCGATCACCTCGACGCCGAGCTTCTCCGCCTTGGCGGTCTTGCTCGCGCCGACGTTCTCGCCGGTGATCAGCAGGTCGGTGTTGGCGGAGACCGAGGAGGCGGTGGTGGCGCCGCCGCGCTCGCAGAGCCGCTGGAACGTGGGGCGCGGGATCTTCTCGCCGCTGCGCGGGTCGGCGATCGTCCCGGTGACGACGACGGTCTTCCCGGCCAGCGGCGCGTCGGCCGCGACCTGCGGCGGCAGGTCCTCGTCGCGCACGTCGAGGTCCACGCCGCGCTCGCGCAGCCGCTCGAGCTCGTCGCGCGCGCGGGTGAGGTGCTCGTGGAGGCTGGCGGCCACCTTCGGGCCGACGTCCTCGACCTGCTGGAGCGCCTCCTCGCCCGCGTCGGCGACCTCCTCGAGCGACCGGTAGCCGGCGCGGCACAGCTTGGCGGCCGTGCCCTCGGAGGCCATCGGGATCGAGAGCCCGATCAGCGCCCGCCGGAGCCCGACCGCGCGCGAGCGGTCGATCGACTCGAGCATGCGGTCGGCGGAGACGTCGGCGATCCGCTCGAAGCCGAGCAGCGTGTCGCGGTCGAGGGCGTAGAAGTCCGACGGCCGCTCGAGCAGGCCGGCCTCGTTGAGGCGCTCGATCCACACCGGGCCGATCGCGTCGATGTCGGCCGCCGCCCGCGAGGCCCAGTGGATCAGCCGCCGCACGGTCTGGGCCGGGCAGGCGACGTTGGTGCAGTACAGCTCGCGGCTGTTGCCCTGCTCGGTCAGCTCCTGCCCGCAGGACGGGCAGTGCGACGGCGGCTCGATCTCGCGCTCCTCCCCCGTGCGCTTGGAGGCGTCGAGCACGCCGGCCACGAACGGGATGACGTCGCCGGCGCGGCGCACGAGGACGGTGTCGCCGATCCGCACGTCGCGCGCGCGGATGACCTCCTGGTTGGCGAGCGTCGCGCGCGTGACGGTCGTGCCGCCCACGAACACCGGCTCGAGCACGGCGACCGGCGCGACCTTGCCGATCTTGCCCACGTCCCACACCACGTCGGCGAGCAGCGTGGTCTTCTCCTCGGCCGCGAACTTGTACGCGAGGGCGCCGCGCGGGCTGTTCGAGCGGGTGCCGGCGGCCGCGTACGCGTTGCGGTCGGCGAGCCGCAGCACCGCGCCGTCGAGGTCGTAGTCGAGGTCTCCTCGCTCGGCCTCGATGGCGACGATCACCTCCTGCGCGGCCGCGGCGTCGTCGCAGTGGCGCATGTCGGCGGCCGCGAAGCCGAGCGTGCGCAGCGCCTCCTCGACGTCGGCGTGGGCGCCGTCGGTCGTGTCGAGGTCGAAGGCGAAGAAGCTCAGCCGTCGCTCCTCGACGACCTTCGGGTCCTTGGCGCGCACCGTCCCGGCGGCGGCGTTGCGCGGGTTGATGAGCGGCTTGTCCGGGTGGTTCTTGTTGTAGTTGGCGAACGTCGAGCGCAGCATCACCAGCTCGCCGCGGACCTCGACGCGGCCGCCGGCGTCGAGCCGGTCGGGGACGCCCTCGGACAGCGCGCGCACGAGCACGGTGACGTCGTCGCCGGTCGTCCCGTCGCCGCGGGTGACCGCGCGCGCGAGCCGGCCGTCCTCGTAGACGAGCGCCAGCGAGAGCCCGTCGAGCTTGGGCATGACGACGACGGGCTGGCCCGGGAAGCGGTCGAAGAAGGCGGCCACCTGCTCGGGCGTGTTCGCCTTCTCGAGTGACAGCATCGGCCGGCTGTGGCGGACCGGCGCGTGCAGGACGGCGGCGGCCCCGACCTGCTCGAGCGGATTGGGATCGGGCGTCAGCTCCGGATGCTCGGAGATCAGGCCGCGCAGCTCGTCCTCGAGCGCGTCGTAGTCGGCGTCGGCGACGAGCGGCTCGCCCTGGTAGTAGGCGTCGCGCAGCTCGACGATCCGGGCGGCGAGCTCGGCGATCCGCTCGGCCGGCGTCATGCGAGCGAGGCCAGCTCCACGTCCGTGTCGCGCAGCCGCGCGAGATCGACCTGGGCACCGCCGCGGATCAGCGCCTGGATGTCGTCGGTGACGTCCCAGACGTTGACGTTCATGCCCGCCAGCACGCGGCCGTCCTTGACCCAGAACGCGATGAACTCGCGACCCTCGACGTCACCGCGGAACACGACCTCGTCCCACTCGGTGGCGTAGCCGGCGTACTCCATGCCGACGTCGTACTGGTCGGAGAAGAAGTACGGGATGCGGTCGTACGGCTCGCCGGTGCCGAGCATCGAGCGGGCGGCGGCCGGGCCCTGCTCGAGCGCGTTGTGCCAGTGCTCGACGCGCAGGCGCGTGTTCAGCAGCGGATGCTGGTGGTTGGCGACGTCGCCGGCCGCGAACACGCCGTCGTCCGACGTCATCAGGCGCTCGTCGACGAGGATGCCGTCGTCGACGTCGAGGCCCGCGGCCTCGGCGAGCTTCGTGCGCGGGGCGACGCCGACGCCCACGACCACGTGGTCGCACACGAGGGCGCGGCCGCCGGCGAGGAGGACGCGGCCGGGCTCGATCGACTCGACCCCCGCGCCGGTGAGCACCTCGACGCCGTGGTCGCGGTGGATCGCGCCGTAGATCTCCCCCAGCTCGCGGCCGAGCACGCCCTCCAGCGGCGTCGACGCCTGCTCGACGATCGCCACCTCGAGCCCTTTCTGGCGAGCCGAGGCGGCGACCTCGCAGCCGATCCAGCCCGCTCCGATGACGGTCATCCGGCCGCCCTGGTCGAGCACGGCACGGAGCGCGTCGGAGTCGCGGAAGTCGCGCAGGTAGTGGACGTGGTCGAGGTCGGCGCCCCGGATCGGGAGCCGGCGCGGCTCGGCGCCGGTGGCGAGCAGCAGCCGCGCGAACGCGAGCCGCTCGCCGCCGTCGAGCGCGAGCTCGCGGGCGCCGAGGTCGAGCTCGCTGACGGTCACCTCGGTGCGCAGCTCGATGTCGTGCTCGTCGTAGTACGAGGCGGGGTGCACGTAGGCCGCCTCGCGCTCGGCCTCGCCGCGCAGGTAGTCCTTCGACAGCGGCGGGCGCTCGTACGGGACCTCCGGCTCGGAGCCGAGCAGCACGATCCGCCCGTCGAAGCCCTCCTCGCGGAGGGTCTCGGCGGCCTTTCCGCCGGCCAGGCCGGCGCCCACGATCACGTATGTCTCGCTCATGCGGTGTCAGCGCCGGTGCGCGCCCGAACCTTACTCAGCCCGCGAACGTCGTCCAGCGCTCGGCCAGCGTGGCGCGGCCGAACAGCGAGGGCCGGGCGACGGCCGAGCCCGCGCGCAGCGACACGGTCATGAACCCGACGAGCCGCGGCCGCGTCTTGCGCGAGAAGCGCCTGACCGCGTCGAACTGCACGCGGTAGCGGCCGGTGGACGCGCCGGAGCCGACGATCCGCCGACGGACCGCGAACGTGCCGCACGGCGGCTTGGCGCGGGCGATCCGCTTGTCGGAGCGGTAGCCGCCCGGGCCGCGCACGTGCATGTACACGCGCGGGCCGGCGAGGAAGCCGGAGCCGCGCAGCCGGCGCTTGGTGCCCGCGCGGGCGTCCTGCGGCCGGACGTTCACGCGGTTGGTCGTGCCCGTGTAGGTGAAGGTCGCAGCGAGCCCCGCGGAATCCGTCGCCGTCATCGTGTGGGCCTTGACGCCGCGCATGGTCCCGAGCCGCACCTCGGCGGCGAAGTTGCCGGCGGGATCGATCAACGCCTGCCCGGGGACCTGCCGGCCGTCGATCGCGAGCGTCACCGTGCCGCCGGCGGTGAATGCGCTGCCCGACAGGCTCACCGTCTCCCCCGTCAGGTAGCACGCCTTCGGCGGCGTCACGCTGATCGCCTGTGCGTGCGCCGTCCCGGCCGCCGCCGCCGTCCCTGCCAATCCAACCGCCACCGCCGTCGCGAACCGTCGCAAGGTTCCGTCCTCCCGTCGAAGTGAGCCGCCGAGCGGGCGAGACTACCGCGCGGCCGGAGCCGGTGGGGTGAGCCCCACCCGCGGTCCGGGGGTACGCGCCAGGGCGCTCGGGGGCGCCCGCCAATGCGATCCGGGCGCCGGCGGGCGACGGTGTGGGCATGTCCGAAACCTCCGCACCCGAGGCCACCCTCGACTGGCCTGCGCTGCTCTCGCTCCACACCACCCTGTCGGCGCTGGTCGGCTTCGTCACCACGGTGGTGTGGGCGGCGACCGGCTTCGGCTACTTCTGGCCGGCCTGGGTCTGGTTCGGGGTCGGCGTGCCGCTCGCCCTGCACGGGGCCGTCTACCTCGGCTGCCGGGTGCCGCCGGGCCGCGTGCGCGGGCTGGCCGTGCACGGCGCGCTCGCGTGGTGGCTGATCGTCACCCAGTTCACGATCTGGGCGCTGAGCGGCGGGGGCACGCCGTGGCCGCTGATCCCCGCTGCCGTGATCGGCGCCACCGTGGCCATCCACGCGACCGTGCTGCGGTTGTGGCCGCCCGAGGGGCGCGCCCTCGAGGACCGCGTGGTCGAGCTCACGCGCACGCGCGCGGGCGCGCTCGACGTCCAGGCTGCCGAGCTGCGGCGGATCGAGCGCGACCTGCATGACGGCGCGCAGGCGCGGCTGGTGGCCCTGACCATGAACCTCGGCCGCGCCGAGGAGCGGCTCGGCGACCGCCCCGAGGTGGCCGGCCTCGTCCGCGAGGCGCGCGCCGACGCGAGCGCGGCGATCGCCGAGCTGCGCGACCTCGCGCGCGGGATCGCCCCGCCGGTGCTGGCCGACCGCGGCCTCGCCGCCGCGGTCGAGGCGCTCGGGCGGCGCTCGGCGATCCCCGTGACCGTCGACGCCCGGCCCGGCGGGCGCCTGCCGCCTATCGTGGAGAACGTGGCCTACTTCGTCGTCGCCGAGTCGCTGACCAACGCGGCCAAGCACGCCGGCAGCGCCGCGCACGTCACGCTCGCGCGCAGCGACGGCCGCCTGCTCGTGTCGATCGCCGACCGCGGGCCGGGCGGCGCCGACGCCGGCGGCGGCGGGCTGACCGGGCTGCGCCACCGCGTCGAGGCGATCGACGGCGCGCTGCGCGTGCACAGCCCGCCGGGCGGCGGCACCACCATCCGCGCGGAGCTGCCTTGCGGGTCGTGATCGCCGAGGACCAGGCGCTCCTGCGTGAGGGCATCGTGGCGCTGCTGCGCGAGAACGACGTCGACGTCGTCGCCCACGCCGAGGACGGGCCGGGCCTGCTCCGGATCGTGGCCGGCCACAAGCCCGACCTCGCGGTCGTCGACGTCCGGCTGCCGCCCTCGTTCACGGACGAGGGGGTCCGGGCCGCAGTCGAGGCCCGCCGCCGCCATCCCGGGCTCGGCGTCCTGATCCTCTCGCAGTACGTCGAGCCCGCCTACACGGCCGAGCTGCTCGAGGTGGGCGACGGCGGCGTCGGCTACCTGCTCAAGGAGCGCGTCGGCGAGGTGCGCACGTTCCTCGACGCGCTCGAGCGCGTGGCCGCCGGCGACACCGTGCTCGACCGCGAGGTGGTGGCCAAGCTCGTCCGCGCCCGCGATCCGGGTCCCGCCGGCGGTCTGGGCCAGCTCACGCCGCGCGAGCGCGAGGTGCTGGCCCTGATGGCCGAGGGCAGGACCAACGCCGCCATCGCCCGCGCCACGGTGGTCACGCTCGGTGCGGTCGAGAAGCACGTCTCGAGCATCTTCTCCAAGCTCGACCTCCCGGTCACCGACGACGACCACCGGCGCGTGCTCGCCGTGCTGGCCTACCTGCGCGCCGCCGAAGAGGCCTGACTGAGAGGATGCCGGGCATGGACCACCGGCGCCTCGGCAGCTCGGACCTCGACGTCTCGGTCATCGCGCTCGGCTCGTGGCTGACCTACTCGGGCGGCATCGGCCGCGAGCAGACCGAGGCGTGCACGCGCGCGGCGTTCGACGCCGGCATCACGTTCTTCGACACCGCCAACGTCTACGGCCGCGGCGCCGCCGAGAGCGCCTGGGGCGAGATCCTCAGCGACTACCCGCGCGACTCGTACACGCTCGCCACCAAGGTCTTCTTCCCGATGTCTGCGCGCGACCGCGGGCTCTCGCGCGCGCAGATCCACAAGCAGATCGACGGCTCGCTCGAGCGCCTGCGGACCGACCACGTCGACCTCTACCAGTGCCACCGCTACGACGACGACACCCCGCTCGAGGAGACGATGGGTGCGCTGACCGAGGTCGTCGAGGCGGGCAAGGCGCGCTGGATCGGCTTCAGCGAGTGGCCGCCGGACCGGATCCAGGCCGCGCTCGACCTGCCCGGCGTCGCCCGCTTCGTCTCCAGCCAGCCGCAGTACTCGGCGCTGTGGCGCGCGCCCGAGGCCGAGGTGATCCCGCTGTGCGAGCGCAACGGGATCTCCCAGATCGTCTGGTCGCCGCTCGCCCAGGGCGTGCTGACGGGCAAGTACCGGCCGGGAGAGGCGCCGCCGGCCGGCTCGCGCGCCACGTCGAGCAAGATGAACCGCTTCATCAAGCAGTGGCTGAACGACGACATCCTCGAGGCCGTCGACCGGCTGCGGCCGATCGCCGACGGGGCCGGCATCACGATGTCCCAGCTCGGTCTGGCGTGGGTGCTGCGGCAGCCGAACGTCACGGCCGCCATCGTCGGCGCGTCACGGCCCGAGCAGGTCCACGAGAACGTCGCCGCCGCGGACGTGACGCTGTCCGACGACACGCTGCGCGCGATCGACGACGCGCTCGGGCCGGTCGCCGTCCGCTAGAAGAGCGGAGGCGTCGTCAGCAGCGGCTCGATCCGCCAGCCGCCGGGCGCGGGCACGGCGTGCCAGAGCTCGTCGAACCCCTCCTCGGGCGCGGGGCGCACGAACCGCTGCGCGGTGACGGCGGCCGTCCCCGGCCCGACGTGCGCGGACCGGCCGTCACCCGCGACCAGGTAGCCGACGACCTTGAACCCCGCCACGCGGGCCGGCTCGAGGTAGCGCGCGCGGTCGGCCACGGTCGGGTTCGTGTTGTCGACCACGTACGGCCGGCACTCGTCGAGGCAGCCGGCGATCAGCGCCGCCTCGCGCGCGCGGCTCCCCAGCACGTCGAGGCTGACGTGCTCGTGCGTGGCCGCGAAGCGGTCGCGGTACAGCGTGGTCTTGCCGCTGCCCTGGACGCCGCAGAGGATCACCGCCTCCATTCCCCGATTGTCCTAGGGAGATCCCTGATGCGCGAGGCGGGCGGCCACGCGGAGACTGCTTGCATGCGCAACCGCTCCCTTCTCCCCCTCATCGCTGCGCTCGCGTTGCTCGTCTTCGGCGCGACCGCGGCCTCCGCCAGCCAGCGGCTGACCACCTACACCCTCCCCGCCGAGTTCGCGCTCCCCAACGACATGACCGTCGGCCCCGACGGGGCCACCTGGGTCACGGACAGCAGCCTCGGCCGCATCTGGCGCATCGCGCCCAGCGGCAAGATCCGCTCCTACGAGCTCGGCCAGATGCCGGGCGCGGTCGCCGTCGCCGACGGCTCGCTGTGGGTCGCCGACTCCGGCGGCGACGCCATCCACCGCGTGGAGACCGACGGCAGCTCGGTCAGCTACCCGCTCGACGCCGACTCGTTCCCGACCTCGATCGCCCCCGGCCCCGACGGCGCGCTGTGGTTCACCGAGGGCCGCGACGACGAGATCGGCCGCATCACGCTCGACGGCGAGATCACCGAGTACCCGCTCGACACCGTCGACGCCTTCGCCGGCGACATCGTGGCGGGACCCGACGGCAACCTGTGGTTCAGCGAGGCCGGCTCCGGCGAGCTCGGCCGGATCACCACCGCCGGCGTGATCACCGAGTACGACGTGCCCGGCGACGACCCGCTCCCCGGCGCGATCGTCTCCGGCCCCGACGGCGCGCTCTACGTCGCCGAGCGCAACGACAACGTGATCTCGCGCGTCACCACCGACGGCGTCTTCACCGACGAGTACGCGCTGCCGCGCGAGAACACCGACCCGGTCTCGATGGTCAAGGGCGTCGACGGCGCGCTCTACATCTCCGAGTTCATGGGCGGCGTCGTCTCGCGCATGACGTTCGACGGCACGTTCACCAACGCCTACCGGATCCCCGGCGCGTTCAACGACACGATCATCTCGGCGCCGGACGGCGCGCTGTGGGTCGGCCAGGGCAGCCGCGGCCGCGTCTCCCGCCTCGACCTGCGGCTCGACTACCCGGTCGCCGCGCAGGGCACGACGTTCCAGGCCCGCGCCGGCAAGACGGTCGATGCGGTCGTCGCGACGTTCACCGACGGCGACCCGGACGCCCGCGTCCGCGACTACGACGTGACGATCAACTGGGGCGACGGGGACCAGTCCTACGGCAGTGTCCAGCGCAAGGCCGACGGCTCGTTCGCCGTCCGCGGCGTCCACCGCTACGCCAAGCAGGGCTCCCGCAAGGTCGTGGTCCGCATCACCGACGGCGTCGGGAAGGGCATCGACGCCAAGGTCACGAGCTACGCGATCGTGACCCGCTGAGCCTCGGCCACCACGCCGGGACGGCGCGCCGGTACGCCTCGTACTGCGCGCCGTACCGGCGGGCCAGGGCCGGCTCCTCGTGCAGCTTCACGAACGCCGCCATTCCCGCCCAGGCGAGTACCCCGTAGATCACCAGCGCCACGCTCCCGAGCAGCAGCGCCTGGCCGAGGATCGCCGCCGTGACCGCGATGTACATCACGTTGCGCACGTAGCGGTAGAGCCCGCCGACGACGAGGTGCTCGGTCGGCGCCACCGGCGCCGGCGTGCCGAGGCCCTCGACGACGAAGCGCGCGAACGCGTGCACGAGCACCGCCGCGCCCGCGATCACCATCGCCCCGCCGAGCACCCGCAGCGGCAGCCACCAATCGGCGTCCACCTCCCAGCCCGTCAGCAGCCACGGAACGAGGCCGGCGACCACGCCGGGCGCGACGGCGAAGAAGAGGGCGCTGCCGGCGGCAGCCGAGGGCCGCCTCACTCGCCGATGTCCTCGTCCCAGACCTCCGGGTGGCGCTCGATGAACGCCCCGAGCAGGTTGGCGCACTCGTCCGAGTCGAGGTCCACGACCTGCACGCCGCACTCGCGCAACCAGTCGATCCCGCCCTGGAACGTGCGCGACTCCCCGACCACCACGGTCCCGATCCCGAACTGCCGGATCAGGCCCGAGCAGTACCAGCACGGGGCCAGCGTCGTGACCATGACCGTGTCGCGGTAGGAGCGGCGCCGGCCGGCGTTGCGGAACGCCTCGGTCTCGCCGTGGGCGGACGGGTCGTCGCGCTGCACGCGCTGGTTGTGGCCGCGGCCCAGGAGGGCGCCCGAGGCGTCGAACAGCGCGCCCCCGATCGGGATCCCGCCCTCCTGGAAGCCGGCCCTCGCCTCGGCGAGGGCCACCTCCAGCATCTCCTCGTGGGTCACCGGCCGAAGCGCTTGCGGTTCTGCGGCACGCCGAGGTCGATCATCGACGGCTCCATTCGCGACACGGTCGGCGCCCCGACCACCGTCCACGTGCTCGGCTGGCGCACCCGCACCTTGACGCCCGCCTTGTCGGCGGCGGCGCGGACGTGCCAGTAGCCGTCCTTCGCCCGCCGCAACATCCCGTCGTAGTCGTGCTCGGCGATCTCCTCCTGCGCGTCCTCGAGCGCGTGGTCCGCGGCCGCGAGCTCGCGCTCGGCGCGGCGGCGGTCGCGGTCGCGGAGCACGTCGGCCGCGATCCGGTTGGCGACCAGCGCGTACCCGGCGCCGTGCTGGCGGGCCGAGTTGTCGCGGTCGAACTGGCTGAAGTCCCAGTTGACGTCGATGTAGCTCATCATCGAGTTCGCCTCGTCGCCCAGCCAGGCGAAGTAGAAGTCGCCGGTCGGGATGATCTCGGTGCCCACCTGGGGGTCGTAGCCGTCGTGCGGGTGATTGAGCGACGAGTGATGGCCGTACTCGTGGATCATCGTCGTCGTGAGGCCGTAGCCGGACTCCACGATCCCGGGTGAGAGGAAGCTGAACACGCCGGCCTGCGTCCCGTCGAGCCAGTTGTCTCCGGCGTACCCGAGCGGCGTGTTGGCGTCGGGCGTGAACGAGTAGTTGACGAGCGCAGCCTCGTAGTCGGCGTCGCGGTCCAGGATCCGATGGCGGTTGAACGCCGTCCACAGGAACGAGTTCGCGTCCGGCGGATAGTGCTGGTACTCCGGATAGCACGAGAACGGCGGCTCGCGGAACTCGCCGTCGAAGCAGCGCTTGAGGTCGCCGGAGAACGGCAGGTCCTGGTAGTCGTCGCTGAGCGGGAAGCCGGCGGGCAGCTCGCGCTCCTCGTCCATGAACAGGTCGCGCTTGATGAACGAGCGCGAGGCGTCGACGCCCGGCCAGCCCTCGGCCGTGTTGACGTCGAGGTCGACGCTGCGCGGCAGCCGGTCGGCGTTGAAGTACGGCGGGTACACCGGCGAAGCGGTGAACAGGTTGTTCATGCCGACGAAGCGGATGACCTTGCCGAGATCGCCGGGGAGCGCCGCCCGCGGCCGGTAGCTCCCGTACTCCCACGAGACCGGGATGCGGTAGTCGGGCACCTCGTCGCCGTCGAGGTCGGGGTTGGTGACGTCGTAATTCCCGCCCCACGACTCGGGACCGGCCGAGAGGTCGTAGAACCAGACGCGGTGCACGCCGCGGCGCCCGAGGCCGGTCTCCTCGTCGTCGGGGGTCGTGCCGCCCCAGGCGACGAGCTTGCGGTCGTCCTCCACGAGGCCGAAGTCCTTGCCGGTGTCCGGATCCGGCTCGCCGGTCTTGGTGTAGACGTGGAACTTGAAGTCACGGCGCCCGAACCAGTTGACGAAGTAGATCGTCGGGTTGCGGGTGTCGACGCCCGGCGGCGCGCTGTCGATCAAGCGCTTCTCGACGGTCGGCGCGTCGATCCAGTGGTTGTCGGTCACGTCGAGCCGGCCGGCCTGGTCGTTGTAGGCCTCCTGGAACTCGGTCAGCGGCTTGGCGACCGCGATCGAGGACAGGTAGGAGAAGAACGAGTCCTCCCACGCGCGATTCGTGTAGTACGGCCGGTAGTCGTAGGAGTAGTCGAGGCCGAGCTTCTCGGTGATCCCGTAGAAGAGGCGTGAGATCGTCACCGGCTCGGCGCGCGAGAGGAGGTCCTGGCGTACGGTCCTCCACGAGGCGTCGTGCTCGTCGAAGCCGACGAACACGACGTTCACGGTGACGCGCTCGTCGAAGTCGGTCAGGCCGCCCGGGTTGAGCCCGTCACGGTCCGCCGCCGCGACCCCCGGCACGGCGAGCACGAGCACGACCGCCACCAAAGCCGTCCTGACCATCCCTCGCATCTCCCCGCTCCCTTCGTGTCGCCTGGGCCGATCGTATACCCGCGCTGGCTAGGCTCATCTCCCCGTGCCCACCGTCGAAGGCCTCCAGTTCGGATACGCGCTGCACGAGCTGCCGCCCGGCCGGCTGCCGTTCCGGCGCTGGCGCTGGGAGCTCTGGCACGGCTCCACGCTGGTGGCCGCCGGGTGGCGGCTCAGCCGCCCGCAGGCGGGCCGCGCGCTGCGGGTCAGCGCCGCCGAGTTCGGCCACCGGCTGTTCGGGCTGCCCGCCCCGCCGCGTGACCAGGCGGCCGGGGGCGGCGACCTGCGCCCGGGCAGCGCCGAGCGGCTGGCGATCGGGCCGATCACCTGCCTGCTCGTGCCGCGCGCGCTCGAGCTGCCAGGCCCGGCGTAGCACGGAAAGGCGATGACAAGGTGTCAACAACGCCGCGCCAACCGGCGGCGAGCAGGCTTGCCACCCATGAAGCCGTCTCTTCCTCAGAAGCCCCACGCGAGCCGCGCCCGGCCTGTGCTGCGTCCCACGTCTCAGCCCCAGCAGCCGCGCACGATGCGCTCGACCGTGCTGCAGTCGCTCCTGCTCGCCCCCGGCGGCGGCGTGCCCGCGCAGCGTCACGGCCAGGGCGCCGCCCGCACGCGGACGATCTGACATGGACCCCGTCACGGAGGACGCTCCGCCCCTGCGGACCCTGGTGGCCGACGACGACCCGCTCGTCCGCCGCCTGATCCGCGACGTCCTACAGCACGACGGCGTGACCGTGATCGCCGAGGCGGCGACCGGCCGCGAGGCCGTCGAGCTGGCGCTCTTCTACCGCCCCGACGTCGTGGTGATGGACTACATGATGCCGGAGATGGACGGCATCGAGGCCACGCGCCGGATCTATGAGCACGACTCGGCGATCCGCGTCATCCTGCTCACCGGCGCGGGCGACGACGCGCTCGGCATGCGCGCGCTGCGGGCCGGCGCGACCGGCTTCCTGTCCAAGGAGATGGAGCTCGGCTCGCTCCCGCGTGCGCTGCGCAGCAGCCTCGAGGGCGAGGCCGCGATCTCGCGCCGGCTGGCCACGCAGCTCGTGCAGCACTACCGCAGCGCCCCGACCGGCGGGATGGGGCTGCGCCCGGTGCGCAGCCACCTGACCGACCGCGAGTGGGAGGTGCTCGACCTGGTCTCGGGCGGCGCCTCGACCGAGGACATCGCGCGCGTGCTCGTCCTCTCCAACGAGACCGTGCGCTCGCACCTGAAGAACCTCTACCGCAAGCTCGAGGTGAGCTCGCGCGAGGAGGCCGTCGCCGCCGCGGAGCGGATGCGGGAGCTCGTCTAGGCGACGCCCGCGTCGTGCGCGAGCAGCGCGATCTGGACGCGGTTGCCGAGCTCGAGCTTGGTGAGCAGCCGTGAGACGTGCGCCTTGACGGTGGCCACGCTCATGTAGAGCTCGGCCGCGATGTCGGCGTTCGACTTGCCCTGCCCGATCGCGACCGCGACCTCGCGCTCGCGGTCGGTCAGCCGGTCGAGCAGCTCGCGGGCACGGGCGCGCCGGGCGCCGAGCCCGTCGTCGGCCACGTGCTCGATCAGCCGCCGCGTGACGGCGGGCGAGAGCATCGCCTCGCCGGCCGCGACGAGCCGGATCGCGCGCATGATCTCCGGCGGCGGAGTGTCCTTGAGCAGGAACCCGGCCGCGCCGGCGCGCAGCGCGCGCAGGACGTGGTCGTCGGCGTCGAACGTGGTGAGCACGATCACCTGCGGCGCGTCCTCGCGGGCGCGGAGCTGCTCGGTGGCGGCCAGGCCGTCGACGCCCGGCATCCGGATGTCCATCAGCACCACGTCGGGCCGGTAGGCGTCGACCGCCGCGAGCACCTCGCCGCCGTCGGCCGCCTCGGCCACCACGCGGATGTCGTCGGTCCCGGCCAGCATCATCGACAGGCCGGCGCGCACCAGCGCGTCGTCGTCGACGATGAGGATGCGGATCACGCCGGCCATGGGAGCCACGCCCACAGCCGCCAGTCGCCGGACGAGGTCCGGCCGTGCTCGAGCCGCCCGCCGGCCAGGCTGGCGCGTTCGGCGAGCCCGACGATCCCGGTGCCCGTGCCGGGGATCGCGGTCGCCGCGACGCCGACCGGCAGCCGGTTGCGCACCTCGATCGTCAGGCCCTTGCCCTCGGCGCCGTCCACCGACACCTCGACCGCCGCGCCGTGGGCGTGCTTGCGCGCGTTCGTGAGCCCTTCCTGCACGATCCGGTACGCGTTGCGCCCGGCGCCGGCCGGCACCGCCGACGAGTCGGGCAGCCGCCAGTCGTAGCTGACGTGCATGCCGGCCTGGCGCGACTCGTCGATGAGCGCGGGCAGATCGGCGAGCGTCGGCTGCGGGCGCTCCGGCGCGTCGCCGCCGTCGGCGCCCTCGCGCAGCACGCCGATCACCGTGCGCAGGTCCTCGAGCGCCTCGTGCGCGCTGGCGCGGATCACGCCGGCGGCGCGCGCCACCTCGGCCGGCGGCGCGTCGGGCCGGAACTCGAGCGCGCCGGCGTGCAGGCTGAGCAGCGAGATCCGGTGCGCGAGGACGTCGTGCATCTCGCGCGCGATCCGCGCGCGCTCGTGCTGACGCGCCTGCGCGACCCGCAGCTGCTGCTCGGCCTCCGCGCGCTCGGCGCGGTCGCGCAGCGAGAGCACGAGCTGGCGCCGCGAGCGCACGAACATGCCCCAGGCGACCACGGCGCCGGACGCGAGCACGGCGATCACCAGGTTGAACCAGTACGGGACCTCGTCGTCGGGATTGATCGCGAGGAAGATCGGCGTGATCGCCAGCGTCAGCGCGGCCAGGGCGAAGGCGATCGCCGCCCGCCGGTGGACGGCGACGGTGAACAGCGCGATGGCGCCGGCGACGGCCGAGGACGCGGAGTACGTGTTGAGGGCGGCCACGAACAGTGCGACGCCCACCGGCCAGCGCCGCCGCCACCAGAGGGCGAGCGACGCGATCAGCCCGCCGACCAGATCGAAGAACTGCTGGTCGTCGGACATGTGGTCCATCGCCTCGGCGAAGACCAGGAAGCCGAAGACGACGGCGATCGCGAAGCACGCGAAGTCGACGATCCAGTCGCGCGTCGTGCGCTTGCGCGGGTTGCGGTCCGGATCGGGAACGAGGACGCCCGGGAGCAGGCGCGGATGCTCGAGCTGGGCGCTCATCGCGGACAAGCGTAGGGCGGTCCGGCGGGCCCGCCCAGCGACCGAGGTCGGCGCACGCATCGACCAAGGTAGGGGCGGCATCACCCTAGGGGGGATGGAAGGCGCGGCGGCGCGCGACGACCCTGATGGCCATGATCGCCGTCGAGCATCTGACCAAGCGCTACGGCCGCCAACTCGCGGTCGACGACATCTCCTTCCGCTGCGAGCCGGGCACCGTGACCGGGTTCCTCGGCCCGAACGGAGCCGGCAAGTCCACGACCCTGCGGATGATCTGCGGGCTGACGACGCCGAACGCGGGCACGGCCACCGTGCTCGACACGACCTACCGCAGCCTGCCCAACCCCGGCCGCGAGGTGGGCGTCCTCCTCGACGCCTCCGCCCAGCACGCGGGCCGCACCGGCCGCGAGGCGCTGACCCTGACCGCGAAGGTGCTCGGCGTCGGCAACGGGCGGGTCGACGAGCTGATGGAGTACGTCGGGCTCTCGAAGGCCGCGGGCCGCAAGCGCGTCGGCACCTACTCGCTCGGCATGCGCCAGCGGCTCGGGATCGCCCAGGCGCTGGTCGGCGAGCCGCGCGTGCTGATCCTCGACGAGCCCGCCAACGGGCTCGACCCCGAGGGGATCGCGTGGATGCGCCGGCTGCTGCGCGACTTCGCCGACCGCGCCGGCACCGTGCTCCTCTCCTCGCACCTCCTGCGCGAGGTCGAGGCGGTGGCCGACCAGCTCGTGGTCATCGGCCGCGGGAAGATCGTCGCGCAGGGCACCAAGGCGGAGCTGCTGGCCGCGACCGGCGTGATCGTCCGCGGGCTCGACCAGGGCGAGCTGCACGAGGCGCTCGCCGACGCCGGCCTGTCCGCCACCCCGGGCTCCGACGGCGCGCTGCTGGTCGACGCCGACGCCGAGGCGGTCGGCCGCGCCGCCGCCGCGGCGGGCGTCGTGCTCGTCGAGCTGCGGCCGGCCGACACCGGCGGCCTCGAGGAGCTGTTCCTGTCCCTGACCTCGAGCAACGCCGAGGAGGCCCTGATCTCATGACCACCGCCGCACCCGCCCTGAGCCGGCCGAGCCTCGGCCGCCTCTCCGCCGTCGAGCTGCGCAAGTCAGCCGACACGCGCGCCGGCTTCTGGCTGCTCGCCGTCATCGCGCTGCTGGCCGTGGCCATCGTCGTCCTGCAGCTCGTGTTCGGCGAGGCGGCGGAGGACGACAACCTGTCGTCGCTCGTCTCCAGCGCCGTCCAGATCGTGTCCCTGATCGTCCCCGTGCTCGGCATCCTGCTCGTCACCAGCGAGTGGTCGCAGCGCACCGGCCTCGCCACCTTCGCGCTCGTCCCGCAACGCGAGCGGGTGATCGCGGCCAAGAGCATCGGCGCCACCGTCCTGACGCTCGCGGCCGTAACCGCGTGCGTCGTCGTCTCCGTGATCGGCGCCGCCGTCGCGGGCGGTGACTGGGACCTCGGGCTCGGCGAGCTCGGCCGCTTCACGCTGTACGAGCTCATCACCATGCTCGGCGGCGTCGCCTTCGGCCTCGCGTTCATGAACTCGGCGCTGGCGATCGTCATGTACTTCGTGATCCCGATCGGCTGGTCGATCCTCGGCGAGACGATCTCCGCGCTCGACAAGCCGGCCGACTGGCTGGACCTCGGCCGCCCGATGACCACGCTCGCGGACAACGCCGTGGCCATGAGCGGCACCGACTGGGCGCAGCTGGGCACCGCCACCGCGGTCTGGGTCGGGCTGGTGATGGTGATCGGGTTGGCGCGTTTGCGTCGCACCGAGCTGAAGTAGGCTCTCGCCCCAATCAAGGGGAGGGACGCCATGCCAGGTCTGCGCGCGCTGATCGCGCTCTTCATCACCACCCTCGCGGCTGCGGCGCCTGCCGCGGCGAGCGGGGGCAAAGGGCACGACAGCGCGCGCCACAGCCTGCGCGCGCCGGTCACGGGCGAGAGCTTCTACTTCGTCATGGCCGACCGGTTCGAGAACGGGTCGACGGCCAACGACCGCGGCGGCAGTACGAGCACCGACCGCCTCGTCCACGGCTTCGACCCGACCGCGCGCGGCTTCTACCAGGGCGGCGACCTCAAGGGCCTGCTCGACCGCATCGACTACATCCGCGGCCTCGGCACGACCGCGATCTGGCTCACGCCGAGCTTCAAGAACAAGCCCGTCCAGCTCGAGGACGGGCCGTCGGCCGGCTACCACGGCTACTGGATCACCGACTTCACGCAGATCGACCCGCACCTCGGCACCAACGCCGAGCTGCGCGCGCTCGTGGACGCCGCGCACGCGCGCGGGATGAAGGTGTTCTTCGACATCATCACCAACCACACCGCGGACGTCATCGGCTACGAGGAGGGCGCGCGGCGGCCCTACATCTCCAAGGACGACGTGCCCTACCGCACGGCGTTCGGCAACCCGTTCGATGACCGCGACTACGCCGGCACCGGCTCCTTCCCGCCGCTCGACGCCGAGACGAGCTTCCCCTACACGCCGGTGCTCGACGCCGCCGAGCAGAACCTGAAGTTCCCCGCCTGGCTCAACGACGTCCGCTACTACCACAACCGCGGCGACACGACGTTCACCGGCGAGGACTCCTACTACGGCGACTTCTTCGGCCTCGACGACCTCTTCACCGAGCACCCGCGCGTGGTCCGCGGGATGATCGACATCTACAAGACGTGGATCCGGGACATGGGCATCGACGGCTTCCGGATCGACACCATGAAGCACGTCGACGACGAGTTCTGGCGCGCCTTCGCCCCTGAGGTCCTCGAGTACGCCCGCCGCCAGGGCAAGCGCGAGTTCTTCATGTTCGGCGAGGTGTTCGACACCACCAAGCAGTTCACGTCGCACTTCACCACGCAGGACGACGTGCAGGCGGTCATCGACTTCCCGTTCCAGGACGCGGCGCGCAGGTTCGCGCGCTCGGAGCCGACCGCGGGCCTGCGCGACTTCTTCGCCGGCGACGACTGGTACACCGACGCCGACTCGAACGTCTACCAGCTCCCGACCTTCCTCGGAAACCACGACATGGGGCGTATCGGCTCGTTCGTGCGCACCGACAACCCGGGCTCGACGGACGCCGAGCTCGTGGCGCGCGACCGCCTCGCTCACGAGCTGATGTACCTCTCGCGCGGCAATCCGGTCGTCTACTACGGCGACGAGCAGGGCTTCACCGGCGACGGTGGCGACCAGCTCGCGCGCCAGTCGATGTTCGCGAGCGTCACCCCCGACTACCTCGATGACGACCTGCTGGGCACCACGGCCACGCACGCGCAGGCGAACTTCGTCACCACCCATCCGCTGTACCGGGCGATCGGCGACCTCGCCCGGCTCACCCAGCGGCACGACGCGCTGCGCGACGGCGCGCAGATCCACCGCCTCTCCGCGGACGCGGCCGGCGTCTACGCGTTCTCGCGGCTCGACCGCCGGCACCCGCACGAGTACGTCGTGGCGCTCAACAACTCCGAGACCGCGACGACGGCAGCGATCCCGACCTACGACGACCGTGCGTGGTTCGACCGCGTCTACGGCTCCGGGGCGGGCTCCCTGCGCACCGACTCCGCAGGGCGTCTGACGGTCGAGGTGCCGGCGCTGTCGGCGGTCGTCTACCGCGCCGAGGCCCACGTGCCGCGCAGCCGCCGGGCACCCGACGTCTCCGTCCGCCTGCCGGGCCCGAACCGCGACCGGCTGCAGGTCGAGGCCGAGGTCGAAGGCGACTCGTTCTACGAGGTCACCTTCTACGCGCGGGCGCGGCACGGTGGCTGGCGCGCCATCGGGACCGACGACAACGCGCCCTATCGCGTGTTCCACGACGTCGCCGACAAGCGGCCCGGCTCGCAGATCGAGTACAAGGCCGTCGTCCTCGACAACGCCGGCCACACGCGGTCGAGCCGCTCGCGGACGGCCACGATCGCGCAGCCGTCGCTGACCATCACCGCGCCGCGGGAGGGCGCCAACGTGCGCGGGTCGGTCGAGGTGCGGGCCGAGGTGGTGCCCGAGCACGCCACCGACGTCGTCGTGTTCGAGCGCCAGATCGGCACCGGCGCCTGGACGGCCGTCGGCACCGACTCCTCGTCGCCGGTCTACACCCTCGACGACACGTTCTCCACGGATCTGCCGACCGGCACCGTCATCCGCTACCGCGCGATCCTGAACGGGCGCGTGGTCAGTGCGGTGCGCAGCGTGCAGGTCCGGCGCGAGGTGATCACGACGGCCGTCGTCCGTTACCGGCGGCCGGCCGGCGACTACGCCGACTGGGGCCTGCACCTGTGGGGCGACGCGATCGCCGACGGAGTCGCGACCCAGTGGCCGGCGCCGCGGCCGCCGACCCGGATCGAGAACGGTGAGGCGGTGTTCGAGATCCCGCTCAAGGACGACACCAAGCCCGTCAACTTCATCGTGCATCGATCGGGCGGCAACGCCGACACGCGCGAGCCCGGCGGCGACCGCTCGTTCCTCCCGATCGACCACCCGGCGATCTGGCTCAAGCAGGGCGACCCGGCGATCTACTTCTCGCCGCCGCCGGGGTAACAGCGGTGCATGGCAACGGAGATCACCGAACGTGAAGCCCGGCAGGTCGCCGAGGAGGCCCGCGAGGGCGAGTGGAAGCTGCCGAGCTTCGGCCGCGACCTCTTCCTCGGCGACCTGCGGCTGGACCTGATCCATCCGCAGCCGCGGCTCGAGCCCGAGGCGATCGAGCGCGGCGAGCGTTTCCTCGAGCGGCTGCGGGCGTTCCTCGTGGAGCGCGTCGACCCGCTCGAGATCGAGCGCTCGGCGCGCATCCCGGAGGCGGTGATCGACGGGCTCAAGGAGCTCGGCGCGCTGGGCATGAAGGTGCCGGAGCGGTACGGCGGGCTCGGGCTCTCGCAGGTCTACTACAACCGGGCGCTGGCGCTGGCGGGGTCGATGCACGCGTCGCTCTCGACGCTGCTGTCGGCGCACCAGTCGATCGGCGTCGCCGAGCCGCTGCTGCTGTTCGGCACCGAGCAGCAGAAGCGCAAGTGGCTGCCGCTCGTCGCGCGCGACCACATCTCGGCCTTCCTGCTCACCGAGCCTGACGTGGGATCGGACCCCGCGCGGCTGGGGGCGACGGCCGAGCCGGTCGACGGCGGCTACCGCCTCAACGGGGTCAAGCTGTGGGCCACCAACGGCGCGATCGCCGACATCGTGGTGGTCATGGCCAAGGTCCCGGACCGCGGGATCACCGCGTTCGTGCTCCCGTATGACAGCGACGGGGTCACCGTCGAGCACCGCAACGCGTTCATGGGCCTTCGCGGGATCGAGAACTCGGTCACGCGCTTCGAGGACGTCTTCGTCCCGCGCGAAAACGTGATCGCGCGCGAGGGCGCCGGGCTGAAGGTCGCGCTGACGACGCTCAACACGGGGCGGCTGGCGCTGCCGGCGATCTGCGTCGGCACGTCGAAGTGGGCGACCAAGGTGGCGCGCGAGTGGGCCGGCGAGCGCGTGCAGTGGGGCCAGCCGGTCGGCAAGCACGACGCGGTGGCGCAGAAGGTCGCGTTCATCGCCGCCAGCGCGTTCGGGCTCGAGGCGATGCTCGACGTCGCCTCGCGGATGGCCGACGACAAGCGCAACGACATCCGCATCGAGGCCGCGATCGCGAAGCTCTACGCGAGCGAGCTCGGCTGGCGGGTGGTCGACGAGCTGATGCAGGTCCGCGGCGGGCGCGGCTACGAGACCGCCGAGTCGCTGCGCGCCCGCGGCGAGCGGCCGGTCCCGGTCGAGCAGGCGATGCGCGACATGCGCATCAACCGCATCTTCGAGGGCTCGACCGAGATCATGCACCTGCTGATCGCGCGCGAGGCGGTCGACCGGCACCTGCAGGTCGCGGGCGAGCTGCTCGAGGGCTCGGGTGACGTGCGGGCGAAGGCGCGCTCGGCCGTCGCGGCAGGCGCCTTCTACGCGCGCTGGCTGCCGAAGCTGGCGGTCGGCGAGGGCAACCGGCCGGGCGCGTTCGACGAGTTCGGCTCGCTGGCCGGGCACCTGCGGTACGTCGAGCGGGCCTCGCGGCGGCTGGCGCGCTCGACGTTCTACGCGATGGGGCGCTGGCAGGCGCGGCTCGAGAAGCGGCAGGCCGTGCTCGGGCGGATCGTCGACGTCGGCGCCGAGCTGTTCGCCATGGCCTCGGCCGTCGTCTACGCGGACACCCTCCGGCGGGAGCATCCGGAGCGGTCGGCCGAGGCGAACGAGCTCGCGGACCTCTTCTGCCGGCAGGCGCGCCGGCGCGCCGACGCGCGGTTCGGCGAGCTGTTCGACAACGACGACGTCGACGCCTACCGGCTCGCCCAGGGCGTGCTCGGCGGCCGCTTCGGCTGGCTCGAGGAGGGGGTCGTCGACCCCGCCGGCGGGCCGTGAGCTTCGCCCGCGACGCCGCCACGCACGCCTACTACCGCGCCCGGGCCGCCGAGTACGACGACTGGTGGAACGGGACCGGGCTGTACACGGCGCGGCAGCGCCCGGGCTGGGATCGGGAGGTCGAGGCACTCGTGGCGGTGGTGGCCGGGTTGGCGCCGGCGCGGACGCTCGACGTCGCCTGCGGCACGGGGTTCCTCACCCGCCACCTGCGCGGGCTCGTGATCGGACTCGACCAGAGCCCCGAGATGGTGGCGATCGCCCAGTCTCGGATGGCGGACGGGGTGGCGGTGGTGGGCGACGCGCTCGACCTGCCGTTCGCGGACGGCGCCTTCGAGCGCGTCTTCACCGGCCACTTCTACGGCCACCTCGTGCCGGCCGAGCGCGAGCGGTTCCTGGCCGAAGCCGGGCGGGTGGCCGACGAGCTGGTCGTGGTCGACTCGGCGCCGCGGGCCGGCGAGCCGCGCGAGGGCTGGCAGGAGCGCAGGCTCCGCGACGGGTCGCGGCACCGCGTGTTCAAGCGCTTCCTGACCGCCGGCGACCTGGTGCGCGAGCTCGGCGGCGGCGAGGTGCTGTTCGACGGCGACTGGTTCGCCGCGGTGCGCCGCTGAGGCGGCGAGGCCGTGAACGCCGTCTGTCACTCTCCAGTCATGTTCGCCGGCGCCTCCCACCGCCGTCCGATCCGCCCCCGCGCCCTGGAGGTGCCGGACAGCCTGCCGGCGGCGGCCGCGCTCGTCGCCCTCGGGCTCCTGCTCGTGGCCGGCGGCGGGCCGCTGCGGAGCGCGCTGGCGACGTTCGCGCTCGGGACGGCGGTCGTGATCGCGGCGGTGTGGCTGCGCGGCGCGCTGTCGCGCCGGCGGGCACGGCGCCGCGCCGAGGCGTCGCATGCGGCGGTCATCGCCGGCGCCGCTTCGCGGCTGCGCGACGCGGTCGGCGACCACGAGCTCGTCGTCGCGCTCGACGTCCTCACCGGCGGCCCGCTCGGTCCGCCGCGGTCGGTCGCCGCGGTGGCGCGCGAGGTCGGCGCGACGATGCGGACGGCCGGCGTGCCGGTGTCCGTCGCGGTCGACCACGACGCCACGGTGGCCGGCCTCGACGGCGCGGTCCGGGCGCTGGTGCGCCGCGCGGTCGCGGTCGCTCCTCCCCACTCCACCGTCAGCGTCGCGATCACCACCGGCCGCGTCGAGGTCCGCGACGAGGGCACGGCGACGATCGAGGGCTTCGACGGCGCGCTGGCGCGCGAGCTGGCGCGCCGCGCGGGCGCCGACGTCCACCTCTTCGAGGGCCTCGCCGTCCTCGAGCTGCCGGCTACGCCCGAGCACTCCGCCTGAACGGCGCGGCGAGCAGCGCCAGCCGCCGGTCTCACGGACCTCTCAAGGCGCGCGCCTACACCTCGCGCCATGACCGTCCCCCGCCCCGTGCGCGCCGCCGCCTACGCCATGCCGTTCCTCGTCCTGCCCTCCGCTGCCTGGCGGCTCGGCTACATCCTCGACGTCTGGATCGGCGGCCCCGGGCGCTGCGACACGCACGACGCCGGCGAGGGCATCTACATCGCGAGCCTCTCCGTCGTCTCGCTCGGCTTCGCGCTGCTCACGACCGGCCTCGTGCGGCCGTGGGGCGAGACGTTCCCGCACCGCATCCCGATCGTGGGCGGACGGCCGGTGCCGGCGCGCGCGGTGACGATCGCGGCGCTGAGCGGAGCGACGCTGATCGCGGTGATCACGTCCTACTACGTGCTCAACCAGCTCTTCGGCTTCGTCGACGGCCCGACCAAGCCGGTGCCGGCGGGCTGCGAGCCGCCGGGCGCCGACGTCCTCCTGCTGTACGCGCCGATGCTCGCCTGGGCGCCGCTCCTGTACTTCGTCGCGTTCGACTACCACCGCCGCCGGACCGCGTCCACCCGCCGTGGGTGAGGCACGATCACCCGCTCTCGTGGCACCGTGGCCCCGTGATCGAACGGATCGACGACATGCCGCCGGGAACGATCGGGTTCCGGGCGTCGGGCGAGATCGAGCGCGAGGACTACGACGAGGTGCTGGCACCCGAGCTGCGTCGCGCGCTCGAGGCCGGCGGCGGGCTGCGCACGCTGTACGTGATCGAGGACTTCGACGAGATCGAGCCGGGCGCGCTGTGGGCCGACTCCAAGCTCGGTTTCGACCTCGGCGTCCGCCACCACGACGCCTGGGTCCGCTCCGCCATCGTCACCGACATCGCGTGGATGGCGCGGGCGGCGAAGCTGTTCGCGTGGATGGTCCCCGGCGAGGCGCGCGTCTTCCCGCGTGCCGAGCTCGAGGCCGCCAAGGCCTGGGTCGCCGGCTAGCTCGGCGCGTAGCGGCGGTGCAGGATGAGGACGTTGCCGTCCGGGTCGTAGAAGAACCCCATGTGGCACACGCCGGTGTCGACGGTGTCGCCGAGGAAGCGGACGCCGGCCGCCTCGAGCTGGCGCCTCGCCTCCGCCACGTCGGGCACCCGGAGCGCGATGCCGGCCGTGCTCGCCGCGAACGGGACGCCCTCGGCCTCCGGCTGCCAGAGGGCGAGCGTGACGTTGCCGGTCTCGAACTCGTCCGCGGTGCGCGGGTTCTGCGGCAGGCCGAGGACCTCGCCGTAGAAGCGGCGGGCGCGGGCGACGTCGCGCGTGGGGATCGAGACGAAGTCGACCCGTTCGACCACACCGGTCAGGGTGGCAGACTGGACGCGATGAGCGACGTGCGCGTGGCGGAGCCGGACGACGCCGAGGCGATCGGCCGCCTGCTCCACGCCTTCAACCTCGAGTTCGGGGACTTCACGCCGGGCCCGGAAAAGCTCGCCGAGCGGGCGCGGCGCCTGATCTCCGGCGACGAGCTGGTCGCGCTGATCGGCGGGTCCGGGCCGGACGGCGTCGCGATCCTGCGCCTGCGGCCGTCGCTGTGGACCGACGCGCTCGAGTGCTACCTGGCCGAGCTCTACGTGACGCCGGAGCACCGTGGTCGCGGGCTCGGCCGCGCGCTCATGACCGCCGCCCTCGAGCTGGCGCGCGAGCGCGGCGCCGACCACGTCGAGCTCGCGACCTCCGAGGACGACGTCGCCGCCCGCGGCCTCTACGAGAGCCTCGGGTTCAGCAACCGCGACGGCGGCACGCTGATGCTCTTCTACGAGCGCCCGCTGTGATCACATGCCGGTCGAGTCGTTCGTCCGCGCTAGCGAGCGAGGTCGAGCGTGCTGAGGACCGCGGCCTCGATCCGGTCCTCGCCCGGCAGCGCCGCCAGCTCGAGGTTCTTCGCGTACGGCAGCGGGACCTCGGCCATGCCGACGCGCTCGACCGGGGCGTCGAGATCGTCGAAGCACGCCTTCTGGATCCGCGCCGCCAGCTCGGCGGTCACGCCGTAGGACGGCCAGCCCTCCTCCACGCACACGACGCGGTTGGTCTTGGCCACGGAGGCGGCGACCGTCTCGACGTCGAGCGGGCGGAGCGAGCGGAGGTCGACCACCTCGGCGCTGACGTCGTGCTCGGAGGCGAGCTTCTCGGCCACGTGCAGCGCGCGGACGGTCGCGAACGAGTGCGAGACGATCGTGATGTCCGAGCCCTCGCGCGGGACGTCGGCGTGCCCGATCGGGGTGAGGAACTCGGGGTCGAGCGGGACCTCGCCCTTCTCCTTGTAGATCGGGAGGTTCTCGACGACCAGCACCGGGTCGTCGTCGCGGATCGCGGCCTTGAGCAGGCCCTTGGCGTCGGCCGGGGTGGCGGGTGCGACGACCTTCAGGCCCGGCGTGTGGGCGAACCAGCCCTCGAGCGACTGCGAGTGCTGGGCGGTGAGCTGGTTGCCGGCGCCGTTCGGCGTGCGGATGACCATCGGGCAGCCGACCTCGCCGCCGAACATCGTCCGCACCTTGGCGGCGTGGTTGACGACCTGGTCGATCGCGACGAGCAGGAAGTTGATCGTCATGATCTCGACGATCGGGCGCTCGCCGCCCATCGCGGCGCCGACCGCGGCGCCGACGAAGCCCTCCTCGGAGATCGGCGTGTCGCGGATCCGCTCCGGCCCGAACTCGCTCATGAGCCCGGCCGTGACCTTGTAGGAGCCCTCGAAGACGCCGACCTCCTCGCCCATCACGAACACGCGCTCGTCGCGGGCCAGCTCCTCGCGCATCGCGAGCCGCAGCGCCTCGCGGTAGGTCATCCGCTCGGTGCCGGTGGTGCTCATCGTCTCGGCGACGGCGCTCATGACCCGAGCCCTCCCTCGAACACGAGCGTCTCCTCGCCGAACGGGCTGCCCGGCCTCATGCGCGCGAACTGCCCGCCGCTGCCGGGGGCGTACACGCTGCGGGCGAGCTCGCCGACCTCGGGCTCGGGGCTCGCGTCGGCGAACGCGACGGCGGCCTCGACCTGCGCGTCGACGTCGCGGTCGACGGCGTCGAGCTCCTCGTCGGACGTGCCGTGCTCGCGCAGCGTCGCCCGCAGGCGCGTGATCGGGTCGTTGGACTGCTTGGCGACGATCTCCTCCTTGGTGCGGTAGGCGAGGCCCGCGTCGGCGACCGAGTGGCCGCGGTAGCGGTACGTCACGACCTCGAGCACGGCCGGGGCGCGCTCCTCGCGGGCGCGCCGGAGCAGGCGGTCGGAGACCTCGACGACCGCTTCGAGGTCGTCGCCGTCGACGCGCTCGCCGTGCATCCGGAACGCGGACGCGCGGCGGTAGAGCTCGGGCTCCGCGGACGCGCGGGCGACGCTCGTGCCCATCCCGTAGCCGTTGTTGACGATGAGGAAGACGATCGGAAGGTTCCACAGCGCGGCGAGGTTGAGCGACTCGTGCCAGGCGCCCATGTTCACGGCGCCGTCGCCGAGCTCGCACACGACGGCCTGCTCCTTGCCGCGGCGCACGAGGGCGAGCGCGAGGCCGGTGGCGACCGGGAGCTGGCCGGCCACGATCCCCCAGCCGCCGTAGAAGCCCTTCTCGACGTCGAGCAGGTGCATCGAGCCGCCGCGGCCGTGCGCGCAGCCGTCGGCGCGGCCGAACAGCTCCGCCATCACGGCCTCGGGGGATACCCCCCGCGCGAGCGCGAAGCCGTGGCATCGATAACCGGTGACCAGCAGGTCGTCG
>Ga0081538_10000467_pt1 | contig 45342 bp, 49 predicted proteins | sample TabmetS5T2R1_FD_71022 | JGI IMG/M metagenome (GOLD analysis project Ga0081538, IMG submission 71022) | Tabebuia heterophylla rhizosphere microbial communities from the University of Puerto Rico - S5T2R1 | ecosystem: Host-associated > Plants > Roots > Rhizosphere ... | reverse complement strand
TCCTAGGCAGGCGTGATCGCGTTGCGCCGCTCCGAGAACCGGCGGTCCTTGCCCTCCGCGAGCGCGAACCGACGGACCAGCTCGGCGCGCAGGTCATCGGGCTCGATCACGACGTCGACTACGAGCTCGGAGGCGAGGTGGAGGATGTCGATGTCGTCGCCGTACTCGCCGCGCTTGCGCGCGACGAAATCGGCCCGCTCGCGCTCGTCCTCGATCGCCTGGATCTGGTTGTAGAACACGGCGTTGATCGCCGCCTCGGGGCCCATCACCGCGATCGACGCAGTGGGCAGCGCGATGCAGCAGTCGGGCTCGAACGCGGGGCCGGCCATCGCGTACAGCCCCGCGCCATAGGCCTTGCGGAGGATCACCGAGAGCTTCGGGACGGTCGCCTCGGACACGGCGCTGATCATCTTCGCGCCGTGGCGAATGATCCCCTCGCGCTCGACCTTCGTCCCGATCATGAAGCCGGGAACGTCGGCGAGGAACAGCAGGGGAACGTTGAACGCGTTGCAGGTCCAGATGAACCGCGCCGCCTTGTCGGCCGAGTCGACGAACAGGACGCCGCCCTTGAACGTCGGCTGGTTGGCAACGATCCCGATCACGCGACCGTCGAGGCGCGCGTAGCCGACGATCACCTCGCGCGCCCAGCGCTCGTGGACCTCGAGGAAGGAGCCGGCGTCCACCAGCGACCCGATCAGCTCGTGCGCGTCGAACGGCTCATTCTGGTCGCTCGGCACGATCTCCGACACACGGCGCTCCGAGCCGGGGTCGGCCGGCGGCGCCGACGGCGGCGGTTCGCGCCAATTCGTCGGCATATAGCCGAGATACCGGCGTGCCAGCTCGATCCCCTCCTCGTCGGACGCGACGAGCAGGTGCCCGCAGCCCGACACGCTCGTATGCATCCTCGCCCCGCCCATCTCCTCGAGCGTGACGTCCTCGCCGATCACGACCTGGGCCATCCGGGGCGAGCCAAGGTACATCGAGGCGTTGCCGTCGCGCATGATCACGACGTCGCAGAAGGCCGGGATGTATGCGCCGCCCGCCGCGCTCGGGCCGAGCAGGACGCAAACCTGCGGGACCCTTCCCGAGAGGACCACCTCGTTGTAGAAGATCCGTCCCGCCCCGCGGCGGCCGGGGAACATTTGAACCTGTTCGGTGATCCGCGCTCCCGCCGAGTCGACGAGGTAGACGAGCGGGAGCTCGAGCCGAAGCGCGCGTTCCTGGATGCGGAGGATCTTCTCGACCGTCTTGGGCCCCCACGATCCCGCCTTGACGGTCGGGTCGTTTGCCATCAGCGCCACCTTGCGGCCTCCGACGAGGGCCAGCCCGGTCACGACCCCATCGGCGCCGAGCCCTTCCTGGTCCCAGTTCGCGAGCAGCGCCTCCTCGGCGAACGACTCGGGGTCGACGAGCCTTTCGACCCGGCCGCGGACCGGCAGCTTGCCCTGCTCGGCGACCTTCTCGTGATGACGTTGCGGCCCGCCCCCAACCGCGGCGTCGAGCGCGCCGGCGAGCCCCGAGCTTTGGCGAACGTCAGTCAGGCCTTGACCTGCTCGCCGCCGGCCCTCCGGCGCCACGGGCGCCCTTCTCCGGCGGTCGGGACGCGCTCTCGGATCGCTGACCGTGCCTGGCGACCCGTCGCTCTTCCCCCTTTCGAACGGCCGGATCGAACTCGGCGGGCCTCGCGAACTCATCCGAGCCCGGCCGGGGCGTGTGCCCGGAGACCGTCGCCTCCAGCTCGCTGTTGAGCTGCTCGACCCCGGCCAGAACCGCGTCCCGGCGGTGCACGAGGTCGGAGATCACGACCTCGATGTCGCCTCTGCGCTGCGCACCCTCCTCGACGATCCGGCGAGCCTTCGACTGCGCGTCGTCGATCGTCTGACGCGCCTGCTGGGTCGCCTGGGCGACGAGCTCCTGGGCGCGCAGCTCCGCCTCCCGGCGCGTCTTCTCCCCGTAGTCGTCGGCGGCCTTGCGCGTGCGCGCCGCGTACTCGTCGGCCGACTGCTTCGTGCCGGCAGCCTGCTCCCGCGCGCGATCGACGGTATCCGAGGCCTCCTGCTGCGCCTCGGTCCGGATCTCCTCGGCGCTGACCTCGGCCTCGGACAGGATCCGGGCCGTCTTCTCCCCCACCCTCTCGAGCTCTCGCTTCACGAGGTCGCCACGGGCCTGGTCGCCCCCGCCCGCCTCGAGCCAGTCGGCGAGCTTGGTGAGGAAGCGCTCGACCTCGCGCTTGTCGTAGCCCTTGCGGGAGATCGTGAACGTGGCGCTGCGTATCCGCTCGAGGCTGTCCTGTTCCAAGCCTCTACTACCTCCTATCGGCGCCCTCGGCTGCGAGCCCGCCGGTCACAGCCCGAGCTCGCTCGGGACGGGCTCGTCACCCGAGTAGTCATAGAAACCCTTGCCGGATTTTCGGCCATAGAGTCCGGCGGCGACCATCTTTCGCAGTGTAGGCGGCGCCGCGAATCGACGCTCTCGGTATTCGTCAAACATCACGTCGGCGATCGCGGCGAGGGTGTCGAGCCCAACGAAGTCGGCCAGCGTCAGCGGACCCATGGGGTGGTTCGCACCGGCCTTCATCGCGACGTCGATCTCGTCGATCGCGCCGACTCCCTCCTCTTGCGCGCGAATCGCGTCGAGCATGTAGGGGACGAGCAGCCGGTTGACAATGAAGCCCGTCTTGTCGCGCGCGTGAACGCACGTCTTGCCCAGCCTCTCGCCGACCTCGAAACCCGTCCGCAGCGCGTCGTCGCCGGTGGTCACGGTCTGCACGACCTCGAGCAGCGGCATCACCTGCGCCGGGTTGAAGAAGTGCATCCCGAGGAAGCGCTCCGGCCGGGACGTCGCGACCGCCTGGTTCACGACGGGAAGCGACGAGGTGTTGCTCGCAAAGAACGCCTCCTTCTTCACGACCCCGTCCACCTCGCGCCACATCTCGAGCTTCGCGTCGAGGTCCTCCACTATCGCCTCGATTGCGAGATCGCAATCGGCGAGGTCGCCGTACTCGAGCGTGCCCGTGATCCGCGCTCGCACGGAGTCCGCGTCGTCCCGCTCGCGCCGCCCTTTCTCGACCGCTCTCGCGAGTTGCTTCTCGATCTTGCCGAGGCCCGAGTCGAGCGTGCCCTGATCGACCTCGCGAACGACCACGTCCCAGCCCGCCTCGGCGCAGATCTGGGCGATCCCGTGGCCCATCAGGCCGCATCCGAGCACCCCGACGCGCTCGATCGCCATCAGCTCTCCCCGCCCCCCGGCGGGACGACCCCCATCCGCTCGAGCTCCTCGCCCATCGCCCCGGCCAGCGCATGCAAGCCGCTCATCGGGCGCACCATCACCGTGAGCTCGGTGATCAAACCGTCCTCGTCGAACCGGAGCAGATCGAGACCGTCGAGGGCGCGGTCGCCGACCCGTGCCTTGAAGATCAGCGCGACGACGCCGTCGTCCGACTCGATGCGCCGCACGTACTCGAAGTCCTCGAACACGCGCACCGCCGCGCCGAGCACCATCGACACGAGCTCGCGTCCCTCGTAGGACTTGTACACAACGGGGCTCCGGAAGACGACGTCCGGTGAGAGGGCGGCGATCACCGCGTCGAGGTCCCGTGCCTCGACCGCGCTCTGGAACGTCGTCGGGGCAGCCACCCCCGCAACGCTATGCGATATGGGCGGCCTCGCGCGGCGAGCTCGCTTCGACCAGCTCGTCGATCGACTCCTCCAGGTCGCGAGTGAGCAGGTCGGATTCGGGGAGCGATTCCCGATCCGAGTAGATGCCGAAGCACAACGACTCGCCGACGTTCGTGACCCCGATCGCGAGCGCGTGGCGATCGGCGAGCGGCACGATCGGGTACGCCTCCTTCAGCTCACACCCGCGCATGTAGAGCCGTTCCCTCGGACCCGGGATGTTCGAAACCGTGAGGTTGAACGTGCGCGGGCTGGCCAGGAATCGCGACACCGGTCGCTGCAGTGGCGTGGGGAGCAGGCTGACGGATTGCACGACGTCGTCGGCTCCCTGCGGCTCCCCCGCGCGCTTGCGCTGCGACGTCTCGGCGTGCACCCGTTGCAGCCGGCGCGCCGGATCGGGCTCGTCGCACGGGAGGTTCACGAAGATGAACGAGATCCGGTTGCCGAGCTCGCCCGCGTCGCCGCGGTCCCGGACGTTGACCGGGACCATCGTCTTGAGCGCGATCGGCGTTTCGCCCTGCCGGCTAAGGAGGCGCCTCATCGCGCCCGAGGAGGCGGCCAGGATGACGTCGTTCAGCTTCGTCCCGAACGCGGTCTTGATCCCCCGCAGCTCCTCGAGAGGGCGCGACACCTGCGCCAGGTGGCGCCGGGGTGAATTCGGGACGTTGAGCGGCTCCACCGGCGTCGCTGGCCGGGCCGAGCCGATGAGGGCGCGAACCGCCTGCCCGGCGCGATCCGCGATCTCGGCGAGCCGCCCCGGCGAGTTGGCGATCCGCGCGGCGACGCCGGCGAGCTCAAGCGGCCGCTGCGCGAGATCGAGCATCCCCTCGCCGACAAGCCGCGCCGGCACGGGGAGCGGACGGGGACTCCAGTCGTCGAGCTCGGCGGGGGGCGGCTCGGGATCGGGGTCGAGCAGCAGCGAACCGAGCTCGACGGCGGCGATCCCGTCGACCATGCAGTGGTGGGCCTTGCCAACGAGCCCGATGCGACCGTCCTCCAGCCGGGGGGCGATCGACATCTGCCACAGGGGACGGTCGCGGGGCAGCGGCTCGGAGGTGGACTGCTCCACGACGTCGCCGAGCCGGTCGCTCGCGGCAGGCAGGACGTGTCGGTCGACGTCGAACGCCGGATCGTCGGTCCACACGGGGGTGTTGAGCCCCAGCGGAACCCGCCGGATCAACTGCCGGTAGCGCGGCGCTCGGCCGAGGCGCGAGCCTATGTGGTCCCGTAGCTCCTCGAAGCTCGGCGCCGCACGATCGGCCGGCGGATCGAACACGGCCGCCCAGCCGACGTGCATGTGTGCCGTCGGGGTTTCTACGGCGAGAAACGCCGAGTCGAGCGCTGACAGTCGGGTAGTCGACATACGACTCCCCTCCTTCATCGTTCGTTCTCGCAACCGACACCTAGCTCACAGCCCACCTCGAGCCGTGAAAGAGTTGTCTTCCCGCCCGAGCTCTTGCCGAAACCTCGAAATCGCTTCGAAGCTGCCTCTTACCTGCGCCAGTCCACCGGCCCGGCGCGCAGCACGTGGGCGCCCAGTGGGCGGCCCAGCAGCTCCTGGACCGTCCGCGAGGCGTCGATCAATGCGACGAGGTCGATCCCGGTGTCGAGCCGCATCTCGTGCAGCATCGAGACCAGGTCCTCGGTTGCGATGTTCCCGGTCGCGCCCGGCGTCACCGGCGACCCGCCGAGCTCGCCGAACGCCGACTCGAACGACTCGACCCCTTCGGAGAGCGCCGCGAGCGCGTTAGCGAGGCCCTGCCCGCGGGTGTTGTGGAAGTGTGCCGTCAGCTCGACACCGGGCAGTCGCTCGCGCGCCATCGCGAAGAACTCCCCCACCTGCCGCGGGTTCGCCATCCCCGTCGTGTCCCCGAACGAGACCTCTGCACACCCGGCCTCAGCGAGACTCTCCGCTATCCCGAACACCCGATCCGGGGGAACCTCGCCCTCGAACGGGCAGCCGAACGACACCGAGATCACACCCTCACAGCGAAGCTCGGCGGACCGCGCGCGGTCGATCGTTCGCGCGAGGCCCTTGAGCGACTCGGCGATCGACCGGTTGACGTTCTTGCGGTTGTGCGTCTCGCTCGCCGACAGGAACAGGTTCACCTCGTCGAACCGTTCGCGCAGCTCGAGCGCGCGCTCGAGCCCGTGCTCGTTGGGGATCAGAACCGAGTAGGAGACCCCTTCGGGGCGCCGTATCCGGCGGAGGACATCTTCGGCGTCGGCGAGCTGCGGTATCACGTCGGGGCGCACGAACGAGGTGACCTCGAGCCGGTGGAGCCCGGAGGCCGCCAGCATGTCGATCAGCCGCACCTTGTCGTCGGTCGCGATCACCTCGGGCTCGTTCTGGAACCCGTCGCGTGGCCCGACCTCGCGGATGCGGACCTCCGGTGGTGCGCCCCCCATCAGCCCTACTTGACGTGGCCGACGTCGATCACGCGACGCTCGTGGGTCCCGACACCGATCGTGCGGTCGCCCTCGGTGAGCTCGACGTCGAAGCGCAGCTTGCGATCGTCGACGACCTCCCGCAACGAGGACCGCACCTTGCAGCGGGCGCCCTCGGCCGCGGCGGCGACGTGCTTGACGCACACCTCGAACCCGACCGTCGCCTTGCCTTCCGGGAGGTTCTCGTAGGCGAGGATCGAGGAGGTCCGCTCCATCATCCCGATCATCCCCGGCGTCGACAGCAATCGGACGCCGATCGTCCCGCCGACGTCCGTGACCAGCCGATCCTCGACGACGAACTCGTCGACGCGCTCGATCCCGGGCTTCGGTATCGAGGCCTCCATCAAACCATTCCCAACCCGCCCGAGACCCCGAGCGTCTCGCCGGTGACGTAGGCGGCCTCCTCGGAGGCGAGGAAGGCGACCGCCGCCGCGACCTCCTCGGGCTGGCCGAGGCGCCGCAGCTGGGTGCCCCGCTTCATCGTCTCGATGATGCGCTCGCCGAGCTCGCCCAACTCCTTCGCGCGCATCAGGAGCTGCGTCTCGATCGGCCCGGGAGCGATCGCGTTCGCGGTGATCCCGAACCGGGCGTTCTCTCGAGCGATCGTCTTCGTGAACGCGATCACGCCGCCCTTCGCGGCCGAGTAGACGGCCGAGCCCTTCGAGCCGACCCGGCCCGCCTCCGACGCGATGCTGACGATGCGCCCGTAGCCGGCCTGCTGCATCCCGGGGAGGACGGCGCGGGTGCACGCGAGGACACCCTTCAGGTTGACCGCGATCACACGCTCCCACATCTCCGGGTCGGTGTCGGTGAAGAAGCCGAACTCGTCCATGCCCGCATTGTTAACGAGCACATCAACCGTTCCCGCGGTCTCGACCGCCGCCCGCGCGGATTCGGGTTCGGTGACGTCGAGCGGCAAGGCTTCGGCTCCCGTCTCGGTCGCGACCCGCTCGGCGCTGTCGGTGTCGATGTCCCCGATCCACACCCGCGCGCCTTCGGCCGCCAGTCGCCGTACGATCGCCTCCCCGATCCCCTTCGCGCCGCCAGTTACCAGCCCGCTGCGTCCCTCGAGTCGCATCGCGGCAGCATACGGACGCCGCGGGGATAATTCTGGAATGTCGGAGGTGATCCCGATCATCGGCGGAACCGGGGCGCTCGGATACGGGCTCGCGCTGCGCTGGGCACGCGAGGACACCGACGTGGTGATTGGGTCCCGAAGCGCCGAGCGCGCGATCGAGGCCGCCGGGCGGGTGATAGATACGGTGCCCGGCGCAAGCGTCGAGGGCCTGCCGAACGACGAGGCGGCCCGGCGGGGGAAGATCGTGTTCGTGTGCGTCCCGTTCCGCGCCCAGTCGGAGACCTACAACAACCTCCGCGACGTGCTCGAGGACGGCCAGCTCGTCGTCGATTGCACGTCGCCGGTGGCGGCCGCCGTGAGCGGGCGCGCGACGCGCTCGCTCGGCGTGTGGCAGGGCTCGGCGGCCCAGCAAGCGCAGGAGATGGTCCCCGACGGGGTCACAGTCGTCTCCGCGCTGCACTCGGTGAGCGCCCCGCGGCTTGCCGATCTCGAGAGCGATCTCGACGAGGACGTCCTGATCTGCGGGGACCGCCGGGCAGACAAGGCCCGCGTCGCGGCGCTCGTGGAGCGGGTCCGCGGATTGCGCGTCGTCAACGCCGGCGGGCTCGAGACGGCACGGATCGTCGAGCAGCTCACCCCGCTGCTGATCTCCGTCAACGTCCGCTACAAGGCCCACGCGGGGATCCGGATCAGCGGGCTGCCGGACGACGATCACTGGAGATAGGTGTGGCGCGGTGAGGATTGCCGTTCTCGCCGGCGGAACGGGCGGGGCGAAGCTGGCCGCCGGGCTCCAGGACGTGATCGGCTCCGACCTGAGCGTGATCGCCAACACCGGTGACGACACCGAGGCGCTGGGAGTGCACGTGTCGCCGGATCCCGACCTGATCACCTACTGGCTCTCGGGGGAGATCGACGAGGAGCGGGGATGGGGCATCCGCGGCGACTCGTTCACGACCTTCGAGCGTATGGTCAAGCTTGGCGAGCCCGACTGGTTGGGGCTCTCGGACCGAGACCTCGCAACCTGCCTGCGCCGCCGGCACATGCTCGATCAGTCGACGCGCCCGACCGAGGCCCAGCTCGCGATCGCCAGCGCGCTCGGGGTGACCGCGCGCGTCCTGCCGATGGCGGATCAGCCGGTTCGCACGCGCGTGCGGACCCCGTACAGGTGGCGCGACCTCCAGGAGTATTTGATCCTCGACCGGGCCGAGCCGCCGGTCCAGGCGATCGAGTTCGAAGGCGTCGAGGCCGCCGCGCCGACCAAGGAGGTAATAGAGGCGCTCGGGGGCGCGGCCGCGATCGTGATCGGCCCCTCGAACCCGATAATCAGCATCGGGCCGATCCTGGCAGTGCCCGGGATGCGCGAGGCCGTCGTCGCCAGTTCGGCACCGGTGATCGCAGTGAGCCCATTTGTCGCCGGCCGGGCGATCAAGGGCCCAACGGAGAAGTTCATGCAAGCGATCGGGCTCGAACCATCGACTGCGGGAGTCGTGGCCACCTACGGGGCCGTGCTCGACGGCTTGATCGTCGACGCCGCAGATCCGGATCCGGCGCCGGAGGGGATCCCAGTGCTCAGCACCCCGACGCTGATGGACGATCCCGCTGCCCGACGCGAGGTGGCGACGCGAACGCTCGAGTTCGGCGCCGAGCTCGGGGGCGGCTGACGCCGTGCGAGCGACGGCGATCATCCCGGTGAAGCGCTTTGCGGCCGCCAAGCAGCGTCTCGACACAGCGCTCGAGCCCCAGGCCCGCGAGGCGCTCGCCGCGGCGATGCTCGGCGACGTCCTCGCCGCCGTCGAGCGCTCCTCGAGCGTCGAGCGCGTGATCGTCGTCAGCGACGAGCCGGGCGTGCGGGGCGTGGCCCGCGGGCCCGGAGCGGAGCTGCTCGGCGATCCGTCGGACGCGGATCACTCGCGCGCCGCAGCGCGCGGCGTCGAGCGGTCGCTCGGCCACGACGCTGGCGCCGTCGCGCTTTTGCCCGGAGACTGCCCCCTGCTCGACCCTGACGAGCTCGACGCCGCGCTATCTCGCGTCGCCCCTAAGAGGGTGGGGATCGTTCCGGACCGCCATGGCACGGGAACCAACGCGTTGCTGCTCGCGCCCCCGGACGCGATCGAGCCCGCGTTCGGGGAGGACAGCCGCGCCCGCCACGAGCGCATGGCACGCGCCGCCCGCCAGAAGGTCGCAATCGAGCGCCTCGACTCGCTGGCGCTCGACGTCGACACGCCGGACGACCTCGCCGCGCTGCGGGAGGTGCTTTCACGGAGCCCATGGCGGGCGCCGCGCACCGCCGCCTATCTGCACGCTCCGGCGCGGGCATGAGCATCCCGCTCTCCGTCGTCCCCGTGGTCGGCCTCCCCGAGGTCACTGAGGGCGATCGCCTCGGCGAGCTGGTGGCCGGCGCCACCCCGCTCGAGCCAGGGGACGTCCTCGTCATCTCACAGAAAGTCGTGTCCAAGGCCGAGGGACGAGTTCGTCGACTCGCTGAGGTGGAGCCGGGGTCGGAGGCGCGCGAGCTGGCGAGCCGGCTCGACAAGGACCCGGCGCTCGTTCAGGCCGTCCTCGATGAGAGCCGCTCGGTGATCCGGGCGGAACAGGGCGTCCTGATCACCGAGACGAACACCGGCTGGATCTGCGCGAACGCCGGGATCGACGCCTCGAACGTCCCGGAGGAGGGCATCGTGACGCTGCTGCCGCTTGACCCCGACGCATCGGCGCAGAGGATCCGCTCCGAGATTCGCCGCGCGAGCGGAAACGCTCCCGCCGTCGTGATCTCGGACAGCTTCGGGCGACCGTGGCGCCTCGGCCAGGTCGATGTCGCGATCGGGTGCGCCGGGCTGAGTCCGCTAGAGGACTGGCGCGGACGTCCGGATCGCTCCGGTCGCGAGCTGACCGCGACCCTGGTCGCGCTCGCCGACGAGCTCGCCGCGGCCGCCGATCTCGTCAGGGACAAGGACGCCGGAATGCCCACGGCGATCGTTCGCGGGCTCGGCGAGCGGGTGAGGGGCGACGACGGTCCGGGCGCGGCATCGATCCAGCGCCCGAGCAACGACGACCTGTTCAGGTGACGGGCTCGTCGTGCTTGACGGTCGGCGGCGGTGCCGCGCCCTCCTCGGTGAACTCGGGCGGCTCGTAAACCCTGCCCGGCATCGCCCCGATCGCGAGGATGCGAACTCCCTCCTCGCGGGTGATGAACTTGCGCTTCTCGCTGGGCCCGACGCGCGCGAACACTCCCGGCTCCAGCTCGTGCTCCTGGTCCCCGGCCGTTAGGGTCGCGCTCCCGCTGAGCACGGTGTAGACCTCCTCCTGCTCGTCGTGCGTGTGATCGTGCTGGGGGTAGTGCGTGAATCCCGGTGGGAGCTCGATCACCTGTATGCCGAACGAGGTCACGCCCAGGCCGGCGCGCACGCGCCGCAACCCACCTCCGAAGACGGCGTCGAAATCCTCCAACCTCTTGACCGTCATGTCGGCCATCCGGCAGCTCCTGTCTCGGACCTGTCGGACAACTCTAGATGACCAAGACGGCCGCGCCCCGAAACCTACCGTTCCGCAGGTCGTCGAGGCCGTCGTTCGCGCTCTCGAGCGGATAGTCGGTGACCTCGGTGCGCACGGGAACCCGCGGCGCGATCGAGATGAACTCCTCGCCGTCGGCCCGGGTCAGGTTTGCGACCGAACGCACGGAGCGCTCCCCCCACAAAATCTCGTACGGAAAGGAGGGTATGTCGCTCATGTGGATTCCGGCGCACACGACGGTCCCGCCCTTCGCCATCGCGCGCAGCGCCGTGGGGACCAGCTCGCCGACGGGGGCGAAGATGATCGCCGCGTCGAGCTCCTCGGGAGGACCTGCTGGCGCGTCTCCCGCCCATTCCGCCCCGAGCTCGAGCGCGAACGCCTGGGTCTCGGCGTCGCCGGCCCGGGTGAGAGCGAACACGCGGCGACCCTGGTGGCGCGCGACCTGGCAAACGATGTGTGCGGAGGAGCCGAACCCGTACAGGCCGAGGCGTTCGGCGTCGCCGGTCATGCTCAGCGCGCGGTATCCGATCAGGCCGGCGCACAGCAGCGGTGCCGTCTGAAGGTCCGGGTAGCCGCCCGGCAAGGGAAGGCAGTAGCGCTCGTCCGCTACTACCAGCTCGGCGTACCCGCCGTCGAGCGTGTACCCGGTGAAGCGCGCTCGGTCGCACAGGTTCTCCCTCCCGCTGCGGCAGTAGCGGCACGTGCCATCCGTCCAGCCCAGCCATGGAACCCCGACCCGGTCGCCGGCCGCGAAGCGATCCGCCCCTTCGCCGAGCTCCGCCACCTCCGCGACGATCTGGTGGCCGGGAACCAGTGGAAGCTTGGGGTCTGGGAGCTCGCCGGAGACCACGTGCAGATCGGTGCGGCAGACGCCGCACGCGCGCACGCGCGCAAGCACCTGCCCGCTTCCGGGAATTGGATCGTCGAGACGCTGCTCTCGCAGCGGGACGCCCGGTCGGTCGAGCACCATTGCCCGCATCCCGACATTGTCCGCCCTATTGCTAGTACGTCTCGACGATGTCGTACAGGGTGGTGCGCTGCGCCGGCTCGCGCCCGGCTCGCCGCGCGGCGTCGATCAGCTGGGGCGGATCGAGGCGGACTCCGTGGCGCGACCCGGCCATGCGGGAGATGTTTTCCTCCATCAGCGTGCCGCCGAGGTCGTTCACGCCCCAGCGCAGGCTCTCGGTCGCCGCGTCGAGGCCCATCTTCACCCAGCTCGCCTGGAGGTTCGGGATCGTCTTCCCGAGCGCGAGCCGGAAGGCAGCGGTGTGCCTGAGGTTGTCGTCGCGGGAGATCTCCTCGACCCCGTGCGTGCGGCCGAGCAGCGTGTTGTAAGGGATGAAGCTGAGCGGGACGAATTCGGTGATCCCACCTGTGCGCTCCTGTAGCTCGCGGACGACGCGGAGGTGCCGAGCCAGCTCCCACGGCTCCTCGATGTGACCGAACATCACCGTCGAGGTCGAGCGCAACCCGGAACGGTGGCACGCCTCGATGATTTCGACCCAGCGCGCGACCGGGAGCTTGTTCGGCGAGATCCGCTGCCGCACCCCGTCGTGGAGCACCTCCGCGGCGGTGCCAGGCGTCGAGCCGAGCCCGCATTCGAGCAGGTACTCGAACACGGCGTCGGGTGAGCGCCCCGATCGCTCGCACATGTAGTGGACCTCCATCGGCGAGTAGGCGTGAAGATGGATCTCCGGGGCGATCTTTTTCGCTAGCTGGAGCCACCGTCCGTAGTCCTCGAGGCCGTACTCGGGATGGATCCCGCCCTGCATGCAGATCTCGGTCGCGCCGTAGTCGACCGCCTCACGGACGCGGTCCGCGAAGTCGTCCGGAGTCACGTGGTAGGCGTCGGGCGAGCGGCGCCCCTGTCCGAATCCGCAGAAGGCGCACCCGACCACACAGATGTTGGTGAAGTTGACGTTGCGGTTGACGACGAACGTCACCCGGTCCCCGACGAGCTCGGCGCGCAGCTCGTCGGCGGCGGTGCGCATCGTCTCGATGACTTCTGGCCTCGTCTCCGACAGAAGCGCGGTGAGCTCCTGCTCGCTGAGCGCCTCGCCACGGCGCCCCCGCTCGATCGCGCGCGCCGCCACGTCGGGCGCGACCGGGCGCTCCTGGCGGCGCCCCGATCCCCGCCGCGGGATGAAGCTCCAGTACTTGAGCTTGATCACGTCGAGAACGCCCTGCTCCATCCACTCCGCATCCATGTACTGCGGGTACACGCAAAGGCGCTCGGTCAGCGCGTAGCCCTGCGGCGCGAGCCGCTTTCGCACCTGGTGCGGGCTCGGGAACGGGTGCTCCGGCGAGATGTGGTCGCCGTTCGCGGACAACCCCCCCAGATCCGTCGCGCCCTCGGCAACGAGGTCGTCCCACCAGTCCGACAGGTTCGGGGGAATCTGGATTCCGACGTCGGGCATCAACCGCCGGCACTCGGCAACCAACCGCTTCATGTCGTCGAGCGTGATCTGGTTCGCCCACTCGGGGAGCGCGGGCGGCTCCCGGCCGGCTTCGCCGTCCTCCCATCTGGCCTCCGATGCGGCGTCAGCTATCTCTGCAACCTCACGCCCGTAGTAGTCCGGGTGCGGAACGAAGTTCTGGAGGATGATCTCCTGGATGTGGCCGTGGCGATCGTTGACGGTCGCGAGCGCCTCGAGCGAGGCGATCCGTTCCGCCTCGGTCTCGCCGATCCCGACGAGGATCCCGCTCGTGAACGGGATCCGCAGATCGCCCGCGGCCTCGATCGTCTCCAGGCGCCGCTCCGGGTGCTTGGTCGGAGAGCCGGCGTGGACCGTCTCCATCAGGCGCTCGGAGATCGATTCGAGCATCAATCCCTGAGACGCGGTCACCTCGCGGAGCCGCGAGAGGTCCTCGCGGGAAAGAACGCCGAGGTTGGTGTGCGGGAGCAACCCGCGCTCGAGAGCTCGCTCGCACGACCACACGACGTACGAGGTGAAGTCGTCGTGTCCCCAGGAGCGAAGCCGCGCCGCGACGTCGGGGTTCACCTCGGGCCGCTCGCCGGTCAGGACGAGCAGCTCCTTGGTGTTTCGCCGCGACGCGTCGTCGAGCCGGCGCTCGACCTCGTCGGGTGGATGGATGTGCGCCCGATGGGTGGCGAACGAGCAGTACTTGCAGTAGCACTGGCACGTCCGCGACAGCGAGAGCGTGTAGTTGCGCGAGAAGGTGACTCGCCGCACGAGGCGGACGCTACCGCACGGCACCCGTCTCCAAGCGTCGCGCTACGCGGCGCCGGGGGTGCGGCGTTCGGCGCCGGCTTCCACGGGTCCCGGTCCTCGCTCGCCCGGCGCAAGCACGAGCGCGAAGAAAGCGGCCGCGAGCATGGCGCCAACCAGCTCACCGCCCAGATACGGCCACACGTCGCTGAACTCCTCACCGATCAGCGCCGGGCCGAACCAGCGCGCTGGGTTGAACGCGGCACCGGTGAGGGGACCAAAGACCATCACAAGGAACGCCAGCGTGAGCCCGATCGCGAGCGGGGCCCACTCCTGGCGGACCCTTGGGTTGAACGCCACCGCTAGAAAGGCCAGCACAAGCACGAACGTGCCGATCCCCTCGACTATGAAGCCCTGGAAGTTGCTCCCGAGCAGCGGCGAGATCGTCGCGGCGCCGTAGTTTCCAGCTCGACCCTCGTCGAGCAGCAGGCCCTTCGCGAGCAGAGCCCCGAGAACGCCGCCCGATAGCTGGGCGAGGATGTACACGACCGCGTCCACCGTGTCGATCCGCCGCAGAGCAGCGGCGGCGGCGGTAACCGCGGGGTTGAAGTGCCCGCCGCTCACCGCGCCCAGCGTGATAATCAGCGCAAACAGCACGAAGCCCTGGACCAGTCCGACGACCGCGAAGTCCGATCCGAACTGCGCCTGGGCGCCTGTCGCGACGTAGAGAATGACGACGCTGGCGATGAAGAAGACCAGGAAGAACGTGCCGACGAGCTCGGTGATGTAGGCGGCAAGTCCTCGATCCTGCACTGGGGAACCTCCTCGAAGCGGTCTACACGTCCTTCCCCGCACACGGCGGCGCGGGCCTGAAGCGGGGCGCAGTGTAACCACAACGGCATACCCGACGCGCCTCACCGCCCCGGCTACGCTGCCTTGGGCATGAGAGTGGTCGCTGCGCTGCTGGCGGCCGCCGTCGCCTGCGCCCTCGCGGCGTGCGGCGACGACGGTGCGGAACCGGGCGCGCCGAAGAGCGCGACCCTCGTGCTCGACTTCCAGCCGAACGCCGTCCACGCCGGCATCTACTCGGCGCTGCGACGCGGCTTCTACGAGGGGGAGGGCGTGGAGCTCGACGTGCGCGAGCCGTCGGCCTCGACCGACGCCCCGAAGCTCCTGGAGGCCGGAAGGACGGAGTTCGCGATCGTGGACATCCACGACCTCGGTATCGCCCGTGAGCAGGGGGCGGAAGTCGTCGGCGTGGCCGCAATCGTCGGGCGACCGCTCGCCGCGGTGATCGCCGCGGACCGCGACGTCGTGCGCCGGCCGCGCGAGCTCGAGGGACAGCAGGTCGGGGTCACGGGGCTGCCGTCGGACGACGCCGTCCTCGACTCCGTCGTCGCCTCCGACGGGGGCGATCCCGACGCGGTCGATCGCGTGACGATCGGATTCGAGGCTGTGTCCGCGCTCTCCGCCGGCAGACTCGATGCCGCCACTGCGTTCTGGAACGCCGAGGGCGTCACGCTGCGCCGCCTCGACATCCCGACGCGCGAGTTCCGCGTCGACGATCACGGCGCGCCGCGCTACCCCGAGCTCGTGCTGACCACGACCGACGAGCTCGTCCGCGACGACCCGGAACTCGTCGGTGCCGTCGTCGCCGCGACGGTCCGCGGTTATGAGGTCGCCGCCTCGGACCCGCGTGGAAGCCTCGACGACCTCGTGGCCGAGGCCCGCGGCGTGGAGTCCGCCGCCCAGCGCGCCCAGCTCAGAGCGCTGCTGGACGCAGGCGCGTTCCGCGATCCGGGCCGGCTCGCGCCTGGCGTGCTCGCCGCATGGTCACGCTGGGACGCTCGGAACGGCATCCTCGAGCGCACGCTCGACCCGAAAGACACGTTCGATACCCGCTGGGTCGACTGAGTGCACTAGCCGAGCAGCGAATCGACCAGCTCGGGCATCTCGCGGGCCATTCGCGATCGCGGGACCACGACGTCGACGCCGGCGGCCTCCGCCCTGCGTCGCGTGTCGACGTCGACATGCGAGTAGAACCCGAGCACCGGGCTCGCTGCCCGTTGGAGCGCGCTCAAATCGATCTCGGCAACGTCGGCGATCACGAGGTCGGCTCCGCCCTGTGCCTCGATCGCCTCGATTGCGGGAACCACGACGACGTCGTGCCCGGCCGCCCGGAGCGTCTCCTCGATCCTGCTCGCGAACATCAGGTCGGGGACAAGCGCCGCGACCCTGGCCATCTGTCCTAGAGCCTGCGGCGCTCGCGGAACTCCCGGCGAACGCTCTCGGGCCGCCCCCACATCTGCACGACCTCTGCGCGACCTTCTTCGATGTTGCGAACCCGCAGCTCTCCGCGGATTCCCTCCCGGTCGAGCACCGCGAGCACCCCGCGCACGGTCTCCGGCGCGGCCGCGTGCCCGAAGCGGTGCGCGACGTTGATCCGCCAATGCCAGTCGGCGCGCGAGTAGGGCTGGGCGTTGATCTGGGTCAGGAGCACTCCGGCTTCGATGTAGCGCGACTCGTCCTCGATCCGCATGTCGAGCTCGAGATCGGTCCAGTCGTCGGGGAGCGAGTCGACGATCTCATCGAAGTCCTCGGCGAGGGCCACGGCCGAAGGCTACCGACGGCGCGGCGCACCGGCGTCCGGTGGCGTGCTACTTCACCGCGATCCGCATCGCATCGGCCACCGCGCCGCCGAGGGTTCGCGTCCCGACCGGGAATCGGATTGTGAGCGGGCCCTCGAACGGCTGCCGGTCGATGACCTCGACCGAGTCGCCGGGCGAGACCTCGAGCTCAGCGAGGTAGCGCAGCATCGCCGAGTCGGAGTCGGAGATGCGAACGAAGGTGCCGCGGTCCCCGGCCTCCATGTCGGCGAGCCGGCGCGTGTCGGGCTCCTCGATCTCGAGGTCGGCGGTCGGAATCGGGTCGCCGTGGGGATCGTGCGTCGGCTCGCCGAGACGCCGCGAGATCAGCCCCTCGAACTCCTCCGAGATCACGTGCTCGAGCCTCTCCGCCTCCGCGTGCACGCGATCCCACGGCATTCCGAGGTCGGCGAGGAACGCCTCGATCAGCCGGTGCCGGCGCATCACCTCCAGCGCGAGGTCCTGCCCGCTGTCCGTCAGCGTCACCCCGTGGTACGGGGTGTGCTCGACGAGACCGTCGTCGGCCATCCGCCGGACCATCGCCGACGCCGACGCCGGGCTCACCCCGACGCGCTCGGCGATCGCCCCGGTGCTCACCGCGCCGTCCTCCTGGTCGCGCAGGTGATAGATCGCCTTCGCGTAGTTCTCGGCGCTTTCGCGGGGGCGGTGCAGCGAGCGGTGATGTGCGCGGTGCGCGACGGCCATCGGGCTCCTCACACGGTGATCAGAAGGCTTGTCGCGTAAAGCAGCGCGCCCCCGACGATGATCCCGGCGACGCTGGCCGGGTACAGCCCGCGCCCATGCTCGTCGCGGACCGATGGCCAGATCTGGACGATCACCTGGATGATCGCGCCGACGCCGATACCGAGCAGGAAGATCGAGAGCTCCGGATTCGTCACAGAGGCGCCGAGGAATGCCCCGAGGATCGCCGGCGCGCCGGCGATCACGCCGAGCACGCCGAGCTTGACGAGCGACGGCCGCTTGTCAGCCGCGAGCGGCGCGACGATCGCGATTCCCTCGGTCGTGTTGTGAATCGCGAAGCCGATCACGAGGAACGCCCCCAGGGCGAGCGCCCCGACCGCGTAGGCCGATCCGATCGCCAGCCCCTCGCCGAGGTTGTGCAGCCCGATGCCGACGGCGATCATCAGCGCCAACCGCCACCCTCCGACGCCCGCGGCGTCCGCCTCGCTGCGGCGGGAGCGAAGATAGGCATCGAGGCCGGCTAGCGCCAGATACGCGAGGCCCGCGCCCAGGAAGAGCAGCTCCACACCCCCGAAGGCGCCGCCGCTCTCCTGGCCCAGCTCGGTGCCCTCGAGGTAGCCGTCGATGGCGAGGAACGCCAGCAGGCCGACGGTCGCCGCCAGCACGACCCGCACCCAGCTTGGTGGCACCCGGCTCACGAACGGGAGGAACAGCATCCCGAGCCCGACGGGAATCACTCCGACATACGTTCCGAGCAGCGCCATCAGACCGAAAAACCCGAGGTCGGCCTCGGGCGTTTCGACGGCGACCTCGATCTCGTGCTCGATCGTCGCCCCGCTCGAGGTGAGCAGGGAGACGTTGTACGGCGAACCCTCCTGCCAGGGGTAGTCGAGTGTCAGTTGCTGCTCGCCGAGGCGACCGATCTCGCCGCCGGGGTCGGCGCTGAAGTTGACGAACGTGTCGGCAACTGAGACCTGGGACACCTCGACGGCATCCGGGCCGGTATTGCGGACGCTCAGCTCGATCTCGCCCGGCCGCAGCACCGTGCGTTCCACGGCGAGCTCCTCGACGGGCGGGCCCTGCCGCTCCCCGAGCCCCGGGCCCCCGAGCGCGGCGAAGATCGCGATCGCGGCGCCGATCAACGCCAGGGGCACGACGAGCAGCGGCCATCGCGGACGCTCCCGGGCGGCCCCGGACGGGCGCTCCGCTCGCGTCCCGGCCTCCATCACGCGGCCCCCGGCAAGTCGCAGAACGCGGCCGGCGCGCTCCGCTGCTCGGCCGACCCGCCAACCTCGAAGAAGCCCATCCAGCCGAGCTCGGTGAACTCGGTCTTGTGGGCGTGGAACATGTAGTGGCCCGGGTAGCGGAAGCACATCTCCAGCACGCCGCGCTGGGCCTGTCCCAGCATCACCGTGTCGGTGAACTCGGTCGGCTCGAGCCGCGTTCCGGTCGGGAAGTAGTTGAAGAAGTTCGCGTGGGTGTGGAACGAGTTGATCGGGTCGAACTCGAGCAGGTTCAGGAGATAGATCCGAACCGCGTCGTCGCGCCGCACCTGGATCGGCTCGTTCACGTAGTGGAAGCCGACCGTGTTCACGGCGTAGACCTGGTTGCCCTCGGCGTCGAAGTTCGTGTTGAACCCGTTCATCATCATCATCAGCTCGTCCGCCTCGGACCGGCCCTCTTTCGGATCGACGATGAAGGCGCCGTAGAGGCCACGGGCGATGTGCTCAGCGAGCGGCCCGGCGTGGCAGTGGTAGAGGTGGAGCCCGAACGGCTCGGCATCGAACTCGTATGTGGTGGCCTCGCCGGTCTCGATCAGCCCCGCGCCGATCCCGGGGACCCCGTCCATCTGGGCCGGATGGATGCCATGGAAGTGGATCGTGTGCGGGTGCTCGGAGCTGTTGACCAAGCGGATCCGCAGCCGGTCGCCCTCGTGGGCACGCAGGGTCGGCCCGGGCACGCGCCCGTTGTAGACCCACGCCGGGTAGTGCACACCCGGGGCTACCTCGATCTCCTTGTCCGTTGCGGTCAGCGTCCACTCGCGCAGCACGCGGCCGCTTGCGAGGCGCCGCGTCTTTCCCCAATCGAAGTCGCGCAGCATCTCGGTCGGGTTGAAGCCGTTCGCGGCGTGATCGACGGTCGCGCCCTGGCGGAAGCTCGGCCCGTTGTTGCCCCCGCCGTGGGCCGCCTTCGATGCCTCGCCGTGGGAGGCGGCGCCGTCGGGCGATCCCCCCTCGCCCAGCGCCGCGTGCACACCGGCGTGCGGGACCAGCCCGTGCAGGAGCGGAACCGCCGCGGCGCCGGTGGCGGCGCCCCCGGCGAGCAGGCCGCGCCGGCTCACTCCCTTGCGACGCTCGCGTTCGGGCAGACGTGGGTCCGTGGTCGGCTTGGCCATCGGCCTGATTAAAGCAGAAGCTACGGGATCTGAAAATCTGAATTAGAGGTAACTAAAGCCAGCGGGCCCGCCTCGCGCGGCTCGTAGAATCGGCGCATGCCCCAGACCACGGTCAAGGTCGAGCTCGACGGCCAGTACAGGGCGCTTCGCGACCTGGCCGGCCTCGTCGATCGCTCCGAGCGAGCGACGATGGCCGTCACCGGGAGCGAGGCGGTCTCCTACCTCCAGGGGCAGATCACGAACGACATCGAAGCGGTGGCCGTGGGCGAAGGGTGCTACGCGGCGCTGCTCGACCGCAAGGGTCATATGCGCGCCGACCTGCGGGTGCTGCGCGTCGCCGACGACGAGCTCTGGCTCGACACCGAAGCGATCGCCGGAAGCGCCGTCCGGCGGCACCTCGAGATGTACAAGATCGGGCGCGACGTCGAGATCGCCGACGTGGCCGCGGACCGCGCGATCGTGTCTGTGATCGGCCCCGCCGCGGCGGAGCTCACCGGCGCCAGCCCGCTGGCGCCCGAGTACGCCCACCGCGAGATCGCGATCGGGGGTGCCCGAGCGCGGGCGGTCGCCACCGACGTTGGCATCGATCTGATCATCACGGCCGCCGACGCGGAGCCCGTGAGGCGGGCGCTCGTGGAGGCGGGCGCGGTCGAGGTGAGCGAGACCGCGGCCGAGATCCTGCGTGTCGAGAGCGGCCGGCCGCGGTTTGGGGCTGAGATGTCGGAGGCCACCATCCCAGCCGAGGCCGGGATCGACGAGCGTGCCGTCAGCTTCACCAAGGGCTGCTACATCGGGCAGGAGACGGTCGCGCGGCTCCACTACAAGGGCAAGCCGAACCGCCACCTGCGCGGGCTTCGCCTCGACGCCCCGGCGAGCTCGGGGGAGGCGATCGCACTCGGCGACCGCGAAGTGGGAAAGGTCGGGACCGCCTGCGTTTCACCCGCCCTCGGCCCGATCGCTCTGGCGATCGTCCGCCGAGAAGCGGAGCCGGGCGCGCGGGTGACGGTCGGCGGGAGCGGCGCCGAGGCCGAAGTCGTCGAGCTTCCGTTCTCCTAGCGTCCGCTCCTAGCGTCCGCCCCGAGTCGCACGGCTGCGCCGTGGGTGTGGACCTATCGGCTAGATTTGCACGCGGATGAGGAGGAAGGGGCGAACGCTCGTCCTGCCCGCGGCGGTCGCGATGCTCGCCTTCGCCGGGTGCGGCGGCGAGGATCACGCCAACAAGCCGCGGCCCGCGACACCCGAGGAGGTGTCGGCGAAGGTCGGCGAGGGCAAGGTCGTGGTCTCGCCGCGCGAGTTCGGCGCCGGGCTCGCCGTGTTCACGGTTTCGAACCAGAGCGACGACGTTGTCCAGCTCACTCTCGAGGGACCGACCGAGGCAGTCAGCGAGCCGATCGAGGCCGGTGGCGTCACCGACGCCTTCAAGGTCTCGGTAGCCGAAGGGGACTACCTGGTCAGCGCCGGGGACGAGTCCAGCGCCCGATCCACCGAACTCGTCGTAGGCCCGGAGCGGCCGTCGTCGTCGAACGAGCTGCTGTCGCCCTAGCCGGAACTAATCGGCCTCGTCGGCGGAGGCGACCAGTGACTCGATGCGCTCGAGCTGGCCGTCGACCGCGTCGACCATCTCGTCGACGCCGTGACGTGCCTTGGACACGCTCTTGTCAGCGTTTGTCAGAGCCAGCCGGATGGACTGGGCGTTCTTGAGCACGGAGCGGGCTTCCTCGGCGGCATCGCGGACGCCGGCGGCATCGAGCGTCAACTCGCCCTCCCGCTTGAGCATCACACGAAGCCGGGCGTAGCGGGACGCGAGATCCAGGCCCAGCTCGTCGGGCTGCTCAGGATCGACCGCGACGATCATCTTGTTGCCCTCGTACTCGGTCAGCTGCTCGCGGCCGACCGGGACGCTCTCCTCGCCCGCCGTCACCAGCACCGCGAAGTCCGCCTGACGCTCCTCCATCGCCGCGTTGAGCTCGGACCACGCCTTGTTCTTCGACAACTGCTCGTCCTTGACCTCGAACACGATCCGACCTGCGCACGCCCCGTCGGCCGCGCCGAGCTCGACGACGGCGTCCCCCTTCTTCGATCCGCCGATCCCCGGCTCGTCGCCGACCCGATGCGCGCTGTCCCCGCGCGCGGTCGCGATCCGGTCGAGGGCGGCGTGCACCCGCTCCTCGAACGTGCGCCCCTTCCGCGTGCCTGCCTCCTCCGCCTCGGCCACCCGCTGCTCGGCGGCGTCGCGCTCGAGCAGGCGTGCAAGCTCCTTTCTCAGATCGCCGACCTGAGCCTGCATTGCCCGGGCGTCCTTGGAGTTCGCCTCGCGCAGCCGCTCGACCTCCTTGCGGTGGCGTTCCTCGGCATCTAGCATCGCCTTGCCGAGTCGGGCCTGAACCGCGATCAGCGGGTTGGAGCCGTCCTCGGCGGTCAGCATCCGGATCAACGCCTCCCGCTGCTGGCGTGACTCGGCGCTCACGATCTCCTTGATCTGCGCCTGAACCGAGTCGTTGCGATCGGCGCCGAAGACGGTGGCGAGCCGTTCGGCCAGCTCACCGGCACCTTCCTCGAGGGTGCCGGCGAGCCTCCGATCGAGCTCGCCGAGCTCGTGGCGAACGTAGTCGACGTTGGCCGCCGTCTCTTCCGTGTCGAGCACGCGAGTGCCGATCTCAATCGCCTTGCGGAGCGTTTCGGCCGGGGGCTGGTTCGCCTCGGCGCGCTCGCGTACGACTCGCGCGGCCCGCCGGTCGGTCACAGTGAGCGCCTCGATCACGAGCCGGTCGTCGAGCGCGCGGACAGCGCCGTCCCCTAGACGGATCTCGTGTTGTGGGTTCTCCGATGCCTCCATGGCAACCGTCGAATGTAGTCGCCGCCCCGGACACGAAACTGACGCGCCATCGCGCAGTCCCGAAGCGACCCGGCGACCACACGCTGTATCGCCGCCTGACTCGCTGACGATACGATCACCCGCTGTGGCCGTAGACATCGCAGACGTCTCCAAGCTCGACGTGGAGCCCGGGGAGCTCCCGGAGACGATGGCCGCCTGGGTGATCCGTCCCGAGCGCGAGGGTGAGCCCAAGGACGCGTTCCAGATCGAGGACATCGAGGTCCCCGAGCCCGGCCCGTTCGAGGTGATCGTCCGGGTGATGGCGGCGGGGGTGAACTTCAACAACGTGTGGGCGGCGCTCGGCAAGCCGGTGTCGGTGTTCCGCTACGGAGATCACCCCGAGTGGGGGCATCACATCGGCGGCTCAGACGCCTCGGGCGTCGTGTGGAAGGTCGGAACCGGCGTTACGAAGTGGAGCCCCGGCGACGAGGTCGTTCTCCACTGCAACCAGGCCTCCTACGAGGACGTCGAGGTGCACGGCCTCGACCCGCTCGCGGCCCCGAGTCAGATGATCTGGGGCTACGAGACGACCTGGGGCTCGTTCGCCCAGTTCACCAAGGTCCAGGCGCAGCAGCTGCTGCCCAAGCCGCCGAACCTGTCGTGGGTCGAGTCCTCGGCGTATGGCCTCACGTACTTCACCGCATACCGGATGCTGCTCGACCGCTGCAAGCTCCAGGCCGGCCACAACGTTCTGATCTGGGGAGCGGCAGGCGGTCTCGGCGTGTTCGCCACACAGCTTTGCAAGACGTCGGGCGCGGATGCCGTGGGCGTCGTGTCCTCGGACGACAAGGGCGAGCTGGTCAAACGCCTCGGTGCCGTCGACTACGTCAACCGCAAGGAGTTCGACGGGATGATGCGCAGGGGTGGCGAGAGCCCCGACGAGGAGAAGGAGCGCTTCAAGGTCTCGCGCGAGTTCGCCAAGCGCGTCAAGGAGATCCTCGGCGACGCCCCCGACATCGTGTTCGAGCACGTCGGCCAGGCGACTTTCCCGACCTCCGTGCTGTGCGTGAAGCCGTTCGGCAAGGTCGTGATCTGCGGGGCGACGTCCGGGTACAACCTCGACTTCGACGTCCGGCACCTGTGGATGCGCCAGAAGGAGATCCTCGGCTCGCACTTCGCGAACGCGTACGAGGCGACGCGGGCGAACCGGCTGATGGCGGAGGGCAAGATCCGGCCCGTGCTGTGGCGGGCGATGGGCTTCGACGGGGTCGCCGAGGCCCACCAGCTCCTGCACGAGAACAAGCACCTCGGGAAGATCTCGATCATGGTCGGCGCCACCGACGAGGAGCAGGGCCGCTCGGCCGAGGGCCCGGGCGCGATCCGGGCCGAGGTCGGCGCTTAGCCGAACGGGACCCGTGGCGCACGTCAATTACATCGACTGGCACGTGCACCCCTTCCGAGCCGACCGCTGGCTGGAGATCTGGACGCCGGCGCTCGCTCGCGCGCTCGCCTTCGGCGCCTCGACGTGCTTCCTGAGCCGCAGCATCGACGATCCGCTGCATTTCCGACAGGTCTCCGTGTGGGACAGCAACGACGACTTCGAGCGCTACTGGGCCTCCGACGAGATCACCGCGCTGCGCGAGGCGGCGCTGAACTACTACAACAAGCCGCTCTCGCCCCACTGGCACTCGCTCGCTTCGGAGCTCACGCCCGTCGAAGCGATCGCCGAGTAGCTCAGGCTGCCAGGGCGAGCTTGCGCTCGGCGGCGACGCTCTCGCCGACCCTGGTGAGGTTCGCCACCATCGCCTCGCTGGCGAGCGAGCGAGCGCCCTTGGCGCGGGTCGCCGCCCACACTCGCCGCTTCGGGGCCTCGGGCTCGGTCGGCCGAACGACGAGGTCTCGGTGGAGGGTCGGGAGCGCGAGATCGGGAAGCAGCGTGAACCCGAGCCCGGCCGCGACGTATCCCTCGAGGACCTGGTACTCGTCGCTCTCGAACGCGATCCTGGGCTCGAATCCGGCGTCGCGGGCAGCCTGGACGATCACCTCTCCGCACGAGCTGGAACCCACGCCGCGCAGCCAGGCCTCGTCGGCGAGCTTCGCGAGCGGAACCCGCTTCGACTTCGCCAGCGGGTGATCTCGCGGCAGCGCGACGTACATCGACTCCTCCAGCAGCAGCGTGCGCTCGATGTCGCGATCGCCGCCACGCGGCGGCAGCGTCGAGTAGTCGAACACGATCGCCAGGTCGATCTCGGCCGCGCGCAGAAGCGGAAGCGACTCCTCGGGCTCGGCCTCCGTCACTTTCAACTCGACGTTCGGATGCGTCGAGCGGAACTCGGACAGCGCATCGGTCAGGAGGCCGACGCTGGCCGTCGGGAAGCTCGCGATCCGCAGCTCGCCGCCCTCGAGCCCGGCGATCGCGGCGACCTCGTGTTCGGCCTCCTCGAGCCGGGCTATCGCGGCGTCGGCGTGCGTGACGATCACCTGGCCGGCGTCGGTCAGCTTCGGGCCGTTGGTCGTGCGTTCGAGCAGATCCAGGCCGACCTCCTTCTCGAGCGTCGCGACCTGCTGGCTGACGGCGGACTGGGACAGGTACAGCGTGTCCGCGGCCGCCGAGAAGGATCCCTGGCGCGCGACCTCGGACAGGACCCGCAGTCGCTTCAAATCGAGCATAAGTGGACCTTATCAAACCCAGTAGAGATCCCTGTTGTGCTTATGCGGTTCGCCATGCAGTCTTAGGACATCACGAACGCGACCACCGATTCGTTTTCAGGGGAGATGAAAGAAATGACCGAAGCCAACACACAACTAACACCCGGGGTGACCATTCGGCGGCTGGGCATGCTGGACGATTCCGCGGTCTCCCGGATCGCCGAGCTCGACAGCATCCGCGCCCCACGCGGCGAATTGTTCGGGGCGGAGGTGGACGGTCGACTCGTGGCGGTCGTATCGGCCACGACGGGCGAGGTGGCCGCCGATCCATTCCGGCGCACCGCCGAGATCGTCGAGATGCTGAGACTACACGCGGCTGACGCGAACGGCGGACCCGCGCGGCCGCACCGCCGGCTGGCGTCGTTCCTGCGGCCTGGCCGCGGGGCACACGCACCCTCGCCTCCGGGCGCGAGCGGACGGCTGCTGACGCACCGCAGCTGAACGGGCAACCCCGCTCGCTGGGGCGTCAGTGCTGCTCGAGTGGCGCCATCGTCAGCCCAGCCTCCTTGAGCTGCTGCCAATAGTGCTCGGCGGGCTCTCGCGGACCCGACCATACGACCGCCTGACCCGTGGTGTGGATCTCGTCCGCGATCCTGTATCCGCGCTCGACGCTGACCCCGGGGACGACCCGGGCGAGCGTGTTGGCGACGTGGTCGAACGTGTTGTGGTCGTCGTTGCGGACGATCACCATCCAGGTCCCCCCCAGCCCGGCGTCGGGACCCGCGCTTCTTGGCTTCTCGACGGTGGTCGTGGACATCGGCCGCCCTCGCCCGTCGAAGATAGAAGATAAGCGCCGGCGCGTCGTTACGGCAGGCGAATCCGGACGTCGCTGAACGATCCCTCCACGCTCTTGCCCGAGCCGCCGTCCCGTCCCGCGACGATCAACGTCTTGCGCCCGTTCAGCTCGTCGGGGTTGGGGTCGACGACCTCCGGCACGACCCGTGTCTTGTTCACGAGCGCCGTGATCCTGTCGCCGAACGCGCGCAGCTTCAACCTGTTCTCCTTCCCGGTGCGGGAGATCGCCTCGCTCGTGCCCCTGATCGGGAACTCGCCGCCGCCCGGCCGGCGCCGGAGCTCGAAGGTGCGGGTGTCCGGGAACACGCGCAGCTCGTAGCGGCTGGACTTGTCGGCCCGGAGGGCGACGCCGACGTACGCGTCCCTGCGGGCGCCCTTCGAGGTCGAGTCGAGCACAGTCGCCGCCGCCTCGATCTCGTGATCCGGCTCCTTCGAATCGCCGCTCAGCGGGGTGCTGAAGTCACACTGAAGTGGGCCGTCCTTGACCTCGACGCCGAACGTCTCCTTGCCTCGCCAGAACTTCCGGCACGGCTTGCCACCCTCGAACTTCTGCAGCGATCGGAACTCTTTGCGGCTTGAGAAATCGTTGCTGTAGATGACGACCGTCGCCGCGGCAACGCCCCCGCTGGCAACGAGCACGAGTGCGGTGACGGCTGTCGTGATCTTCAGTCGCATCTCGAGGCGGAGCGTAGCTGGGTACGAAGATGGCGCCGCGCGCGGCTCGGCGGGGGGTGACCGGCGCTGCCCGGCTCCCCTAACACGCGGCACACCACAAAGAAGCGGTCCAGCGCTCCCCGCGCGCTCGCTGGACCTAGAATTGTCGCTCATGACCGAGCACCGCCTCCCGGAGCCGGATCGGCCCTGGGTGATGCGAACGTACGCCGGGCACTCGGACGCCCGGCGGTCGAACGAGCTCTACCGCCGCAACCTCGCAAAGGGCCAAACCGGCCTCTCGGTGGCCTTCGACCTGCCCACCCAGACGGGGTACGACCCCAACCACGTGCTCGCGCGCGGCGAGGTCGGCAAGGTCGGCGTGTCGATTGCAAACAAGGGCGACATGCACGCGCTGCTCGATGGGATCCCGCTCGACCGGATGAACACGTCGATGACGATCAACGCGACGGCGGCGTGGCTCCTGGCCCTCTACGTGACCGTGGCCGAGGAGAACGGTGTCCATCGCGCGGCGCTCGCGGGCACGACCCAGAACGACATCCTCAAGGAGTACCTGGCGCGGGGGACCTACGCCTTTCCACCGGCGCCTTCGATGCGCCTGATCGCGGACACGATCGCCTTCGCCGCGAACGAGATCCCGAAGTGGAACCCGATCAACGTGTGCAGCTACCACCTTCAGGAGGCCGGCGCGACCCCGGTGCAGGAGATCGCGTTCACGCTCTCGAACGCGATTGCTGTGCTCGACGCGGTGCGCGAGCGAGACCAGGTGTCCGACGACGACTTCCCACGGGTGTTCGGCCGGATCTCGTTCTTCGTCAACGCCGGCGTCCGCTTCGTCGAGGAGCACGCGAAGCTGCGCGCGATGGCGCGGTTGTGGGAGCAGATCGGTCGCGAGCGGTACGGCGTCACCGAACCGAAGTACCTGCGGCTGCGGTACGGCGTCCAGGTCAACTCGCTGGGGCTGACCGAGCAGCAGCCGGAGAACAACATCCAGCGCATCACGCTCGAAGCCCTCGCTGTTACGCTCGGTCGCGCGACCCGGGCGCGCGCAATCCAGCTCCCCGCCTGGAACGAGGCCCTGGGGCTGCCGAGGCCCTGGGACCAGCAGTGGAGCCTGCGAATCCAGCAGATCCTCGCCTTCGAGACCGACCTGCTCGACTACCCGGACATCTTCGATGGGTCGAAGGTGATGGAGGGGCTGACCGACGAGCTCGCGAGCGGCGCTTCGGAGGAGATGGCGGTGGTTGAGCGCCACGGCGGGGCGGTCGAAGCGGTGCCGTACATGAAGGCCGCTCTGGTCGAGTCCCACCGCGAGCGCGTGGCGCGGATCGAGGCGGGCGAGCTCAAGGTGATCGGCCAGAACAGCTTCACCGAGACCGAGGACTCGCCCCTCACCACCGGCGCGGACCGCGGCATCCTCACGCCCGAGCCGGAGGTCGAGCGCCAGCGCATCGAAGCGCTCGAGCGCTGGCGGGCCGAGCGCGACCAGGGTGACGTCGACCGTGCGCTCGAGCAGCTCGCCGAAGCGGCCCGGGACGAGAGCCGCAACATGATGCCGGCGACGATCGAGGCCGCGAAGTCGGGCGCGACCACCGGCGAGTGCGCGGCGACCCTGCGCGACGTGTTCGGCGACTACCACGCGCCGACCGGCGTCGCCGCGGCCGGGTCCGCCGTCGACGGCGACCTGCTGGCCGGGGTGCGCCGCCGGGTCGACGCCGTTTCGGACGTCCTCGGCAAGCGGGTCAAGATCCTCGTCGGCAAACCGGGGCTCGACGGGCATTCGAACGGGGCCGAGCAGATAGCGGTACGGGCCCGCGACGTCGGGATGGAGGTCGTCTATCAGGGCATCCGCCTGACCCCCGAGGAGATCGTCAATTCCGCGCTCGAGGAGGACGTCGACGTCGTCGGTCTCTCGATCCTGTCCGGATCGCATCTGCAGCTGGTGCCAGAGATCGTCCGCCGCCTCCGGGACGAGGGGATCGAGGTCCCGGTCGTCGTAGGGGGAATCATTCCCTCGCCCGACGCTGCCGCGCTGCGGGAGGCCGGGGTCGCCGGCGTCTACACCCCCAAGGACTTCGACATCAACCGGATCATGGGAGACATCGTCGAGCTCGTTGCGCAGCGCAACGGCGTTGAAGCCCCATCCGGCTCCCGGGTCTGAGTTGGCGCCGGAAACGGCGATCGGCCCAGTACGCTGAAGCTATGCCTGAGCCCTCCGGAATGGGGCATGAGCCGGAGCGAGACCCGCGGCAACTCGGCAACAGTCGCGGCGCATGGCTGCGCTGCTACCGCTGCTGGTCGCAGCGACTCGAGGCCCAGGTGCATTACGACGCGATCATCCGCGTCGACCCCGAGACGGGCGAGTCCGCCGAGCGCATCGACGAGGTCCAGGAGGCAGTGGTCCAGTGCGTCGACTGCATGCACGACCAGCCCCACCTCGCGGTCGAGGACGGCCGCGTGGTCCCGGTCGAGGACCGTTGGGAGCGGATGGTCGCCGGCACCCCGTGGGTGGCGTCGTGCACGGTCACCGTCGACCAGGACCTCGTCGAGACCTGCTCCGGGCCCGAGGCGGCCGACAGCCTCACATACGGCGCCTTCGGCGAGTCTGGCACCCGCGAGTTCTTCGCCCACGTCCGGTTTCACAAGCACGATGAGGAGCGGATCGTCACCCACCTCCTCGTTGAGCTCTACGCGCGCTCGGCCGAGGAGGCGACCGACGTGCTGACCGAGGCGTCCCGGGGAGTGCTCGAGATCACTTCGCTCGCCGAGGAGTCGCGCCCGCCGGCGCACGCGTCGGACGAGGCGCACTAGCGCACTCCCGCACCGCCCGCCCGGCGGCGCAACGACGGGGCTGGGTAGGGCGAGGGACCGGCGCCGCAAACACGACATTCGATCTGCGCCGCGCCGCGAGTGTCGCATTGACCGTCATAGAGACGGTCAACTTGACACTCGGTGCCAGCGCGTCGCCGGTTGTCAGGTTTGCGGCACGCGGTGGTGAGCTGGACCGACCCTACTCGGACGCGGCTCCCGGTACGCGCGGGACCAGGACCGCACGCTTGAACTCGGCTACGAGCGTTCCGTCCTGCTTGTAGACGCGCGTATGCACCCTGACGACGCCGCGGTCGGGCTTTGAGCTCGAGGGCTTGACCTCGAGCACCTCCGATTCCGCGAACAGGGTGTCGCCGTGGAACACCGGCGCCGGATGCTCGAGGTCCTCGGTGGCGAGATTGGCGATCGCCTTGCCGGACACGTCGCCAACCGACATCCCCAGCGCAAGCGAGTACACGAGTGGGCCCGCGACCACGTTGCGCCCCTGCTGGGACTCGGCGGCGTAGACGTCGTTGATGTGGAGCGGGTGGTGGTTCATCGTCAGCAGGCAGAACAGGTGGTCATCCGCCTCGGTCACGGTCTTGGCGGGCCAGTGCTTGTAGATCGCGCCCGCCTCGAACTCCTCGAGGTAGCGACCGTAGCGACGCGCTCCGGACGCCTCGCGCCCCGCCTGGTCGGTGATCAACTCGTGCTTCTCGTCGCTCATGGCTGGGCGCGAGATGCTAGATGACCGCTTGGCTAGCGCGCCCGCTTCGCTACTGACGCCCGCTGCTCGTGGCGCTCGATCACGTTCTCGACGAGCCGCTGGATGCGACGATCGCCCGTCACCTTGATGTGGCCCTGCTCGACCGCGGCGCGCCAGTCCTTCAGGGTTCCCTCGGTTGCGAGCTCGTTGAAGTGCGAGCGGGGCATCGACACGCTGACTCGGGCGTCGTCGGGCTCGCCCTTGCTGATCTGGGCGCCCGGCGTTCGGACACGGAACACTTGCACGTCGCCCCGCCCGCGGAGCTCAAGCCTGGTGACGAGCTTGAGCTTGCCGAGCGCCGGCACCTCGGTGGTAAAGCGCCGGTAAGCGGTGTGGATCAGATCTTGAGTGCGGGGCATCAGGATGTGCCGCAGCCGGCGCGGCTCAGTTCGGGCTGCGCTTCAGCAGCTTCTTGCCAATCACCATTCGCTGAATCTCCGACGTCCCCTCTCCAATCAAAAGCAGCGGCGCGTCGCGGTAGAGGCGCTCGACCTCGTACTCCTTCGAGTACCCGTAGCCGCCGTGAATCCGGAACGCCTCCTCGACGACCTCCTTGCCGGTCTCGGAGGCGAATAGCTTGGCCATCCCGGCCTCGAGGTCGGAGCGCTCGCCGGCGTCCTTGAGCCGCGCCGCCTTCATCGTCAGCAGGCGCGCCGCCTCCACCTTGGTGGCCATGTCGGCGAGCTTGAACTGAATCGCCTGATGCTGGGCGATCGGGCGACCGAACGTCTTTCGCTCCTGGCTGTAGCGCAGCGCGAGCTCGAGCGCGCGCTGGGCGATGCCGACTCCCCGCGCCGCGACGTTCACCCGGCCGACCTCGAGCGCATCCATCATCTGACGGAAACCCTGTCCCAGCCCCGCGTCCTCGCCGCCGAGGATCCGCTCGGGCGGGCAGCGGTAGCCGTTGTAGACGAGCTCCGTCGACTCGACGCCCTTGTAGCCCATCTTCTTGATCTTCGGCGGGATGTCGAGCCCCGCGAACTCGCCCGAGTTCTCGCTCGCGCCGGGCTCCTTCTCGGTGATGAAGCAGGTCATCCCCTTGTATGGGGGGTCGGCCTTCGGGTCGGTCTTCATCAGCACGAACACGACTCCGGACAGGAGGCCGTTGGTGACCCACATCTTCTGTCCGTTGAGCTCCCACTGGCCGTCGTCGGCCCTGGTGGCAACCGACTTGATGCCCTGTACGTCGGAGCCCACCTCGGGCTCCGAGAGCGAGAACGCCGCGCGGATCTCGCCCGTCGCCATCTTCGGCAGGAAGTGGTCCTTCTGCTCGTCGCTGCCGAACTTGATCAACAGGTAGGAGCCGATGAAGTGCGTGTTGACGACGCCGGAGATCGAGATCCAGCCGCGCGAGAGCTCCTCGACGATCATCGCGTACGTGGTGAGGTCCAGCCCCATGCCCCCGTACTGCTCGGGGATCGTGACGCCGAACAGGCCGAGCTCCTTCATCTGCTCGACGATCGCGTCGGGGAACTTGTCCTCGTGGTCGAACTCCTCGGCGACCGGCAGGATCTCGTTGTCGACGAACTGGCGGACCATCTCGGTGATCGCCTTCTGCTCGTCGTTCTTCTCGGTGTAAGTCGGGGTCGCGACTGCCATTTCCAGGGGATCAGCAGGATACTGCGGTCGTGTCCGCCGAGAACGTGCAGCTCGCCACCCGGATCATGGATGGACTCCCGCTTGCCGATCTCGGGGATGCGTTCGGAGACCCGGGCCGAATCGCGGCAATGGGCGCGTCGCTGGAGCCGCTGGTCGACCCCGACCTCGAGGTGGTCGCGGTCGGTCCGGAGTACACCGGGGAGGGAACCCTGCATCGCGGCCTTACCGGATACCTCGAGTTCTGGGCGGACTGGCTGGAGCCGTGGGAGAGCTTCCGGATCGAGGCGGAGGAGTACCTGGACGCCGGGGACATGGTCGTGATGCTCGCGCGTCAGGTCGGGTCGACGGAGGCCGGCGGCGTCCCGATCGAAAGCCTCGGCGCGGCGGTGATGACGTTCGACGGCGGGCGGGTGACGCGGATCGAGTTCCATCTAGACCGCGATCGCGCGATGAAGGCCGCGGGCCTCGCCGAATAAGCTCCCGCCGATGCGAAACCCGCGCCAGTTCACACATCCGCTCGCGCTCGGCGCCCCCGAGCCACCTATCGAGGTGCCCGTCAAGCCGTCGCGGATGATCCACTTCCTCGACGCGAGCAACGAGAAAATGGTCTCCAAGGTCCCCGACATGCTCGGGAAGACCGACGTGCTGCTTGGAAACCTCGAAGACGCGATACCCGCCGACCGCAAGGAGGCCGCGCGCGAGGGGCTCATCGAGCTCGCGAAGGCGACCCACTTCGGCGACACGGCGCTGTGGACCCGCGTCAACAGCCTCGACAGCCCGTGGGTGCTCGACGACCTCATGCGACTGATCCCGCAGATCGGAGGCAAGCTCGAGGTCGTGATGGTGCCGAAGGTCGAGGGGCCGTGGGACATTCACTACGTCGACCGGCTGCTCGCCCAGCTCGAGGCGAAGGCCGGGCTGAAGCGGGCGCTGCTCGTGCACGCGATCCTCGAGACGGCGCTCGGCGTCTCCAACGTCGAAGAGATCGCCGCCTCGAGCCCCAGGATGCAGGGGATGAGCTTCGGCCCCGCCGACCTCGCGGCGTCGCGGCGGATGAAGACGACTCGTGTCGGCGGCGGCCACCCCGCCTACCGCGTCGTCGAGGACCCCGACCCGGAGGACCAGGACGCCCCGCGCGCAAGCTATCAGCAGGACCCCTGGCACTACTCGATCGCACGCATGGTCGACGCCTGCAACTCGGCGGGGATCCTGCCTTACTACGGGCCGTTCGGAGACATCTCTGACGACATCGGGTGCGAGGCCCAGTTCCGTTCCGCGTTCCTGCTCGGGTGCGTCGGGGCATGGTCGCTGCACCCCCGCCAGATCGAGATCGCGAAGCGCGTATTCAGCCCCGACCCGGAAGAGGTGAGATTCGCGAAGAAGGTGCTCGAGGCGATCCCCGACGGCCGCGGTGTCCACATCATCGACGGGAGGATGCAGGACGACGCGACCTGGAAGCAGTCCAAGGTGATGGTCTCGCTCGCCGAGATGCTGGCCCAGCGAGATCCCGAGCTCGCGAAGGCGTACGAGCTCTAGACGCGGCAGCGAGTGGGCGAGCCCTTCCGCCATCGCCTCCGGGTTCGCTACCACGAGTGCGACCCGCAGGCGATCGTGTTCAATGCCCATTATCTCGCCTATTTCGACCTCGCGACGACGGAGTTGTGGCGCGAGACGATGGGGGGTCTCCAGGCGATGTCCGAGCGCGGCCTCGACTTCGTCGTCGCCGAGGTGAGAATCCGCTACCGGGCGCCGCTGCGCTTCGACGAGGAGTTCGACGTCTGCCTCTCGATCACTGAGATGCGCAGGACCGCGATGCGCACCGAGGCGACCGTGGTGCGCGACGGGCTCACGGTCGCCGAGGGCGAGCTGCGCCACGTCCTGATCGATCCCGGCACCGGAGAGAAGACACCGATCCCCGACGATGTGCGCGAGGCACTCGGACTGTATGCCGCCGAGCCCTAGCCTCGGGCGTCGGCGCGCTGCTGCTCATCCGCTATCACGATGTACTCCTCGAGCATCAGCTGATCCTTGGTGCGATTTGCGGCGCGCTTCATGGCGATGAGGTGATCGATCGATGCGACGCGAACCCGAACTCCCGCGATCTCCTTGTCCTCCGACTTGGCTCGGAGCTGCTCATACGATCCAATCCCGCCAACATCCGCCAGCACGTCGAAGTCGCCGTATGGGGTCACGAAGGTGAAGTTCGCCCCGTGCTCCAGCGTCTGAACATCGAGCTGGAAGGGCAACTCGGGTGGTGCGCCCCGAAGCTTCACGCCAATCTGCTTCAGCGCAGTAACGAGCCGCTCGAGATTTGCCGCATCGCGGGCGTACGCCACATCGACATCGAAGCTCGGGTAGTTCGAGCCGTGCGCAAGCCCGGCTATTCCACCGACCACAACGAAGTCGACGCCGTGCCTCACGAGTGGGCCAAGCAGCTTCTCGACCTCGGGAGCCTTCGGGGGTAGCGGACGGTCGTTCACGCCGCTTCGCGTGAGCGCGTCGTGCCGCTATTCCGGATCACGAAGTCGGCGAACTCGAGCCCGTAGTCGACCCGCCCCGCTGGGGTCGCCTTGAAGCGCTCGCGTATCAGGCTGCGGTCGATGCCGGCATCACGCGGCTCGGTGGTGAGCGTCAGATCCTCACCCATCAGGCAAAGGAGCGAGCGCAGAGTCTCGACCGACGGAGACACCTGGTCTCGTTCGATGCGCGAGATCGCGGACTGCGTCGTGCCTGCGCGAGCGGCGAGCCGCGCCTGACTCACGCCATGCTGCCTGCGGGCGCCCTTGAGCAGCTGTCCTGGACTGAGCTGGTCCACAGCGTGAGTATAGCGAATCAGCTATTAATGCACATCTGCTATGTCAGTCGCCGCTTCAACGCATCGAGCTGATTGCGAAGCTCGTCCGGAAGGTCGTCGCCGAACTGCGCCAGGTGCTCCTCGATCTGCGGGAGCTGTGCCGCCACCGCCTCGGAGTCGACGGTCAGCAGCTCCCGCATCTGGGCATCGGAGATGTCGACGCCGTCGGTGTCGATTGCGCCCGCGGTCGGCACCAGCCCGATCGGGGTCTCGGTCGCCTCGGCCTCGCCGTCGCAGCGCCGGAAGATCCAAGCCAGCACGCGGCTGTTGTCCCCGAATCCGGGCCACAGGTAGTTGCCCCGGTCGTCCTTGCGGAACCAGTTGACGTAGAAGATCCGCGGCAGCTTCGCGCTGTCGCCATCTCGCCCGATCCGGAGCCAGTGGCCGAAGTAGTCGGCCATGTTGTAGCCGCAGAACGGCAGCATCGCGAACGGATCGAAGCGAAGCTCGCCGACCGCTCCCGCGGCGGCGGCCGTCCGCTCCACCGACATCGTCGCGCCGAGCAAGACGCCGTGCTCCCAATCAAACGCCTCCGTGACGAGCGGGACCACGCTCGCCCGGCGGCCGCCGAACATGAACGCGTCGATCGGAACACCCGCGGGGTCCTCCCACTCGGGGGCGATCGACGGACACTGGCTCGCCGGCGTCGTGAAGCGCGCGTTCGGGTGCGCGGCCGGGTCCTCGGAGTCCGGGGTCCACTCGTTCCCCCGCCAGTCGATCGCGTGTGCGGGAGGCTCGTCGGTCATCCCCTCCCACCACACGTCGCCGTCGTCCGTCATCGCGCAGTTCGTGAAGATCGTGTTCCGCGCGAGCGTCGCGATCGCGTTGGGGTTCGTGCTCTCGCCGGTCCCGGGGGCGACCCCGAAGAACCCCGCCTCGGGATTGACCGCGCGCAGCCGGCCGTCGTCGTCGAACTTCATCCACGCGATGTCGTCGCCGACGGTCTCGGCCTTCCAGCCCTCGAGCGTGGGAACCAGCATCGCGAGGTTGGTCTTCCCGGACGCCGACGGGAAGGCGCCGGTCACGTACTTGACTTTCCCCTCGGGCGAGGTCAGCTTGAGAATCAGCATGTGCTCGGCCATCCATCCTTCGTCGCGCGCCATGACGGAGGCGATCCGCAGCGCGAAGCACTTCTTGCCGAGCAACGCGTTGCCGCCGTAGCCGGACCCGAACGACCAGATCTCGCGGGTCTCGGGGTAGTGAACGATGTACTTGGTCGCGTTGCAGGGCCACGGAACGTCCTGCGCCCCTTCCTCGAGGGGCATGCCGACCGAGTGCACGCACGGGACGAACTCGCCGTCGCCGAGCGATTCGAGCGCCCTCGTGCCCATCCGGGTCATGATCCGCATCGACACGGCGACGTACGCCGAGTCGGTGAGCTGGACGCCGATGTGTGAAATCGGGGAGCCGAGCGGGCCCATCGAGAACGGAACCACGTACATCGTCCGCCCCCGCATCGATCCGTCGAGCAGCTCGTCGAGGACATCGCGCATCTCCCGGGGATCGCGCCAGTTGTTCGTCGGCCCCGCGTCTCGCTCCTTCTCGGAGCAGATGAAGGTCCGATCCTCGACCCGCGCGACGTCTTCGGGGTCGGATCGCGCCAGATAGGAGTTCGGCCGCTTCGCGTCCGAGAGCCGCTCGAACGTACCGGCCTCGACGAGCTCGCGACACAGCCGGTCGTACTCTTCGGCGGAGCCGTCGCACCAGTGGATCGCGTCCGGCTGCGTGAGCCCCGCCACCTCCTCGACCCACGAGACCAGCTTCCGGTTCTTGGTTGGGGCCTCCGTCGTAGCCGCCGCGGGATCACTCAAGCGTGGTCTCAACTCCTCTCTTTGATGCTGTCGACCATAGGCCCATCCCGCCCTGCGGGGGCGGACCCACCGGCCATTGTTTCGCACCGTGGCCGAGGCTCGCTTCACCGGTCGGTTCTTCGCATTTCTCAGCCACCTCTCCGGGGACGCTCGAGGTCCGCGACAGGCCCATGCTCGCACCGTTAAATAGGCTCCCCCCGGTGCCCGAGATCCGGGGCGCTGCTGGAGGAGCCGCGCCGGTAGCGTTTCCCGCCCTCGCGACGGCCGCCGCGACCAACATGCGCTTCTTCGAGTACGAATCGCGACGCATAGTCGAACGGGCCGGAATCCCGGTCACCGAGTACGGCTTCTGCACGACCTCCGAGCAGGCGAGGGAGGCGGCCGAGCGGATCGGCGGCCCGGTGGTGATCAAGTCGCAGGTCCTGACCGGCGGGCGGATGAAGGCCGGGGGCGTGAAGTTCGCCGACAGTCCCGAGGAGGCCGAGGCGCACGCGGCGGACATCCTCGAGCTCGAGATCAACGGCCATCGGCCACGCGGCGTGCTCGTCGACCCGAAGGCCGAGATCACGCAGGAGTACTACGCGGGCGTCGTGTGGGACGGCGCCGCGAAGTGCCCCTTGATGCTGTTCTCGGACATGGGCGGGATCGACATCGAGGAGGTCGCGGCGGAGCACCCGGATCGCGTCGGGCGCGGCCACCTCGTCTCGAGGCTGATCGACCCCCCGGACTTCCGTGCCAAGGAGGTGATTGCCGCAGCCGGAGTGAGCGGTCGCGAGCTCACGCGGGCGACGCCGATCCTCTCGCGGCTCGCGCGCATGTTCCGCGACTGCGACATGACGCTCGCCGAGATCAACCCTCTCGCGCGCCTCGGGGATGGCTCGTTCGTCGCGCTCGACGCCCACATGGAGATGGAGGACGAGGCGAAGCCGCGCCAGCGCGAGCTGCTCGAGAAGGTGCTCGAGATCGACCCCGCCGACACCCGCCTCCCTTACGAGCCGTCGGAGTTCGAGCGCAACGTCAAGGCGATCGATTCGGCCGACCACCGCGGCGTGATCCAGGGTCGCGACCACGGCTTCGCGGGGAACCTCGGGCTCGTGATCGGCGCCGGCGGCGGCTCGCTCACGCTCACCGACGCGGTGCGCAGCCAGGGCGGCAGGCCCGCCAACTACACGGAGATCGGCGGCAACCCTTCGGTCTCCAAGACATGCGGGCTGGCGAAGGAGGTGCTGCGCAAGGACGGCGTCGAGAAGATCGCGGTGATGATGTCGATCGTCTCCAACACCCGGGTCGACATCGTCGCCCGGGGCGTGATCAAGGCGTGCCTCGAGCTCGATCGCGACCCCGCGGAGACGATCGCGATCTTCCGCATCCCCGGCGCGTGGGAGGAGGAGGGCTACAAGATCCTCGACCGCTACGGGATCGAGTACTGCGACCGCTCGGTGTCGATGTGGGAGGCGGCGCGCCGCGCGGTCGAGAAGATCCAGGCATGAGCATCCTGCTGGACAAGGACTTCACCTTCATCGTCCAGGGGATCACCGGGCGCGAGGCGGTCAACCTGACTCGCGAGTGCCTCGACTACGGCGCCGGCGCAAAGATCGTCGCCGGGGTGACCCCCGGGCGCAAGGGCCGCGAGGTGCACGGCGTCCCGGTCTTCGACACCGTCGAGCAAGCGGTGGAGCATCACGGCGGGCCGATTGACGGCTCCGTCGTGACCGTCCCCCCCGCGTTCACCAAGGACGCCGTGTTCGAGGCGATCCAGCACGGAGTCAAGCTCATCGTCGTTGTCACGGAGCGAATCCCGCGCTTCGACGTAGCCGAGATGGTGGAGTTCGCGGGGCTCATGGACACCCGGATCATCGGTCCCAACTGCCTCGGCCTGATCGTCCCCGATGTGATCAAGTTGGGCGGGATCGGCGGGCCCGCCAAGGACGCCGCGAAAGCGTACAGCCCGGGCCCCGTGGGCGTGATGTCACGGTCGGGAGGGATGACGACCGAGATCTCCTCCACGCTCACCGCCGCCGGCCTGGGCCAGTCGACGGCGATCTCGATCGGCGGCGACGCGATCATCGGCTCGACCTACGCGGAGCTGATGCCCGAGTTCGAGGCCGACGCCGCGACGCAGGCGATCGTGATCTACACCGAGCCCGGCGGCCGGATGGAGGCGCAACTCGCCGAGTGGGTCGCCGACAACGACTCGCGGCTCCCGATCGTCGCGTTCATGGCCGGCAAGTTCATGGACGACGAGGAAATGAAGGGCATGACGTTCGGCCACGCGGGGACGATCGTCGAGGGCACTGAGGACACCGCCGCGCAGAAGATCGACCGGCTCGAGGGCGCCGGGATTCGCGTCGTCGAGCGGATCGACGAGATCCCGGACGCGGTAAAGGAGCGCTTGGGGGCCGCTGTGTGACCGAGAAGGCGCTGAACGGGATCTTCATCGACGTCGAGGTCGACGACGTAGTCGCCAAGGACCCCGAGCTCGCAGCGAATCTCGAGGAGGTGTGCCCGGTCGACATCTTCGCGACGCTCGACGACGGCTCGCTCGAGCTCGTCGACGAGAACCTCGACGAGTGCGTTCTCTGCTACCTGTGCGTCGAGGCGGCGCCGGAGGGGGCGGTTCGCGTCGTCAAGCTCTACGAGCGGGAGGGCTAAGTAGCGCGACGCTCGCCCAGCCGGTCCTTCGGCAAACTGAGCCGGCGTGAACTTCGCCGAGGAAATCCTGGAGCGCTTCCCGGCCTCGAAACCGGCGCTCGTCGCGCTCGACTCCGACGGCAACCGCGAGGTGTGGCACTTCGGGGAGCTGATCGCCCGCAGCGCCGGCCTCTCCGGGGCGCTCGCCGCGCGCGGCGTGCGGCGCGGCGACGCGGTGATGACGCTGGTGGGCAACCGCCCGGAGTGGGTGCTCGCGATGCTGACCTGCTTCCGGGTCGGCGCCGTCGCGATGCCCTGCAACGTCCAACTCCGCCGCCCCGACCTCGAGCACCGCGCCGCGGCCGCGAACCCGAAGCTGGCGATCGGCGAAGAGCGCTATCTCGACGAGCTCCCCGAAGGCATCCCGTACATGAGCCTCGCGGAGCTCGCCGACGTGCTCGACGAGGACCTGCCGCACGACGCGCCGGTGGAGCCCGTCGACCTCGACCCCGACGACCCGGCGGTGATCATCTTCACCTCGGGCACGACCGGTAAGCCGCGCGGGGTCGCCTACCCGCAGCGCTACCTGACCGGCCAGCGTCTCCAGGCCGAGCACTGGTTTGGCGCCCGCGAGGGTGAGCTGGCGTGGTGCACCGCCGCGACGGGATGGTCGAAGTCGGCGCGCAACGTGTTCATCGCACCGTGGCTGTGCGGAGCCGCCGCCCTGATCCACGACGGCCGGTTCGATCCCGAGGAGCGATTGGCGATCGCGGAGCGGGAGGGGGTCAACGTGCTCTGCCAGGCGCCGACCGAGTACCGGATGATCGCCAAGCGCGCCGAGCTTCGACCGATCCCGGGCATGCGCCATCTGGTTTCCGCCGGAGAGCCGCTGAACCCCGAGGTGATCAGGGCGTTCCGCGAGGAGACCGGCCTTGCGATCCACGACGGCTACGGGCAGACCGAGACCGGCCCGGTCGCGGGCATGCGCCCCGACGAGGATCCCCGCGACGGCTCGATGGGGCGCCCGCTGCCGGGGATCGAGATCCGGGTGAACGACGGCGAGCTTCAGCTTCGACCGCAGACGTGCCCGACATTCTTCTCGCGCTACCTCGACTCGGAGCCGTTCGAGGGCGAATGGTGGGGCACAGGCGACCACGTGACCCAGGACGATGACGGGTACCTGTGGTTCGAGGCTCGGGCGGATGACGTGATCCTCTCCGCCGGATATCGGATCGGCCCGTTCGAGGTCGAGTCGGCGCTGCTCACGCACCCGGCCGTCGCGGAGGCGGCCGTCGTCTCGGCGCCCGACGAGGAACGCGGCTCGATCGTGCGCGCCGTGGTCGTGCTGCGCGAGGGCGACCCCGGCCCCGAGCTGGCCGGCGAGCTCCAGGACCACGTGAAGGGCGTGACCGCTCCGTACAAGTACCCGCGCGTGGTCGAGTTCGCCGACTCGCTGCCGAAGACCTCAAGCGGCAAGATCAGGCGCTCGGCGCTGCGCGTCTCCTAGATGGCCGCTCGGCTCGTACGCAAGCCGGAGCCGGCGGTCGCGGCCTTCGCGGGGATATTCGCCGTCACGGTGCTCGGCCTGCTCTCCGTCGGCGCGGTGATCCCGGTGCTGCCGCGCTACGTCAAGGGTCCGCTGGACGAGGGCGACGTCGCGGTCGGGTTCGTCGTCGGGGCGTTTGCGTTCACGGGCCTCGCGGCACGGCCTCTCGCGGGCCATCTCGCCGACCTGCGAGGGCGCCGCGTCGCCGTCGTGCTGGGATCGTCGCTCGCCGTGCTCGCGGGGCTGATCTACTTCCTCCCCGCCGGCCTGCCGGGCCTGATCGCCTCGCGCTTCGCGCTCGGCGCCGGCGAGGGCACGGTGTTCACCGCCGGCGCCGCGTGGGTGGTGGACCTCGCCCCGATCGAACGCCGCGGACGCATGGTCGGGCTGTACGGGCTCGCCGTGTGGACCGGGCTAAGCCTCGGCCCGCCGATCGGGGACCTGTTGCTCCAGGTGGGCAGCTACGAGCTCGTGTGGGCGTTCGCGACCGCGGCTCCGCTGCTCGGACTGCTGATCGCCCTGCGCCTCCCCGACCCGTTCACTCCGGCGCCGCGGGACGAGCCCCGCGCGCTGATCGCCCGTGAGTCCCTGCGCCCCGGGATCGTGCTCTCCCTCGGCGTGGTCGGGTTCGCCGCGATCGCCGCGTTCATCGCCCTGCACCTCGAGGAGCGCGGGATCGGCCACGGGACGCTCGCGTTCACGGTGTTCGCGGTCAGCGTCGTGGTTACGCGGCTCGCGGGCGGCGATCTGCCGGACCGGATCGGGGCCGCACGCTGCGCGCTCGGGGCGGCCGCGATCGAGGCGCTCGGCCTGACCGTGATCGCGCTGGCGCCGAGCCTCGCGATCACGCTGCTCGGCGCGGTCGCGATGGGGGCCGCCTTCTCGACCCTGTACCCGTCGCTCGTCCTGATCGCCGTCGAGCGCGTGCCCGAGACGCGCCGCGGCTCCGCCGTCGGCACGTTCACGGCGTTCTTCGACATCGGGGTCGGGCTCGGGGGACCGTTGACCGGCGCCGCCGTCGCTCTCGGCGACGCCTATTCGGCCGCGTTCTGGGTCGCTGCGGGCTGCGCGTGCGCCGGCGCGGTGGCGATCGCGACCAGGATCAGAACAACCTCGGCTGCCGCGGCTGAGCCGGCTCCGTCAACCGCCGCTTCGGGGCGGGGCCGCGTCCCCTGAACCCTGTGGGCTCGTCCCTGCGGCCACGCTTCGTCAGCGCGCCGAGGCGCTCGCGCTCTTCCGCCGGCAGGTAGGCGGCGCGCGCGTACAGCTCCTCGTAGCGGGGGATCAGGTCGGGCCGGTTGTCGCGCAGCCACTCGAACCAGATGTCGCGCACCTCGCCGCGCAGATGGAGGCCGATCCCGGTCACGTTGACCGCCCCGGCGTCCGCCGCAAGCTCGAGGATCTCCTCGACCTGCTCGGGCGCGTCGTTGACGCCGGGGATCAGCGGTGCCACGAGGATCCCGGTGGGAATCCCGGCGCGGTTCAGCTCGCCGACCGCCTCGAGCCGCTTGCGCGGGTGCGGAGTGTGTGGCTCGGTCGCCCGCCACGCCTTCTCGTCGAGCGTGGGCACCGACAGGCTGGCGCCGAACTCGGTGCGCTCGGAGATCTCCTTCATCAGCTCGACGTCGCGCAACAGCAGCGGTGACTTGGTGAGGATCGAGCACGGGTTGGCGAAGTCGCGCATCGCCTCCCAGATCCCGCGCATCAGCTCGTATCGCCCCTCGACCCACTGGTACGGATCGGTGTTCGTCCCCAACGCGACGTGCTCGCGCTTCCAGCTCGGCCGCGCGAGCTCGGCGCGAAGCAGCTCGGGGACGTTGACCTTGACGACGATCTCGCGCTCGAAGTCCTCGCGCGCGTTGAGGTCGAGGTAGGTGTGGCTGGGCCTGGCGAAGCAGTAGACCCGCTAAGACGCACGCGTGGGCGCAACCGCGGTATGGGTTGATCGTCCAGCGGAACGGCATCCTCGACTGCTTCGGCACCTTGTTCAGCGCCGAGCGCGCCTGTACCTCGTGGAAGCGGATACCAATCGCCTCAGGCGCGTCGAAGGTGCGAACCACGGACTCACCCAGGTCGGGTAGGCGCCCCTGCGTGCAGGCTCCTCTCTCCAGGTTCTGCCATCGCATGCCGAACGCATGTTCGCACATCCGAGTGACGAACTAGCGATTTGCGGACGACGCGGTCGTCCGACCCGGCGGCGTGCGTACAATCGGCGCCGGATGCCGTGGGCAAGGCAGTAGAGGAGAAAGAGCGGGTCGTCGTCCGCTTCGCCGGCGATTCGGGCGACGGAATGCAACTAGCCGGCAACCGCTTCTCGGCGGCCACGGCGCTGATCGGCAACGACCTCGTCACCCTGCCCGACTTCCCCGCGGAGATCCGCGCACCCGCGGGCAGCCTCGCCGGCGTATCCGCGTTCCAGATCCATTTCGCCTCGCGCGACATCCTCACCCCCGGCGGGCAGCCGAACGTGCTCGTCGCGATGAACCCGGCGGCGCTGAAGGTCAATCTCCCCGAGCTCGAGGGCGGGGGCATCGTGCTCGTCAACGAGGACGGCTTCACCGACCCGAACCTGCGCAAGGCGAACTACGAGTCGAACCCGCTCGACGACGGGACGCTTGACGACTACCAGGTGTTCCGCGTCCCGATGACCTCGATGACCGTGCGCGCGACCGAGGAGATCGACGGGATCACGGCGCGCGACGCGGCGCGCTCGAAGAACCTCTTCGCCCTCGGTCTCGTGTCGTGGATGTACAGCCGCCCCACCGACGTCACGGTGAAGTGGGTCGAGGAGAAGTTCGCCGCCAAGCCCAAGGTCAAGGAAGCGAACCTCGCTGCATTCAAGGCCGGCTACAACTTCGGCGAGACCGCGGAGCTGCTCCAGGTCCACTACGAGGTCAAGCCCGCGCCCGCCAATCCCGGCACCTACCGGGGCGTCAACGGCACCACAGCGACGGCTCTGGGGCTGATCTCGGCGAGCGTGCGCAGCGGCCTGCCGCTGTTCCTCGCCAGCTATCCGATCACGCCGGCGTCAGAGCTCCTGCACGAGCTCTCGCGCCACAAGAAGTTCGGCGTCCGCGCTGTTCAGGCGGAGGACGAGATCGCCGCGGCGAACATGGCGCTCGGGGCGTCGTTCGGCGGCCACCTCGGCGTCAGCGTGACGAGCGGGCCCGGCATGGACCTCAAGGCCGAGACGATCGGGCTCGCGGTCGCGCTCGAGCTCCCGCTGCTGGTGATCGACGTCCAGCGCGCCGGGCCGTCGACCGGAATGCCGACGAAGACCGAGGCCGCCGACCTGCTGATGGCGATGCACGGCCGACACGGCGAGTCGCCGCTGCCGATCGTCGCCGCCGCGTCGCCGGCGCAGTGCTTCGACGCGGCGCTCGAGGCGGTCCGCCTCGCGATCACCTACCGCACGCCGGTGATCCTGCTCTCCGACACCTTCCTCGCCAACTCCTCGGAGCCGTGGCGCGTCCCGGACGCCGCCGATCTGCCCGAGATCGACGCGCGCTTCGCAACCGGGCCGAACGACGGCGGCGCGTTCCTCCCCTACCTTCGCGACGAGCGGCTCGCGCGGCCGTGGGCGCCTCCGGGGACCAAGGGCCTCCAGCACGTGATCGGTGGCCTCGAGAAGGAGGACCGGACCGGGAACATCAACTACGAGGCCGACAACCACGCCCTGATGACGCGCCTGCGAGCCGAGAGGATCGCGGGGATCGCCGACGACATCCCGGAGCTCGAGGTCGACCACGAGGACGGCGCCGAGATGCTCGTGCTCGGGTGGGGCTCGACCTTCGGCGCGATCAAGGGAGCGGTGCGGCGCGTGCGGCGGCGCGGCCGCAAGGTCGCTCGGGCTCACCTCTACCACCTCAACCCGCTGCCCCGCAACACCGGCGCAGTGGTTCGCCGCTACCCGAAGGTGCTGATCCCCGAGACGAACACCGGCCAGCTGTCGAAGATCATCCGCGGCGAGTATCTGGTCGACGCGGAGAGCTACACCAAGGTCGAGGGCCTGCCGATCTTCGCCGAGGAGCTCGACGACGCGATCATGGAGAGGCTGTGAGCACCAACCGTGGAAACGGCGCCGCCGAGGTCGAGGGCAACGGGTCCCCGGTCCTGACGAAGAAGGACTTCGCCTCAGACCAGGAGACAAGGTGGTGCCCGGGTTGCGGCGACTACGCGATCCTCGCGACCGTCCAGCAGTTCCTGCCCGAGATCGGCGTGCCTCCGGAGCGCATCGTGTTCGTGGCCGGGATCGGCTGCGCGGGCAGGTTCGCGTACTACATGAACACCTACGGGGTGCACGGGATCCACGGTCGCGCGCCCGCGCTCGCGACGGGGCTCGCGCTGGCTCGTCCGGACCTCTCGATCTGGGTCGTGAGCGGCGACGGCGACGCGCTGTCGATCGGCGGCAACCACCTGATCCACGCGCTGCGACGCAACGTCCCGATCAAGATCCTGCTGTTCAACAACCAGATCTACGGGCTCACCAAGGGCCAGTACTCGCCGACGAGCGAGGAGGGCAAGGTCACGAAGTCGACCCCGTTCGGGTCGCAGGATCACCCCTTCAATCCACTCGCGCTCGCGCTCGGCGCGGAGGCGACGTTCGTGGCCCGGACCGTGGACACCGACCGTGAGCACGAGACCGAGGTACTGCGCGCCGCGGCCGAGCACCGGGGCTCGGCGTTCGTGGAGATCTACCAGAACTGCAACGTGT
>Ga0081538_10000466_pt1 | contig 45388 bp, 46 predicted proteins | sample TabmetS5T2R1_FD_71022 | JGI IMG/M metagenome (GOLD analysis project Ga0081538, IMG submission 71022) | Tabebuia heterophylla rhizosphere microbial communities from the University of Puerto Rico - S5T2R1 | ecosystem: Host-associated > Plants > Roots > Rhizosphere ... | reverse complement strand
GTGGTTCATCAGCGTCTCGAGCATCGTGAACTCGCGCGCCGTGAGGTCGACGAGCTTTCCGCCGACCATCGCCTTGCGGGTTCGCAGGTCCAGCGTGATCGCGCCGGCTTCCTGGCCCATGACGCTGAAGCCCGGCCCCTGCCCGCCGAAGTCGCCGCGGTCCTGGAGCCGATCCTCGGAGCGCTGCCGAAGCCGCGGCTCTCGCGCCTGAAGCCGCGCGTTCGGACCTAGTAGCGACGCCGCCCCCCGAGGGCGCCGAGCACGAGCAGCAGCAGCACCGAGCCGCCAATCGCGATCAGCCAGGTCTCGAGGTCGAAGAACTCGTCGATCTCGCCGAGGTCGAGCGCCGTGGCGATCGCGCCGCCGATCAGGGCGCCGAGGATGCCGATCGCGGTGGTGCCGATGCACCCGCGCGGCTCGGGCCGGCCTGGCGTGACTGCCCGGGCGATAAGGCCGGCGAACAGGCCGAGGAAGATCCACCCGAGAATGCCCACGCGGGGACACTAACCGCCGGGAGCCTTCGTACGATCGGCGGGTGGCCGACCGGCGCACCATCGCCCACCTCGACATGGACGCCTTCTACGTCGCCGTCGAGCTGCTGCGCCGGCCGGAGCTGCGCGGGCAGCCGGTGATCGTCGCGGGCACCGGGCCGCGAGCCGTGGTCACCACGGCCTCGTATGAGGCGCGCCCGTTCGGCGTCGGCTCGGCGATGCCGGTGGTACGCGCGAAGCGCGCGTGTCCCGAGCTGGTGCACGTGCCGATCGACATGGACCACTACCGCGAGCGATCGCGGGAAGTGATGACGCTCGTCGCAGAGCTCGGTGCGCCCACCGAACAGATGTCGCTGGACGAGGTCTACATCGACCTCAGCGAGCTGCCCGACCCGGTGGCCCGCATGAGCCAGTTGGTGCGCCGCATTCGCGACCGGACCGAGCTCGATGCCTCAGTCGGGATCGGCCCCAACAAGCTCGTGGCCAAGGTCGCATCGGATGCCGAGAAGCCACGCGGCTTCGTGGTGCTCACCCGCGAACAGGCGGTGGAACGGTTCGCCCACGCGTCGGTTCGACTGATCCCCGGGATCGGGCCGAAAACGGCCGAGCGCCTGCGACGCGAGGGCGTGGAGGCACTCGGGCAGCTCCAGCGCTGCACGGTGCCGGGATTGATCGAGCGGTTCGGAGAGACGCACGGCCGCGCCCTGCACGAGCGCGCGCACTTTCGCTCGGACGCGCCGGTGTCCGAGGAGCGCGAGACCAAGTCGCGCTCGGTCGAGTCGACGTTCGACAGCGACATCGGCGATCTGCGTCGCATGGAGGAAATCGTGGCCGAGCAGGCCGGGCGCCTCGCCCGACACCTTCGCGAGCGCGACCTTGCCGGTCGCACCATCGGCATCAAGGTGCGCACCGACGACTTTGAGACCTACACCCGCGTGCGCAGCATCGACGCGCCCACGAACGACCCAGAGACGATCGCGGGCGTGGCGCTTCAGCTCCTTCGCGACAACCGCCCGGAGCGCCCGGTTCGCCTGCTCGGCGTGCGGGTGGCGGGCTTCGAGGAGCCGGCGCGTGCTGCCGTCGAGCCGGCGACGCTTTCGTTGCTGGCCGGCTGAGGGGGGCTGCCCGGACTGGGCTGGGTAGGAGGGCGGAGGGGCCCCAAGCCTCACGCGGATCAACGGGGCGGGTGACGGGCACTCACATCGCCGGATATCGACGCGCGTGCGGTTAGGAACGCTGCGAATCAGCCCGCGTCGAGCGCCAGCACGAGCTCCCGGATCGCGCCGGGGTAGCGGTAGGTCAGGCCGCCGTGCTTGCCGTCGAAGAGCTCGAGGCTGTGCTCGACGTCGAGCCTCTCGAGCTCGCGCGCGAACGCCGTCGCACCCAAGTCGAGGAAGTACTCGTCTCCCCGGCCCGCGTCGAGGTAGATCCGTCGCATCGAGCGCAGCTCCTCACCGTGACTCGGCGCCATCCGCACGGGGTCGAACTCCAGCCACTTCGCCCAGACGTCGTCGACGATTCGCCCGGTTTCGATCTCGAACGGCAGCAACGCCTTTCCCGGACGCTCGGGGTCGGGTGAGTACGCGGCCGCGTAGCCGTACACCTCGATCGGCTTGCCGACCTTGCCGTAGTCGAATCGGTCCAGCTCGGCAACGCGCTCGAAGTAGACGTCGTAGGAGCCGTCGAAGTCGTCTCGCAGCGCCCGCGCGACCGCCGGGAAGTCGCGCGCGTAGCAGCACTCGAACAGCGCGTCGCCGGCGTGCGAGGCGAGCGCACCGAAGACGTCCGCGCGCATCATCGGCACGACCATCGCCCCGTAGCCGCCCGACGACTTGCCTGTCAGCCCCCGGCGGTCGCGGTCCGCCGCCGTCGGATAGCGCTCGTCGATGAAGCCGACTACCTCGTCGCAGAGGTAGTCCTGGTATCGCCCGGTGGCGGTCGAGTTGAGGAACTGCGAGCCGCCGTAGGCCGTCCAGGCGTCGACGAAGACGACGATCGCGTCGGGGCAGTCGCCGCCGGCGAACATCGCGTCGAGGCGCTCGAACATCGTTGGCTCGAACGGGTCGCGGTTCGCCCACCGATCGAGCTGGCCGGTGTAGCCCTGGATCACGTAGACGCTGGGCAGGGCGCGCGGATGGTCGAGCTCGACTCCCGGAGGCCGGTAGACCCACAGCGGCCGGCGCGCCGGGTCACCGAGCGGGTTGTCCGCCAGGAGCTCCGACTCGACCACCAGCCGGTCGAGCGCGCCGTGCAAGGGTCGCTCCCACGGAGCGCCCGCGGGCCCGTCGGCTGCCCGCAGCGCCATCAGCGGGCGGCGACGGCGACGTCGTCGAGGCAGGCCATCGCCGCGTTGCGTCCGTTCAAGGCCATGACCCCGCCTCCGGGGTGGGTCGAGGCGCCGCAGAAGTAGAAGCCCTCGATCGGGGTGCGGGCGGAGAGGCGGTGTTCCCACATCTGCTCGGGGACGCACTCCCCCTGGAAGATGTTGCCGCCGGTGAGGCCGATCTTCGCCTCGATCTCGGGCGGTCCGAGCACCGCGTAGTCCTCGATCGACGCCTCGAATCCCGGCGCGAAGCGCTCGATCATCTCGATCACCTGGCGCCCGCCGTCCTCGAGCATCGTGTCCCAGTCGCCATCCGGCGGCTCGGCGGGCGTGTACTGGCAGAACGCGCTCAGCAGGTGCTTTCCCTCCGGCGCGGGGCTCGGGTCGGCCGCGGTCTGCGAGTAGATCTCCGCGTAGGCGATTCGCAGTTCGCCCCGCTCGCAGGCCTCGAAGGCCTCCTGCGCGGCCTCTAGCCCGTCGGTGACGTCCACCGTCCCCAAGCACGGCCACGTCTCGCCCCCCGCTGCCGTCCAGCGGGGCAGCTCCGACAGCGCCGCGTTGAACTTCAGCACCGGGCTTCTGACCTTCCACTCCCGCAGCCGGGCGGCGAAGGAGTCCGGAACATCTTGTCCCTCCAGCAGGCGCAGCGCGACCTTTGGGTCGGCGTTGCAGAGCACCGAGCTGGCCCGGATTCGGGTGCCGTCTTCGAGCTCCACCCCGACGCCGGGCTCGATCGCCGCCACCGGGACGCCGGCCGCGATGGTCGCGCCGGCCTCTTGCGCGGCGTCGGCGAGAGCGAGGCTGATCGCGCCCATCCCGCCGGTGACGTAGCCCCAGCTTCCGGGGTGCCCGACGATCGAGCTCATGTGGTGCATGAGGTGGATCAGCGCCGTGCCCGGCTCTCGCGGCCCGCCGTAGGCGGCGATCAGCCCCTGTATGTAGAGAGCGTCCTTGACCCGCTGGTCGGTGAAGTGCTCGTCGAGCACGTCGGCGATCGACGCGTCGAACACGATGTCGATCAGCCGCTGGTCTCCGCCGAGCATCTCCTCGATCTCCGCCCTGCTCGGCGAGTCGCCCGTCCACGCGTCACGCTCGCCCTCGCGCAGGAGCTGGCGGATGCGGTCGAAGGTCGCGTTGTATTCGCGCAGACCCTGCACGTCGGACTCCGGCGCGCCCATCTCGCGCAGCGCGGCGTCGGTTCGGTCCGGGTCGAGCCACTGCGCGAACGCCGTTCCGTCCTCGAACGGGATCCACAGCTCGGGGTCGGCGACGCGGATCTGCACGCCCCGGCGCTCCAGCTCGAGCTCGGCCACGACACCCGGGTCGAGCAGCCCGACGACGTAGGCGCAGGGGCTGACTTCGTACTCGCCGCCGAACGAGGGCTCAAGCGTGCAGGCGCCGCCGAGGCGCTCGCGGCGCTCGAGCACCAGCACGCGCTGTCCTTCCCGCGCCAGATACGCCGCTGCCGAGAGGCCGTTGTGGCCGCCGCCGATTACGACCGCGTCCCAATTTCGCGCGGCGAGGGCGCTGATGGGCTCGGGCAGTCCGACCTCCAGCTGCTCGGCGACCCCGCTCATGAATCCCCTGCGGCGGCTTCGCCGCCTGGCATACCGGTTTCGGCGCTAAGGCGCCTCATCACGCACCCGCTCCGTCGTGCGGCTTGGCCCCGCCCGCGTACGGATACCACCATTCCTTTGGCGCGATTTCGGTCTCCACGTGCACGTGCTTGGTCTCCTGGAACGCCTCCAAGCCCTCGCGCCCGAGCTCACGCCCCATGCCGGACTGCTTGAAGCCGCCAAACGGCCCGGCGTCGTTGTCGGTGAGCGGGTCGTTGAACCACACGGTTCCCGCCTTGAGCTCGCGCATGCAGCGCACCATCGTCTTGAGGTCGCCCGTGTAGACGTTCGCCCCGAGGCCGAAGCGCGTGGAGTTGGCGAGCTCGATCGCCTTGTCCAGCGAGCCGACGCGCACCAGGGGCGCGACCGGCCCGAACGTCTCCTCGCGCAGCAGGTCGGTCTCCGCGGGGGCACCCGTGACGACCGCCGGCGAGAAGAAGTGACCACGCTCTCGCCCGGCGTTGTCGGCGCCGACGACCACCTCGGCGCCGGCGGCGACGGCCGCCTCGACCTGGTCGCGCACCTTCTGGCGCTGATCGGCGGACACCATCGGCCCGACGTCCGTGCTCGGGTCGAGCGGGTCGCCGACGCGCAGGCTGCTCGTGTAGTCGACGAACTCCGACAGATAGTCGTCGTAGACGTCGTCCATGACGTAGAAGCGCTCTGCGGAGGTGCAGACCTGGCCGGCGTTGAGGAAGGCGGCCCAGGCCCCGCCCTTTGCGGCCACGCCCACCTCGCCGGCGACGTCGGAGCAGACGATGAACGGGTCCTTGCCACCCATCTCGAGGTTCACGCGAGCGACGCGCTCGGCGCATGCGGCGGCAATCCTCTTGCCGGTCTCGACAGAGCCCGTGAAGGCCACGCAGTCCACCCGCTCGTCGCCGACGATCGCGCCCCCGACGTCCCCCGCGCCGCAGAGCAGGTTGACCACACCCGCCGGCAGGTGGTCGAAGCACGGAGCCAGCGCCAGCGTCGAGAGCGGGGTGAGCTCGGAGGGCTTGGAGACGGTCACGTTGCCGGCGGCGAGCGCCGGCGCGAGCTTCCACGACAGCAGCAGCAGCGGGTAGTTCCACGGCACGATGCAGCCGACCACTCCGACGGGGTCCTTGACCACGAGTGAAAGCTGCGTCGCCTCGATCGAGGGGATCACGCGGCCGGCGGAGTCGCGGCCGATCTCGGCGTAGTAGTCGAAGGCCGCGGCGGTCCAGCCGACCTCGTCGGAGTTCTCGATCAGCGGCTTGCCGCCCTCAAGCGTCATCAGCTCGGCGAGCTCGTCCGTGCGCTCGCGCAGCTTGCGCGCCACCTCGTGCAGCATCTCGCCGCGCTCGACCGCAGGCGTTCGCTCCCAGCCGCGCTGTGCCTCGCGCGCCGCGGCGACGGCCGCGTCGATCTGCTCATCGGACGGCGTCGCAACGGTGGCGACCGTCTCCTCCGTGAAGGGGTTTTCGACCTCGAGAGGCGGCCCGTCACCGGCCACGGCTTCGCTGCCGATCAGCAGACGCGTCTCGTGCCCGGCCATGCCGCGAGAATATCTCCGGCGGCTCTTACCCGGCGGGCCGAGGCATCCCCGTGCTTCACAGGTCGGAGCCGCCGGGACCCGGTGGGCTCAGTAGCGAAGGAGAGCCGCCAAGCCCTCGGTCGACGCGAGTCGCTCGGCCGCCTGGCCTTCGACCGGTGTCACCCGGGCGCTGGTCGCAAGCGCCGCCGCGACCAGGCGGTCTCCAACCGGGACGTCCTCCTCGCCACCGTCGAGGGCCACGATCGGCGCGTCGTCGTAGTTGCGCTCGGGATCCAGCAGCAGGTGCTCGACCCGCCCCTCGGCCAGCGCCTGTGAGGTCTCCTGGGCCCCGAGCGCGCCGCGAGTGCCTCCCTTGGCCTCGTCGAACACGCGCGACACCAGCTCGAGCTCACGCTCGCGGTTCAGGTCCTCGATCGCCGCCGTCGCCTGCGCCTCGATCTCCCCACGGGGCGCCGTGATCAGGTTCTGCTCGCCGGCATGTCGCATTGTCGCTCTCGTTGCGACGCCCCCGGCCAGCTCGCGAACGTGCGCGGCGTCGCCAAACGCCAGCAGCTCGTCGATCTCGCGCTTGCGCAGCTCATTGGCGGCAAGCTCTCCCACCTCGCGCAGGAACCGCTCTCGGTTTGCCTCGAGGCGCTGCCCGTACTGGTCCCGGCCCGCGGCCTTTGCACCCTGGACCCGCGCTGGGTCGCCCGGCCGCTGCGCCTTGCGCTCGCGCCAGTCGAGGCTTGTGATCTCGAGCTCCGTGTCCGCGATCTCCTCGAGCTGACCGAAGGCCCAGACGAACAACTTCACCCGTTCGGAGGACACGACCGCGACGCTCCGAGGAGCGCCATCGTCGATCAACGTCAACAGCGGCATCACGACGGGACGGTTGTTGATGAACACGGCGGACTCGTCGAGCGGCAGCTGGATCTCGAACCACTCCTCGCGCGCGGGCTTGCTCGCCACCTCGACGAAGCCGACGTGGGTGCGTCCCTGTCGCTCGGCGGGGTGCGTCGGGAATCTCGCCTGGATTCGCCGCGCGGTTTGCTGGAGCGGATCCTTGTGCTTGCGATGGCCGCCCGCGTCACTCTTGACGGCGGCGCCAAGGCCGTGCTCGAGCTCGATCCTCCACGCCTCGCCCCGATCTTCAGGTCGCAGGTCGAGATATACCGAGATCACGGCCAGCGACGGGCGCCACGCGAGCAGCTCCTTGACAGCGCTCTCGTCGGGGAACCGCATCGAGTGACTCAGCCTACCCCTCCAGGCAAGCCGGGAAACGGACAGCGATTCCGGGGCTTCGAAGCGGGTAGGTTTGAAAGCCTGATGGGCGAGGAGACCAGGCACGAGCCGGGAGCAGCCGGTGCGAAATCCGAGGGCGCTCGACGGCGCGGCGAAACGGAGGAAGAGCGCATCGATCGCAATCTCAGCGAGCTTCTGCAGGAGCTGCGCGTGGCGCTGCCCGGCATCCAGGTCCTGTTTGCGTTTCTCCTCGTAGTCCCGTTTCAGCAGGGCTGGGCAAACGTGACCGACTTCGAGCAGACCGTCTACTACGTGACTTTGCTGCTGACGGCAGCGTCGTCGGTATGCCTGATCGCGCCGACCGCCCGGCACCGGATTCGCTTTCGCGATCTCGACAAGGAATGGCTAGTCGAGACTTCGAACCGGCTCACGCTGGCCGGACTCGCACTCCTGGGTCTGGCGATCGCCGGGGCGCTTCTGCTGATCGCGCACGTCGTCTACGACAGCGAGATGGCGGTCGTGACGACGTTGGTTGTGCTCGCCGCGGTGTGCTGGTTCTGGTTCGCCGCTCCGCTGCTTCGCGAGCTGGGCGACCGCAGCTGAGCGCTCAGCCGCCGAAGCCGCCGGGGGCTGGCCGCACGGCCGGCGTCGCGGGGAGCATCTCGACCTCCTCCTCCGGGCGCACCGCGGCCATCCGCTCGGCGCGGCGCTGCTGCCAGATCGTGAACACCATCGCCGCGACGGTGACCGCGAACAGGATCGTCGCCAGCACGTTCACCTCCACGGGGACGCCCCGCTGGAGGGCGCCGTAGATGTAGAGCGGGAAGGTGACCGTGGTACCGGAGTTGAAGTTGGAGATCACGAAGTCGTCGATCGAGAGGGCGAAGGCGAGCAGCCCGGCGGCGATGATCCCCGGGGCGAGGAGTGGAAGGGTGACCGTGCGGAACGTGGTGAGCGGGCTCGCCCCCAGATCCCGCGCGGCCTCCTCGAGCGAGCGGTCGAAGCCGATCAGCCGCGAGCGGACGACGACGACGACGAAGCTGATGGAGAACATCACGTGGGCGATGAACAGAGTCTGGAAGCCCAGGTCGACAAAGGGATAGATCAAGAACATCGACAGCAGCCCCGCACCGATCACGACCTCGGGCGTAGCCATCGGGATCACGATCAGGAAGTTTGCCGGGCGCCGCCCGAAGAACTCGTACCGGACCAGCGCCATTGCGAGCAGCGTTCCGATCGCCGTTGCCACGAGCGTCGACAGCGCGGCCAGCTCGATGCTGAGCACCATCGCGTCGGTCAGCTCCTCGACCCCGAAGGCGTTCTCCCAGTGCTCGAGAGTGAACCCGCTCCACGTGTAGTTGTAACGGCCCTCGGGATCGTTGAACGAGAAGGCCGCGATGACCGCGATCGGGATCAGCATGTAGGCGATCGCAACCCCGGCGTAGATGTTGATCGCGTTGTGGCGCAGCCACTTCATGCGCAGCACCTCGCGGTCACGCGCGCTCCGCCTCCTCACCCATCAGCGCCTCCGAGCCCGCGAAGCGGATGTAGACGACGACCGCGGCCAGAATCAGCGCCATGAGGATGAACGACAGGGACGCAGCGGTCGGATAGTCCCGAACGTTCAGGTACAGCCCCTGGATCACGTTCCCGATCATCGCCTGCCCTTGGGCCCCGAGCAGCTCGGCGTTGACGTAGTCGCCCGCCGCGGGGATGAAGGTGAGGAGCGTGCCGGCGACGACCCCCGGAGCTGAGAGCGGCAGGGTCACCCTCCAGAACGCCTGGCTTGCCGACGAGTAGAGGTCCTTCGCCGCCTCGATCAGCCGCTGATCGATCCGCTCCAGGCTGGCGTAGATCGGCAGGATCATGAAGGGCAGGAAGTTGTAGGTCAGCCCCGCGATCACGGACCCTGGCTCATCGAGAACGCGATGGTTCGAGCCCGCCAACCCGATCGCGTCGAGCACGTCGACGACCGCGCTCTGGTCGGAGAGGATCGTCTGCCAGGCGATCGTCCGGATCAGGTAGGTGGTGAAGAACGGGGCGATCACCGCGAACAGGAGGAGGTACTTCCAGCGGCCTGCGCGGAACGCGATCGCGTACGCGAGCGGGTAGGCGATCACCAGGCAGAGCAGGGTGGCGATTCCGGCGTAGACGAACGACCGCACGAACTGCGTGTCGTACGCGCTCAGCGAGTCGCTGAAGTTCGACCACTCCCAAGTGAACTCGAACCCGGTCAGCAGGCTGCCGGACTCGAGAGACAGTCGCCCCATGTAGTACATCGGGACGACGAAGAAGAGGATCAGCCAGATCAGCCCCGGCCCGAGCAGGAAGTAGGGGATGAGGCGGCGGCGGATCACGTCGCTGTGTCTCGCAAGACTCCGATCCGCCGCCGCTCGATCGCCCTCCCCTCGGTCAGCCGGTGATCACCGCCTGATAGCGCTCGGTGACCTCCTGCTCGAAGCTGGGGTCCGGAGTCGCCTGCGGGGTGCAGTCGGCCGTGAACGCATCGTCCGGGAAGATGAAGTCGTTCTGGGCGAGCTTCGGGTCGCGCTCGGCGAGGATCTCCTTGACTCCATCCACCGGGGTGACGTAGTTCACGTACTCGGCGATGTCCGCCTGCACCTCGGGGTCGTAGACGTAGTTCATGAACGCCTCCGCCGCGGTCGGGTTCGGCGCACCCACCGGGATCACCATGTTGTCCGACCACAGGTTGCAACCCTCCTCTGGGCGGATCCACTTGATGTCCGGGTTGTCCGCCTCGAGCTGGATCGCGTCACCGGACCAGCCGATCGCGGCCACGATGTCGCCCTTGGCGAGCGGTCCCGCGTAGGCGTTACCCGTGAAGTCGCGGATCTGACCGGAATCTGCGGCCTCCTCGATGGTGTCGATTGCCGCGTTCCACTCCTCCTCGGTGGCGTTCGCGGGGTCGACGCCCTGCGCCTTCATCACCAGCGACACGTCGTCGTACATGTCCCCGAGGAAGGTCACCTTGCCCTTGTACTTCGGGTCGGTTAGGAGCTGATCGACCGACGTGATGTCCGGCGCCAGGTCCTCGCGATAGATGATTCCGGTCATCCCGCTCTGCCACGGGACCGAGATCTCACGGTTGGGGTCGAAGTCCGGGCTCTCCAGGCTCGGGAGCAGGTTCTCCTCGACGTTTGGCAGCCCCGACTTGTCCAGCGTCTGGAGGTAGCCGAGGTTGTTCATGATGTCGACCATGTAGTCCGTGACGACGAAGATTGAGCGGTCTCCAGACTCGCCCTGGTCGAGCTGTGGCTGGAGCTTTCCGAAGAACTCGAAGTTGTCGTTGATGTCCTCGATGTAGTCGACCTTGACGCCGAACTCCTGCTCGAACTCGTCGATCGTCGTTCCGGACCCGGTCACGCTCCCACCGGCCTTGTCGATGTAGAGCGGCCAGTTCGAGATCGTCAGGTCGCCTGAGGGCTCGCCCTCGAGCTGGACCGTCTCGGTCGCCCCTTCCTCGTCACCGCCGCCCGCCTCGATGCCGTCGTCGTCGTCCCCGCACGCTGCGATGGCAAACGCGGCCAGCAGCATCGCCAGTCCGATCAACAGCTTCTTGGTCATCCTGAATCGCCTCCTTGGCTCGGCGCTGCCGCCGACTCTCTCACTACGTGTATGTGCTCGGGCGCCCAGCTCAGGCGCACTCTCGCCCCGCCCCCGGGGAGTCGTGCTCTCTCGGCTTCCGAGGCGTTGGGGACCAGCACGGTCATCCTCACGTCCTCGTCCAGGCCGACGACGATCTGGGTCGCGGTGCCGAGGTAAACCGACGCCTCGACGATTCCCTCGACGCTCGGGCCGTCGGCCGGACCTGAGCCGTTGTCGCCCTGGATCTGAAGCTTCTCGGGTCGCACCACCGCGTGGATGCGCTCGCCCGTGGTGACGCCGTTGGCTCCCTCCGCCTCCAGCTCGGGGCCGGTGTCGAGCTTCACGCGCACACGGTCCCCGTTGACACCGGTCGCCGTTCCGGGCATGAGGTTGGAGACGCCGATGAAGCCGGCCACGAAGGTCGTAGACGGGCGCTCGTAGACCTCCTCCGGGTCGCCCATCTGCTCGATTCGCCCGGACTGCATCACCGCGATCCGGTCGGACATCGTCAACGCCTCTTCCTGGTCGTGGGTCACGTAGACGAAGCTGATCCCGACGTCCCGCTGGATTTGCTTGAGCTGGATCTGAAGACCCTTACGGAGCTTGAGATCGAGGGCGCCGAGCGGCTCGTCGAGCAGCAGCACCTTCGGCAGGTTGACGAGGGCGCGCGCGAGCGCGACGCGCTGCTGCTGGCCACCGGACAGCTGCGCGGGCCTGCGGTTCACCTCGCGCGCCAGACCGACGCGGTCGAGCTCGGTCGCGACGCGACGATCGATCTCGTCCTTCGGCACCTTCTTGCGGCGCAGGCCGAAGGCGACGTTGTCGCCAACGCTCAGGTGCGGGAAGAGCGCATAGCTCTGAAAGACCGTGTTCGTCGGCCGCTTGTGGGCGGGCAAATCGACGACGTCCTGGCCACCGATCAGCACCGTGCCCGACGTTGGCTCCTCAAAGCCGGCGACCATCCTCAACGTGGTGGTCTTCCCGCAACCGCTCGGGCCGAGCAGGGTGAAGAACTCGCCCTCGCCGATGTCGAGATCGAGGTCGTCCACGGCCACGAGGTCGCCGAAGGCCTTGGTCACGCCCTGCAGCCGTACAGACGGCTCGCTCAAATCTGTTCTCTCCTCAAAAGCCAACAGCGGCTGTCCTGAGTCGCCATTCAGGCTAAGTCGCCCGGGTAGCACGCGCAAGGGGCGAAAGCCCCAAAACGTCGAAACAACCTACACCCTTCTGTATAAAAGCGTCCACCGACGTTGAACCGAAATCCGGTTGTGCGTTCAGCTTTGGGAAGCTACCGTTGTACGGAAAGTCGATACCGGGTGGACCGGAAGTCCTAGCGAGGGAAGGAGAGCAATGGCCACCACACCCACGGCGACGAGGCCTGAGACGGCGACTGGTCTGCAGGAGCTGGCCAAGCGCCATCTGTGGATGCACTTCACGCGGATGGGCGCGTACGCGGACCACGACGTCCCGATCATCGCCCGCGGCGACGGGCCGTACGTCTACGACGAGCACGGCAACCGCTACCTCGACGGGCTGTCGGCGCTGTTCTGCGTCAACTCGGGCCACGGCAGGACCGAGCTTGGCGAAGCCGCTGCGCGCCAGGTGGCCGAGCTCGACTTCTACATCATCTGGAGCTACGCGCATCCGCGCGCCATCGAGCTCGCCGAGCGAATCGCCTCGCTGACGCCCGGCGACCTCAATCGAGTCTTCTTCACCTCCGGCGGCTCCGAGGCCGTGGAGTCGGCGATCAAGCTCGCGCGCGCCTACCACCAGCGGACGGGCAACCCGCGCAAGTACAAGTTCCTGACCCGCGAGATCGCCTACCACGGCACCACCCTCGGCGCGCTTCAGGCGACTGGGATCCAGCAGCTGCGGACCGACTTCGAGCCGCTCGTACCAGGCGGGATGAAGGCGCCGAACACCAACAGCTACCACTGGCCCGAGGGACGCGACCCGCTCTGGGCCGCCGACCAGATCGAGGAGAAGATCCTCTTCGAGGGGCCCGAGACGGTAGCCGCCGTGATCCTCGAGCCACTGCAGAACGCCGGCGGCTGCATCCCGCCGCAGGACGGCTACTTCCAGCGGGTGCGCGAGATCTGCGATCGCCACGACGTGCTGCTGGTGTCCGACGAGGTGATCTGCGCCTGGGGCCGCCTCGGACACTGGTTCGGCTGCCAGCGGTACGACTTCCAGCCGGACATCGTGACCGTCGCCAAGGCCCTGACCTCGGCGTATGCGCCGATGGGCGCGATGGTCGCCTCGGACCGCGTGTACGAGCCGTTCTCCACCGGCAAGGAGTCGTTCACGCACGGGTTCACCTTCGGCGGGCACCCCGTCGCCGCCGCGGTGGCGCTGGCGAACCTGGACCTGATGGAGCGCGAGGACCTGAACGGCCACGTGCTCGCCAAGCAGGATGAGTTCCGCTCGATGCTGGACGGGCTGCGCGACATCCCGATCGTCGGCGACGTGCGGGGCGACGGCTTCTTCCACGCGATCGAGCTGGTCAAGGACCAGGAGACCAAGGAGGGCTTCTCGGACGAGGAGTCCGAATGGCTGCTGCGCGGATTCCTCTCGGGCGAGCTGTACCGCCGCGGGCTGATCTGCCGTGCCGACGATCGCGGCGACCCGGTGGTGCAGCTCGCGCCGACGCTGGTCTGCGACACCGAGCAGTTCGAGGAGATCGAGGCGGTGCTGCGACCGGTGCTGTCAGAGGCGTCGGAGCGCATCGACCGCTGACGAGGGGTCCGGAGGAGAGCGATGCTGACGGTCGGCAGCCTCGTCTCCGAGTGCGGCCTCGAGTTGGCCGCCGGTGCCAACGGCGGCGACCGGCCCGTCCGCTGGGTTCACATCTCCGAGCTCGAGGACCCGACGCCGTGGCTCACCGGCGGTGAGCTGCTGCTGACGACGGGGATCGCCCTCAGTACACCCGCGCGCCAGCGGCGCTTCGTCTCCCTGCTCGACGATCGCGGGGTCGCCGGCCTCGGCCTGGGAGTCGGGTTCGACCACAAGCGGCTGCCCAAGGCGCTCGTGGACGCCGCGCGCGAGCGCGAGCTGCCCCTCTTCGAGGTCCCCTACGAGATGCCGTTCATCGCCATCACCGAGCGCGCCGCGGCGAAGCTGGTCAACGAGCAGTACGACGTGCTGGAACGCTCGACGCAGGTCCACGAGCGACTGGAGCGGCTCGTGATCGAGGGTCGTGGGCTCGAGGAGGTGCTCGGCTCCGTCGCCGCTGCGATCGGCGGCGCGGCGCTCGTGCAGGACGCTGCGGGACGCGAGCTCGCGCGCCAGCCCTCGGACGCGGGGCCCGACGAAGCCGCGACCAGTGCGCTCGGCGAGGAGGTGGCGGAGCGCCGTTCGAGCGGAGGCCTCGGGGCGTTCTTGCCGGGAGCCGAGGAGCTCGACGGACAGGCGCTGGCCGTCCCGGTCCCCGGGGGACGCGGGGGAACGCCCGTCGCCTGGCTGACTGTGATCACGCAGCGTCCGCCGCTGACCGACTTCGACCGGCTGTGCGCCCGGCAGGCCGCCATCGTGATCGGCCTCGAGTTGATGCGCGAGCGCGCCGTTCGTGAGACCGAGCGCCGGCTGGCGGGCGACCTGCTCGCCGACGCGCTCGGCGGGCGTCTGGAGGCGGATGAGCTACGCGGCCGCCTGCGGCCCTTCGGGATCGGCGCCGAGGCGGCCGTCTTGGTGTTCGAGCTCGAGGATCCCCCGGCCGCCGAGGCGACGCTGGAGCAGGCCCTGGCTGAGGCCGGAATTCCGGCTCTCGTGGCGACGACCGCGGCCGCCGGCTCGCCGCTGCTATGTGCAGTGGTCGACGCGACGGGCCGGGACCCAGTGACCACCGCGCGCCGCGCGCGCGAGGCGCTCGGAGCCTCCGACCCCGCCAACGCGAACTCGATCCGTGCTGCCGCCAGTCGGCCGACGCCGGTGGCTTCGCTTCGGCGCGGCTTTCATGAGGCGCGCTGTGCTCTCGAGGCGACCTCGCTGGCCGACGGCGACGCGCCGGATGTGGCCTCGCACCGCGACCTGGGCGCCTTCACGCTGCTGCTTGCGCTCCAAGACGACGACGCCCTGCGCCTGTACAGCGACGGCCTGCTGGAGCCGATCGAGAGCACCGAGGGCGAGTATGGGGGCGAGCTGCTTCGGTCGCTGGAGGCGTTCATCGAGAACAACGGCAACTGGGAGCGCGCAGCGCGCCAGCTGTACTGCCACCGGCACACCCTCCGCTACCGGATCCGCAAGATCGAGGAGCTGACGGGGCGCGACCTGTCGCGCGCGACCGACCGGATTGAGCTGTGGCTCGCGTTGCGGGCGAGGGAGCTCGTGAGGTGACGCGGTGCGCGTAGCGGTGCTCGGAGCCGGAGGGACGATTGCGCCGGCGATCGTCCGCGACCTTGCCGAATCCGAGGAGGTGCAGAGCCTGCTGCTGCTGGACCTCGACGTCGAGCGCGCCGAGCGCGTTGCGGTCGACCACGGTGCCGGCAGGGCCTCCGCCGCCCGGGCGGACGCGACCGCGGACGCGAGCGCGCCCGACTCCCTGTTTGCCGCGCTCGAGGGTTGCGACGTGCTCGTCAACTCCGCCAGCTACCGAGTGAACCTGTCGGCGATGGATGCCTGCCTGACGGCTGGCGCCCACTACCTCGACCTGGGCGGCCTCTACTGGATGACCGGCCGCCAGCTCGAACGCTCGCTCGAGTTCGAGGGCGCGGGCCTGCTGGCGCTGCTGGGCGTCGGGTCGGCCCCGGGCAAGACCAACCTGCTGGCGCAGTGGGCGATGGAGCAGCTCGGCGGGACGGCCGAATCGATCCACGTGTCGGCCGCGGGCCGCGACCTGGATCCGCCCGACGGCTTCAGCGTCCCGTACGCGCTGCGCACGATCGTCGATGAGCTGACGCTGGCGCCGATCGTGCTGCGCGCGGGCCGAGCCGTAGAGGTCGAGCCGCTCAGTCCGGGAGGGCCTGTCGAATTCGGCGATCCGATCGGCCGGGCGGAGACGATCTACACGCTGCACTCCGAGCTGCGGAGCTTCGGTGAGAGCTTCGGGTGCCGCGAGGCCAGCTTCCGTCTCTCGCTGTCCCCGGCGGTGCTCGAACGAGTCAAGGAGCTCTCCTCCGCGCCGCAGGAGGAGATCGACCGGGCTGCCCGGGAGGCCCTGCCACCGTCGCCCCGGACCGTCGCCGTCCACCTGGTCGAGGCAGAGGCGAACGGCCGCACCGCGAGCGTCCGTGCAGTGACCGAGCCCATGCCCGACTGGGGCATCGGCGGCGGCGTGGTCTCCACGGCGGCGCCTGCCGCGGCCGCAGTCCGCCTGCTGGCGCGCGGCCGGGTTACGGCGCGCGGCGCGCTGCCGCCCGAGCGTTGCCTCAATCGGCATGAGATGTTCACTGAGCTGGAGCGGCGCGGGTGTAGGTTCGAGATCAACGTCGAGGAGGCGACGCGAGCATGAAGGTTGGAGTCCCCACCGAGATCAAGCCCGACGAGTACCGCGTTGCGCTGACGCCAATCGGGGTACGCGAGCTGGCCGAGCGCGGGCACGACGTGCTGATCCAGGCGGACGCAGGCGCGGGCAGCGCGATCGCCGACGCCGACTTCGAGGCGCAGGGCGCGCGGATCGTGCCGACGGCCGAGGACGTGTGGGGCGAGGCGGAGCTGGTCCTGAAGGTCAAGGAGCCGCAGGCGCCGGAGGTGGCGCTGCTGCGGCCGGAGGTGACGCTCTTCACCTACCTGCACCTTGCTCCAGCGCCAGAGCTGACCAAGGGCCTCCGCGACTCCGGCGCCACCTGCGTCGCCTATGAGACGGTCGAGGACCGCCATGGCCGCCTGCCCCTGCTCGCGCCGATGAGCGAGATCGCCGGCAAGATCGCCACCCAGGCTGGCGCGTTCATGCTCGAGAAGCCGCTCGGCGGGCGCGGGATCCTCCTGGGCGGAGTTCCGGGAGTCGGTCCCGCCAACGTGATGATCATCGGCGGCGGCGCAGTCGGCATGAACGCTGCGTTCATCGCAATCGGGATGGAGGCGGACGTGTTCGTCTACGACGTCTCGATCGACAAGCTGCGCGAGCTCGACATCGCGTTCGCCGGGCGCGCCTCGACCGTGTTCAGCTCGACGCTGTCCATCGAGGAGCGCTTGGGAGACATGGATCTCGTGATCGGCGGGGTGCTCGTCCACGGCGCCAGGGCGCCGCACGTGATCAAGCGCGACCAGCTCGGGCTGATGAAGCAACACGCCGTGCTGGTCGACGTGGCGATCGATCAGGGAGGGTGCTTCGAGACCTCGCGGCCGACGACCCACGGCGATCCGACCTTCGAGGTCGACGGGATCATCCACTACTGCGTCACCAACATGCCGGGCGCGGTGCCGATCACGTCGACCTACGCGCTGACCAACGCGACCCTGCCCTACGTGCTGGCGCTCGCGGATCACGGAGTGGCCGAGGCGGCGCGGCGCGACCCGGGGCTGAAGCTTGGAATCAACGTTGCGGGAGGCAAGGTGACCCATCCCGCGGTTGCGGAGGGCGTGGGAATGGACTTCGTCCCACCTGAGGATGTGCTCGGCATCGAGCCGCCTGGAGGTGGCGCGGCGTCGGATGGGGCCGGAGCCACAGCGAGCAAGGCTGTGCCCGGAGCGCACTGAGAGTAGAACTAGACAAGAACTAGATACACGACGACATACGACAGCGAGCAGGAGGAAAGATGGGCAAGTACGCAGTGATCAACCCGGCCAACGGAGAAACGGTCAAGGAGTACCCGCAGATCTCCGACGACGAGCTTCAGGCTGCGATCGCTGCCGCGGACGAGGCGCATCGCGACTGGGCGATGAAGACGTCCGTCTCCGAGCGGGCGGCACTGGTCAAGAAGGTCTCCGAGCTCCACTCCGAGCGTAGGGAGGAGCTGGCCGAGATCGTCGTGCGCGAAATGGGCAAGCCGATGGAGCAGGCCCTCGGGGAGGTCGACTTCTGCGTCGACATCTACGGTTTCTACGCCGACAATGCCGAGGACCTCCTCAAGGATCAGGAGATCGACCTGCTGGACGGCGACGGCACGGCGGTGATCCGGCGGACGTCGGTCGGCCCCCTCGTCGGGATCATGCCCTGGAACTTCCCCTACTACCAGGTGGCCCGGTTCGCGGGACCGAACCTCTGCGTCGGCAACCCGATCCTGCTGAAGCCCGCGCACCAGTGTCCGGAGTCGGCCCAGGCGATTCACAAGATGCACGACGACGCCGGCTTCCCCAAGGGCGCCTACCAGACGATCCTCGCCTCGAACGACCAGATCGAGAAGGCGATCGAAGACCCGCGGGTCCGTGGCGTCTCCCTGACCGGCTCCGAGCGTGCCGGCGCAGCGGTTGCGGAGATCGCGGGGCGCAACCTGAAGAAGGTTGTGCTCGAGCTCGGTGGCTCGGACCCGTTCATCCTCCTGGGCACCGACAACATGGACGAGGCGGTGGAGGCGGCTGTCGCCGGACGCTTGGACAACACCGGCCAGTCCTGTAACGCCGCGAAGCGGTTCATCGTCGCCGACGAGCTCTACGACGACTTCCTCGAGAAGTTCTCGTCCGCGATGGAAGCGGCCAAGCCGGCCGATCCGACGTCGGATGATGCGGCGATGGGGCCGCTGTCGTCCGCTGACGCCGCGGATACTCTCCAGGACCAGCTCGATCGTGCGCTTGCCCAGGGCGCCGAGGTGGCTGTCGGTGGCGACCGCGACGGGACGTTCTTCCCGAGCACCGTCCTGACCGGGATCACCCCGGACAATGACGCCTACCGCGAGGAGTTCTTCGGTCCCGTCGCCTCCGTCTACCGCGTCGGTTCGGAGGAGGAGGCGATCGAGCTCGCGAATGACACGCCGTTCGGGCTCGGCTCGTATGTCTTCACTAACGACCCCGAGCAGGCGCAGCGCGTCGCCGACGGCCTCCAAACGGGGATGGTCTACGTCAACGGCGTCCTCCTCGACGGCGCCGAGCTGCCATTCGGCGGCGTCAAGAACTCCGGCTTCGGCCGCGAGCTCGGGACCCTCGGGATCGAGGAGTTCGTCAACAAGAAGCTCATCCGCGTGGTCAAGTGACTCGGTCGAGGACTACACCATCCCCGAGCACGTGATGGTGAGCCTCGAGGAGTAGGCGGGGAGCCTCGGCCTGGGCCGGCAGATCGAGATCGACATCGAGCGCGGGGGCGTCGACGACGTCCCCGCGCTGCGCGAGCTATGGCTCGTCCTGCACGGGCACCACCGGCAGGTGGGGGCGGCGACGGGCGAGTTCGCTGACGACGAGACCTCGTGGCGCGTGCGATCGGCCTCTTATCGGGAGTGGCTCGCCGACCCGCGGTCGTTCCTGCTGATCGCCCGCGAAGGCGATCGGCCTGTCGGCTACGCCGTCACGCGGGTGATGGAAAGCGGCCCCGAGTGGAGGGACGCGTGGCGGATGCCACCGACCATGGCAGAGCTCGAAACGCTGGTCGTGCTGCCCGAGCTCCGGAACACGGGGCTGGGCACGAGGCTGCTGGACGCGGTTGAGGGAGAGCTCGAGCGCCAGGGGATCACCGAGGTGATCGTCGGCATCGTGGCGGGGAACGACGGTGCACAGCGGCTGTACGAGCGCCGCGGCTTCCGCCCTCGCTGGATCGTGTTGTCTCGTAGCGGCTAGAGGAACAACGGGCAAGTAGGGAGCACGATGCCGCCCGATCTCGTCCAGGGGTGGATTTGTCATCTATGCCGTGTCAAATCCACCGTTCGAGGATCCGCCGTCCGGAAAGGGGCGCGGCCGGTCGGTTTCCCTTACCTGCCCAGTCCTGCCGCCGGCGTTACGGCTTCAGTCGTCGGCCCGTCGAGAACAGGTACTGCGACCAGGCGATCAGGGCGGCTGCGATCGCTGCGATCACGCCGAACGCGATCCAGGCGCTGACGTCCGAGCTGCCGAGGAAGCCGTAGCGGATCGCCTCGACCACGTAGAAGAGCGGGTTCGCGTGGGTGATCTGCTCCCATGGGCTGCCGAGGCGATCGACGGAGTAGAAGACGCCGCCGAGGAAGGTCAGCGGCAGGATCACGAGGTTGTTGACGAACGAGATGTGATCGAACGTCTGCGCGTAGATCCCGACCACGATCCCCAGGGCGCCGAAGCCCGCCATCAGCAAGGCGACGGCGAGCAGCAGCGCCGCGGGGTTCTCCAGCGGCGCTCCGGTGAGCGGCGCCGCGAGGGCCGTCAGAGCGATGCCGATCACCAGCGCCCTGAACACACCGCCCACGCCGAAGCCGAGGTTCATCTGCCAGCTGTGCATCGGCGCGGCCAGGACGTCGTCGATGTAGCGGTCGTTGCGGGCCTGAAAGATCGTGCTCGAGTTGTTGGAATAGATGGCCTGGGCCATCGCCATCGCGATCAGGCCCGGAACGATGAAGACCTCGTAGTCGAAGCCGTCGATGGTGCTGATCCGGCCGCCGAGCGACAGGCCGAACACCACGATGAAGAGCAGCGAGGAGATCACGGGCGCCAGGGTGGTCTGCGTCCATAGACGCAGCACGCGATGGCACTCGCGCAGCGCCAGCCAGACGAATCCGCGCCACGGCTGCGGGCGCTCCACGCCGATCGCCACGACGTCGCCCTCGCTCACAGCGCCGCCTCGGCTTCGGTCTCGGCCTCGATCCGCTCGTGCGCGAGCCTGCCCGTAGCCACCGACTTCAGGTAGACCTGCTCCAGCGTGTCCACTCCGTAGTGGCGCTTGAGTCCGTCGGCGCTGTCGCGGGCGACGATTCGCCCGGAGCTGATCAGGGCGATCTCCTCACAGAGCGCCTCAGCCTCCTCGAGATAGTGCGTGGTCAGCAGGATCGTGGTGCCCCGCTCGTGCAGCCGGCGGATGTAGCGCCACAGCTCGTGCCGGAGCTCGATGTCCACGCCCGCGGTGGGCTCGTCGAGGATCACCAGGCGCGGCTCGTGAAGCAGGGCCCGCGCCAGCAGCAGCCGGCGCCGCTGGCCGCCCGACAGCTTGGGGGCGCGGACGTCGCGCTTCGCGCGCAGGTCGAAGACGTCGATCATCTGCTCGGCGCGCTCGGTCGCCGCCTCGCGCATCATCCCGTAGTAGCCGCCGTGGTAGATGAGGGTCTCGCGGACGGTGAGGAAGCGGTCGAGGTTCGGCTCCTGCTCGGCGATCCCGATCAGGCGGCGCGCCTCGAGGCTGGTGCCGGGCAGACCGAAGACAGCGATCTCGCCGGCCGTCGGCCGGATCAGGTTGCAGACGGCGCTGATCAGCGTCGTCTTGCCCGCGCCATTTGGGCCCAGCAACCCGAAGAAGCTCCCGACCGGCACCTCGAGGTCGAGTTCGTCGAGCGCCAGCGTGCCGTCGTCGTACCGCTTGGTCAGTCCGCCCAGCTTCAGCGCCGCAGCCATCTAGCCGATCGTCCAGGCGTCGATCTCGTCGCGGCGGAAGCGGTAGTCGGCCGGATGTGTGCGGCTGCCGCCCGCGATGACGTAGAAGGGGATCGCGTCGCGCTCGACGAGGCCGATGACATCCGCTTCGGGCACGTCCAGCACCGACGCGACCTCGCTGGTCGTCAGCCACTCGTCGCCGAACGGCTCCAGCACGGTGCGCGCCGGGCTGCGTTGGAGGCGTCTGCCGGCGGCCGAGAGCACGAGCACTGTCGCCGCGAAGGCGAGCACGGCGACACCGGCGACGACTAGGTCCATTCGCTTCTGAGGCTAGCGGTACGTCTTGGTTGCCCTCAGCGCATGCCGGCCGTCTCGGGACTCGCTACCGGGATCGCGATCATCGTCATCGCGGCAGTGCTCGAGCTGCCGTGGTTGCTCAGCACGGCTCTGATCGTGTCCCTCGCAGGCTGGCTCGCGGTCGCGATCCGCGACCGCGGCTGCGCCGTCTAGACCCGCGCACCCAGCAGCAGCGCGAGCTGGCGCGATTGGGCGACCAGTGTCCCGTCGGGCGCCCAGAGCTCGCCGTCCTCCTCGAAGAAGCCGTCGCGGACCAGCTTGTTGGTGAAGCGGCCGAGAAGTAGGGAGTCCGGTAGCGGCAGCGGGGTTCGGAAGTGGATCGTGAGGTCGATCGTCGGGGCCGGAGCCAGTTCGGCAAGCCGAGGCCAGGGAGCCGGAAACCACGCGTCGGCGAGCACGGCGATTGCGGCCGCATCAAGCGGACGGCTCTCCCGCAAGCCAAGCCAGCCGCCGATCTCCGCTCGGTCCGCGCGCGAGAACGGCGGCTGACCGAACCGGTGCTGCATCGTCAAGCGCTCGGTGAAGGGCGGCGGGTCGCGTCGAGGGAACTCCGCGGACACCGGCGGGCGCGCTTGATCGGCCGGCGCCGCCGCTGGCATGGGAGCGTCGTCGAGGAGGGGTGACTCCCACGGCTTCGAGTAGGCGCCGAGGGCGAGGGCGATGAGCTTGCCGCCTTGCTCCAGCCGGCCGCTGAGCGTCGACAGTGAGCGCCCCGCGCGCTCGACCGTCGCGGCCAACTCGACCGGCCCGGCCTCCGGCGCCCGGAGGAAGTGGGCGGTGACCGAGCGCGCCGAGCGCTCGGGCTCGTCGAGCGCGAGCTCGAAGGCGCGCAGGACGAAGGCCATCACGTACCCGCCGAGTGGGCCGCGCGGCGTGTCCCAGCCCTCAGCGAGCGTGCCCCTCCAGCGCCCGTCGCCGTCGGGCTCGAGCGCGATGTCGTCGTCGAAGCTCACGGGCGCGGCACGATATCCGCGCCGAGCCGAGGTGGCTACGCAGCGGCCCGCTTGCGCCGCAGCCGCCCGAAGCGCCGGTCGCGCAGGATCCGCCGCGCGGCATTGTGGCCGGAGGCGCCCATCACGCCGCCGCCGGGATGCGTGCCGGCGCCACACAGATACAGCCCGTGCACTGGCGTCGAGTAGTTGGCCAGCAGGGGGGAGGGGCGCATGAACGCCATCTGTGCGAGGTCCTGCTCGCCCTGGAAGATCGAGCCGTCGACGAGCCCGAAGATGCGCTCGATGTCCGGCGGCGCGAGCACCTCGCGCTCGAGGATCGCGTCGGGCACGTTGGGGGCATACCGTGCGAGGTGCTCCGCGCAGGCGTCCGCGTAGCGCTCGCGCGCGTCGCCCTCCCAGGCGTCCTCTCCGGGAGGCCCGTACTGCGTGAACATCGTCATCACCCAGCGGTCGTCGTCGGTGAGGCTCGCGTCGATCGCCGAAGGCAGCTCACACTCCACGTAGGGGTTCGCCGCGGGCCTGCCGAGCGTCGCGTCCTGCCAGGCCCGCTCCAGGTAGTCGACCGACGGACAGAGGTTGACGCCGGTCGTCAGCAGCATCTTCGCCTCGTCCTCGCTCACTCCCTCGTAGCGAGGCGGTTCCGACAGCACCATGTTGATCTTCACCGAGCCGCCGCGGGTGCGGTAGCGGCGCATGTCGGCAACGACCTCCTCCGGGAACTGGTCGGCGCCGGCGAGATCCAGGATCGTCGTCTTCGGGTGCGCGCCCGAGGCGACGATCGGCGCCTCGAGTCGCTCGCCGCTCGCGAGCGTGACGCCCGTGGCGCGACCGTTTGTGACGTCAATCGAGACTACCTCCGCGTCGGTGCGAATCAGGGCGCCCGCCGCCTCGGCCGAGCGCGCGATCGCCTGGCTGATCGCTCCCATCCCGCCGATGACGTGGCCCCACGCACCCGGAACGCCGTTCAGCTCCCCGAGCGCGTGGTGGAGGAGGTTGTACGCGGTGCCCGGGCTGCGCGGACCCGCCCAGACCCCGACCACGCCGGTGGATGCGATCGAGCCCTTGAGGCCGTCGAGCTCGAAGTACTCGTCGAGGAGGTCGCCGACCGAGAGTGTGAACACGCGCACGAGCTCGTGGACCTCGCGCCGGCTGAGTCCGGCGATGCGCCCCGCCTCTCGGAGCAACGACGCGAGGTCGCCCGGGGACTTGGAGCCGAGTGCCGGAGGCTCGCGCAGCATCATCGGCCGCACGAAGTCCGCGGCCCTGAAGAGCAACTCCTCGAAGCCCTGGTAGGCCGCGGCGTCCTGGGTCGACTGCCTGGCGATGGACTGCGCCGTGCGCTTTGAGTCGTCGAAGAAGAAGATCGGCCCGTCTGGTGTGAGCGCGGCATAGGCCGGATCGAGCGGGACGGCCCGAAAGCCGTAGTCGCGCAGCCGCAGGTCCTCGATCACCTTCGGCTGCAGCATCGAGACCACGTAGGACGCGCGCGAGACGCGGGCGCCCGGCCACACCTCCTCAGTGACGCAGGCGCCACCGAGGATCGGCCGCCGCTCGAGCACGCAGACGTCGAGGCCGGCTTTGGCGAGGTAGGCCGCCGTGGTCAGCCCGTTGTGGCCGCCGCCGACGACGATCGCGTCGAAGGAGCGCCGGAAGTGCACTGGCGACGCCGGGAGCGCGGGCGGGGGCTTGCGTGTCGTCGTCGCCTCGATGGCGGCACTCTAGCACATGCATGTACAATTGACTACAAGGTCAATGGCGGACACGGATCGGGCATCGACAGGCACGGATCGAGCGGATGGGACCGACGCCGAGCGCCTCCAGCGCCTCGCCCGCGAACATCTTCTCCTCCACTTCTCCGACATGGCCGCGTATGCGAAGCGGCCGATACCGATCATCGCCCGGGGCGAGGGCTGTCACGTCTATGACGCCGCCGGTCAACGCTACATCGACGGTCTCTCCGGGCTCTACTGCGCCAACCTCGGCCACTCACACGGCGAGGAGATCGGCCGAGCAGCCCTCGAGCAGATGCGGACCCTGCCGTTCACGAGCAACTGGACCGTGGCCCATCCGCCGTCGGTCGAGCTCGCCGCGCGGATCGCGGAGCTCGCGCCGCCCGGCCTGGAGCGCGTGTTCTTCTGCTCCGGCGGATCCGAGGCAGTGGAGTCGGCGTGGAAGCTCGCGGTCCAGTGGCACGCGGCGAATGGCGAGCCGCAGCGGCGCAAGGCGATCGCGCGCCGCGACGCCTACCACGGCGTCACCCTCGGCGCCCTCTCCTTCACCGGCATCCCGATCTGCCGCACGGCGTTCGAGCCGCTCGCGATTCCGACGCACCACGTCGCGAATACCAACCCTTACCGCCACCCCGAGGGGTCCGACGAGGAGGCGTTCACCGCCGCGTTGCTGGCCGAGATCGAGGAGGCGATCGCGTTCGAGGGCCCCGAGACGATCGCGATGCTGATCGCCGAGCCGGTGCAGAACGCAGGCGGCTGCCTCGTCCCGCCCGCCGGCTACTGGCAGGGGCTTCGCGAGATCACCGAGCGGCACGGCATCCTGCTCTGCTCCGATGAGGTCATCTGTGCCTTCGGGCGGCTTGGCTCCTGGTTCGGCGCGCAGCGATTCGACTACGTCCCGGACCTGATCACCTTCGCCAAGGGCCTCACCGGCGCGCACTTCGCGCTCGGCGGGCTGCTGATCTCCGACCGCGTCGCCGCTCCGTTCCTGGACGGCCGCGCCAGCTACCTCAACGGCTTCACGTTCGGCGGGCATCCTGTCGGCGCGGCGGTCGGGCTGGCGGCTCTCGACGTGCTCGAGCGCGAGGACGTGCTCGCCAACGTCCGCGCCAACGAACCGGTCGCTCGCCGGCTGCTGGATTCGCTTCGCGACATCCCGATCGTCGGCGACGTGCGCGGACTCGGTCACTTCTGGGCGATCGAGCTCGTTCGCGACCAGGAGACCAAGGAGACCTTCGAGGGGCCGGCCGCGGAGTGGTTGCTCAAGGACGTGCTGTCGGCGGAGCTTTGGGACCGCGGCCTGATCTGCCGCCTCGACGACCGCGCCGACCCGATCGTGCAGATCGCCCCGCCGCTGGTTGCCGGCGCGGAGTTGTTCGAGGAGATCGTCGAGATCCTGCGCGCCGGCCTCGAGGTCGCGGCGGCACGCGTGGACGAGCGCCCGCCCGCAACGGGCGGCGGGCTAGGTGGTCAGGCAGGCGTTCCGGCGTCCATCCAGGCTCGGAATGTCGCGACGCTTTCCTCGGGCCAAGGCGCGTCGCACGGCATCGATCCTTCCGACAGCCGCTTGTAGATCGCCTCAGCGTTGTCGCGCACTTCGTCGTGGGACGTCAAGTCGAAGGCCCAGGACATCTCCTCGATGTCGGTATCCCGGAAGAGCGGCCGGATGTCGACCGCGAACGTCGGCGATTGCTGATTCACGTCCCTCCCCTTCGCTCGTTTCGGTGGGCTCGGCGACGATCCTAAGGGGACCGCTGCCTACTCGGCGTCGAGCATGTCCTCGGCCTCGCTCCATCGGCCGGGCGGCACGCGCAGCGCGATGTCGCCGTGCCCGAACTCGTCGAGCGGCCAGTCCGCGGTCAGCACCGACTCCATGCCCCGCTCGGCCAACATCTGACGAAACGCGCGCGCCGTCTCGAGCTCCTCGAAGTCCCGCACGACCTCCCAGTCGTCGAAGCGCGGATCGCCGACCATGAGCTCGTCGAGGCCATCCGGATGGCGCTCTCCGCCGACCCGCTCCCAGAAGCGCTTGAAGGCGTCCGCGAGGCTCATGCGCTGGCCTTGTCGAGGAGCTGGAGCAGGTCGTGGGCGGCGAGCTCGATCTCCTTGTGGCGCCATTCCGCGGCGCGATAGTGACAGGCGATGATCCCGCTGCGGTGAAGACGGCGAAAATCGCCGTAGACGAATGCGTACCGCGCCTTGCTGTCGTCCGCGGGCCCCTCCGTCAGCCCCAGATGCCACTCGCGGTACTCCTCCCAGGAATGGTTGGAGAGGAAATCGTTCTCAGCCGCCGCTCGCGGCTGGACATCTCCCCAGTCGCTGTCGAGCACGTACTGCCGGGCCTTGATCAGCTCTCGCGCCTTGGCGACCCCGCGCTCATTGACGACGTACTTCGCCACGCAGCGATTCTGACTGGGTCAAGCGAAGGTGGGGAGCGCCGCCCGCGCCGGCTACATACCCTCGCGCTGCGTGCGGCCCTCGCCGTAGTCGGGGATCTGCTGCACGGCCCAGCCGTTGCCGTCGGGATCGTTGAAGAAGACGAAGCGGCCCCACGGGAAGTCCTGGATGTCGGAAACCTGGAGGCCTCGGCCTGCGAGCTCATCGCGAGCCGATTCGATGTCGTCGACGACGAGCTGGAGGCCTTCGAGGGAGCCGGGCTCCATCTCGTTGAGCCCTTCGCCGATCGAGATCGAGCAGCCGGAGCCCGGTGGCGTGAGCTGGATGAACCGCAGGCCTTCCTCGACGGTGACGTCGTTGTCGATGGCGAAGCCGGCCTTCTCTGTGTAGAAGGCCTTGGCGCGATCGACGTCGCTGACGGGAACGGAGACCAGTTCGAGCTTGAAGTCCATCGACGCGCGCAGTCTATCCGCGCGACGGGCTCGGTTCAGCCGTCGTATTCGTAGAACCCGCGGCCCGATTTGCGCCCGAGGTGACCCGAGACCACCATACGCTTGAGCAGCGGGGGCGGCGCATACTCGGAGCGCTTGAACTCCTCATACAGGGAGTCGCAGACCGCGTACAGGACGTCGAGGCCGATGAAGTCGGCGAGCTCCAGCGGTCCCATCGGGTGGCCGCAGCCCAGCCGCATGCCCTCGTCGATCGCATCGCGCGTGGCGAACCCCTCCTCGTACATCCGCACTCCGGCCATCAGATACGGCACGAGCAGCATGTTCACGATGAAGCCCGAGCGGTCCTTGGTGCGGATCGGGGTCTTGCCGATCGCCTCGCAGAACGCCTCCGCACGCTCCACCGACTCGGGCGACGTGTCGATCCCGACCACCACCTCGACCAGACGCATCACCTGAGCAGGGCTGAAGAAGTGCAGGCCGAGCACGCGCTCGCGGCCGGGCGTCACCGCCGCGAGCTGAGCGATTGGGATCGACGAGGTGTTCGAGGCGATCAGGGCATCCGGCTCGAGCAGCTGACCGAGCCGCTCGAAGACGCCGGTCTTGACGTTGGGGTCCTCGGTCACCGCCTCGATCACGAGCTGACAGCCCGCCAGATCGTCCACCTGAGTGGTCCACGCGACTCGCGCCTTGAGGGCCTCCGCATCCTCGCCGCTGAGCTTCTGCGCCTCGACGGCGCGCGCCACCGAGGCGCTGACACGCTCTTGCGAGCTGGCCAGCGGCTCCTCCGTGGGCTCGTGAAGGCGCACCTCGTGTCCCGCTCGCGCCACCGCCTCGGCGATCCCCGAGCCCATGAACCCGGCGCCGACGATGCCGACCGTCTCGATGTCCGCGCTCATTGCCGGCGGGCGAGCGCGTCGAGGGCGACGCAACCGTGCCCGTGGACGACGACCGGATTGAGCTCCAGGAGGGCGAGACGGCGCTCAAGCAGCAGCTCGCCGACGCGGGCGGCCGCACTCGCGACCGCGCCGACGTCGAGCGGATCGCGGCCCCGCGCCCCTGTGAGCAACGGCGCGCCGCGCAGCGAGCGGATCGCTGCCTCGACGCGGGGGGCATCGGCCGGCAGGGGCACGATCGCGACATCGTCAAGAACCTCGGTCCAGATCCCGCCGAGGCCAACGACGAGGGCGGGCACCACCGCGTCCGCCCGGGCCGCGACCAGTACCTCGATGCCTGGAGCCACCATCCGCTCGACCAGAAGCCGAGCGTTGGCCGCTTCCGCGGAGTCGAGGAGCCTGGCGTGTGCCTCTCTGACCTCCAACTCGGAGCGCAGCCCCAGCGCGAGACCGCCCGAATCGCTCTTGTGCTGGATCGCCGGACTCGACAGCTTGAGCACCACCGGGCCGCCCAGCTCGCGGGCCGCTCGGACGCAGGCCTCGGCTCCGTCGGCGACGACCCCAGGCGGCACGGCAATCCCGCCCTGTGCGAGGACGCGCTTGGCATCGATCTCGTCCAGCCAGCCGTCGGCGGCCGGAACGCCCGCCTCGGGTCGCGCCGCCTCGGCGGCTTGGGCTACGTCTCGCAGGCGCGCGGGATTCCCACGCGGTCTGCGGACTGCCTGCGCGCAGGCGAGCGCCGTCCGCAACCCTGCGATCGCCGGCACGCCCCGCGCCGTCAGCTCGCGACTTGCCTCCTCGTCGATCAGGTCCGGAAGCGTCGAAGCCACCAGCGAGGCTGTCTGCACCCGGGAGGCGCCCGCGATCAGTCCTGCCCGCACAGCCGCCCAGCTGGCCGCCGATCCCGCGGCCAGCCCGTGCGGGTGGTCGTAGAGCATCAGCAGCTGGTCGATCGCCGGGTCGTCGCCAACCGCAGCGACGATCTCGCGCAGGCGTTCTTCGTCGCCCCAGATCAACGCGGTGTAGTCGAGAGGGTTGCCGATCGTGGCCGCTTCGGGAAGCAGCTCGGCGAGCCGGTCGCGGGTCGACGGGGCGAGCTCGGGGAGCGACGCGCCTACGCGCTGTGCCTCGTCGGCGGCCACTCCGGAATCGCCACCCGAGCAGGTCAGGATCGCCAGGCCGCCGTCGCCGCGCGGGCGCGCTCGCGGCTCGGCAAGGGCGCGCGCCAGCTCGAGCAGCTCGTGGGGGTCCGAAGCCCAGGCGCCGCCGGCCTCGGCGACAAGGGCCTGAAAGACACGATGGTCGCCCGCCACCGCGCCCGTGTGCGCCGACGCCGCCTGTGCCCCCGCCGCCGACGCGCCGACCTTCAGCACCGCGACGCCAACCTCGAGCTCGGCACAGCGGGCCAGCGCCTCGGCGAGCTTGGCGCCGTCGCCGTCCGCCTCCAGGAACAACGCAACCGAGCGCACGCCGTCGAGGGCGGCCAGGGCCTCGAGCCAATCACTGGCGTCGAGCACAGCCTGGTTGCCGGTGGAGACGATCGTGTGGTAGCCGATTCCGCGCCGCGAGCCGAGGGCGTTGACGGCGACGTTGCCGCTCTGGGAGACCATTGCCACTCCGCCGGGCTCCATCGGCGCGACCGAGTCGCCCCACATCGCCGCGTTGGCCGCTACCGCGACGATCCCGTTGCCGTTGGGCCCGCACAGCGGCAGCCCGTGCTGGGCCGCCGCCGCCCGCAGCTCGTCCTCGAGCTCGCGGCCTGACTTGACCTCTCCGAAGCCGGCCGAGAGAACGACGGCGCCACCGCAGCCGGTCGCCCCGGCCTCGGCCACCACGGCCGGAACGCCGGCGGCGGGGATCGCGACCACCACGGCGTCGACAGGCTCGGGAAGGTCGGACAGGGCCGGCACGCACTTGCGCCCGAGGACCTCTGTGCGCTTCGGGTTGACCCCCCAGACCGGACCCTCGAAACCCGAGCGCTCGAGATTGCGGAGGACGTTTCCCGCGTAGGAATCCATGCGGTCGCTGGCTCCGACGACCGCGATCGACCTTGGCTCGAGCAGCGGGGTGAGGTTCACCCTGTCACCAAGTTAGCCCGTCAGTGCAGGATGCGATCGACGCCGCGGCGCTCCAGGCCGCGCGCGACGATCAGGCGCTGGATCTCGCTGGTTCCCTCCCAGATCCGGTCGACCCGGATCTCGCGCAGCAGCCGCTCGGCGACGTTGTCGCGCATGTAGCCGCGGCCCCCGAAGGCCTGTACGCATCGGTCCGCGCAGCGCCATGCCGCCTCGGAGACGAACAGCTTCGCCATCGACGCCTTGTGATGCACGAGCTTGCGGTCGGCCCCGGCATCCACCATCGTCGCCACGCTCAGTGCCAGCAGGCGTCCGGCGGCGGCGTCGGCTGCTGAGTCGGCCAGCGGGAACGAGACGCCCTGGTAGTCGTAGATGCGAGATCCGCCCTGCTCCCGGCCGGTCGCCCAGGCGACCGTCTCGTCGAGCAACCTCCACATGGCGCCGACGCCGCGGGCAGCGATCGCAATTCGCTCCTCGGTGAACCAGCCGCGCTGCATCTCGTCGCCCTCGCCGACAGCGCCCACCACGGCGTCCTCCCGGACCTCGACGTCGGTGAAGCTGATCGTCGGGTGCCCCTCCGGATAGCTGTGGGTGAACTGCGGATCGGCGACGACCTCGATCCCGTCAAGGTCGTCGTCGACGAGGAACAGAGTCGGCAGGCGCTCGCCGCCGTCGATCACGTTCGCCATCACGATGTGGACGGACGCCACATCGCCGGAGGTGACAAACCACTTCTCACCGTTGATCCGGTAGCCGCCGTCCGTGCGCTCGGCCGTGGCCTCGATCCGCGACGGGTCTGAGCCCGCGTCGCGCTCGGTGACTGCGTAGGAGTCCTTGAGCTCGCCGCGCAGGGCGGGACGCAGGTAGCGCTCGCACTGCTCGGGCGAGGCGTGGTCCCAGACGTTGTACGCGTTGGGGATATGCCAGTAGATGCCGTTCGTCGAGCGTCCGAACTGCTCCTCGACCAACGCCCACTCAAGCCGCGTCCAGCCCTGTCCGCCGTACTCCGGCGAGTGAAGCCCGCCGTTCAGGCGTGCCTCGATCCCGGCCTGCTTGACCCGCTCGACGTCCTCCGCCGGCAGCTTGCCCCCGTTCTGCTCTGCCTTCTGCTCCAGGGGGATGACGACCTCGTCGATGAAGCGCCGGGCCCGATCGCAAAGCTCCGCCTGCTGCGGCTCGAGCTCGAGCGGCAATGAAAGTGGCGCGGAGGCTGTCGTGGGCTGGGTGGCGATTGTCATCTAGTTCCCCTTCCTCGGCCCATTCCACGACCGCGCCGGGCGAGGCCGAGGCAGAGGGCGTCGTGGTTTTCGATTACGTCCAGCGCGAGCCGCGCCTCGCGGGGTTGGCGTTCGGCCCCGCCCTCGGCGAGCGCGCGCGCCTCGCTCATCCAGCGGCTCCAGCCCCGGCGCCGCCCGCGCACGACGAGGCGCTCGACCCGGTCGCGCTCAGACTCGACCGCTTCCGGAGCGGGATCACCGCCGGCTCGAAGTGCGGCGATCGCGCGAGGGAGCTCCTTCTCGGGCTCGGGGGTCAGCGAGAGCCACGGCTTGCGCTCACGGTGCATGGGGCGCTACAGTACCACGTTGATGCAGTTGACTACAAAGTTAACCACGCCTGGGGACCCGGGGAAGGCGCCCGGCGGCGAAGGCGTCGCTGATGCGCCTCGGCCACTCAGCCCGAGCTACTACCTGCGGCCGGAGGTCCTCGATCGCGAGCTTGAGGCGATCTTCTCGCGCACCTGGCAGTACGCCGGTCACGTCGGCGACATCCCGGAACCCGGCAACTACACGACCGCCCTCGCCGGCGACCAACCGGTGCTCGTGCTGCGCGGTGACGACGGCGAGGTCCGGGCCTTTCGCAACGTCTGCCGCCACCGGGGCTCCCAGCTGCTCACCGGCAGCGGCCGCTGCAAGAAGGCGATTCGCTGCCGTTACCACGGCTGGACCTACGACGCGACCGACGGGCGGCTGCTCGGCGTGCCCGAGCATCGCGGCTACGCGGAGCTCGACAAGTCGCGGCTTGGCCTGACGCCAGCGCGGGTGGAGAGTATCGCCGGACTGCTGTTCGTCAACCTCGATCCGGACGCGCCGTCGCTGGCCGATCAGACCGACGGTCTCGCCGAGCGCCTCGATCGCTACCGGCTTGACGAGCTGGTTCGGTTCTCGGACCTCGGTTCAACGAGTCAGCCCGCGAACTGGAAGCTCGTGGCCGAGAATTACCTCGAGGGCTACCACGTGCCGATTGCCCACCCCAGCCTGATGAGGCTGCTCGACTACAAGCGCTACTCGTTCGAGCTCCACGATGGGTGGGCGTGGTTCGAGGCGCCCCTTCGCGACTCGCCCTCCGGCAACCGACTCGAGCGCCTCTACCAGCGCGTGGTGCGCCCAATGCCGGGCCTTTCCGAGGAGGACCGGCGGGTGTGGCGCTATGCCTTTGTCTACCCCAACACCACCATCGACCTGCATCCCGACCAGGTGACCGTGTGGCAGATGGTTCCCTCCGGCTTGGGGAAAACGAAGGATGTCTGGGGCTGCTTCGGACCCCGCCGCCGGGGCCTGATGACTCGGCTCGCGCAGCGGCTCAACACGCACGTCAACACGGGCGTCCTCGACGAGGACATCGATCTCGTCGCGGCCGTGCAGCGCGGCATCAAGACCCGGGGGTATGAGCCGGGGCCGCTGGCGGGCCAGGAAGCGGCGGTCGGCTGGTTTGCGGAGCGGATCCGCGGCGACCTCGGTGAGGTGGCGGCTTGACGTCTGGCCTACAGCTCAAGGCGGCCGACGTCGAGGCCACGCTGCAGCCGCTCGAGCGCGCCTCGATGCTTCCGCCCCGGGCGTTCACGGATGCGGCGGTGCTCGACTGGGAGCTGGACGCGATCTTCGGCGGCGGGTGGATCTGCGCCGCCCACGTCTACAGCGTCGCCGAGCCCGGGACCTTCGTGATGCGGGAGGTAGGCGACCAGAGCTTCTTCGTGATCGGCTCGGAGGAGGGGCCGCGGGCCTTCCACAACGTCTGCCGGCACCGGGGCTCTCGCCTCCTCTCTGAATCCGAGGGCCAACTCAAGCGCCTGATCCGCTGTCCGTACCACGCCTGGGGCTACGGCTTCGACGGCAGCCTCAAGGCCGCGCCGAAGACGGAGGGTCTGGAGAACTTCGATCGCGCCTGCTACGGCCTCTCCCGGCTGCGGACCGAGGTGGTTGGCGGGCTCGTGCTCGTTGACCTGGGCGGCCGCGCGCCCGACATCGACGCGCACGTCGGCGACCTGCTCGAGCGGCTGGAGCTGTACCGCGTCTCCGAGCTAGTGCGCGGCGACCAGCGCACCTACGAGGTGCAGGCGAACTGGAAGGCGATCGCCGAGAACTACAACGAGTGCCTGCACTGCCCCGGGGTGCACCCGGAACTCAACGCGCTCAGCGACTACGCGAGCGGCGAGGCTTTCCCGGGCGCGGGGGCATGGTGCGGCGGCTCGATGACGCTGAACGAGGGAGCGCAGACGATGAGCCGCAACGGCGGCAAGGCGCAACGGCCCTCGATCGCCGGGGTGCCCACGTCGGAGCTCACGTCCGTCTACTACTTCGTCCTCTTCCCCAACGCGCTCATCTCGCTGCACCCCGACTACGTGATGCTGCACACGCTGTGGCCGCGGGAGCCCGGCCGAACCGACCTCACCTGCGAGTGGTTCTTCGAGCAGCAGACCGTCGAGCGGCCCGGATTCGACCCCTGCGACGCAGTGGACTTCTGGGATCAGGTCAACCGGGAGGACTGGCACGTCTGCGAGCTGGCGCAGAAGGGGATGCGTTCGCGCGGATACTCGGCCGGTCGCTACACGACCCACGAGGGCGATGTCCACGCCTTCGACTCGATGGTCGCCGAGCGCTACCTAGAGGCACTGCGAGAACCCGCAGGAGAGCGAGCTTCGTGAGCAAGCTCGCGCCCGCCGCACAGGACGCCCGCGACCGGATCCTCGAGGCCGCGTGCGAGCTGATCGCCGAGGACGGGATCGACGAGGTCAGGATCGCGAGGGTGGCGATGCGTGCGGGCGCCTCGACGGCGCTGGTGCATCACTACTTCTCGACTCGGGAGGAGCTGTTGGAGCAGGCCCTGCTGCATTCCTTCGAGCTCGCGGGCGACGAGCGGTTTGGGGAAGAGCCAGCCGAAGAGCTGACGGCAACCCGACGTCTCGCGCGGATGATCGAGGAGTGCCTGCCCGCGTCCGGCACGCGCGAGCGCGATTGGGTGCTGTGGGTTGAGCTCTGGCTGCGCGCGGTTCGGGATCCCTCCTTGCGCCCGGTGGCAGCGCAGCTCTATGACCGCTACCGCACCTGGTTGGCCTCCGGGATTCGAGCCGGGGTCGACGCGGGCGAATTTCAGCCGTGCGACCCGGACGCCGTCGCCGACCACGCGATGGCGCTGCTGGACGGGTTCGGGATCCGGGCGATGCTGGGAGATCCCAGCATGGGCTCAGACCGGGCCAGGAGCACGATCGCGCGTCTGCTCGGAGCCGAACTGGGGGTAGACGCGAATGAACTCGAGTGGTAGTTTGAATGGCAGTTCAGGTAACTGGGGATGCGAGAGGTAGAACCGGGGTCGTGAGCCCCCGTCCACACATCGAACACATCCGAAAGCCGCAGATCCTCGCGGCTGCCGCGGAGGTCATCACCGAGCGGGGCCTGGCGGCTACCCGGATCGCAGACATCGCCGAACGCGCCGGCACCAGCGCCTCCGGTGTCCTGTACTGGTTCGCCACCAAGGACGAGCTGCTGGCCGAGGCGCTGACCGTCGACGAGGAGCGGTTCAACGAGTACGTCACCGAGCGGTTGGTCACGCTGCGGAGCCCATCGGCGAAGCTGCTGATGCTGTTCGAGGCGTGCGTCGACGACTACGACTGGTCGCTCTGGATCGAGGTGTGGAGCCGGGCGCTCCACGACGACAAAACCCGCGCCGCGCGCCAGCGATTCGACGACCGCTGGCGCGAGATGATTGCGAGGGTGATCCGCACAGGTCAATCGAGCGGCGAGTTCGCCCGCACGCACAACCCCGACCAGGTCGCTCTGACTCTGGCCACGCTGATCGACGGCCTCGCGCTGCAGGTGACGCTGCGCGACCCGCTGATCACGAGCGGACAGATGCTCGAAACCTGCATCGTCACCGCCGAGCGGCTGCTGGAGGTAGATCTGCGGGCGGAGGCGGCCGCGTCGGAAGAACAGGTGGCCGAGACGGCATGAGCGTTGTTTCTGACAGCGTGCTGACTCGACGGAGCATCGGTTCCCGGGCGGACATCCTGGACAACATGACCGGCTCCTGGGACGACCTCGGCAACACCGAAGCGGCGGGGCGGATCTACGTCCTCGACGACTACCAGGAGGAGCGGATGCTTCGCTGCGTGCTCGAGATGGCCGAATCGCTCCTCGACTGTGAGTTGGGGGCGGCGGACTACGGAGCCGCTGCGGGGGATGGATCGAAGGCAGCAAGAAACGCCGTCCGTGAGGCCGTGCCCCACCTCGCGGACACCGAACTCAGGAGAGGACTCGAATGACGGACCACCCAAAGGAAAGACCGTACTCCCTGAGCAGGCGCGTTTTCCTGCAACGAGGCGCAGGTGCCGCCGTGGCCTTGTCCGGTGCTGGCCCCCTGCTCGCCGCCTGCGGCAGCACGACGAGCGAGAGCAACGGCACGGGCGGCGAAGGGCCGGGAGGCCTGCCGCTCGCGAGGCCCGACAAGCGCGTGACCCTGCCGCGTTGGGAGGATCCCATCGAGTCGGGACTCGAGCCGGAGACCGGCGGCACGTTCACCGTCTTCAACTATCCCGCCTACTTCTACAGGAAGCTCCTCAATGAGTTCGGGGAGAAGTACGGCGTCGAGGTCCAGGTCACGCCGTTCGACAACATCAACTCCGGACTCCAGCGGCTTGCCTCCGGAGGGGTCGCGCCCGACGTGATGGAGATCACGCCGGACACGCTCGATATCGGCGTTGCCGGCGAGCTGATCAAGCCGCTCAACCTCGACTACATCCCCAACCTCCAGAAGAACATCTGGCCGCAGCTGGTCGACCCGTTCTACGACGGCGAGTCGCGCTACACCGTTCCCTACACCTGCTACTCCACCGGCATCGCATGGCGGACGGACAAGGTCACGGAGGACATCGCCGGCATGGAGCAGCCGTGGGACATCTTCTGGGAGTCCGAGGCGTACAAGGGCAAGGTGGGGCTCCTCTCCGAGAACCGGGAGACGATCGGGATGGCGCTCCTGCGCAAGGGGATCACGGACATCAACACCGAGGATCCCGAGCTCGTGAACCAGGCGGTGTCCGACCTCCAGGAGCTCTACGAGATCTGCAACGTCAAGGTGGACGACCTCCAGTACCAGACGGTCCCGGAGGGGTCGAGTTGGCTCCACCAGGCCTGGTCGGGGGACATGATCGCGGGCTACATCTACTACCTCCCGAAGGGAACGCCGGCGAGCGCCCTCGGCTTCTGGAGGGCACCCCACGGCAAGGTGCCGGTCCAGAACGACTGCTTCGCGGTTTGTTCGACGACGAAGAAGCCGGTGCTCGCGCACCTCTTCCTCAACTTCCTTCTCGACAACGGCGTCGCCTACGAGAACTTCGTCGACTTCAACGGGTATCAGCCCCCGCTGAACGAGATCGACCCGGGCACGCTGGTGCAGAAGGGAGTCGTGCCCGAGCACCTGGAGAACAGCGTTCTGACGGACGATGATCTCGGCCCCGACTCGCTGCAGTACGGGACGCTCACGTCTCAGGGACAGCAGCTGTGGCAGGACGGCTACTCGAACTTCCTCGCCGGAGGAGGGAGTTGACGGCTCCGGGGCGCGAGCGTTAGGACGTCGTGTACCGGCGCTGGTTGTGGCCCGCCAGTGCGCTTCCGGGCGTTCTCTGGCTCGTTCTCCTCTTCCTCGTTCCGTTCTATGCGGTCCTCGCAGTCGCGTTGGGAACGGTCGACCCGATCCTCTTCCAGCCGGAGCCCATCTGGAACCCGCTCGAATGGAACGTGGGTTGGCTCAACGAGGTTCTCAGTCGGCTAGCGCCGGGAGGAATCTGGTTTGAAGTCGGGATCAGGACGATCGTTTACGTCGTCATTGCCCTGGCCCTCTCCCTACTGATCGGGTACCCGGTCGCCTATTACACGGCTCGACACGCGGGGCGGTGGAAGGGCCTCATTCTCATCCTGATCATCCTGCCGCTCTGGATCAGCTACATGATGCGGATGCTCGCCTGGGTGAATCTCCTGCAGGAGGACGGCTGGGTGAATGAGTTCCTGATGTTCACCCACGTGCTCAGCGAGCCGCAGGACTGGCTCGGTGGGAGCCACTTGACCGTCATCTTGGCCCTGGTCTACGGCTACATCCCATTCCTGATCCTGCCACTCTTCGCCGCGCTCGATCGCATCGACCGCAGCCACCTGGAAGCGGCACGTGATCTCGGTGCGAGCCCCTGGCGTGCGTTTCGCAGGGTGACGCTCCCGCTCTCGAAGACGGGCATCCTGGGGGGCGCCGTCCTGATCACGCTGCCGATGTTCGGCGACTACTACACGCCGAACATCGTCTCCGGCGCGCCGAGCACGTCGATGATCGGCAACCAGATCGACCTCTACTTCCACGGAGGGCCGCAGCCGACGATCGGCGCCGCGCTCACGATCGTGCTTGCCGCCTTCCTGACGATCCTCATGCTCTATTACATGCGGACCATCCATCGCGCCCAACGCGAGGCCGGGACCGTGGGGGCGCTGTGACGACCGTCGCCGAGCCGCGAGTGAGGCCGCAGCCCTCGACCTTGACCCGCTTGCGCGGCTGGCTCCGCAACCCATGGGGAAAACCGCGTGCCCTGGTCGTCGTCACCTGGGTCTACATCCTGTGGTCGATCGTGCCGGTGCTGATCGCGGTGCAGTTCTCCTTCAATGCGACCCGCTCGCGCACGGTCTGGGACGGCTTCTCGGATCGCTGGTACTGGGGGGATCCGGTGGACTCGGTCCTGCACGATCCGGCCCTTTCGAATGCTCTAGCTCAGAGCTTCAAGCTGGCGATAGCGGACGTTCTCATCGCTGTTCCGATCGGGGTTCTGCTCGCCCTCGGTCTTGCCCGCTGGCGTGGTCGCGGCTCCGGCACCGCCAACTTCATCATGCTTTTTCCGTTGGTCACGCCCGAAATCGTGATGGGCGTGTCGCTCCTCCTCGTCTTCAGCCACGTCTTCACATTCATCGAGACGGGAACCACCGCCCAGATCCTCGGCCACGTGACCTTCTCGATCTCCTTCGTGGTCGTGATCGTGCGCGCTCGGCTGTTCTCGATCGGCAGGCAGTACGAGGAGGCCGCCGCCGACCTCGGGGCCTCGCCGTTCCGTGCGCTGACGCGCGTCCTCTTACCCCTGCTCACCCCGGCGATCGTCGCTTCGGCCGCCGTGGTGTTCGCCATCTCGGCCGACGACTTCGTCATCAGCCAGTGGCTGTCAAGCGGTGGACCCACGGACACCGTTCCGGTCCAGATCTACGCAGCGACGCGCGCCGCGCCGTTACCGTCGGTGAACGCGATCGCAACGATCATGATGATCTCGACCCTCCTCATCGTCACGGTCGGATTCCTCACCTGGCGCTTCTTTACCCGCGGAGAACGTCGGGCGGGCAAAGCCGCGGAGGACTTCGGCCGCGCCTTCGACCTCACCTAGCTTCGGGAGACCAATGGCACGCAGCGAAATCCGATTGAGCAAGCTCACCAAGCAGTTCGACGAGTTGACCGCGGTGGACGGCATCGATCTCCACATCCCGGGTGGTGAGTTCTTCTCGCTCCTCGGGCCGTCCGGCTGCGGGAAGACGACCACTCTGCGAATGATCGCCGGCTTCGAGCAACCCACTTCCGGCGAGATCCTCCTGGACGGCGAAGACGTTGCCTACACACCGCCTCACCAGCGCAACGTCAACACCGTGTTCCAGAATTACGCGCTCTTCCCGCACCTGAACGTCTACGACAACATCGCCTTCGGGCTGAAGGAGGCGAAGCGGCCGAAAGCCGAGATCCGCGAGCGCGTCGGCGAGGCGCTTGAGCTCGTCCAGCTTCCGGGATACGAGAGGCGCAAGTCGTCCCAGCTCTCGGGCGGGCAGCAGCAGCGCGTTGCCTTGGCGCGCGCTCTCGTCCTGAACCCGGCCGTGCTCCTTCTGGACGAGCCGCTCGGCGCCCTCGATGCGAAGCTCCGCAAGGCCCTCCAGATCGAGCTCAAGTCGCTCCAGCAGGAGGTCGGCATCACGTTCCTCTATGTGACCCACGACCAGGAGGAGGCGCTCACGATGAGCGACCGCCTCGCGGTCATGAACCACGGGCGCATCGAGCAGGTCGGCGCGCCTCAGGACGTCTACGAGGATCCCGAGACGCTTTACGTTGCCGACTTCCTCGGCGTGTCGAACCTCATGCAGGCCACCATCGTCAGTGCCGGCACCAGCACCTGCCGCGTCGCACTGGACGGCTACGAGCTAGAGACGCGCGGAACGGACCGCGATGTCACGGGGGAGGCGAAGATCGTCATCCGACCGGAGCGCATCGAGCTTGAGGAGCACGGGTCTCCGTCGGGGCCGAACCGTATCCCGGGCATGGTGGAGCGCGTCGTCTACGTTGGCTCGGCGATTCAGCTGATCGTCCGGAGCGCCACCGGGGAAGCACTCCAGGCGCTGGTTCAGAACACCGGCGGCGAAATCCCCTACGAGCAGGGCACGCCGGTGCAGCTCCACCTACCCGTGGACGCGCTGCGCGTCCTCCCTTCGGACGTCGGCGATGCGCCTTCTCTCGAGGATGAGGAGCCGGATCCGGAGACTGTCGCCGCCGGCTGAGCGAGCGCCGGCGGCGCGCCCGAGCTCAACCGGCCGGCTCCCGCTTCGGACGAGACCCGGGAGCGGGCCTTGGCGCTATCGCTCGTCGCGCGAGGGGGAGCGCAGTCCAGGGCCCCGATCGAGGTTGTCCAGGTGCCCAGGCGACCCCGGCGGTAGGTTGTCCACTGGTGCGGTATCGCCGTGAAACGACGCCAAGGCCTGCCAGCGGGACGGCGAAATACGTGTTCAATCCCGTCGTCCGCGGGCTGTTTCGCGTCGGGCTTCCGGCCCCGGGGACTGCGATCCTGGAGACGACGGGCGCAAGTCCGGGCGGCCGAGACGCAACCCGGTTACCAAAGGCCTCGATGACGGGCTAACGGGTGGAGTCACAACAGGATTTTTCAAGCCGTGATTGTCAAGGGCAAGCCGATCAATCACGCGCTCCACATCATCGTTTCGCTCCTGACGCTCGGCCTATGGTTGGTCGCGTAGCTGTTTCCCGCTGCTCTGCCCGAAGCCTGCGAGGAGGGCGCGTCGGTTTACTGCTCGGTGCGCCCGGAGAAGATCTTCCTGGATGACCTGGAGGAGGGCATGGTCTCGGTGGAGGGCGAGATCGTGCAGCGGATCTACCTCGGCACGACGACCCAGCTCATCGTCCAGTTGGCGCCCGAAGTGCGCGTGGTTGCGCTGGAGCAGAACACCGCCCGCTCGCGAGCAGAGGACCGCTGGGAGATCGGCGAACGCGTCACGCTCGGCTGGCATCCCGAGCACTGCCTCGTGCTGCGCTGAGGTCGCCCGGCGACGCATGCGAGTCATCGTCATCGGCGCCGGGGTGGGCGGGCTCAGCGCCGCCAACGAGCTGAGCAGAAGCGGTGGGGAGGTGGCGGTGCTCGAGGCGCGCGACCGCGTCGGCGGCCGCGTCTGGTCGCAACGGCTCCCCAACGGCGCCGTCGTGGAGATGGGCGCCGAGTTCCTCCTGCCAGGCAACACGGAGGTGCGTGCGCTTGCGAAGCGCCTCGGCCTGGACCTCGCCGACAAGGGGATGCGCTACGGGCGGCGTGAAGCTCGTGGAGGGATCGGCGTGAGCAGAGAAGCGCTCGACCGCGCGATGACGAAGCTGGACGCCGCCCTCGCCGCCTTGGACAGCGGCGGCGTGGCGGCGGTCGGGTCGGTTCGCGAGCTGCTCGACTCGCTCGACCTGGACCCGGGCGCCCGCGAGGCGATCCTCGCTCGGGCGGAGATCTCCGCCGCCACGTCCGCCGACGGGGTGCCCGCGACCGACCTCGGCGGCCTCGCGCACATCGACGACGAGCCCTCGCCGAGCGTCGCCGGCGGCAACCAAGGGCTCGCTCTCGGACTGGCTGCCGGGCTCGGAGACGCGGTCCGCCTCGGCGACCCCGCGGAACTCGTCGAGTGGGGAGACGGCGGCGTGAGGGTCGAGACCGCCTCGGGTCACGCCGAGGTGGCGGACCGCTGCGTGGTCGCGGTGCCCGCGTCGGTGGTGGACAGGATCGCGTTCGAGCCCGAGCTGCCGGATGCCAAGCGCGAGGCGCTCGCGGCGGTCCGGTACGGGCACGCTGCGAAGCTGTTCGTGCCGCTGGCCGCGCCGGCGCCCGCCGGTGCGGTGATGAACGTGCCCGAGCGCTATTGGTGCTGGACGCAGACGGGGGCACTTGGGGAGCCGCTGCCAGTGGTGAGTTGTTTCGCCGGCTCGGCGAGGGCCCTCGAACGCCTCGAGGTGGCTGCCGGTCCAGATCGGTGGCTGGAATCGCTGGCCGCTCTTCGCCCCGACCTTGCCTTGGAGCCTGACCGCGCAGTTCTTTCGACCTGGGACGACGATGGCTGGGTGGGGGCCGCGTACTCCATCTCGCCTCGGCCTGGGCTGGCCGAGTCGTTGATCGAGCGGGTGGGTCCGCTCGCGTTCGCTGGCGAACACGCCGGGGGGCGGTTCAACGGCCTCATGGAGGGCGCGATCCGCAGCGGGCGCACAGCGGCGAGGCGGCTCGTCTCGCGGATCTAGGGCGCGGTGGTCGCCTCCGCGGTTGTCGCGGGCGCTGCGCTCGCGCCCGCCGCGCCGGGCGCGGCGCCCTCGTCACGCGTGAGGCGGTGCGCCAGGTACACCGGGATGATCGAGATCAGGATGACGAGCACCGCGACGACGTTGACGATCGGCAGCTGATTCGGGCGCGAGAAGTTGTTGAGGATCCAGATCGGCAGCGTCTCGTCGCCGGCCCCGATCGTGAAGACGGTGACGATGATCTCGTCGAAGGAGAGCGCGAAGGCGAGCAGCGCGCCGGCGACGAGTGCCGTCCTCATGTTCGGCAGGGTCACCCAGCGGAAGGTCTGCCAAGGCGTGGCGCCAAGGTCGGCCGAGGCCTCCTCGAAGGAGGTGGACAGCCGCCGCAGGCGTGCGATCACGTTGTTGTAGACGACGACGATGCAGAAGGTGGCGTGGGCGACGACGATCGTGAACAGGCTGAGGTCGAGCCCGAACACCTGCGTGAAGGTGGAGTTGAGAGCGATCCCGGTGACGATCCCGGGCAGGGCGATCGGAATGATCACGAGGAACGAGATCGTCTCTCGCCCGAAGAACCGGTAGCGGGCGACGCCGAGTGAGGCGAGCGTCCCGAGCACCAGCGCGATCCCGGTGGCGATCGCCCCCGTCCTCAGCGAGTACAGGAACGCGTCGCGCGCTCCGGGGTTGTCGATCGCCTTTTCGAACCAGTCGAAGGTGAAGCCGGGCGGCGGCCACTTGAAGGTCTGCGACGAGCTGAACGCCTCCATCGCTATCACCAGCAGCGGCACGTAGATGAACGCCAGCGTCGCCGCGGCGCCGAGCCGGAGCAGGATCTGTGAGCGTCGAGAGAGCCTCATCGCATCACAAGTGCTCGAATGCGCCCAGCCGCCGGGCGATCAAGAGGTAGACGATCATGACCACGATGGGCACGGTGGCGAACGCGGCCGCCAGCGGCAGGTTCGTCGTGAACGTCGAGTAGACGACCGTGCCGATGAACTGCGTGCCCGAGCCCACGAGGGTTGGCGCGATGAAGTCGCCGAGGGTGAGCGAGAAGGTGAAGATCGAGCCGGCGACCACCGCCGGGAACGCGAGCGGCAGGATCACCCTGCGGAAGGTGGTGAACGGCTTCGCGCCCATGTCCTCGGAGGCGCTGAGCAGCGTGTTGGGGATCCGCTCCAGTCCCGCGTAGATCGGAATGATCATGTACGGAAGCCAGATGTAGCTCATCACCAGCCAGACGGCGAACAGTCCGTAGCCTGGATTCGAGACGCCGATCGGGTCGAGCACCCAGTTGAGCGCCCCCTCCTCGCTGAGGATCGCGCGCCAGGCGTAGACCTTGACCAGGTAGGCCGACCACAGCGGCATCAGCACCGCCACGACCAACACCGCCTTCATGCGTGGCGTCGCGACCTTCGCCATGTAGAAGGCGATCGGGAAGGCCAACAGAGCGTCGGTGACCGTCACCAGCGCCGCGATCAGGATCGTGCGCCCCGCCACCGAGCGATACACGTCCTGCTCGGCGATGTCGCGGAAGTTGTCGAGGGTGACGGTGCGCTCGATCTCCCCGCTCAGCTCCCCGAGCGTCCACAGGCTCGTCACGAGCAGGATCGCCAGCGAGCCCAGGTAGCCGATCACCAGCCACCCGACCGGACCGGCCAGCAGCGACCCCGCCTGCAGCCCGGGCCGCCCGTGGAAGAGGTCGGCGAGCCTGCGGCCCACCGACCTCCTCGGCGCTGACGCTGCTACGTCAGCGGCTTCCACGGGTGGTGTGCGTCATCCGACGTTGGTGTCTGCGATCACCCCTTGACCTCGGTCCATCCCTGGACCCATTCGTCGTAGGTCTTGCAGACGTCACCGCGATCGTCGCCACAGTCGGAGACGGGGGTCTTCCAGTACTCGATCTGGTCGAAGAACTCCTCGTCGTCGGCGTGGTAGATGTCGCAATGGTTCTTGTCGGCCGTCAGCGCGCACGACTTCTGGTTCGCGGGCGCCTCGCCGAACCACTCGGCCACCTGGGCGTTGGCCTCGGGGCTGACGATGTGGTTGAGCCACTCGTAGGCACAGTTCGGATGCTCTGCCTCCGAGCTGATCATCCACGTGTCCGACCAGCCGGTCGCGCCCTCGTCCGGGAGCACCACCTCCTCGGGCTCGCCGTCGGCGTTGAGCAGGTTGACGATCACCTGCCATGTTGTCCCGACGGACGAGTCGCCGTTGGCGAACGCCTGGATCTCCTTGGTGTAGTCCGACCAGTACTCGCCGATGTGCTCTCGCTGCTGCTTCAGCAGGTCGATCGCCGCGTCGAACTGCTCCTGGTCGAGCTCGTACGGATCGGTGATCCCGAGGTCCGGCTGCGTCTCGCGCAGGTACAGCGCCGCGTCGGCGATGTAGATCGGATTGTCGTACGCGGTCACCTTGCCGCTGTACTCCGACGCCTTGTCGAAGACGACGTCCCAGGACGTGGGCGGCGGCTTGACCTCGTCCGGGTCGTACATCAGCAGGTTCGACCCCCGCCCGTGCGGCACGCCGTACGGCTGGCCGTCGAACGTGTTGTAGGGCTGGTCCTTCAGCGCCGGGAATATGTCGGCGTAGTTCGGGATCAGGTCGGCGTTGATCGGCACCACGTCGCCACCTTCGAACAGGCGGCCGGTCGCGTCGCCCGACGCGGAGACCGCGTCGTACTGACCGGTGCGCATCAGCTGCACCATCTCGTCCGAGGTGTTGCCGATCTTGACGTTGACCTTGCAGCCGGTCCGCTGCTCGAAGTCCGACACCCAGTCGACCTTCGGGTCGGTCGACCCGTCCTCGACGTAGCCGGCCCAGGCGACGAGGTTGACCTCGCCCTCGAGCTCTCCGATCTCCGACAGGGCCTCGCCACCACCGCCGTCGTCATCGTCGTCGTCCCCGCATCCGGCCGCGAACGCGACCATGAATGCGAACAGGCCGACGACGACGAGCCAGGCGACCCGGGCGGAATTGACCTCCGGTCGCTTGCGTCTCATGCTCCCACTCCTCTCTCTTCGGTCGCCACGGCGACCGTGTGCTCAGGTCGCCATCCGACGACCACGTCCCGTCCAACCTGCTCGAGGGCCTCCGCCGAGGAGGTCTCGAGGTTCTGGCGGACGACTTGCAGCTCTCCACCTGCCTGCAACTCGACGAGGTAGCGCGTGACCATCCCCGCGTAGGCCACATCGCGGATCCGTCCGCCTTCGGTGTGCATTCCGTTGGTGCTGGCCCCCGGGTCGAGCAGCACGATCTTCTCGGGCCGAATCGTGAACCGGCGCCCGTCGCGGTCGAGCAGGTTCGAGGCCCCGACGAAGCCCGCCACGAACGGGTTGCCCGGGCGCTCGTAGACCTCGGCCGGCGTGCCGATCTGCTCGATCAGGCCGTCGTTGAAGACCGCGATCCGATCGGACATCGTCAACGCCTCCTCTTGGTCGTGGGTGACGTAGACGAACGTGATTCCGACGTCACCCTGAATCCCCTTCAGCTCCACCTGCATCTGCTCGCGCAGCTTCAGGTCCAGCGCCCCGAGCGGCTCGTCGAGCAGCAGCACGCGCGGCCTGTTGACGATCG
>Ga0081538_10000465_pt1 | contig 45439 bp, 53 predicted proteins | sample TabmetS5T2R1_FD_71022 | JGI IMG/M metagenome (GOLD analysis project Ga0081538, IMG submission 71022) | Tabebuia heterophylla rhizosphere microbial communities from the University of Puerto Rico - S5T2R1 | ecosystem: Host-associated > Plants > Roots > Rhizosphere ... | reverse complement strand
CCAGATCGTGATGCCGCCCGGCATGTTCCTCGGATTGCCGCTCGTCAGGCACCACTCGTTGCTGACCACGAGAATGTCGCCCTCGAACTCGGCCGTGTCGAGGTGCAGGGCGTGGACGCCCTCCGTGACATATCCGAACCCACCGGTGTTCAGGAACCCCGCCCGCACCGGGTTCGCGGGGTCGGTGAAGTCGACCACGTGCACACCGCCGGTCTGGCAGTGCGCGGCCCAGTCACCGAGGTACGCGAACCATCGCCCATCGGACGTCTGCAGCGCCGACACGTCCGAGATGTCCTCCGCGAAGCTCGTCAGCCTCAGCTTCCCGACGAGGTCCACGTTCTCGGACGACGGCGGCAGGTGGCCCGAGGTAGAACCGTGCTGACCCGGATGGCTCATACCGAGGCCGCCGTCCAGCCCGAGATCGACGCCGTCAGGGATCTGCCGCTTCGGCGGATCGTTGCCGGCGCTCGCCGGCACCGAGCCGACGACTAAGACGAGCGCAAATATCAAGGTGAAGAACGCTCGTTGCATCCTTTCTCCTTCCATTCTGTCGGCGGGACCCGCCAACGGCCCCGCGACGACGCGACGTCAAAAGACGCTGGCACCACCTCCCCTAGCGGGCGCTATTCCAGCCGTGAGCAAAGTGGTCCGCCGGCTCGACCCGGGCGTGCACTCACGGCGCCCCGTCTCCGACCTCGCCGGCCCGGACTCGGCGATGGTAGTCGCCCCTCTCAGCTCCATCTTCCTGCTCCGGCTCCACCGAAGCATACCCACTTCGCGCTTGCGGCAATCCACACGCATCGCCGTCGTCGAGTTTCCGCGTCGATTGGGTCACGCCCTGGAGCTAGCGATCGACGGTTACTCGGCCGCCCCTGCCGCCCCGTCGGAGTCGTGGAGTCTCGCGATGCCGTTGCTGGGCCGGTGAGCGACGAGTAGGCTGCTGTGTGCCGGGGGGTGGCGTGGCAACAATGGCAACGCTCGGCGTTCTTTCACGTTCGCTGGAGCGTTCGCTCGCTTTCGAGATTCCGCTCAACCATTCGCCGTTAGCGAACCACAGCGAACCGACGCGAACGCCGCTCCGAGTCGACAAGCTGGGGGTCACTGGTTCGAGCCCAGTACCGCCCATAGAAGCTCGGTTAGACTCGCAGCTGTGGCGCCTCCTGCGTAGTTGATCCGACCGTCCACGTCCTTCGCGCGCACACTGTGCAGCCCGCGGCGGGGCTGCTGACACGCAGTGGCCGTCGGTGAGTGCATCGGCGGCCGATACCGAGATCAACTGGGAGGAAACCATGATGGCTGAAGCACGCCTCGAACGTGTCGCATCGGGGCTAGCACCCGTCACGCCGGGTTGGTTCATCGTCAACACGGCCGACGCCGCCTGGGTCAACAACGAGTCGTACGGGGGCGTCTGCATCTTCGAGTCCGACGAGTTCGTGCTGCGGGGTCGGCCCGACCTGACCGCGTACGAGAAACCGAACGCCGGGTTCACGATCCGCGTCGTGCCGCCGGGAAAGCCGGCAACCCTCTACCACGCGGAGTCGGTCCAAGAGGACTTCCTCGTCTTGATGGGCGAGTGCGTGCTCATCATCGAAGACCAGGAACGGCACCTGCGGGCATGGGACTTCGTGCATTGCCCGCCGATGACCGGGCACACATTCGTCGCGAAGGAAACAGGGCCGTGCGTGATCCTCGCCACGGGAAACCGCCGGGACGATCTCGAGCGGGTTACCCGCCGATCCGAAGCCGCTCTCCGCTACGACGCGAGCTCAGAGGTCGACACGACCGATCCTGAGCGCCGAGGGCGATGGGAGGTTGAGCGTCCAAAACACTGGGACGATCTCCCGTGGGCTGAACGGCCGTAGCACTCGCGGGTGCGCTGCGGCGTGCCGACGGGCGCCGCAGCGCACCGAATGAAGAAAGGCGGTGACCGTCCTCTCACCCTTGTCGTCAGGCGGCGCGTCCCTGGAAGAACTCGTCCGCCCGCGGATTGAAGAGGATCCACAACACGATGAGGCTGACGATGATCTGCCAGATTCCCTGCCACAGGTAGTGGCCGTCCCAGCTGAACAGCAAGAGGATGCCGCCGAAGAGAGCCAGGACCTGAAGAATGGCCACGAGGATCCGCGCCCAGCCTGCGCCGTGCCAGAGGCCGTACGCGACCAGGAGCGCCAGCGCTCCCCAGATAATGGAGGCCACGCCGTACGTCGTGAGCGTGCTGCTGCTTCGATTGATGTGCTCGAGCAGGTTGGCGTCGTTGCGTTCGACGATGAGCCCGAGTCCGGCCGCGATGGCGATGATTCCCTCGATGAAGCCGATGATCGCGATGAACGAGACGCTGATCGGTCTTCCAATAGCCGTCGTGGACATGCGACAACCCTCCGTTCGCTCGTAAACGCTGCTGGTATTCAGCGCGAGGCCGCGAAATCATTCTCTGACATCGCGGCGCCTCCATAGACTCACGCGATGGACGTCGTCCTCGCGATCGTCGCTGCCTTCCTCTTCGCGCTCGGGCTCGTCTTGCAGGAGAAGGCGGCGTCGAAGCTGCCGAGCGAAGCGGTCGGCGCGGGGTTCTTGGCCCGACTCGCCCACGAGCCCCTGTGGTTGTTGGGGACGGCCGCACAGGGAGCGGGCTTCGCGGCGCAGGCCTGGGCGCTCGGCATCGGACGCATGGTGGTCGTGCAGCCGCTTCTGATTCTCTCGATCGTGTTCGCGCTGCCGCTCGGGCGGCTGCTCGAGGGCCGCCGGATCAAGCGGAACGAGTGGATCGGGGCCGGGCTGGTGACGGTCGGTCTCGCGGTGCTGCTGATCACGGCCAAGATCGACGAGGGCTCCGACGACGCGTCCCTCCGCCGCTGGGCGATCGTGGGCGGGGCCACGGCAGGGATCGCCGTCCTCCTGTACCTCCTGGCGAGGGGGCGCTCCCCCAGCGTGCGCGGCGCGCTCCTCGGCACGGCCGGCGGCGTCCTCTTCGGCCTCGCCGCCGCCCTGACCAAGACCGTCGTGTCCGATTTCGACGAGGGCATCGTCGCCGTCATCGCCGACTGGCACCTCTACGCCATGATCGCCTTCAGCGTCGCCGCCTACTGGCTCGAGCAGGCGGCGCTGCAGACCGGCGCGCTCGCCGCCGCGGTGGCGACGACGATGTCGTTCGACGCGCTCTCGAGCCTCGTGTTCGGCATCGTCGTCTTCGACGAGGCTCTGCACGAGACGGCTCTCGGGTACACGTTCTCGGGTCTCTCTCTCGCGGCGGCGCTGCTCGGGCTCGTCCTCATCGCCCGTGCCAAGGAGGCCGCGCCGCCGCGGCAGGCGCCGGCCCTGGCCACCGCCTGAGCCCGGCGCCGCTCAGCTCGCGACTGCGAGGATGCGGCGGGCGACGCTCGTCCAGCTCCACAGCTCGACGCTCGCCTCCCGCGCGGCGGCGCGAAGCGCGTCCCGCTCCGCCGGCCCGAGGGAGAGCTGCTCCCCGAGCTTGGTTTGGAGCTCGTCGGCGTCGCCTCTCGGGAAGTGCGGCAGGTGCCTGAGCTCCGGCGGGTAGTGACGCTCGAGCCCCTGCGCGATCTCGGCGAGGCCGGAGTGGTTGGCGACGATCGGCGGGCACCCGGCGGCGGCCGCCTCGGCGGCGACCATGCCGAAGGCCTCGGGAAAGATCGAGGGCACGACGGCGGCGTCGGCGAGCGCCAGCAGGTGGACGAGGTGCCGATGCTCGAGCGGGCCCGTGAAGAGCACGTCCAGGCCCTCGGCCAGTCGCTCGAGCTCGGCCCGGTAGTCGCCGAAGCCGACGATGACCGCCCGCGCGTCCACGCCGCGCAGCGCCTCGAAGAGGATCTGCACCCCCTTGTTCTCGATCAGCTTCCCGAAATAGACGACGGTCGAGCGGTCGCCCGCGAGAAAGGCCGCGAGGCGGTCAGCGTTGCCTTCGTCGGGAAGCCGCTCGTTGACGTTGCCCGGGTTGGGCGGATCCTTCCGGCTCTCGGCGAGCAGGGCGTCGAGCGCTTCGTCGCGGGGAGCCGGTCGCCAGAGCTCGACGTCGACACCGGGCGGGACCTCGTGGACGCTCTCGGTCTGTCCGCAGACCTCGGCGACGACGCGACGGATGTGGTCCGAGCCGACGATCGTCGCCTTCGCGCCGGCCAGGGCCTCCTCCCCCCAGGCCGACAGCTCGGCGTTCCCGCGCATCGAGTACTCGAGCTCGGAGCCGTGCGCCTTGACGACGTACGGCGCGCCCACGGCCGCGCCGACGGGGCCGCCCATGAGGACGTGGTTCACGAAGACGAAGTCCGCTGGGAGCCGTTTGCGCATGGCCTTGGCGTTTGCAGCCACCCAGGCTTCCAGTTCCTGGCGCGTTGAGTCCTGGACGCGCTTCACCTCGTAGCCCTCGTACTCGTCGATCACGAAGACCGGCAGGAACGTGCCGACGTCGGGCCGCACGGTCTCGGCGCCGCCGAGGTCGAAGCGCTCCGGCTTCGGCTCCTGGGAGAAGACCACGACCTGATGGCCCTCGCGGCTCCATTCACGCGAGAGCTGGCGGGCATAGATGTTCGAGCCGGTGCCGCCGAGGAGGTAGCCGTGCCAGACGAAGATGCGCACCTACGGGACCGCGTAGCCGGTGCGCTCGATCATCTCCGGAATGGTCACGAACTCGTAGCCTTCCTGCTCCTTCCACTGGTGGAGGATGAGATCGGCCGCGTTGACCGAGTGACTGCGGTCCCAGCCCATCGCGACGTTACAGCCGTCGTGGAGGAGGAAGACGTGACCGCCGCCCTTCGCCTGCTTCTCGGCCCTGCGCATGATCCTCTCCGTCGACACCTTCTTCTCCCAGTCCCACAGGGTGACCGACCAGAGGATCGGCACGTAGCCCTGCTCCCAGAGGACGCGCACGGTGCCCGGGCGGCGCCGGCCGTACGGGGGGCGCATCAGGCGGTGGCCGTTGACCCGCGCCATCTCGACTCCGGCCTCCTCGATCGCCCGCGTCGTGTCCCTCAGCTCGCGGCGGATGGTCTCATCCGTGTGGAGCGGCATCGTCACGTGCGTGTAGGTGTGATTGCCGATCGCGTGGCCGGCGTCGAACACCTCTTTGAGGAGGGAAGGCTGCTCGCGCGCGTAGTGGCCGATCGTGAAGAACGTCGCCTTGACGCCGTGCTTGTCCAGCACCTCGAGGAGCCGGGGGGTCCACGCCGTGTTGGGGCCGTCGTCGAAGGTGAGCGCCATCAGCTTGCCGGTCCCGGGCGTGCCGACGAACGTCCGCCCGAATCCCTGGGCCTTCGGCGAGATCGCGTTGTAGATGCTCCATCCGCCGGCGCCCACCGCGGCGCCGGCCGCAAACGGCCATGTCTTCATCTCGAGCTCCTGTCCTCGCCGAGCATCATCTCAGGTTCGGCGCCGGGCTGGACGCTTGACGACGCCTATGCGGCTCGCACGGTGATGTCGACTCGGTTGGCCGCTTGGAGCAGACGCTCGAGGCGGCGCGCGTCGGCGACGTTCAGGCGCTCGCCCTCGAGCACGCGGAGCTCGTACGGATAGGCGAGCTCGGCGCGGTACCCGGCCGAGTGGGGGAGGACGCGCCCCCAGAGCTGAACGCGCCCGAGCACGATCGAGTTCGGCAGGGCCGATTGCGCCCAGCCCGCCCATTCGAGCGCGGCTTTGCGGGTCGTGACCGCGTAGATGCCGCAGCTCCAACCCGAACCGTCTAGCTGCGGCCGAGGAGGCGGCCGAAGGCTGCGACGAGCTCCTCCGTCCGCTCCTCGCGGAGATCTTCCGATTCGGGGCCGAGCACGCAGTGCCGGGTGTGGCCGTCCAGGAGCCCGAGCGCGACCTTCTCGAGGGCCGCCTCGATCGCGCTGATCTGGGTGATCACGTCGATGCAGTAGCGGTCTTCCTCGACCATGCGCTGGACGCCCCGGACCTGCCCCTCGATGCGGCGAAGCCGGGCGACGAGCTGCTCTTTCGAGGCGCTGTAGCCGCGGGTTGGTGTGGCTTTGGCCATGCGCTCATGGTATACCCCCACCGGGTAGATGGAGGAGATCTGCTATAGCGTCCCCGGGGTCAGCTGCCGGCACTGCGAGCAGGCGATCACGGCAGAGGTCGGCAGGGTGGCCGGCGTCGCCTCCGTCCGTGTGGATCTCGACGCGAAGACCGTCGCTGTGCGGGGGAGCGGCCTCGACGACGCGTCCGTGCGGGCGGCGATCGCCGAAGCAGGCTACGAGGTCGGCTAGGAGCCCAACGCCGCCTCGACGGCCTGCTCCTGGAGCCAGCTCAGGTAGGCGAAGACCGCGAGCTCGTGCGCGTCGGGGTCACGGGGGTCGATCTCGCGGGCGTACGTGTCCTCGGTGACGTCGAGACGGGTACCGAGCGCCAGGCGGAGGTCGGTGAGCGCGCGGAGCCACGCGTCGAGCTCCTCCGCGGTCAGCCGGTCGCTGGTGGCGGTCTCGGCCAGCACGCGCAGCGCCGCCCGCCGGCCCTCCTGGAGCTCGTCGTCCATCAGGCGCTTGTACTCTCCCTCGGCCTCGGCGTCGTCCTCGTACGCGGACGGGCGGAGCCGCCTTAGCGTCGGGTCGTCGGGATCGGCGGCGAGCAGTGCGAGCAGCTCGTCCGGCAGTCGCTGGAGCAGCTCTCGTTCGCCTTCGGAGAGCCGCAGGCGGTAGTCGCCCTGCCTGGTCCGCTGGATGGCGCCCGAGACGAACATCAGCATCAGTCCTGGCGCATCGTTGCCCAGAGACCGTGGGCGTGCAGTCGGGAGACGTCGTGCTCGGCTTTCTCGCGCGGCCCGCCCGAGACGACCGCCTTCCCCTCGTTGTGAACCTGGAGCATGAGCTTCGTCGCCTTCTCGCGGCTGTAGCCGAAGAGCTTCTGGAAGACGAAGGTCACGTAGGACATGAGGTTGATCGGGTCGTTCCAGACGATCACGATCCACGGCCGCTCGTGCTCGGGCACGTCCTCGCCGGTCGGCTCTTCGACCTCGACCTCGGCGGGGGAGAGGGTGGCGGGGGCCATGCCTTGATTGTGCCGACTCTAGATCTGCCAGCCCGTGTAGCGGGCGAGGCGGGCGGTCGTCTCCACGAGCTGGCCCGTGATCAGCAGGATGCCGAAGACGACGAGGAGCGACGCAGAGGCCAGGCTGACGACTCGCCGGTGCCGCCGGAACCACCCAACGAGGCCCAGCGAGCGCGTGAACGCGAGGCCGAAGAGGAGAAACGGAAGGCCGAGCCCGAGCGAGAACGCCGCCAGGAGAACCGCGCCCTCCGCAGCACCGCCCGTTCCCGCCGAGAGCGTGAGGATCGCCGCCAGCGTCGGCCCGACGCACGGTGTCCAGCCGACCGCGAAGGCGACACCGACGAGCGCGGCGGCCGGGAGCCCGATCGCACCCGCCCGGTCCGGTCTCAGCCGCAGCTCTCGCGAGAGAAGCCCGGGAAGCGGCGTGCCGACGAACGTGAGCGCGGCGAGGATCACGAAGACCCCCGCGACGATCTCGAGCGGGCGCCGGTTGGCGAGGAGCGCGTCTCCGAACCAGGCCGCCCCGGCTCCGAGCGCGACGAACATGGCGGTGAAGCCCCCGACGAACGCCGCCGTAGAACGCGTGACCGTGCGCGGCTTGCTCCCGAGCTCGTCGAAGCCGACGCCGGAGACGAAGGAGAGATAACCGGGGACGAGCGGCAGCACGCAGGGCGACGTGAAGGCGACGACACCGGCCGCGAAGGCGATCACCAGGCCAGTGGGTCCGAGCTCGATCACCGCCTCTCAGGATAGGAGCGCATCGCCCTCCCGGCACCCGCGCCGGCGATCGTTCATGCGCTCGTAAGGATCTTCGGCTACCGTCGAAGGCATGCCTCGGGTCCTGCTCGTCCTGCTCGCGGCGCTCGCGCTCGCCGCCTGCGGGGGCGAGGAGAGCTCACCCGGCCCGGCCACGGGCGCCTCGAGCGAGGCGGGCATCTCGCTGGCCGGGCAGACGCTGGACGGCGAGAGCCTCTCTCTGGAGGAGTTCCGCGGGAAGCCACTGTTCGTCAACGTCTGGGCCTCCTGGTGACCGGTCTGCAACGGCGAGGCGGTCGCCTACGCACGGTTCGTCGAAGATCATCCTGAGTACGAGTTCGTGGGCGTGAACATCTCGGACGACCCCGGCGCCGCGCAGGCGTTCCTGCACAAGTACGGCTGGACCTGGCCGTCCCTCGCGGATCCCGATCTCGAGCTGGCGGGCTCGCTGGAGCTCTACGGGCATCCCGCGGTCGCCGTCCTCGACGACAACGGCGTCGTCGTCGCCCGGCACATCGGGGGCGGCGACACAGAGACCTGGGAGTCCCTCGCCGAAGGGCTCTAGCGCTTCCTTCGGGCCAGCTCGGCCTCGACGGCGGCCGGGTCGAGCCCGCGCTCGGCGAGCGCGACGTAGCTCGCGAACCAGAGGTCGGCGATCTCCGAGACGACGCGCCCGTCCGCTTCCGAGGCCACCGCGAGCGCCGCCTCGACGCCCTCCTCGCCGAGCTTCTGGGCGACGGCGCCTCGCCCAGCCTCCAGAAGCTCGGCGACGTGCGAACCGTCCGGCCGCGTCGCCGCCCGCTCGCGCACCCTCCGCCAGAGCCAGGGCGCGAAGCAGGAGACCGACCCCGTGTGACAGACAGGGCCGTTCGGGCGGACGCGCAGCAGGTAGGCGTCGCCGTCGCAGTCGTCGCGGACCTCTTCCACCGCCAGCGTGTTGCCGGAGGTCTCGCCCTTCCGCCAGAGGCGGTCGCGCGAGCGGCTGAAGAAGTGCGCCTCGCCCGTCTCGCGGGTCAAGTGCAGTGCCTCGTCGTCCATCCAGGCGAGCATGAGCACCCGCCCGGACTCGGCGTCCTGCACGATCGCCGCGCGCAGGTCAGGCGGCATCTCGGAGCGGCACTCCCAAGCCGCGGAGCTCGTCTCGGAGCGTGACGAGGCGTGCGAGGTTCTCGTGCAGCATCGACGCCAGCAGCGCGGCCTGGGCGATCTCGAGCGCCGCCGCCACGTGCCCGGCCGAGCCGGCGCCTCCCGACGCAATCACCGGCACCGACACGGCCTCGACGACCTCCTGGGTCAGCGCGAGGTCGTACCCGTTCCGTGTCCCGTCCGTGTCGATGGAGGTGAGGAGGATCTCGCCGGCGCCGCGCTCCTCGCCTTCCCGGGCCCATTCGATCGCGTTACGCCCGGTCGCGACGCCGCCCGCGTGGGAGCGCACCTCGCCTCCGGCCGCGTCGATCGCGAGAACGACCGCCTGCGAGCCCAGCCGCTCAGCGAGCGCGGTCAGGAGCTCGGGACGGGCCAGCGCCGCCGAGTTGACCGAAACCTTGTCGGCCCCCGCCTCCAGGAGCGCCTCGGCGTCCGTGACCGTGCGGATGCCGCCTCCTACCGTGAAGGGAATCGCCAGCCGCTCGGCGACGCGGCGCACGAGCCCGACCAAGGTCTCGCGGCCCTCGACCGTCGCGGCGACGTCGAGGAAGACGAGCTCGTCGGCGCCCGCGTCGGAGTACGCCTCGCCGAGCTCGACCGGGTCGCCGACGTCGCGGAGCCCCTGGAAGCGGACCCCCTTGACGACCCGATCGGCCGCGACGTCGAGGCAGGGGATCAAGCGGGCGAGAGGCATCGCTCGAGGAAGCGCGCGCCGGCGCGACCGCTCTTCTCGGGGTGGAACTGGACGCCGACGAAGCTCCCGCCTTCGGCGACGGCGACGATCCCCTCCGAGGTGGCCGTGGCGGCCGGCGTCTCCGCCGCGTAGGAGTGCGCGAAGTAAAGCTCCTCGCCGCCCGGCTCGACGGGCGCCCAGCCGATGCGGGGGACGCGCCCCCGACTGAGCCGCACGGCGTGTCCCGGCAGGAGGGCAAGTCCAGGGACGCCACCGTCTTCGTCGGACCACTCGAGCGCCAGCTGAAGACCCAGGCAGATCCCGAGCGTCGGCCTTCCCGCGGCTACCCGATCCCGAAGGGCGTCGTCGAGCGCGCGGGCGGCGAGACCTCGCAGGGCGGAGCGCGCCGATCCCACCCCGGGAAGAACGGCGAGATCGGCGCGCGCCACCTCGTCCGGGTCGCTCGTCGCGGCAGCGTCGGCGCCCAGGCGCTCGCAGGCCAAGACGACCGAGCGCACGTTGCCGGCGCCGTACTCGCAGACCGCGACCCTCACAGGATTCCTTTCGTCGACGGCAATCCGGTGCCCTCGAGTCGAGTTGCGGAGCGGAGTGCCCGTCCGACCGCCTTGAACGCGGCCTCGGCGACGTGGTGCGGGTCGCGGCCGCTCGACTCCACGTGCAGGCCGAGGTGGGCGGCCTGCGCGAAGCTCCCAAGCACGTGCTCCGCGAGCCCCGGGTCGAGCTCGAGCCGGAGCTCGCGCGCCGGCCGGCCGCCGAGGTCGACCGCGGCGCGTGCGAGCGCGTCGTCCATAGGGACGACCGCGTCGCCGAAGCGCGCGATGCCGCGCCGGTCTCCCAGGGCGCGGTGGAGCGCCTCGCCCAGGGCGACGGCGGCATCCTCGGCCGTGTGGTGCTCGCCCGTCTCCAGGTCGCCGACGCCCTCGAGGACGAGGTCGAAACCGGCGTGGAAGGCGAGCTGCTCGAGGAAGTGGTCGTAGAGGCCGGCGCCCGTGGTCACGCGGACGCGGCCGGCACCGTCCAGCGCCAGGCGCACGCGCACGCGCGTCTCCGCAGTCGCGCGCAGGTGACGGGCGCTTCGCCTTCCGGCCGGCGCCACCGGCGCGGGGCGGTCAAGCGCCCGGGCGATCCCCTCGAGCAGGAGGTCGTCGTCCTCCGGGTCACGGACGGAGGCCCGGATCCCGTCGGAGAAGACGCGGACGACGAGCCCGGAGCGCAGGAGGGCGCCGCCCAGCTCCTCCGGAGCCTCCACCGGGACGAAGACGAAGTTCGTGCGTGAGCGCAACGGCTCGAGGCCGAGGGCGCGCAGGCCGCGCGCGAGGCGCTCCCGCTCCTCGACCTGCGCGGAGACGTCGGGCGGGTCGGCGAGCGCGGCCTCGGCCAGGGCCGCCGAGAGGGTCGAGATGGGAGCGGGCGACTGGCGCCGGTTCAGCTCGGCGGCGGTCTCCGAGGCTGCGAGCGCGTAGCCGACGCGCCCGCCCGCGAGCCCGAATGCCTTCGAGAAGGTTCGGATGACGACGACGCCGTCGTCGATCGTGTCCGCCGCTGTCTCGCCCGCGTATTCGTAGTACGCCTCGTCCACGATCAACGGCCTCGCGGCGGGGAGATCGCCGAGCGCTCCGGTGGGGTTGTTCGGCCGGCAGGCGAACGTGACCACGGGCTCGTCGTCGGCGATCTCGGCGCCGGCGAGGTTCGCGGCGATGCGAAAGAGCGGGTAGGTCGGGTCGTCGGCGATCGCCACCCGGTCGCCGGGCCCGGCGAACGAGCGCGCGCAGAGGAGGATGAGGTCGTCGGCACCCGCGCCGAGGACGACGTTCTCGGGCGCGACTCCGGTGTAGTGGGCGATCGCGTCGGTCAGCTCGGTGTAGCCGCCGTGGGGGTAGTTCTGCACGTCGGCGAGCGTCGAGGCGAGCGCGCCGGGGCGGGAGGAGGGGAGGGGCCACGCAGGGACGTTGCCGTCGAACCGGACGATCTCGCCGGGGTCGAGGCCGAGGCGCGCGGCGAGCTCGCGGGTCGAGCGCGCCCAGGAGTACGCGGCGAACTCGGCGGGGAGCGCCTTCATCGCCGCATCGCTTCCGCGTGGGCGGACATGCGCTCCAGGACGGCCAGCGCCTCGACGACCGGCTTCACCCGCTGCAGGCCTTCCGGCGTCAGCCGCTGGACTGTCACGGGCTTCAGGAACGCCTCCAGGCCGAGCCCGCCGACCGCGCGGGCGCGACCGCCGGTGGGGAGCACGTGGTTGCCGCCGGTCGCGTAATCCCCGGCGGCGACCGGCGACCAGCGACCGACGAAGACGGCGCCCGCGTTCCGGACGCGCGGCGCCAGCCGTTCTGCGTCGTCGCCGAGGAGGACGAGGTGCTCCGGCGCCAGCGCCTCGACCCGCGCGAGCGCTCTCTCGAGGTCGCCGTCCGCCTCGATCAGCCGGCAGACGGCGTCGGCCCCGTGCTCGCGCTGCGCGGCCAGCTCCAGCTCGGCGATTGCGAGGTCCGCGCCCTCGGAGGCCAGGACGACGACCTCGGACGGCCCGGCGGGGAGGTCGACGGAGACGTCGCGGGAGACGATCAGCTTCGCCTCGTTGACGAAGGCGTTCCCCGGCCCGACGATCTTGTCCACCGGCGCGATCGTCTCGGTCCCGTACGCCAGCGCGGCGACCGCCTGCGGCCCGCCGGCCGCCCACACCTCGGGAAGGTCGAGGACCTCCGCCGCCTTCGCGACGATCCCGGCGCCCTCCGGCGGCGTCACGACGGTGATGCGCTCGACTCCCGCGACCTGCGCCGGCACGGCACACATGACGAGCGTGGAGACGAGCCGGCGCGGAACGTAGACGCCCACGGACGCGAGCGGCGTCCACCGCCGCTCGAGCACCACCCCGGGCAGGATCTCCTCGACGAGATCGGTCGGGCGCTGCAGCTCGTGCCAGCGGCGGACGGCGTCCGCGAGCGCCAGGAGCGCGTCCTCGGGCACTTCGCCGTCCGGCTCGGCGCGCACCGGCTCGACGCCGTCGAGGCGCAGCGACCAGTCGGCCAGCGCGGAGTCGCCGCGCTCTCGGACGTCCCTGACGATGGCAGCGACCTCCGTCACGCGAGCATCCGCTCCACGGGCACGAGCAGGATCGACGAGGCGCCCGCGGCCTCGAGCCGGGGAAGCAGCCGCCACACGTCCGCGGCGGGGACAAGGGCGTGTACGGCGACCATGCCCGGCTCGGCAAGCGGGATCACGCTGGGAGCCCTCGATCCGGGCACGAGCTCGCAGATCTCCTCGAGCGCGTCCTGGGACGCGTTCAACATCAGGTAGCGCGCCTCGCGCGCCTGGACGACGCTGGCCAGGATCGGCCGGAGCCGCTGCGAAGCGTCGTCCGGCTCCTCGGCGGCGACGAGCACCGCCTCCGAGGCGAAGAGCACTCCGAGCGAGCGAAGCCCGTTCGTCCGCAGCGTGTTCCCGCTGGAGACGAGGTCGACGATGGCATCCGCGAGCCCCAGGCGTGGCGCGACCTCGACCGAGCCGGTCACGTCGACGAGCTCCACCGCGACGCCCCGCTCGGCGAGGAGCCGCGAGGTGAGCTGCGGGTACACCGTCGCCACGCGCAGCCCGGCGAGCTCGGCGAGCGCCCCCACCGGCGATTCCTCCGGGACCGCGGTCTCCAATGTGCAGCCGCCGAAGCCGAGCCGCAGGAGCTCGGTCACGCGGGCTCCGCGCTCCTCGACCAGGTCGGCGCCGGTGATCCCGCAGTCGACGACGCCGTCCTGGACGTACTCCGGGATGTCCGCGGCGCGGACGAGCAGCACCTCGACCGGCGCGTTCCGGCAGGGGAAGGCGAGCGCCCGCTCGCCCGGCTCCTCGGGGCCGAGCCCGGCGTCCTCGAGTAGGGCGATGGCCGGCTCCCGCAGGCGCCCCTTGGCCGGGATCGCGACCTTCAGGCTGTCGGGGAGAGGGCCGCCCGCCGGTCCAGGGCGGTCCGGTAGCCGCCCTCGCCGTGGCGGAGCCAGTGCGCTACGCGGGTCACCGTCGTGGTCGAGGCGCCCGTTCGCCTGGCGATCTCCTGGTAGGGCAGGCCCTCGTCGAGGAGCTTCACGACCTCCCAGCGGTGTGCCATCGCCTCGAGCTCGCCGAGCGTGCAGAGGTCCCGCAAGAAGTGCTCGATCTCCTCCGGGGTCTCGAGGCTCAGGATCGCCTCGAAGAGGTCTGCCATCTCGGGTGTCCGCCATGGGTGTGACCTGACCGCCATTCTGTCTCGTCATATTAGCATGTTAACATGGCAACACAAATGCGAGAAGACTTCCAGCTGATCCCGGCTGTCGACGTCGTCGGCACGGAGGCGGTTCGCCTGCGACAGGGGGCCTTCGACGACGTCGTCGCGCGCGCCGGAAGCCCGGCCGACCTGGTCGCCCGCTTCGCAGCCACCCGGCCACCGCTCGTGCACGTGGTCGACCTGGACGGGGCCCGCACCGGGAAGATCCGGCCGGAGCTCGTCGGCCCGCTCGCCGCGGCGGCCGCGCCGACACCGGTCCAGGCCTCCGGCGGGATCCGCTCGTTCGAGGACGCCCGATCCCTCCTCGACGCCGGCGCGGCCCGCGTCGTCGTCGGGACGGCCGCCCTCGACTCGCCGGCCGCCGTGGCCCAGCTCGCGTCTGCCTTCGAGGAGCGGCTCGTCGTCGCCGTTGACGCGCGCGACGGCCGGGTCGCGGTCGCCGGCTGGAGCCGGGTGACAGAGCTTTCGCCCGACGAGTTCGCCGAGCGCTGCGCCGAGGCGGGGGTGCGTCGGCTGCTCTGCACGTCGATCGACCGGGACGGAACCATGGCCGGCCCCGACCTCGCCCTTCTCGGGCGCGTGCGGGAGCGGTCCGGTCTCCCCGTTCTGGCCGCCGGCGGAGTCCGCTCCGAGGAGGACGTCGAGGAGCTCGCCGCGCTCGGCCTGGAGGGCGCTGTCGTGGGCCGGGCCGTCCTCGAGGGCGCGATCACGCTCTAGCGAGCCCGGGCGGGAGCGAGTGCGGGGTCGACGGGCTCCGGCAAGAGCAGGGCGACGAGAACCGCCTCGAAGACGTCCCTGTCGTCGAGCGAGTACGCGGCGGTGAACTCCGGGGCGCCGTTCACCTCGAGCACGGCAAGCCTCCCATCGGGCCGCGGGATGAGATCGATCCCGGCCAGATCCGCGCCCACCGCCCGGGCCGCCGCGACGGCAAGCTCGCACTCGCCGGGCTGTGGGCGCACGGGCCGCCGCACCGCTCCGAGGGAGACGTTCGTCCTCCACTCGCCGGGAGGAGCGACCCGGCGCACGGCGCCGACGACCCGTCCGCCGGCGACGAGGATCCGGAGGTCGTGCCCCGCTGGAGGGACGAGCTCCTGGATCAGCGCTCCCTGACGGCGAAACCAGGCGTGCTTCCGGAGTCGTCCGAGCAGCGCGCCGAGCGCGTCGGCCCCGTCGCAGCGAAACACGTGCTCGCCGCGGCGCCCGAAGCGCGGCTTGATCACGACCGGAAAGCGCAGGCGCGAGACGTCACGGCGGCTCGAGGCGGCGCTCAGATACGCGGTTTCGGGATGCGGCAGCCCGGCCCGACCGAGCCGCAGCGCAGTCACGAGCTTGTCGTGACACGCCAGGATCGCCTCGGGGCCGTTCAGGACCGTGATCCCACGCGAGCGCAGCCCTCGAAGGACGGCGACTCCCGGCTCCGGCCCGTCGAGCGAGGGCCTCACGTCCAGATAGGAGAGGACGAGGTCGCCGGGTACCGCCTGCCGCGCTGCCTCAGACGGGGACAACGCGTCGGTCGTGAGCCCTATTCGACGGCCGGCCGCCTCGAGCGCAAGGGCGACCGGCGCCTCGCGCCAGGCGACGACGAAGAGCCTCATCGACCTGATCCTGCGCGAGGACCGCGTCTACGCGCGGGGAAGATCTGGTGAAAGCTTAGGACTCTTCGAACACGATCGGCTGCGCGCCCTCCCAGAGCACCACCCGCCCGAGCTCGGGAAGCTGCTCGCGGCCCTCGACGATCGTCGCGAAGTGGTTGCCGGCCAGCTGGCCCATCTTGCTTGCGAAGCACGTGGCGCCGTAGGGGAAGAGGATCTCCACTTCGGAGAGCCCGCCGGGATAGAGGAGGAGCTCGCCGGCCGCCGGATAGCTGCTGGCGTTCTCCGGGCCGATCCCGAGCTCGAGCTCGAAGCCGAGCGGCACCCAGGCGGACTCGCCGCTCCAGCGCGCCTGCACGAGCTGACTGCGAAGCGGGAGGAGCGCTCGGAGCGCGTCGATGGTCTTCGGCGCAGCCTCCTCGAGCCGAGCGGTAAACCGGTAGCTGCCGGCGGTGATCGCGAGCACGGCCAGACCATACGCGTTCGGCGTCGATCAATCTCGCCGCCTGCGTGAGTCTTAGGGGATGATGAGAACGGCCGTGAGCTTCTCGACTGAGTCCCTGGCCCGCGCCTGCGCGCTCCATCCCTGGCGGACGGTGGCAGCCTGGATCGCCGCCGTCGTCCTCTCGATCGGGATCGTCGCAGCGCTTCTCGGCGACACGCTCACGACCGAGGGCGAGGTGACCTCCCCGACCGACTCGAAGCGGGCGGAGGAGCTGGTCCTCGAGCACTTCCCGCCTTCGCGCGAGAGCTCGGAGCAGGAGACCGAGGCCGTCATCGTCAGCTTCCAGAGCGGAACGGTGGACCGGCAGCGCGTTCAGGCCCTGGCTGAGGAGCTCCGCCGGCTCGGCGCCACCAACGTCGTCACGTCCGCCGACGAAGGGCAGGAGCGACTCGACTCGGAGGACGGGAGCGCGACCGCGCTGCTCGTCGGGCTCGGCCGGAACGAGGACAGCCTCCCGGACCTCGTCGAGGCGGTGAACCGTCTCGACGAGGATCCCGCCGTGGAGGCGGCCATGACCGGGGAGCTCACGATCGACGAGGACTTCGGAACGCTGTCGGAAGAGGACCTGCAGGAGGGAGAGCTCTTCTTCGGAGCGCCGGCGGCGTTGATCGTCCTCCTGCTCGTCTTCGGGACGGTCGTCGCCGGCGTCATCCCGCTCGTCCTGGCGCTGCTCTCGATCGTCATCGCCCTCGCGCTCACCGCCGTCGTCGGCCAGGCCTTCGAGCTCTCCGTCTTCGTCACGAACATGATCTTCGGAATGGGGCTGGCCCTCGGGATCGACTACTCGCTCTTCATCCTCAGCCGTTTCCGCGAGGAGCGCTCGCAGGGGCGCGAGAAGCTCGATGCCATCGTCACGTCGGGCGCTACGGCGAGCCGAGCTGTCCTCTTCAGCGGTGCGGCCTTCGTGCTGGCGATGACGGGCCTCGAGCTCGTGCCCAACACGATCATGCGCAGCCTCGCCACGGGCGCCATCCTCGTCGGCATCGTCTCGGTGGCGGCGGCGCTGACGCTCCTGCCGGCGGTGATCAGCCTCCTTGGCGATCGCGTCGAGTCGCTCCGCATCCCGTACTTCGGCAGGACGGCGGCGGCCGGGGCGGAGAGCCGGTTCTGGGACAGGATCGTCCGCGCGGTGCTGCGGCGGCCGGTCGTCAGCCTCGCGGCGGCGGTCGGGCTCCTGCTCGCAGCCGCGGTGCCGGTGCTCTCGCTCGAGTCCGGCACGGCTGGGATCAGCACGCTGCCGGACCGGTTCGAGTCCAAGCAGGGCTTCGTCCTCCTGAACCGCGAGTTTCCGGGCCAAACGACCGACCCGGTGCGGATCGTCGTCGAAGGAGACTCGGCTTCCCCGGAGGTCCGGGCGGCGGTGGAGGAGCTCGAGGCCGAGCTCGGTCGGCGCAGGATCTTCGGCGAAGCGACCGCGGAGACCAGCCCCGACGGCGGCCTGATCGTCCTGACCGTGCCGGTCGCGGGAGACTCCGTCTCCGCGGCGGCGGTGGAGGCCGTGCGTGACCTCCGCGCGGACGTCATCCCTACAGCGTTTGCGGGCTCGGGTGCCGAAGCCTTCGTCGGCGGCGCCACCGCTGAGGACATCGATTACTACGACGTCATGGACCAGTGGCTGCCGATCGTCCTGGTCTTCGTGCTCGGCCTCAGCTTCATCCTGCTCACGATCGCTTTCCGCTCGATCGTCGTGCCGGCGACGGCGATCGCCATGAACCTCCTCTCGGTCGGCGCCGCCTACGGCTTGCTGGTGCTCGTCTTCGTCAAGGGCTTCGGCAACGAGCTTTTCGGCTTCCAGCAGGTAGACATCGTGGAGGCGTGGGTGCCGCTCTTCCTCTTCGCCGTCCTCTTCGGCCTCTCGATGGACTACCAGGTCTTCCTGCTCAGCCGTATTCGCGAGCGCTACTCGCAGACCGCCTCGAACGAGGACGCCGTGTCCTTCGGCGTCGGCTCGACCGCCCGCCTGATCACGGGTGCCGCGCTCATTATCATCGCCGTCTTCGCCGGCTTCGCCCGCGGCGACCTCGTCATGTTCCAGCAGATGGGCTTCGGCGTTGCCGTGGCGCTGCTCATCGACGCGACCATCATCCGCTCGGTGGTCGTGCCGGCGACGATGAAGCTTCTCGGGCGCTGGAACTGGTACCTGCCCTCGTGGCTCTCGTGGCTTCCCGACGTCCACGTCGAGGGCCACGAGGAGGAGCTCCGGCCGCGCCGCGCTACCTGACGATCGGCGCCGCCGCCCTCGCGCTATGGGTGGCGGCGGGCTCCGGCGAGGTGCTGACCGGGATCCTGCCGGCGGTCCTCCTCCTCGTCCTCGCCGTCGCCGACTACGCCCTCTGGTCGAGGCGGAAACGGCCCTGGCACGACTGGACGGTGATCCTGATCCTGCTCCCGGCGATCCTCGCCGCCGTGTGGATCGCCGTCGGCGGCCTCGTCACGGGCGTCGAGCGCTCGGACGGAGAGCGTCTGCTCTGGGAGATAGGCCCCGGCGTCGCCCTCACCGGCCTCCTCTGCACGCTGATCTCCTACCACGGCCGGCACCACCCGCTGGAATAGACGCGACTCCGGACACGAAGCCGTGCCTCGCGTGAGGTCTAACCGCGGCTCTCGCGAGGGCTCGAGAAGCGGCGGAGCCGCAGCGAGTTGGAGACGACGAAGAGGCTCGAGCCGGCCATCGCGGCGGCGGCGACGATCGGGTTGAGGAGCCCGGCGATTGCGAGCGGGATCGCCGCAACGTTGTAGGCGAACGCCCAGAAGAGGTTGCCTTTGATCGTCGCGAGCACGCGCCGGGAGAGCCGGATCGCGTCGGCGGCGCCGCGGAGGTCGCCGGAGACCAACGTCAGGTCGCTGGCTTCGATCGCCACATCCGTGCCGGTGCCGATGGCGATGCCGAGGTCGGCCTGGGCCAGCGCCGGCGCGTCGTTGACGCCGTCGCCGACGACCGCCACGACCTCACCGCCTTCCTGGAGCCGGCGCACCTCGGCGGCCTTGTCGCCGGGGTAGACCTCGGCGAGCACGCGCTCGATACCAACCTCTGCGGCGACGGCCCGCGCCTCCCCCTCCCGGTCTCCCGTGAGGAGAACCGGCGTCAGCCCGAGCTCGCGGAGCTCCCGGACCGCCTCGGCGCTCGTCGGCTTCACGGTGTCGGCGACGACCAGGGTCGCCCGAGCGGTGCCGTCCCAGGCCACCGAGATCCCGTCCTCACCGCGCCCGACCTCGACGACGTGACCTTCGACACGCCCGCGGACGCCGCGGCCCGGCCTGCTCTCGAAGTCCTCGACGCCCGGGAGAGCCCCCAGCTCCCTCCGCGCGGCGCTCGCGACCGCCTGGGCGATGGGGTGCTCGCTGGCGTCCTCGACCGCGCCGGCCAGGCGCAGGACGTCGGCTCGGGTCGCGCTGTTCGTCGGGACGACGTCGACGAGCTTCATCCGACCCTCGGTGACGGTGCCCGTCTTGTCCAGGACGACGGTTGAGACGCGCCTCGTCTGCTCCAGCACCTCAGGGCCCTCGATGACGATGCCGAGCTGGGCGCCACGGCCCGTCCCGACCATCAGCGCAGTCGGCGTGGCCAGACCGAGCGCGCACGGGCAGGCGATGATGAGCACGGCCACGGCCGCGGTGAAGGCGGCAGAGACGTCGCCGTCGAGGAACAGCCAGCCCGCGAGCGTCGCCAGGGAGAGCCCGATCACGATCGGCACGAAGACGGCCGAAACGCGGTCGGCCAGGCGCTGGATCGGCGCCTTGCCCGCCTGCGCCTCGGCGACCAGCCTCGCGATCTGCGCGAAGGCGGTATCGGCGCCGACCCGCGTCGCGCGGACGATCAACCGGCCCGACGTGTTCACCGTCGCGCCGGCGACCTCGGCTCCGGGCACCACCTCTACGGGGACGGGCTCGCCGGTCAGCATCGACTGGTCGATCGCCGAGCGGCCGTCGACCACCACGCCGTCCGTGGCGATCTTCTCGCCCGGCCGGACGACGAACAGGTCGCCGACTGCAAGCTGCTCGAGCGGCACCGAGACCTCCCCGCCGTCGCGGATCACGCGCGCCTCCTTGGCCCCCAGCTCGAGCAGCGCCCGCAGCGCCGCGCCCGAGCGCCGCCGTGCACGCGACTCCAGCCAGCGGCCGAGGAGGATGAGCGTGGTGATGACGCTCGCCACCTCGAAGTAGACCTCGGCATCGTCGAGCGCGAGGAGCGCGACCACCGACCAGACGTAGGCGGCCGTCGTGCCGAGCGAGATGAGGGTGTCCATCGTCGCCGCCCCGTGGCGCAGGCTCTTGAGCGCTGCCCGGTGGAAGGGCCAGCCGGCCCAGGCCCAGACCGGGGTCGTGAGCGCGAGCGCGACCCACTCCCAGCCGTCGAAGCCGAGCGGCGGCACCATCGCGAGCAGCGCGACGGGGACCGTCAGCAGCGCCGCCACCGCCAGACGGAGGCCGAGACGGGCTCCGGGGCCGCTTTCGGCGCGGGTCAGGGAGGCGCCGTACCCGGCGCCCTCGACCGCGCGGACGAGATCGTCGAGGGCGACCTGCTGGTCGTCGTAGCGGACGGCTGCTTTCTCGGTGGCGAAGTTGACGCTTGCCTCGACCCCGTCGAGCTTGTTCAGTGCCTTGTCGATGCGGGCCGCGCAGGCCGCGCAGGTCATCCCTTCGAGCTCGAGCTGAACGGTTGCCATACGGGTCGCAGTATACCCGCTAGGGGTATATTGTGAAGCGATCTAGAACGGTGCCTCCGCGCGCGATCGCGCGAACTCGGAGCCGGTCTGTCGATGCGCGGAGGTAGAGCCAGCCGTGAGTCTTGCGCCTCTCCACACGCCGTGGAAACGAGGAGGGGCAGCCCCGTAGTGGGTAGAGCCCCGCGCCGCCGCCTCCGTGGACGACATACGTGACGCCGCCACGCTGCGCGAACCGTTGGTAGTTGTGATCGTGCCCGGCGAGCACGAGATCGACTCCGTGGTTTGCGAAGAGGGGGACGAGCCGTTCTCGGACCCGTGGCGTGCCGAGGTAGCCGCCGCAGCTGTAGGCAGGATGGTGCATCGCCACCACCTTCCAGAGAGCGTCGGAGGAGGCGAGCGCCGAGTCGAGCCAGCGCAGCTGCACGTCCCCGAGCCTGTTCGAGTCGAGGAGGAAGAGCTGGACGTCTCCGAGGCGCCGCACGTAAAAGCGCTTCGGCATCCTGAGGAGCTCGAACTCGTACCTGCCGCGATCGACCCGGATGTCATGGTTCCCGAGCGTCCCGGCAACGAGGAGGCCGTCCGCGGCCACCCAGCCGAAGGAGCCGAGCCAGTTCGCACGGAACCGGGCCGGGCTCTCCGTATAGTCGTTGTCTCCGAGCGTCACGAGGGCGTCCACCTGCCGCCTGTCGGCGAAGCGCTCCACGGCCGCTCCCGTGTGGCGCTGGCGGTCGCCCCCGACGCCGAAGTCGCCGATGGCGACGATCCCCGTCGCGGCGCTCGCCGGAGCCGCCCCGAGCAGTGCGAGCGTGGCGAGCGCCGCCGCGCAAATGTGACCGGCCGGTGACCGGATGGTGAACCTGTACCATCCTGCGCGGCTTGAAGCTCTCTCTCGTTCCACGGACTTCGGAGTTCTACGACCTCTTCACGAGAGCGGGTGCGAATGCCCTCGAGACCGGGCGCCGTGTCGAGCGGCGCTTTCGGGAGTATCCCAACTCATCGGTCACTCAGGCCCAAGTGAAGGAGGCAGAGCACGAGGGCGACGCGATCACGCGCGACCTGATTCAGCTCCTGAACACGCAGTACATCACTCCGTTCGACCGCGAGGACATCTTCGCGCTCGCGACTAGCGTCGACGACGTCGTCGATCACATGGACGAAGCCTCCGACCTGCTCGAGCTCTACGGCATCGAGTCGACGACGCGCCAGGCGATCGAGCAGTGCCGCATCCTTGTCGGCGCCGCCGAGCACCTGGCGACGGCGCTTGCCGAGCTGAAGGGCCTGCACGGCGTGCAGAAGGAGCTCGTCGGACTCAAGGACCTCGAGGACGAGGGAGACCGGGTCGTCCACGACGCCATCGCCGACCTCTTCCGGGATCCGCGGATCGACCCGCTCATCGTCATCCGCTGGAAGGACATCTTCGAGGCGCTCGAGGACGCCCTCGACGCCTGCGAGACGGCCGCGAACGTGATCGGCAACATCGTCGTGAAGAATGTCTAGCGACGCGTCGACGTGGACGATCTGACCCTCGTCGCGGTCGTCGCCACCGCTCTCTTCTTCGACTTCACCAACGGGTTCCACGACACCGCGAACTCGATTGCCACGAGCGTGTCCACGCGCGCGCTCTCGCCGCGGCTCGCGGTCCTGAGCGCCGCGATCCTCAACGTCGCGGGCGCGTTCGTCTCCTTCGAGGTGGCGGCCACGGTGGCCACCGGGATCGTCAATCCCGCCGCCGTCACGCTCGACGTCGTGCTCGCCGGGCTGGTGGGCGCGATCACCTGGAACCTGATCACCTGGTACCTCGGCCTGCCCTCGAGCTCGAGCCACGCGCTCATCGGCGGCATGGTCGGCTCGGCGATCGCGGCTACCGGCTTCGACGTCGTCAAGTGGAATGGGCTCGTGGAGAAGGTCGCCGTCCCGTCGCTCGTCGCCCCGTTGCTCGGAATCGTGGGAGCGGCCGCGCTCATGGTGACCCTGATGTGGATCGTGCGTCGGCGATCGCCGGGGCCCGTGAACCGGGTCTTCAGGCGACTGCAGCTCGTCTCGGGCGGCTTTGTCGCCTTCACGCACGGGACGAACGACGCGCAGAAGACGATGGGCATCATCGCCCTCGCGCTCGTCGCCTCGGGGCACCTGGGCGCCGACTTCGACCGGCCGCCGTTCTGGGTGATCGTCAGCGCCGCAGTCGCGATGGGGCTGGGTACTTACGCGGGCGGCTGGCGGATCATCAAGACGCTGGGCACCCGGATCGCCAAGCTCGACCCGCCTCGGGGCTTCGCGGCCCAGACGACCACCGCAGGGATCCTCTGGACGACGGCGCACTTCGGTTTTCCCGTCTCGACGACGCACACGATCTCCGGCTCCGTCCTGGGCGCCGGGGCGACCCATCGGCTGAACGCGGTGCGCTGGGGCGTGGCCGGGAACATCCTCCTGGCGTGGGTCATGACCATCCCGGCGGCCGCCCTGGTGGGAGCCGGGATGGAGACGCTGACACGTCTGCCGGCCGGTGACGCCCTCGTCTTCGGGCTCGCGGCGGTGATCGCGGCCGTGGCCTTCGGCGCCCGCTCCTGGCAGACGCGGCGCGTCGCGGTCGCCGAAGCCTGACGGCGGCTAGCCCGCTCCGGGATCCCTCCAAGTGACCGTGGTTTCGGCCCGGGTATTCGAACTCGGGGCTGCCCCGGTTTGTCTAGCGAAGGTCGCGCGGCGTCGTGCCGGGACCGTGCGAGGCATCGGTGAACTCGCGGAACTCGCCGCTGACGAGGTAGGCCGTCTGCTCGCCGATGTCGACCGCATGGTCGCCGATCCGCTCGAGGCAACGCGAGACGATGATCATGCGCAGGCCCCACTCCCTGAGGTCGGCGCCGCCTCCGAGCGAGAGCACGTGGCCGACGACCCGCCGGTTGGCGCGGTCGATCAGCTCGTCGAGGTCGACCAACGACTCGGCCCGAGCCGCGTTGCGGTCGCGGAAGGAGTCGAGCGCGACATGGACCATTTCCTCGGCCCGTTGACCCATCTCCTCGAAGCCCTCGAGGAGCGTGTCGTCGTGCGGGACGTCCCGCACGAGCTTCGTCAGCTTGGCGATGGTGACGCAGTAGTCGGCCATCCGCTCCAGGTGCAGGTTGTTGTGCAGGATCGCGAGGACGAGTCGCAGGTCGACGGCCACGGGTGTTTGCCGGGCAAGCAGGGACTGGATCCCCTCCTCGATCGCGAGGTAGGCCTCGTCGATCTCGTCGTCGAACGCGATCACCTCGTCGGCCAGCTCGACGTCGGACTGCGAGAGGGCGTTCAGGCAGCCGCGCAGGGCGCGGAGAACGAGCGCGCCCTCTTCCTGGAGGGCCGCCTCCAGCTGATCGAGCTCTTCCTGGAGCGTGACCCTCATCCGAATCGCCCCGTCACGTAGTCCTCGGTCCGCTTGTCGGAGGGATTGGTGAAGATCGTCGGTGTGTCGTCGTACTCGACCAGAATCCCCGTGCGCCGGTCCTGCTCCTCGTCGACCTCGACGCTGAAGAACGCGGTCATGTCCGCCACGCGGGCCGCCTGCTGCATGTTGTGGGTGACGATGACGATCGTGTACTCACGCTTGAGGTCGTGCATGAGGTCCTCGATGGCGGTCGTCGAGATGGGGTCGAGAGCCGACGCCGGCTCGTCCATGAGCAGGACGTCCGGCTCGACGGCGAGGCAGCGCGCGATGCAGAGACGCTGCTGCTGGCCGCCGGACAGGCTGTAGGCGCTCGCCTTCAGGCGGTTCTTCACCTCGTCCCAGAGCGCCGCATGGCGAAGCGCCCGCTCGACTCGCTCGTCGAGCTCCTTCTTCCAACCGAGGACGCGGGGCCCGAAGGCGACGTTGTCGTAGATCGACTTCGGAAACGGGTTCGGCTTCTGGAAGACCATGCCGATACGCTTCCGCACCTCGACCGAGTCGACCTCGGGACCGTAGAGGTCGATGCCGTGGTAGAGGATCGTCCCATTGACGGAGGCCGTCGGGATCAGGTCGTTCATGCGGTTGAAGCAGCGGATGAATGTGCTCTTGCCGCACCCGGACGGGCCGATGAAGGCGGTGACGTAGTTCTTGTAGATCTCGAGCGAGACGTCCTTGAGCGCGGGGACGCCCGAGTAGTCCACCGTCAGGTCGTCGACGTCGAAGAGCACCTCGCGCGGGGGCGCCGCGTCCTGCCCCCGCGCTTCCAGGAGCTTCTCGTCCATGCCGGGAATCTTCGCAGGTGCGGCTGGGGCGCTTTCCATCTCGGACATCACCATCTTCTCTGGTAGCGGTTGCGGAGCCAGATCGCGAACGCGTTCATGGTCAGGAGGATCGCCAGGAGGACGATGATCCCGGCGGCGGCGAGCAGGCGGAACTCGTCCTGGGGGCGCGCGATCCACTGGTAGATCTGGACGGGCAGGGCGGTGAACGAGCCCAGGAGCGTCGGGTTCACCGCGACGTACGTGAGGGCGCCGACGAGCAGGAGCGGCGCCGTCTCGCCGATGGCGCGGGCGAGGGCGAGGATCGAGCCCGTCGCGATCCCCGGAATCGCTGCCGGAAGCACCTGGCGCCGGACCACCTGCCACTGGGTGGCGCCGAGAGCGTAGGCGCCCTGGCGAATCGAGTCCGGCACCGCCCGAATCGCCTCCCGGGAGGCGACGATGACTGTGGGGAGGACGAGCAGGGTGAGAATGAGCGCGCCGGCCAGGAGCACGCGTCCGAGGCCGATGCCCCGGACGAGGAACGCGAGCCCGAGGATGCCGTAGACGATCGACGGCACCGCGGCGAGGTTCTGGATGTTGACCTCGAGCAGGCGGTTGTACCAGCGCCCGCGGTTTGCGTACTCCTCGAGGTAGAGTGCCGTGCCAACGCCGATCGGGACTGCCATGACGAGCAGCAGGACCATCAGGTAGATGGTTCCGCGAATGGCCGGGCCGGCTCCTGCCTTGTCCGGGTCCGTCGAGGTCGGCTCCGTGAAGAAGATGGGATCGAGGTATCCGACTCCCTTCTGCACCACGTCGATGACGAGCGTGAACAGGAGGATGAAGCCGACGGAGACCGAGACGAGCAAGAGGATGTAGAAGAGCGTCCCGCGAACCTTCGCCCCGCGTGGCCCGTGCCCGAGCGCCCCTTCGTGAGCGCGAGCGACGCTCATTCGTAGATCTCCCGGAACTTCCGCACGAGCCGGATCGAGACCATGTTCATCGCGAACGTGATCACGAAGAGCGTGAGCCCGACCGCGAAGATCGTCTTGTACTCGATCGACCCCGTGGGCACGTCTCCGAGCCCCGTTGCGCCGATGAACACGGTCATCGTCTGCACGGAGTCGCGGGGATCGAGCGTGATTTGCGCGATTCCCGCGCAAGCGATGAGGACGATCATCGTCTCGCCGACGGCCCGCGAGAACGCGAGGACGTAGCTGGCGATGATTCCGGACACGGCTGCGGGCACGACGATCCGCGTCGACACCTGCAACCGGCTGGCGCCGAGACCGTAGGCGCCGTCACGGAGCTCCTGCGGGACGGCGCTCATGGCGTCCTCGGAGATCGAGGCCACCGTCGGAATCAACATCACCCCCATGACAAGTCCTGCCGAGAGGACGTTGAACGTGCCCACGTCCACGCCGATGTCCTGGAGCAGGGGAGTGAAAAACGTGAGGGCGAAGAACCCGAAGACCACTGTGGGAATGCCCGCAAGCACCTCGAGAGCGGGTTTGAGAATGCGCCGCACGCGCGGGCGCGCGTACTCGCTGAGATAGATCGCGACGCAAAGCCCGAGCGGCAACGCGACCAGGCACGCCCAGAAGGTCACCACCAGGGTGCCCACCAGAAGCGGCTGGACGCCGAACGATGCGGGCTCGAAGAGCGGCGCCCACCGATCGCCGGAGAAGAAATCGACGATCGAGACCTCCTGGAAGAACTCAATGGACGGCTCGACCAGCGCGAGGATGATCCCGACCGTCGTCGCGACCGAGACCAGGGCGCAGAGAGCGAGGACGGTCTTGACGACCGCCTCGCTCCAGCGCCTGCCCTCAGCGCGCAGCCGGATGGGCTCCGGCTGCGCGCCTACCGAGATGTCCTGAGTTGCCACGTCGGCTAGCGGACGGAGGTGGACTCCAAGGTCGAGAGGTTGGTGGCTACCAGGTCGTCGGGGACCGGGATGAAGAGCGCGTCCTCGGCGAGCTGGATCGAGTTCGTCAGGAAGTACTCGACGAAGCCGTACACCTCGGGCCGGGCAAGCGACTCGTTCTTCGCGTAGATGAAGAGCGGGCGCGCGAGCGGCGCGTACGAGCCGTCTCGGGCGGTGTCGATGCTGGGGGCGACGCACCCGTCGCCGCCGTCGATCTCGACGGCCTTCAACGTGTCCGAGTTCTCCTCGTAGTACGTGTAGCCCAGGTAGCCGAGCCCGCCTGGATTGCCTTCGACCGCCTGCACAGTGACGTTGTCGTCCTCGCTGGCGGTGTAGTCGGTCCGGCTTGCGCCCTCTTCTCCGTTGATCTCGTCGGTGAAGTAGTCGAACGTCCCGGAGTCCGTCCCGGGGCCGGCAAGGACCAGCTCCTGGTCTGGGAAGCTTGGGTCAACCTGGTTCCAGTTCGTGACCTTGCCTTCGGCCGACGGCTCCCAGATCTTCTTGAGCTGCTCCGTCGTCAGGCAGGTAACCCAGTCATTTTCGGCGTTGACGACCACCGTCAGGGCGTCCACACCTACCTGGAACTCCGTGTATTCGATGCCGGCGTCTGCGCAGAGCGGCGCCTCCTCCGCCTCGTCGATCGGCCGGGAGGCGTTCGAGATGTCGGTCTCGCCGGCGCAGAAGCGCTCGAAGCCGCCGCCGGTGCCCGAAACGCCGACGGTGACGTTCACGTCCGGCTGCTCGGCGCGAAACGCCTCGGCGGCGGCGGTCGTGAGCGGGCCGACCGTGCTGGAGCCGTCGATCTCGATCGCGCCGGAGAGCGCCTGGGCCTCGGTCGTTGCGTCGGTGGTCGCGGCTGCATCTGGGCTGTCCTCGTCGTTGTCCCGGCCACACCCGGCGGCGCCGAGCGCCAGGACTGCGAGCGCCAGCAGGAGGAGGACGAGCCTCGGAACAGGACGATTTCGCACGGTTCTCCTTTCGCCTCGTTGCGTCGAAGCGAGTGTCGCCGTGACGTCCTAGTGGGTGGGCTGAAAGGCTGTGAACGAGTGGTGAAGAGGTGGTGAAGCCTGCTGCTTTCCGGACCCAGGCTTTCCGGGCCCAGGAAAAGAAGTAGGGAACAACCTCCCGTGGCTCCTCGCTCCCGAGGGGCTAGACGGACTCGCGGTCGCCTCGTGGCGTGCCTCGTTGTCTAGGTCTTGTGGGCGACTTCCGCTGCGGCTTCGAGGCCCGCCGCCTCTATTTCTCGCCGAGGTCCGTGCGCCGATGCTCACACCGAGACGCTGACAGGAAACGTTGCCAACCAGACAATGGTTCCGACGAAAATGACCACGCCGAAGCCAAGCAGCGCCACGCGGAGACGATGCGTCCGGAACCTCGCGGCCATACCGGCGAAGAAGAGCGCAGTCGCGAAGAGCACGACCGCCAGAACGTAGTTGGTCGCCCGCTGAACGTTCGCCCTAGCGTGGGCGGATAGCGCATCGGCCTCCGCTTCCAGTCGCCCTGCGTCCTCCCTCGCGGCCACTTCGTATTCCGGCATGGCGAACGGCGTCAGGGGCGCGTCCGGGTTCTTGAGCGGCCGTGTGGCGATCCACGCGTCCATCGCCGGCTTGAACTCCGGGCGAAAGCGCTTGTAGTAGAAGTCGGCCAGCTCGGTCTGCTCCTGAGCGTAGGCGTCGACCCACTGGGTGAAGGTCGCCACGTCGATCTGCGTCTGTGCGTTCGCCAGCTCAGACGCACGGGTCGACTCGATCCTCGCGGCGTTCGCCCGGCTGAACGACTTTGCTTGCTCACCGTTCCAACGGCTTGCCTGGTAGCCGCTCCAGGCCGTGGCCACGGTCGCGAGCGCCAGGAGCACGGCCGCAAGGGTCTCGACGCGGTCGGCCTTCCCGTCGTCCACCCCGCTACTCAGGCGGATCTCCCTCAGCGTCACACGGTATGCGAACGTCGCCGTCGACGGCGCTGAGCGCCTCGTCGACCAGGCGGAGCGAGCGCTCCATGGCAACGGGCTTGAGGCTGCCGACTCCGGAGTGGAACGGGTTGTCGAGGAAGTTGAGGAGCAGAAGCATCAGCACGATCACCGAGGTGACCGATCCCATCAGGACGCCCTGCGTCACGGCTCCTTCGCCGCTGTCCGCGAAGAAGAGCATGTACACGAAAATGACGAGGGAAATGAAGAAGAGCACGATCCAGAGCGGCGTGGGGATCACGCCCACGGCGCCGTGGATACGATCGAGGCGGGCCTCCTCCCGATCGGAGGTCTGGTCGAGCCACTTGTTGTACGCTGATTGCTCGCTCGCGCTGCTCGGTTCCACGCGCTGCACCGTGCGGAAGAGCTCCACGCCCCAGGGATTGAGGTTGTCGCCCAGTGTCCCGGCCTCCATGCGCTCCCACTCGTCGTTGACGACGTAGCGCGCGTAGCAGACGAGCTCCCCGGTCAGCTCGTCCCGCGCGACCGCCGGGAAGAACTGGGCCGTCTCCACTTGCTGGGTCACGGCCAGGGCCTCTGCCTCGGCACCGGTGCGGGACTGGTCGTAGCTCGTGAACGTGAGGAAGATGATGAAGCCGAGCAGGACCGAGAAGCCCGTCGCCAGCACTCCGAAGACGCCGGAGGCGCGGTCGCCGTCCTTGAAATAGCTTCCTTCGGGCGCCCGGCGGCGAACGAGCAGCATCGCCGCGACGGCGACGGCGCTCGCGCCCGCGGTGATCAGGAGTCCCCAGAGGAGATTCACGGCCGAGGGTCGGCGGTCGTGATCACGAGCGAACCCTAATCGGGAACGCTCGGCGCAAACAGGCGGACGACGAGCCGACCGCTCGTGGGTTACGGAGCCAGAGTACGCCGAGCCCTCGCTGGCGCTATTCGCGGCGCTCGACCGGGAAGAGACAGCGGATCGTGACCCCGCGTCCCAGAGCGCCGGTGGCCTCCACCGTCCCTCCCGCGGAGGTGACGACGTGCTTCACGATCGCAAGCCCGAGCCCCGTCCCCCGCGAGGCTCTGGCTCGGTCGGCGCGGTAGAAACGCTCGAAGAGACGGGGCAGGTCGTCCTGCGCGATCCCGACCCCGTTGTCGGCAGCGACGAGCTCGACGCCGCCTTCGACGTGCCGGGCCCGGAGGCTCAGGCGGGCGCCGGGGCCCGCGTAGCGGATGGCGTTCTGGGCGAGGTTCTGGACGATGACGCGGATCATGCGCGGCCTGAGCGGTAGCTCGGCGTCCTCGTCCGCCTCGACCTCGACGGTCACGCCGGCGCGGGCGGCCTGGTCCTCCAGGCTCTCGGCGACCTCGATGAGAATTGGGAGGGCCGGCGTCGTCCCGAGCCCGACCACCTCGTGGCCCGACTCGAGCTCGGAGATGAAGAGGATGTCGTCGATCAGCTCCCGGATCGTGTCGATCTCCATCTGAGCCTGCTCCACGAGCTCGATGGGCTCTGCGCCCGGGAGCGTCGCGGTCTCGAGCAACGCCAGCACCCGGGCGAGCGGGGTTCGGAGCTCGTGCGAGACCGCCGCCGTGAAGCCCGCGCGCAGCTCCTCGTAGGCGGCCATGTCGCCGGTGTCGCGCGCGTAGACGATCGTCTCCCGGCGGCCGTCGACCTCGTACGGGATCCTGAGCGGGGCGCTCTCCAGGAGCGCCTCGGGGGCCGCCGAGCCCTCGGCGAGGCCGGGAAGCAGCTCGCGGGCGCGCCGGCTCGCGGTGACAACGCGGTCGTTCTCGTCGAGGACGACGACGATCTCGCGGCTCTCCTCGACGAGCGCGCGGCCGCGCTGGGCCTCGAGGCGAAGCTCTTCCAGGCCCGGGTCCGTCCGCGGGCCGTTACCGCTGCGTCGGAGGAAGCTCCGCACCTCGTCGTGATCGTAGCCCGCCCGCCGCGGAGCGCGAACAAAGTGGGTCCCGTCTTCCTTGGCTCCGACTGGCGCGAGCCGGAGGGAGAGTTGCACTCGCGGGCCTGGATCTGGTCGCCCCGCTCCCGGGCTTGACTTCCTCGTGATCCTTCTTGCATAGTCGCCTGACTTGGCACCGCTTCGCGGCGGCATCGAGAAAGGAATCGCCATGCAGGAGGACGAGCGCGCGTTTCCGCGCGATCCGGCGTTGGTGGCACCCACGGAGAGACCCGAGGGGTACCTCCCGGAGCCTCGGCCGGGCCCTCCGTTCCCACCGCACCTGAAGCGGCACCCCGGGTTCCCGCCCGTCGGCGAACGAGAATGCGCCTGTCAGGCGAGCGCGGTCTTCAGAGAGGGTCAAGCGGAGAACCCCGATTGGCCGACGATGTACCGCGTGCCGCCGGGCGGTTACCCGGCCGCTGCCACACTGCCGCTTGTCGCCGGGAGCTATGCCATCTTCGCGTCTGCGAACGTCCATCACGTCGGGACGAATGCGAACGTCGGCCTCTCGGCGACCCTGAGGCGTATCGGCTCTCCTTTCGGGCCTTGGTTCGACGTCTGGTGGATGCGGCTCGGGCCCCGATGGAGCATCAACGAGTCCACCCGGCTCGCTATGCACGGCGTTGTCACGCTCGTGCCTCAAGACCATGGAGTCCTGCTTTACATCGGGCATACAGCTGCCCTTGGAGAGATCGTCGCGACCGACATCTGGCTAACGGCAGTCGAGGTCGGAACCGCCTCTGTACAGAACGTCTGAGAGACGGAGGGAGCAATGGATGAGTCGCCGTTCGATCTGGCCCGAGGGTTCGACGGTATCGTCGGCCTCCCTTCGGAGTCCGATGAGGCACCTGCGAGCCTGTCTTCAGTCGATCCGCAGCTCTACGTCTCCGTGTCCGGTGACGCCATGCACGCGCCTTGGGCCATGGGCCTGGAGGACGACGTGAGGCTGCTGGCGCAGGTGTTCGCCGCCGGTGGAGCCTCGCTCTGCCGAGAGATGATCGAGGGCCTCGGGAAAGGATCAGCAAGCCAGTCGCGATCACGTGACCGGTTCGAGGAAGTTGACGTCGAGCTGCACGGGCTAGAGCTGGATTCCGGCGGCGAGGAGGAGCTGCGCGATCTCATTCGGACGCTCGTCGGGGAGCGCAGGGCACGCGGTGGACGACCATGAGCGCCTGCGTCAGCGTCGCCAGCATCGGCGTCTCTGCCAACTTCCTGCGCGGCCGGTACCCCGTGCTGGATCCACGCCGGACTGCCGGAGACGGAACGTACCGGTATGGATACAACCTCGTCGCCGACGGGATCATCGTTGGAGTCGCAAGGGATTCGTCGCTCTCGGCGTGCGAGATGCGGGTGGATCTTGCATCGACCCTTGCGGAGCCCAAGGACATCCTGGCCTGGAATTTCCATGCGAACACCCAGGTCGATCGAATCGGCAGCCCAGGCCTCGGTCTTTCATCGTCTATGACGATCCGTAGATCTTCGAGCATGGGGCTGAGTTGCGGCCAGGGCACGGACACGGTCATCCTGCGTAGGCGCGACGCCGCCTTCGGAAACTGGACTGCGTGGTACTGGTTTTCTCCGCCGGATTTCTGGGACTTCTGGGGCGGCTGCAACGTCACCTTCGAATGGTTCTCCGACAGAGAGAGAGGGCTCTGGGGCGACCAGACCCCTCCGCCGAGCTATCCTCTCGTCCGCCTTCCGGACGGCACGCTGATGGTGGACGCCGGCGGGAACTTCAGCGTGGTCTTCGGAGGAACGGACTTCGCCGTGCCTCCGAGCTTGCTGCGTGTCTGGGTGCCCGCGTTGACCGAGTTGATTCCGTCCTGGCAGCTTCCTCCAGTTCCGGCGGACTTCACGGTGGTCCGGGAGCTCTTCAAGCCCCAGGTCTACGTGGTCTACGGCGGGGCAAAGTTCTGGATTCCCGACCCGCCTACGCTCGCCGCCCTCGGATTCAGTTCGAGCCAGGTCAGAGTGCTGCCGCCCGGCGGCGCCGCCAAGCTTCGCCAGATGCCGATCGACGGGACGCTCCTACGCGAACAAAACGACGCGAAAGTCCATCTCGTGGAGAATCAGGAGCTCAGGTGGGTCACCAGCCCAGCCGCCATGGATGGACGATGTCTCCCCTGGCGGCACGTGCGCATAGTGCCGGACAACGCCTTGGCCGGACTGAAGCCGGGGCCGGATCTCGGCCCGCCCTGACGCTCGATCGTCGTCGAGGCGCGTTCACCACTTCTTCACCATTCCGCTACCGTTGGGCGACCCCCGCGCCGCCTCGCCGCGGGCAGAATCGAGGGAGACGTGTCGAAGGTGCTGATCATCGAGGACGACGACGTCATCGCCCAGGGGATGGCGCGGCACCTCACCTCGGCGGGCTTCGACCCCCTCTGGGTGAACAAGGGAGAGTCCGGGCTCGCGCGCCTGCGCTACGAGAAGCCCGACGTCTGCGTTCTCGACCTCATGCTCCCCGGCATCGACGGGTGGAAGCTGATCGAGACGGCGCGCGCCGAGGGGATCGGGACTCCGATCGTGGTCGTGAGCGCGCGCGGGACCGAGCACGACCGCGTGCACGCCCTCGAGATCGGGGCGGACGACTACCTCGTGAAGCCCTTCTCCATGAAAGAGCTTGTCGCGCGCGTGCGCGCGGCGGCTCGTCGCGGCATCCGCGTCCAGGACGAGCGCCGCGGCGAGCCAATCGAGATCGGGGAGCTCCTGGTCGACCCGCTGAACGTGCAGGCGTACGTCCACGGCGAGAGCGCGGAGCTGACGCCAACCGAGTTCCGGCTTCTCTACGCGCTCGCGCTCGAGCAGGGGCGGGTCGTCACCAGGGACGAGCTCCTCCAGAAGGTGTGGGGGCGACGGCTCACGCATCGCGACAGGACCGTGGACGTCTTCGTCCGCAAGATCAGGGACAAGCTCGAGTCACTCGGGCCCGAGCACACGTTCGTCCAGACCCGCTACGGCGTCGGCTACAAGCTCGAGGCAATCGCCAAGACCGCGGTGTAGCGGCCGAAGCCCTCCACCTTTAGGATCGCGGCCTGTGTCCGTGATCGCCGACCACATGTCGCGGGAGCTCCTGAAGGCGGCGGCCGACGAGCCGATCTCCGAAGCCGCCAGGCACATGGTCGCGCGCGGCGTCGGCGCCGTCCTCGTCATGGACGGCGAGCGGCTCGAGGGCATCCTCACCGAGCGTGACATCTTGAAAGCGGTGGCGAAGGGCCTGAGCGAGAGCGCGCGCGTGCGGGACTGGATGACGAGGACGCCGGAGACAATCGAGGCCTCCGACGAGACCGGGCACGCCGCCGCGCTCATGATCCACGGCGGCTTTCGGCACCTGCCGGTGCTGGACGGCGGGACGGTGGTGGGCATCGTCTCGATCCGAGACCTCATGCGCGTGGCGCTCGAGGACTCGGCACCCCGCGGCGTCTAGCTCCCCGCGGGCTGCCCCGATGAGTTTTCCCGACCGTCACGGTCCTAGCACCACGATCCGAGAAGGGAGCACGACATGAGGAAGCTGGTCGAATCGACGTTCGTGACGCTCGACGGCGTCATCTCCGAGCCGCAGAGCTGGAGCCCTCCGTACTGGGACGACGAGCACGCGGCGTATGCACGCAAGCTTCTCTTCGCGGCCGACGCCCTTCTGCTGGGGCGCGAGACCTACGAAGGGTTCGCGCAGGCGTGGCCTGAGCGCTCCGGCGACGATTTCACGGACCGGATCAACACATCCCCAAGTACGTGGCCTCGCGGACGCTGAGCGAGGCCACGTGGAACGCGACGGTCATTCAGGGCGACGTCGCGGAAGCGGTCGCCGAGCTGAAGCAGGAGCCGGGCGAGAGCATCCTCAAGTACGGAACGGGCGAGCTCGACCGGACTCTGCTCGCTCACGGGCTCCTGGACGAGCTGCACTTCTGGGTCTTCCCGGTCCTCGCCGGCAGCGGGCAGCGGCTGATCGACGGCATCGAGACGACGCACCTGAAGCTGGTCGAGACGACGAGATTCGGCAGCGGCATCGTCGTTCTCACCTACACCCCGAGCTGAGGAGGCGCACGATGGCGCAGAGAGAGGAAGCAGTCCGTGCCGACGAGAGCCTGGCCGAGCTGCAGCGCTCGCTGGCCGGGACGGTGATCGCTCCCGAGGATCCCGAGTACGACGCCGCCCGCGTCTGCTTCAACGCGCTCGTCGACCGCCGTCCCGCGGCGATCGCGCGCTGCGCCGGACCGCGGGACGTCGCCACCGCGTTCGAGTACGCACGCGCCAACGGCCTCGAGGTAGCCGTCCGCGGCGGCGGGCACAACCCCGCGGGCCACTGCCTCCTCGACGGCGGGCTCGTCATCGACCTCTCACAGCTCCGGGGCGTGGAGGTCGACGCCGACGCGGCTATCGCCCGCGCCCAGGGAGGATCGACCTGGCTCGACTTCGACGTGGCCACCCAGGCCTTCGGCCTGGTGACGCCGGGCGGAGTCGTCGGCTCGACCGGAGTCTGCGGGCTCACGCTCGGCGGCGGGATCGGCCACCTGACGGCGCAGTACGGCCTGACGTGCGACAGCCTCGTCGGCGCCGAGCTCGTCACGCCGGCCGGCGAGCTCGTCCAGGCGAGCGACAACGAGAATCCGGAGCTCCTGTGGGGCCTCCGAGGCGGCGGCGGCAACTTCGGCGTGGCGACCCGGCTCGAGTTCCGCCTCTACCCGCTCGAGACCGTCGTGGGCGGATTGCTCACGTTCGGCGGAGAAGGCGTGCGCGACGCCCTTCGCCGCTTCCGCGACCTCGTCGCCGGCGCTCCGCGCGACCTCAGCTGCCAGGCGGTTCTCTCGGTGGACGAGTCGCTCGCGCCCGTGCTGGTAGTCGCCCCGAGCTACATGGGCCCATCCGCGGATCCGGAGGCGGTACGAGCTCTACGCTCCGCGGTGGGGCTCGTCGAGGACACCGTGCGCCGGCACTCGTTCCTGGACCAGCAGCGGGTCTTCGACTCGCCGTACGGCGAGAACAGGCACTACTGGAAGGGCCACTTCGTGCGCGAGCTTCCCGACGAGCTGATCGACGAGCTGCTTCGCCGCCTCGTCGCGCTGGATCGCGTGCCTGGTGGGATCTTGATCGAGTCGCTGCACGGCGCGCCGAAAGACGTAGACGCGCCACCCGGGCCCGTTGCCTACCGCCACGCGGCTTTCAACGTCAGCGCGACGGCGACGTGGCCGGACGCCGCTCACGACGAGGAGCACATCGCGTGGGCACGCGAGACCGCGGCGGCGCTCGAGCCGTGGTCGCTCGGCGGCGGCTACGTCAACTACATGCAGGCGGACGAGCCGGTCGAGCGGGTCCGGGCTGCCTTCGGAGACGAGGCGTTCGGGCGCCTGCAGGCGCTGAAGCGGCGCTACGACCCGGGCAACGTCCTGCACCGGAACCAGAACATCCCGCCGGGCTAGCAGCTCCGAGCCCGGATCTTCACCAGACCGCTTCCCACGCGCGGAGCGGGCTCGCCGAGACTCGGCTCGGCACGCGCAAGCGAGAAGGGGGAGGTATATCGGCATGGACACGCTCGACCGGAGAACGCTCTTTCGCCGTGGTCTGGCCGCCGGGGGCGGCCTCGCCGCGCTCGGGCCGCTCGGCGCGCTCGGCGCTCAGGTCGCCCACGGGGCCAGGCCCGTGCGCGCTCCCGGGTACGGCCGGCTCCTCGACAAGGGCGACCTGTGGCTGCCCGAAGCCTTCGACTACGCCGTCATTCAGCGCCAGGGCGAGCTGATGAGCGACGGCAACCTCGTCCCCGGCATCTTCGACGGCATGGCGGCGTACCCGGGAAGGCGGGCACGATCGTCCTCATACGTAACCACGAGAACCGGCGCCAGGCCGGCGAGATCCCGGTCATCGTCCCCGAGGAGCTCAAGTACGACCCGACGCCGTCCTACAACGGCGGGAATACGAAGATCGTGCTCGACAGGGTCGGGCCCAAGGGCACCTTCGAGGTCCTCGAGACCTTCGCCGTCCTCGGCGGGACCGACACGAACTGCGCCGGGGGAACGACTCCGTGGAGCTCATGGATCACCTGCGAGGAGGTCGTCAATCGCAGCGACGCGGGCCTCAAGCACGGCTACGTCTTCGACATCCCGTCCGACGCGACAGGCCCGGTCAAGGCCGAGCCGATTCTCGGCGCCGGGCGGTTCGTCCACGAGGCGTCGCTCTTCTTCGGCGGGGTCATGTACCAGACCGAGGACCGCACCCGGTCCACGTCGAACCCGGCGGGTGCGTCCTTCTACCGGTACGTCCCCGATCCGCCCTACGGCGCGAAGGATCCGCTCTCGAAGACCACCGGCGTGCTCCAGGCGCTGAAGCTCGTCGACGAGCCCCAGGCGAACATGGACCTCGGCCGGACGCCCGGGCTGCCCCTGCCCGTGGAGTGGGTCACGATCGACCAGCCCGACCACGACGACGACACCGACGCCGGCTCGACGGCCACGCGGAACCAGGCCTACGCCAAGGGCGCGGCCGCGTTCAACCGCGAGGAGGGCATGTGGGTCGGCGGCAAGAAGGTCTACTTCGACATCACGAACGGCGGTGCGGCCGGCCAAGGCCAGGTGTGGGAGTACGACCCCGAGCGTGAGCTCCTGACGCTCATCTTCGAGTCACCCGGGTCGACCATCCTGCAAAGCCCCGACAGCGTCGTGATCGTCCCGAAGACGGGTCACATCCTCCTGCAGGAGGACGGTTCCGGCGAGCAGTTCATCCGCGGGGTCACGCGCAACGGGCAGATCTACGACTTCGCCAAGACCGGGGCGAACGAGACCGAGTTCGCCGGCGGCTGTTTCGACCCGCACGGGCAGATCCTGTTCGTCAACCAGCAGGGAGACCGCGGGAACCTTCCGGACGGCCCACCGGATAACGGCGCCGTCACGTACGCGATCTGGGGCCCTTGGAAGGCCGTGAACTAGCGACAGGCTCCTCCGGGAGCCAGCGGCCTGGCTCCCAATCACCCCCCGCAGCCCGCCGTCGCCTCGCCGGCGGGCTGCCGTTTCTTTCCACGACTTTCACCACACCGTTCCCCATGCGTAGAGCGGGGTGCCGGACACTCGAGGCATGAAGCCGAGCCTGCTCTGCGAGCTGCACGCCCACACGACCTGGAGCGACGGGAGCCTCACGCTGCGCGAGCTCATCGACCTCTACGGACACGCCGGGTTCGACGTGCTCTGCGTCACCGACCACGTCCTGCGCGAGGACGATCCCTGGTGGCCGCCGGAGGCGTGCGTCCACGAGGCCAACTTCGGCTCCTACCTCGCAGCCGTCGAGGCCGAGGCCGACCGCGCGCGGGCGCTGTACGACCTCCTCGTCGTCCCCGGGCTCGAACTCACGTACAACCATCTCGATCCAGACCTGGCCGCGCACGCCGTCGCCGTCGGCCTGCGCGAGTTCGTCTCGCTCGACGCCGGCTTTGTCGACTCGCTGCTCGCTGGTCGGCGAACGGGAGCCGCCCTGCTCGCAGCGCATCCCCATGGGGCAGATGGAGATTCGGTCCCCTTGCGATCGACACGGCGCTTCTCCCGCGAGTGGGAGGCGCTGGCGCCGCTCGTGCACCGGGCGGAGCTCTTCAACGGGCGCGACGTTTACAGCTGGATCGCCGGAGCCGGGGTGCCGGCAGTCGCCAGCGGCGACGTCCACGCCCGCGACCACCTGTCCTCCTGGAAAACGCTGCTGCCGTGCGCGAAGGACGAGGAGGAGCTCGTGGCCTTCCTGCGCTCCGCTCAGCCCGGCTACCTCGTGCCGTTCCGCGCTGAGCCGTCGGCGGAGCCCGCGGCCGCGGCGTGAGAGCGCCTTCTCCACATACTCACCGGACCGTAACCCCGCAGCGCACGAGCCGACGCGATGATTCGCCTCCAGCCATGGCGTCGGCGACCGGGACGAGCTCGCAGGAGAGCGACCGGCTTCTGAGCCGCGAGCTCTCGTGGCTCGACTTCAACTCCCGGGTGCTGGAGCTGGCGAGCGACCCGTCCGTGCCGCTGCTCGAGCGGGTCAAGTTCTGCTCGATCTTCTCCGCGAACCTCGACGAGTTCTTCATGGTTCGCGTCGCCGGGTTGCTGGGCCAGGAGGCGGCCGGGATCTCGGTACGCTCCGCGGACGGTCGGACGCCGTCGGCGACGCTGGCCGAGATCCGCGAGCGCGTCCTCGCGCTGACGACCCTTCAGTCCAGGCTGTGGAGCCGGGAGCTCGTGCCGGCGCTCGACGAGGCGGGGATCGTGATCGCAAAGGTCGACGAGTGCCCGAAGAAGGAGTTGGCCGAGCTCGATCGGCGCTTCGACCGGGAGATCTATCCGGTGCTGACGCCGCTCGCCGTCGGGCCGGGGCAACCGTTCCCGTATATCTCGGGCCTGTCCAACAGCCTCGCGGTGCTCGTCCGCGACCCGGGAACCGGTGAGGAGCGCTTCGCGCGCGTGAAGGTTCCCGAGGGCCTTCCGCGCTTCCTCGAGGTCGGCAAGCGTGGCGCGTTCGTGCCGCTCGAGGGCGTGATCGCGCACTTCCTCGACCGGCTTTTCCCACAGATGGAGGTCGTGGAGCGGGCGGTCTTCCGTGTCACACGCGACGCGGACTTCGAGGTCTCCGACGAGGCTGACGACCTGCTCGAGGCCGTCGAGCTCGAGCTTCGCCGCCGGCGGTTCGGCGACGTCGTGCGACTCGAGGTCTCGGGGTCTGTCTCGACCCGCACGCTCGGAAGGATGACCGACGGGCTCGGGGTGGGAGAGCAGCAGGTCTACCCCATCCGCGGTCCGCTCGACCTGGCCGACCTCTCGCAGCTTGCTGCCCTCGACCGCCCGGATTTGAAGGACGAGCCGTGGGTCCCGCATACGCCGGCCCGCTTCGCTCCCGCCCCCGGGGGCGTCGGGCTCTTCTCGGAAATTCGCCGCGCCGACGTCCTCGTCCACCATCCCTACGATTCCTTCGTGACCACGTTCGAGCGCTTCGTTCGCGAGGCGGCGCGTGACCCTGCCGTGGTCGCGCTGAAGACGACCGTGTACCGGACGAGCGACGACTCGCCGGTCGTGCCCGCCCTCATCGAGGTGGCCGAGGACGGCCGGCAGAGCGTCTGCCTCGTCGAGCTCAAGGCTCGTTTCGACGAGCACCGCAACATCGAGTGGTCGCGGGCCCTCGAGCGGGCGGGCGTCCACGTCGTCTACGGCTTCCCCAACCTCAAGATCCATGCGAAGACGACGCTGGTCGTCCGGCGGGAGGGGGACGCCCTTCGCCGCTATGTGCACATCGGGACGGGGAACTACCACGCGCTGACGGCGCGCATCTACGAGGACTTCGGCCTCTTCACGGCGGACGAGGAGGTCGCCGCCGACGTCGCCGACCTGTTCAACTACGTTACCGGCTTCGGGCGGCCGCAGGCGTTTCGAAAGCTCCTCGTGGCGCCTTTCAATATGCGGAGTCGGCTCGTCGAAGAGATCCGGTCCGTCGCCAAGGCGGCCGCGGACGGCAAGCACTCGCGCATCCGGCTGAAGACGAATGCGCTCACCGACCGGACGATGATCGAGGAGCTGTACGGAGCCGCGCATGCGGGCGCACAAATCGACATCGTCGCGCGCTCGATCTGCCAGCTGCGCCCCGGCGTTCCCGGCCTCTCGGAGTCGATCGGTGTCCGCAGCATCCTCGGCCGCTTCCTCGAGCACAGCCGCCTCTTCGTCTTCGAGGCCGGCGACTCAGCGACGACCTTCATGGGCAGCGCCGACCTCATGACCCGCAACCTCGACCACCGGATCGAGATCGCCGTGCCGATCCAGGATGCGAAGGTGCAGGCACAGCTCGCCGCCTCCTTCGACGTGCTCCTCGAGGACAACACCGCGTGGATGCTCCAGCCGGATGGGAGCTGGAAGCGCCTGCGGTCCCGAAAGGACAAGGACGGGAAGGGAAGCCACGACGCGCTCATGCGCAAAGCGCGCACCCGCGCCCGGCGCAGAGTCGCGCGGCGACGGTAGCAGCCCGACCCCGGCCGGAGAATGATTTGGATGAAAGTTGGCATCGTCGACGTCGGTTCGAACACCATTCGTCTGCTCGTCGCCATTCGCGAAGGCGCGGAGCTCGTCGCCGTCGCGGAGGAGCGGGAGTACCTCTTCCTGGGGGAGGACGTCGAGCGTGAGGGTCGGCTTTCCGCCGCCCGCATCGGCCAGGTGGCGCGCTGCGTGGGGGCGTACACGCGTAACGCGCGCGGCCTCGGCGCCCATGCCGTCGAGGTGATCGTCACCGCTCCCGGCCGACAGAGCGCGAACGGCGGCGAGCTGGTCCGGGCGCTCGCGGACGCGACAGCGGCTCCCGTTCGGGTCCTCACCCCAGACGAGGAGGGCCGACTCGCCTTCACGGGAGCGGTCGCGGCCGCGGGGAGGCTGAGAGGCAGCGTCGCGGTGTGCGACGCGGGCGGTGGCTCGGCCGAGGTCGCGGTCGGCAGCTCGGTGGGAGGGCCCGCCTGGCTGCGCTCGCTCGACGTCGGCGCCGTTCGGCTCACAGAGCGGTTTCTCTCCGATGACCCGCCCGGCAAGGCCGCCCTGGGGGCCGCCCGCACGGAGGTCGAGCGTCACCTGGAGGGGTTCGCGCCGCCGCTTCCGCAGGCCGCGCTCGCCGCAGGGGGCACCGCCCGCGCGGTTCGCAAGCTCGTCGGCGGGGAGCTCGGGCACGAGGAGCTCGAGGTGGCTGTCCGCATCCTCCGCAAGCGCCCCTCGGCGAAGGTGGCGAAGACCTTCGGCCTCCACGAGCATCGCGCCCGAACGCTCGCGGCGGGCGTGATGATTCTCGCGTGCCTCCAGGCCCGCTTGAGCGTCCCGTTCAGGGTCTCTCGCGCCGGCCTGCGCGAGGGCGCCGCGCTCGCGCTCCTGGGCGAGCTCCCGGCAGCGGCCGCCTGAGACTGCTTACACGTTCCTCAGCCAGGGTTCATCGTGACGTAACCCACGCCGGCCGACGCCGCGGGCAGGATTGGCTGGTGGGAAGAGAGCGACAGACGACCGCGGAGCCGGCGCTCGCCGTCTGTCATGGCTTCGGCGTCTTCGGGCCCTCGGGTCAGATCGGCCTCGTCGAGGACGTTCGCCTCGATGCGGCCAACGGCCAGCCGACGCTCCTGTCGGTGCGAGCGGGCTTGCTCGGGAGCTGGCTCGTGCACGTGCCTGTCGACCAGGTCGAGGAGGTGAGCCCCACCGACCGGCGCATCGTGCTGCGCTCGGGCGGCCTCCTGGCAGGCCCCAGGCGAATCTAGGCGGGAGGAGGGAGGTACGCACGCTGACGGAGGCCACCGTCCGGGCTGGCGTCGACCACCCACGTCGAGCCCTTCTCGGGCTCCTCGCCGAGCAGGTGGTCGAGGACGTCGCCGTGCGTGCAGAGGACCGCCGTCGTGTCCGCCAGCTCGCCGACGAGCGCCCGTGCGTCGGCCTCGTCGACGCCTTCAGCCAGCTCGAAGCGGTCCTCTACCGGCAGTTCCAGCACGGCGCCGAGCGGATCGACCGATTGCCGGCAGCGCACGTACGGGCTCGTGAGAACGCGCTGGACGCCGTAGCCCGGAGTAGAGAGCAGGAAGCGCGTTCGCCTGACGGAAGCCACGCTCGTCGAGCGGTCGCAACCGATCCTCAGCCGTGCCAACATGCGGGTCCCGGCGGCCGGCGGTCGCGTGCCGGAGAAGGAGCAGGGTCATCAGGCCGGCTCCCTGCCGAAGGCGTCGAGGACCTCCCGGTCGTGCCGGTGGCTCAGCAGTCTCCTCGCCTCCTCGCGCGAGAGCCAGCGGACCTCGTCCACCTCGCGATGGGGACGGAACGTGCCCTCGAGCGGCTCCATCGCCCAGTAGCGAACCGTCTTCGGGCGGCCTTTGCCGTCGTGGTAGCTCGTCGAGGGGAGCTCGCGGCCGAGGGCGCAGCGCAGGCCGGTCTCCTCCTCCACCTCTCGGAGCGCGGCTTGCTCGTGCGTCTCGCCGAGCATCAGCTTGCCCTTCGGGAAGCTCCAGTCGTCGTAGCGCGGCCTGTGCACGAGCAGCACTTCGGGTCGCCCGCCGTCGCCAGGGCGCGAGATCACCCCGCCGGCGGCCCGCACCACCCCGGCGTTCAGCTCCAAGCCCGCTTCCCGCTCTTCGCGAGCCGCTTCCAGGCTGCAGGGAACGTCGCCCGCGCTGCCCGGCGCCGCTCACGCTCCCGCTCGACGATCCTCCCGGCGGCGAAGTGGGCCTGGGCGCCGTCGACCTTGCCCAGCAAGCCACGCACGCGCTCCTCGGCCACGACGGCGTCCTGATGCTCGCCGATGACGTCCTGAAAGCGCTTCGCGTGCCGGACGAAGCGCCGGGCGGGCTTCCCGACGACGCCCTCCGCCAGCTCAGCTGCGTAGCGAGCGCGCTTCCCCCGGATCCGGACGGCGTGGAGGGCCTCGTCGGAGGGATCGGGGGGCAGCGCCCGCATCGCCTTCCGGAGCTTGCGAAACTCGCGTGCGGCGATGCTCGCCAGCGAGACGTCTGCTGCGCGGGCGCCCGGCGCCACCGCGGCGGCCTCGAGCCGCGCCAGCAGGTCGGCGTAGCGCGGGCTCGACATCGCCTCGAGCATCGCCGCCCGCGCGGCGCCCCGCTCCTCCTCGAGCAGGCGCAGAAGCTGCCCGGACGAGCGGCGCTCCGCCGGCTCCAGGTCGTCGATCTCGACCCGCAGTCGCTCGAGGAGCACGTCGAGGTCGCGGACGGGCCCGAGCGCTCCTCCCAGCCAGGAGAGCTCGACCCTGAGCGATTCTGTCCAGCCGGGATCGAGCAGGTCGCGGGCGGACCGCAGCATCGCGCGCAGGCGGCGCGTGGCCACGCGCATCCGGTGCAGCTCCTCGGGATTCTCGCCGAGCCGCGTTCCCGGGTCGTGTGCGATCAGCACGCCAACCTGTAGGGCGAGCATCGCGCGGACGTGCTCGAGCGGCGGCGCCCACCGGGGCGGAACCCCGGGGTTCACCGGGAAGAACCCCAGCGCCTGGAAGACCTTCGGCCCGCCCATCGCCGGGCCCCGCTCCCGCCTCGATCAACGTCCGCTCGAGACAGGACAGCCCGTCCGCACCGCCGGGAAGGGCCTCGACCTCGAGCTCGACGAAGCGCTCGCGAACGCGGCGTCCGTCCAGCACCGAGACCGTGTCGAGGGTCACGTCGGCGACGGCGCGCCGGTTCGTGCGGGCGCGCACCCCTTCGCGGCGCGTGCGGAGGACGGCCGCCGGCTCGAGGGCGCGCCCGCGGAGCACTCCGACGAGCAGCGAGGAGAGCTCGTCGGGTACCGCGGCCGGGCCGCCGGGGGCCTCGAGCTCGAGGCGCTCTCCCTCTCCCGGCAGCTTCAGCTGCCAGAGCCCCCGCCGGTTCTGCACGCGACGTCGCAGCGTGATGCCGGCGCGCGCCAGGGCCCGATCGGAGGTGTCGTGATACGTGGAGGTGAAGGTCTGGGGCTCGAGCGGCTGCCCGGGAAGATCAGGCAACGCGAACCCGGGCGGCACGGCCAGCTTCAGCTCGCGCTCGTGCGTCTCACGGAGCCCCGCCACGATCGAATCCTAGACCCCTCAAAGAGTGTGGCTAACCGGGACGCAGTCCGCAAACCCGTATGGTTGAGCGGCCGTGCGCCAGTCGTGCGCCAGTACCATCCGCCCGGGGCAGGCAGACTCGGCGGGGTGACTGCGGAGGAGCGCGAGAGGATCAGGCGGGCGCGAGACGCGCAGGCTCGGGTTCGGCTGCGAGCGGAGGCCCGTGCCTTCGGTGTCATCGACGACGCCGACCTCCTGCCCGACTCGCTGGGTTGGCGGAAGCTCCGAGCCCGGGCGAAGCAGGCGGCATCGGCTGGTTAAGGTCCGACACTTACGACTGTGAGCGCGAGCTCAGATTTCGCGCAGGACGCAGCTGGCCGCCGGCGGCAGCCGGCGGGCTTCACGCCCTCGGCCCGGGTGGGGGTGGGTCGCCGGATTCGGGTGGCGGGGGTGCTGATGAGACTCTCCCTTGATCATGAATGCCACGGGCCGCACGTTGGAAGGGCTGTGAAAGCAGATCAGTCGGGACTGAACCCTACGGTCACGGCGGTCGGGATCGACCAAGGACATGCGGGGGAAGGAGCCTGATGTGGGGACCAAGGCACGCGTTGCAGAAGCCGAAACAGCTCCGTCTGCGCTCGTTCACAAGCGGGCCTGGCAGCTGAGTCTGACCACGGGGCTCCCATGAAGCGGACGCAGGACTCCGCCCACGTCTTCCGAACACTTCTTTCGCACCATGGCTCCGGTTGACAGTCGCCGTGTGGAGCTCCTCGTGCCGGTGCGAACGCTGATTGTTGTCGCCGCGGCCGTGGGAGTTCTCGTCGCGTTCTGGGCGATTGGCGACACGTTCCTGATCGTGTTCGTCGGGATCTTTCTGGCACTCGTCTTCGAGTACCCGGTTCGCTTCGTGATGGCGAAGACGCACCTCTCCCGCGGGTTGGCTGCAACGGCCACGTTGCTCGGAAGCGCACTCGCGGTGACGGCCTTCTTCCTGCTCCTCCTCGTACCCATCGTGGGAGGGATACGAGACTTCCTGCAGGACTTGCCCACGATCGTCAACGACCTGCGCGACTCGGACGAGCTTTCCTCATGGCTGGGGGACTCGGGAGCCGCGGAGAACGTCCAGTCGGGGGCGCAGCAGATCTCGGCTTCGGTCCCGGACGCCATCTCTTCGGTGCTCGGCATCGCCGGCGACTTCTTCTCGATCTTCCTCGCGGCGTTCACCATCCTGTTCATCTGCCTCTTCCTACTTACGGACGTGGCCAACCTGAAGCGCTCGCTCGCGAGCGTGCTCATGCCGGGGGAGGACGAGCGCTGGCTCGGCGTGTGGGAGCGGGTCACCGAGTCGGTGTCGCGCTGGGCGATCGGAGTGGTGGTGATCGCCACGA
>Ga0081538_10000464_pt1 | contig 45462 bp, 51 predicted proteins | sample TabmetS5T2R1_FD_71022 | JGI IMG/M metagenome (GOLD analysis project Ga0081538, IMG submission 71022) | Tabebuia heterophylla rhizosphere microbial communities from the University of Puerto Rico - S5T2R1 | ecosystem: Host-associated > Plants > Roots > Rhizosphere ... | reverse complement strand
AAGTCCTCCCCGAAGATCCACGCCACGAGGTCGAACTCGGCGATCGCCACCAGCCCCCAGTTGAGACCGCCCACGACCAGCAGGGCACCAGCCACTACATCGAGCTTGCGCATTTGTCTGTACACCTCCTGTAGAGAAACTGTCCAGACAGCACCATAGGGAAACCCGAAGTGCTTGTCAAGCTTCTGTTCATCTTTTGTATAGTCTCCCCATGGCGGCCACACCGGAGCTCCTGCGAATCGGCGAGCTCAGCAAGCGCGTCGGGGTCAGTCCCGAGCTGTTGCGCGCCTGGGAGCGCCGCTACGGATTGCTTCGTCCCGCGCGCTCGGCCGGCGGCCTGCGCCTGTACTCCCCCGCCGATATCGAGCGCGTGACGCTGATGCAGCAGCACCTGGCTCAGGGGATGGCCGCCGCGGAGGCGGCTGCGCTCGCGGTGCGGGATGGGACCGACGAGGAGGCTGCCCGAATCGCGTACCGCCCGGGGGCGATCCGCAGCGAGCTCGCCGAGGCGCTCGACGCCTTTGACGAGCCGCGCGCGCAGGCGATCATCGACCGGCTGCTCGCCGTAACCACCGTGGAGACGCTCCTGAGCGACGTGCTCGTGCCCTACCTGCAGGAGCTCGGCGAGCGCTGGGAGCGCGGCGAGGCTTCGGTTGCCCAGGAGCACTTCGCCTCCGGTGTGTTGCGCGGACGGCTGCTCGGCCTGGCTCGCGGCTGGGGCCTCGGGGTCGGCCCCGCTGCGGTCCTGGCCTGCCTGCCGGGCGAGCAGCATGACCTCGGCTTGATCGCCTTTGGGCTTGCGCTGCAGTCCAGAGGCTGGCGGATCATCTATCTCGGCCCCGACTCGCCCATCGACACGGTGGCCGACGTTAGCGCCAGGCTCGAGCCGAGCCTCGTGGTGCTCAACGCCGTGAGCCCCAAGCGGGTGCGGCCTGTCCTGCCCAAGCTTCGCGAGCTCGCAAGGCGCCACCGGCTGGCGCTCGGCGGGGCCGCCGCCCAGCACAGCACGCTCGTTGAGGGAAGTGGCATCCTCGCGCTGACAGGAGACCCGACTGCCGAGGCCGCCCGCATGTCGACGCTCCTATAGCCGCCACGACGCCCTAAGAGCGGGGCATGACCTCACGCTCGCCGGACCCGGAACCGTTGTAGCGCTTCGCGCCGCGCGTGCCCGTGGTCGACGATCGGCGCTGGATAGTCCCTGCCGATCACGCAGCTGCACGACTGCTGCGTTTCGTAGGGCATCGTCCAGGGCTCGGTCAGGTGCTCGTGGGGCACTGCACGCAGCTCCGGGACGTAGCGGCGCACGTACTCGCCCCGCGGGTCGAAGCGCTCTTGGTGGCGCGCCGGGTTGTAGATGCGGCGGAAGGCGGGCTGCGGGTCCACGCCGACCGAGGCGATCCACTGCCAGTTGCCGTTGTTGTTCGCCTGGTCTCCGTCGATCAGGAGCTTCATGAACCAGCGCTCGCCCCAGCGCCAGTCGATCCCGAGGTCTTTGGTCAGGAAGGACCCAACGACGAGTCGTGCTCGGTTGTGCACCCACCCCTCGCGGCGCAGTTGGCGCATGCCCGCGTCCACGAGCGGGTAGCCCGTGCGGCCGTCGCGCCACGCCTCGAAACGCCGCTCGGCGTAGCTCCAGGAGATCGATCCCCGGTAGCGCTCCTGGAACTCGGAGCGCGCGTTGCGCGGATGGTGGAGGAGCACGTGGTGGTAGAAGTCGCGCCAGCAGAGCTGGCGACGGAACGCGTCCGGGCCCTTGCCGCGCGGCAGGCGCTGCTCGATCTCGCGCGCCGAGACGCACCCGAAGTGCAGGTACGGCGAGAGGCGCGAGGTCGTGTCGCGCCCGAGCGCGTCGTGGTTGTCCGCGTACTCACCCACGCGGGAGCGCAGGAAGCGGGACAGCCGCTCACGTCCCGCCGTCTCGCCGCCCGGCAGCGGATCCTCGACCTCCTGGCGCAGGCCAAGGTCGGTGAGCGAGGGCAGGGCGCCCTTGTCCACGCCCGAGGGCAGCGAGCCGAGCGAGCGCGGCCGGCCCAGCAAGCGACGCCGCGGCGTCGCGAGCCAGGTGCGGTGGAACGGAGTGAAGACCGTGTACGGCTTGCCGGCCTGTGTGCGCGGGCCGTCGAGGTCGTCCACGGCGTGCAGGCCGGGGTGCGCAAAGGATTCCACGCCGGCGTCACGCATGGCCCTCCGGACGCGGTCGATGCGCCTGCGCGCGAACGGCCCGGAGTCGGCGGAGAAGTGCATCTCGGTCGCCCCCGCCCCGCGCGCCACGGCCGGGAGCTCCTGCTCCGGTGAGCCGCGTCGGAAGACCAGGCTGTCGCCGAGGCGCTCGTCGAGATCGGCCAGGCACTCGAGCATGAACTGCGTGCGCGGCCCGCACGCATGTCGCCCTTGCAGCAGCCGGTCGTCGAAGCAGAAGACGGGGATGATGCGCTCGCGCCGCTCGAGGGCGGCGCGCAGCGCGGGGTGGTCGTGCGAGCGCAGATCGCGGGTCAGCCAGACGAGCGCCGTCATTCGCGCCTACAGCCGCTCGCCGCCACGGCGTCGACCAGGAAGGCCGGCCAGCGCACCTCCTCACCCTGCTTGAACGACCTGGTCACGCGCCTTCGTCGGGGCGCTTGACCTCGCCGCGCCAGCCGCCGCTCTCCCGCCCTCGCGCCTCGATCATCTCCTTGAAGCGCTCGAGGTCGCCCTTGACGCGGCGGTCCGGCGCGCCGAGTGCATCACCGATCTTCTCCTGGACGCCCTCAGGGACGAAGTCCATCTGCACCATCACGCGGGTGGTGTCGTCGTCCAGGCGGTGGAAGGTGACGACGCCGGCATTGTCCTTGCCCTCGGTGTTGCGCCAGGCGACCCGCTCGTCGGGCTTCTGCTCGGTGATCTCGGCGTCCCACTCGTGTCGCGACCCGCCGAAGTGCGCGACCCAGTGCAAATGCGTGTCGTCGCGCTGGCTGACCTCCTCCACGCCCTCCATGAAGCGCGGGAATTCCTCGAACTGAGTCCACTGGTTGTACACCGTCGTGAGCGGCGCCTCGACCTCGATCGACTGCTCGATCGTCGACATGCTTTTCCTTCCGTTTCGGTTCCTTGCTTCTTCGCGGCTACCCGGCGATGTAGCAGAAAAACTTGAACGGCATGTTCAGGTCGTGGCGTAGCCACAGTCCGCACCACGCCATGCTCGCGGGGCCCGGCCCCGTGGCCTCAGGCCGCCCGAGCCGCCGGGACCAGCCGTAACCGGTCGGGGAGCAACGGGATCACCGCACGCTTCACGTACTCGGCCCCGCCGCCGACCAGGGCCCTCCGCACGGACACCGGCGGCGGCGGCGAGAATCCATAGCCCTCGCGCAACCGGTCCGGCAGGAGAGCGATCGTGATGAAGTTGACGGTCTCGAGCAGGGGGCGCGCGGGCCATGGGACGGGAGGCCGCAGCACGATCTCGCGGGCGCGCTCGCGGGCCCAATCGCTGACGTAGAGGCGCCCGCCGCCGAGCATCTCGCAGCGGTAGCGGTCCAGCTCGGCGAGGGTACCCGGCATGTCTCGTTGGCGGAGCCCGAACAGCCGCCCGACGACGCGGTAGTCCTGCCACAACGCAGCCTGCTCATCGCTCCCGAGGCCCCGCACGTACTTCTGGTAGACGACGAGGGCGGAGTCGGCCAGGGTGAACAGCACCCACATGAGCAGCTCGGGGTCGTCGGCCCGATAGGGCGTGCCCGCCGGGTACGGGCCGACGGCCTGGCCGAGCTTCCCGCGCACGCGGCGATGCATGGCCCTGACCTGCGCCGTGACCCGGTCGGCGTCGCGCTTCGAGCCGAACCCGATGATGCTGAGGACCTGGGCCGTCCGGGCTAGCCGCTCGTACGGCTCCTCGAGCGACGTCGTGTGCGCCAGTAGGCCCGACACGGCGAGCGGGTGGGCGGCCTGCATGAGGAGCGCTCGCGGCCCCGACAAAGCGAGCGCCCGCTCCCGATGCACACGCCGGAGCATCGAGTCGTCGGTGAAGTAGCCGGAGCTCATGCGCGCGCGAATCTGGCGGCGACCGCGTCGCGCCTGAAGTCGAAGATGCGGTCGAGATCACGCCGGACGACGAGCGCGCGAGCGAAGCGGCCGAGCGACCCGAGCGGCAGGGCGTAGCGCACCTCGTCGCGCATCGTAGTCCCGGTCCGGTGACACTCGAAGGTGTGGGTGTGGCGCCAGAGCCGGTAGGGGCCGCGAACCTGGACGTCGGTGAAGCGGCGCCCTGGCTCCCAAGAATCTATGCGCGTGAGCCACCGGAGCGGGAGCGCGTGCAGCCGCAGGCGGTACTCGATCAGCGTGCCCGGACGCATGACGATCTCTCCCTCGCTGGCGACCCTGAATTGCAGCCATGGCGGCGTGATCGCCTCCAAGTTGAACGCGTCCGCGAAGAACTCGAACGCCTCGGCCCGCGGAACCGGGAGGACCTGCTCGCGCTGAAATGTGTACACGCGCATGGCACTCCTCAGCCGAGCTGCCCGAGCGTGCGAATCGCGATCGCCGCGGCCAGTCGCAGCTGATCGCCTGACGGCGGGCCGGGCCGAGCCGACGAGAACCGCCCCGCAAAGCGCTCCTCGAGCTTCGGCGCCGCCCGGCGTGCGAGCCCCAGGCTGATCTCGGCCGCGGCCCGCACGAGCCCCGGGTCCACGCTCCAGACCACGTCGAACTCACGCGCGGCATCGGACCGCCGGCGCGCCTGCGCAATCTCCACTGCCGCGAGGCAAGCGGCGTGCCCGGGCGCGTCGCACACCACCGCCCACTCGCGCGCCAGGGGCTGCGAGCCGTCGACCCGCAACTCGATCGGTCCGTGAGGCCGAACGCTGTGCCGCTCGAAGTCCGCGAACACGATCGCCAGGTCTGCCGTACGGGCGTAGTCCCTCCAGCGGCGCTGCGATTGGCGGTAGAAACGCTCCCGCTGAAAGGAGCCGACAAGGAGCGGGCGCTCCGCCCGCGCGCAGCTCTCGTCCTCGATCGCGCGCGAGAGCGCCAGCAGCAGCGGCTTCCGGAGCGTGACCGGTTGGAGATCGGGGCGCCGCCGGCGCAGACCCGCGAATATCGACGGCTCCGGCTCGACAGCGGACTCCTGCACGCGGGCGATAGCGATCGAAAGCGACACCCCCGCGTCGCGCTCGCGCACGACCCGCAGCACCAGATCCACGTCGGTCTCGCTGTAACGCCTGTGGCCGCTCGGGAGGCGCTTCGGGCGAGGAAACCCGTGGCGCCGCTCCCACATGCGGAGCGTGCCCTCGCTGAGACCGGTGCGCGCCACCAACTCTCTGATTGCGAGGCCGTGGTCGACCCAGTCCTCGTTCATGAGTTGCCTCAACATACCATCCAGGAATACCTGAACGACTTGTCCGTGCGGACGGGCGGACGCCGGAAGTTCGCCTGCCCGAGCCCAATGCCCAGCCGGCAGATGGTTTCGGCCTGAGCGCGCGGGTAACCGCTAGTGGTGCTGGCCTCGACACAACGGACCGATGGACTGACGCGCGGGTTCTGTGAGCTGACGCTCGAGGCACGCGACCCCGGCGCGCTCGCCGCCTTCTACAAAGAGGTGTTCGCCTGGAGCGAGCTTTCAAGGCAGCCGGACCGGATCTGGCTGGCCTGCGGCGAGCGGGCGCGGCTCGGCTTGTGGTCGACAGGACCCAAGGAGTTCGGGGACGAGGGCGGCCGTCATGTGCACTTCGCGTTGTCCGTGCGCCCCGGTGAACTCGACGTGCTCGTCGGTGGACTGACGCGACTCGGCGTTGACCACCAGGGGCCGGTGGAGCACGAGGGCGGCGACCGTTCGGTCTACTTCGTGGACCCCGAAGGGAACGTTGTCGAGGCATGGGACTTCTTCGAGCATGGCGACGGCGCCCAAGTCGGCGTCCAGGCGCTCAAAAGGTGATGGCGCGCACGCATCACTCATCCAGGCGCCGGCAGCCGCGGTCTTCGATGTCTCAAAACCCGAATCGGGCTGGTTCGCAGCGGTTCCCTGCGAGGCCGATGCGGAACGGTGAAAAGCGGACGACGGGCTTCGAACCCGCGACCTTCGGCTTGGGAAGCCGACGCTCTACCAACTGAGCTACGTCCGCGTGGCGAGCCGATTCTAGCGGCGCCTCCGTGGGCGACATCTAGTCTTCGGTGCGCTTCATGCGGAGGCTTCTTGCACCCGTTCCGATCGCGGTCGTCGGCGTCGTCGTGGCGCTCGTCGCCCTGCTCGCCTATGGGCTTGCCAGCAACGATCCGGACCAGGATGTCGCCGGCAAGCAGGCGCCCGAGCTCGAGCTTCCGCGTCTGTCCGGGGAGGGTGTCGGTTCGCTCGAGGACTACCGCGGTCAGGTCGTCGTCCTCAACTTCTGGGCCTCCTGGTGCGAGCCCTGTCGCGACGAGTCGCCCCTGCTCCAGCGCTGGCACGAGCGCATGGAGCCGCGGCGCGGCACCGTGCTCGGCGTCGATGTCCAGGACATCACCGGGGACGCGCGCGACTTCATAGAGGAGTACGGGCTCACCTATCCGATGCTGCGTGACGGCGAGGGCGAGTCGCGCGAGCGGTTCGCCATCCTCGGCTTTCCGGAGACCTTCGTGATCGACCGGCGCGGGCGCATCGCGGCCGTGGCGCGCGGGCCGGTGGATGACGCCTTCATGCGCGAGCACGTCGCCCCGCTGCTGCGAGAGCGCGCATGAGAAGGGCGGCGCTGCTCGGCGCCCTCGCCGTGGCCCTCGTGGCACCCGGTGCGGCGGCCGCCCAGGACTGCCCCAAGACCACCCTGGGCGAGATCGAGAAAGAGGTGATGTGCCCCATCTGCGGCACCCCGCTCGCCCTCGCCAGCGAGGCGCCCCAGGCCCAGCGCCAGCGTGCCTTCATCGAGCAGCAGATCGCCGACTGCCGCTCGGAAGACCAGATCAAGCGAGCGCTCGTCGCCCAGTTCGGCGAGGCCGTGCTCGCGCTCCCCGGCGACGAGGGCGACGACGACTTCGAGGACGTGCTCGTGTATCTCGTCCCCGCGGTCGGCATCGCGGCAGCGCTCGGGGGGATCGCCTTCGCCCTCGTTCGCTGGCGCAGGCGCCAGCAGAGTGGCCGCGGGGCCCCCGCAACGGCCGGCGCGGACGCCGGCCGCCTCGACGCCGACATGGAGCGCTACGACCTGTGATCGCCGCCACCGACGTCGACGCCACCGTCTTCGCCGCCTTCGCGGTCGGGTTCATCTCGTTCGTCTCGCCGTGTGTGTTGCCGTTGGTGCCGGGCTATCTGTCGACGATCTCGGGGGTCTCGTTCGCGGACATCCAGGAGGGCCGCGGCAAGGCCAAGGTGCTGGGCCCGGCGCTGCTGTTCTGCCTGGCCTTCACGGCCATGTTCGTGGCGCTGGGGATGAGCGCCACCGGTCTCGGCCAGACGCTCAACGACCACCGCGAGCTGCTGCGCGAGATCTCCGGGGTGATCCTGATCCTGATGGGCGTGCTGTTCATCGGGACCCTGTTCGTGCCGCTGCTGAACCGCGAGTGGCGCCCCGAGCAGCTGCTGCGCCACGCCCACACCGGCGGCCCGATCGTGGCCGGGCTGGCCTTCGCCGTGGCCTGGCTGCCCTGCACGGGCCCCACCCTGGGCGCCATCCTCACCGCCGCCTCCACCGAGTCCACGGTGGGCGAGGGCGGCATCCTGCTCGCCTTCTACGCCCTCGGCCTCGCCGTGCCGTTCATCCTCAGCGCGCTCGCCTTCTCCACCTTCTCCGGCGTCTTCAAGTTCTTCCGCGACCACTACCGCGTCATCACCGTGACATCCGGCCTCGTCCTGATCGTGATGGGCGCCCTGCTCTATTCGAACGAGCTGACCCGGCTCAACAACGAAGCCCTCCAGGTCATGGACGACCTCGGCATCAACTTCTTCAACGAGATCTAGCGGATCGGCGCCGCCGCGCGGGCGATCCGCCGCAGGAACGGCGTCGCGGTCCGAACGAAGCGATTGCGCCGCGGCGCCGCCGCCACCGGGTCCAGGTGGCTGGCGCGGCGATCGTCGACCACGGTGGGCTCGTCGATCGGCGAGATCCGAGCCAGCCGGCGCGCGCCCCGAGCCACCCGGCCGCTGGTCAGCTCAGTGCTGTAGGCGTAGAGGGGCACGTCGATCTCCCGGCCGTGGCGCAGCCGCAGCCCCAGAAGCCGAGCGGCCGCGGTCATGCGGAGCGGGCTCGCCGCGTCGATGTCGAGCAGCAGCCGGCGGGGGTAGTACCACTCCGTGGCGTCCGGGCGGCTCGCCGCGAAGGCGCGGGCGAAGCGGCGAAGGGGCGTGAGCTCGCCGTCCTGCCAGGGCCTCGGGTCGCCGCTCTCGGCGAGGCGGCCGGCGCGGAAATGGATCAGCGAAAGCGCCTCGGGCGACGTCGACGCGTCGAAGGCGTAGCCGACCAGCGCCTCGTTCGTGACCGGGAAGGGCGGCTTGAACGCCTCCGGCAACAACGGGAGGCCCTGCAGGGTCGAAGGCGCGTCCGGCCGCTCGTACGCGTACAGAGCGCCGACCTGGGCGAAGATCTGCGCGATCTCGGGGATGCCGAAGCCGAGCAGGTCGAAGAACACGTCGCCCTGGCGTATCTCGCGGAGCTCGCGCCGCGCGCGATCGGCGTCCGCCGACTGGAAGCTGCCCAGCAGTCCACCGTCGATCAGGACGAGTCCGTGGAGGTCTCGCCACCCGGCGCGCCCGCCGAAGTCCCAGGCCGCGTATGCCACCGCGGTCGAGGCACCGGCCGAGTGGCCGCCGAGGATCACCTGGCGCCCGCCCCGCGCCGCCCGGCGGATGACCCGCCGCAGGTCGGCAAGCTGGACGCGTAGCCCCCACCCGGCCACGAACTTCGCGTCGTCGCCGAGCACGCGGCGGTACTTGAACCCCAGGTAGTAGTCGAGCGCAGCGTCCGGATCGCGCTGCTCGAAGACCGTGGTGTCCTCGAATGCCTGCTCGCGGCGATCGACGATCCAGACCTGCATCCCCGGCACGCGCCGGACGAGGGCGCGCGCCGCCGGCGTGATGCTGCCGGCGCCGCCGGCCGTGCCCGGCACGAGCACGAGCACCGAGTCGGCCCCAGCCGGCCCGAGCTGCTGCACGAAGACCCGGTCGTAGCGCGCGGGACCAGGCGCCGGCGCGCCCTTCATCGGCACGTAGCGATCCACGGCGGCCGCGGGCGCGCAGAGCGCGAAGAACGCGAGAAGAATCAGGCCGAGCCGCGCCACGCTACATCGACTCCGGCGCCTCCACCCCGAGCAGGTCGAGCGAGCGCGCCAGCACCTCCCTCGCCTGCACGCAGATCGCGATGCGCACGTCCTCGTCGCCGCCCTCCTCGGCCGCGCCCACTACGCGGCAGTCGCGATAGAAGGCCGAGAACTCCTGCGCGGTCTCGTGCGCGTAGGTCGTCATCCGGTGGGGCGCGCGCCTGGCCGCCGCCTCGCTCACCTCGGCGGGCAGCTCGAGAAGCCGCTTCACGAGCGAGCGAGCCGAGGGGTGAAAGCGCTCGTCGCTCGCCCGCAGGTCGGCCTCGAGGGCCGCCGCCACCCGCTCCTCCCCCGCCTTGCGCAGGATCGACGCGATACGCGCGTGCGCATACTGCACGTAGTACACGGGGTTGTCCTGCGACTGGCTGCGGGCCAGCGCCAGGTCGAGGTCGAGCGCCGTGTCGTGGCTGCGCTGGAGCAGGAACCAGCGCGCCGCGTCCACGCCGATGTCGTCGACCAGGTCGTCGAGCGTCACGAGCGTGCCGGCCCGTTTCGACATCTGCATGCGCTCGCCGCTCTCGGTGAGGTGGACGAGCTGCATGATCACGAGCTCGAGGCGCTCGCGCTCACCCCCGAGCGCCTCCCATGCGGCCAGCATGCGGCCCTGGTAGCCGTGGTGGTCGGCGCCCCAGATGTCGATCGCGCGGTCGTAGCTGCGGCCGAGCTTGTGCAGGTGGTACGCGATGTCGGATGCGAAGTACGTGTAGTCGCCGTTCGAGCGCCGCAGGACGCGGTCCTTGTCGTCCCCGTGCCGGGTGGTGCGCAGCCAGACCGCGCCGTCGTGCTCGTACTCGTCGTGCAGCCGCTCGAGCGCGCGCTCCACCTCGCCGGACTCGTGCAGGCTGCGCTCCGAGAAGAAGCGGTCCATCCGCACCCGGAAGCGGTCGAAGCTGTCGCGGATGCCGTCGATCATGAGCTCCACCCCGCGCCGCGCGAGCTCGTCCGGGTCGAGCTCCGCGGCGCCCTCGATCCGCTCGGCCAGGTCGGCGACGTAGTCGCCCATGTACTCCTCGGGCTCCTCGCCGCGCGCCCGCGCCCGGATCGCCTCGCCGAACTTCCGCACCTGCGCGCCCCAGTCGTTCGCGTAGAACTCGCGCTCGACCTCGTGCCCGGCGAACTCGAGGATGCGGCAGAGCGCGTCGCCGAAGGCGGCGTGCCGGGCATGGCCCACGTGCAGCGGCCCGGTGGGGTTGGCGCTCACGAACTCCACGTTCAGCCGTTCGCCGGCCTCGCCGGCGCCGAAGCGCTCGCCGGCCTCGCGCATCCCGGCGAGGGACTCGAGGTACCAGGCGTCGGCCATGAACAGGTTGAGGAAACCGGGTCCGGCGACCTCCACCTTCGCCACGGACGGCCCGAGCCGCTCGCCGAGCGCGTCCCCCAGCCGCTCGGCGACAGCCCGCGGCGGCTCGCCAAGCGAGGGGGCCAGCAGCATGGCGGCGTTGGTCGAGTAGTCGCCGAAGTCGGGCCGCGGCGGCCTGTCGAGCTTGGGCGGCGCGACCCTCCCGTTGCCGGCCAGCGCCGCCGCCGTCTCGCTCACGGCGCCATGCAGTTGGGTGACGGGATCGCTCATCTGACCTCTAATAGTGATACGGCTCGCGGGCGAGGATCTTGTGGGCGCGGTAGAGCTGCTCCAGCAGCACGACCCGGGCCAGCTGGTGCGGCAGCGTCATCGGCCCGAGCGACAGCCGCATGTCCGCCTCCAGCTCGAGGCCCCTGGGGCCGCCGATCACGAAGCAGACGTCCCGCCCGTTCCGGCGCCGCTCCTCCAGCCATTCGCTGAACTCCTCCGAGGTGAGCGCGTCGCCGTCCGCCGCGAGCAGCACCGTCATGGCCCGGTCGGGGATGCGCGGCGGCACCTTCTCGTCCTCCCGGACCTCGACGAGCTCGACCCTCGCGTGTCCGGCGAGCATCTTGCGATAGTGCTCGACGTCGTCCTGGTACGGCGGGCGAAGGCGCCCCACGGCGATCATGGAGATCCGCATGGGGCTGCGATACTACGCGCGTGCCCGAGGACGCCGAGCGCCATTTCAATATCCACACCGACCCCGACACGATGGCGGGCCACTACGCCAACTTCGCCAACGTGTCGCACTCGGACTACGAGTTCACGATCACGTTCGCCCGGGTGGACCACGAGGTCGACGAGGGCGAGGTGCCCGGGGTCGTGGTGTCGCGCATCAACCTCTCGCCGCGGTTCATGCGCGAGCTGATCGACGCCATGGAGGACAACTTCTCCAAGTGGCGGACCCGTGAGGGGATCCGGGACCTGCCCGAGTTCGACGGGCCGCCCGAGTCGTCCTAGCGCAGGTATTCCTCGCACACGGCTGCTGCGCGCTCGACCGACTCCCAGCAGAGGTTGTCGGGCGTGTCGGTCGGCCAGTGGTAGTTCAGCGGGAACTTCGTCTCGTCGACGCCTCCCAGCGTGCAGGTGCGGTAGCCCGCCCTCAGCGCGACCAGGGCGTCGGTGGCGGCGACCGTGCGCAGGCCGCGCCGGAGCTCGACTCCGGCGGCGGCGCCGGCCCGAGCCAGGTCGTCTCGCGCGCGCTCGTCGTAGTGGTTCATCCGCAGCATGCCCTCGGCCTCCACCACGCAGAGGTGGGGTGAGCCGACGCACTCGAGGCACACGAACTCGGTCGTGGCGCGAGGCAGCTCGCCGAAGTGGCGCCGGCCGAAGGCCTGCATCCCCTCCATGAAGCCCTCCTCGGCGCCGGTGGAGAGCAGGATCACGCGCACGCCGTCGGGCGGCGCTTCCCGCAGCGCGTGGGCCAGCGCCACGATTACGGCCACCGAGCTCAGGTTGTCGTTGGCGCCGGGCACCACCTGTCGTGCGCCGATGTCGGCCATGGCGGCGGTGGCGCCGAGGGCAAAGAAGCTGCCCGCGCCCTTCAGGACGCGCCCCCCGGTCACGCCCCAGAGGGCCAGCAGCAACGGGCCCAGGAAGACGCCGTAGATGATCGGCACGCTCTGATTGGCCTTCGCGTGGAGCTCCGGGGCGAGCTTCATGCCGAGCCGGGGCAGCGCCGGGTGGAACACGAGCCCGGTGTGGGCGGCATCGTGGTGGGAGACGAAGACGACGGTGCGCTCGGCGTCCGGGTCGCCCGCCTCCGCCACCACGTTCCAGGTCGGCCGGTGCGGGAGGGTGCGGCGCCGGAACCACAGCTTGCCGCCGCTCACGTCGTCATAGACGGCGGCCGCGGCCAGCCCGCCCGCGAGCGCCGCCGCCAACCGACCCCGCAACGCGGCGAGAAAGGCGCCCGCGTTCAGCAGCCCGAGCGGCCACCAGTACCCGCCGTGGGCGCGCTCCTCCTCCACGCGCACATCGCGGCAGCCGGCTTCGCGCAGCTCCGCGGCCAGCCACTCGGCGGCGCGCCGCTCGCCGTCCGAGGCGGAGGGCCGCTCGTACGAGGCGAGCTCGCGGACGACGCGCTCGATCAGTTCTCGTCTTGCCATGCCTCACCGATCCCGATCCGATCGGCGGTGGACGGGTGCGTGCCGAACAGCGTATGCAGGAGCCAGGGCGGGTCGGGGTCGGAGATGTTGCGGACCGCGAGGCGCCTCTCCAACTGGACGAAGGCGGCCGGGTCTCGCGTCAACCGGAGCGAGAAGGCGTCGGCGCGGCCCTCCACCTGGCGCGAGAGCACGTTGCCCGCCACGCCCATCCCGAAGGCGACGAGCCCCACGGCCAGCGCGATCGCCGGCAGCACCACCGGCCCCGGCTTCACGCTCGGGTCCGCCAGCCCCTGACGGCGGGCGAAGGCCTCGGCCAGCCGCTGGACGAGGAAGGTCCCGGCGGGCGCCACCAGCGCCAGCCAGACCAGGCCCCGCGTGAGGTCGTTGTGTTTCTGGTGCCCCAGCTCGTGCGCCACCACCAGCCGGATCTCGTCGCGGGGGAAGCCGGAGATCAGGTTGTCGTACAGGACGACTCGCTTCGAGTGGCCGAGCCCGCCCACGTAGGCGTTGGCGGCGGTGGTGCGCCGGCTCGCGTCCACCCGGTAGACCTCGCCCACGTCCACGCCCGCGCGATCGGCCAGCTCGAGCACGTCCGAGCGGGTGGCCCCCGGCGGCAGTTTCTGGAAATCGTTGAAGATCGGGTCGATAACTATCGGGAACAGCCAGATGGTCACGACCCCGAAGCCCACGATCACCGCGGACGCCGGCGCCCACCAGTGGCGCCGGAAGCGCCGCACGAGCGCCAGGGCGAGCGCCCCGCCCGCCGCCGCGAAGACCGCATCGATGCCGGCGGACTTGGCGACGTCCCCGGCCCAGTCGAGCCACGTCTGCGTCGACAGCCCCACGTCGACGGCCCGCTCGTGCCGCCAGGCCGACAGCGGGAACTCGACCAGCACCAGCAACAGCGAGATGCCGGCGCCGGCTGCCGCACCGCCCAGTATCGGGCGCCGCGCCAGCCGGTCGAAGACCCGGCGCGGCGGCCGCCATGCCAGCAGCGCCAACGTGCCGGTGGCCACCACCAGCCCGCCGACCCCGAGCACCCGTTGGACGCTGCGGAAATCCTCGGCCCGGTCGAGTTCGAAGGCGGTGAAGTACCCTTTCACGTCCACCGCGGCCGGCTCGATGAGACCGCTGCGAGGGCGAAGCAGGAACGTGGCCGCCCCGGCGGCGACAACCGCCACCAGGATCGCCAGCGGCAACCGCGAACGCCCAGGAACCCTCATCCCCCGGACACTGTAGAAGGCACCCCTCGATGCGCATCGCCCTGCTCTCGGACGTGCACGGCAACCTGCCGGCCTTCGAAGCCGTGCTCGCCGACGTCGACTCGGAGTCGCCGGATGAGATCTGGTGCCTGGGCGACTTGGTCGGCTACGGGGCCCAGCCGGACGCCTGCGTCGAGCTGGCCCAGGACCGCTGCGACCTCTGTCTGGCGGGCAACCACGACCTCGTCGTGACGGGCGACATCCCGATCGCGGACTTCTCCTCGAGCGCGGCCGCCGCGGCGCGCTGGACCCAGGAGACGATCGGCGCGGACGCGCTCGCCTTCCTGCGGGGACTGCGGCCGACCGAGGCGGGCCGGGCCATCGGCCTCTACCACGCCTCGCCCCGCGACCCGGTCTGGGAATACGTGCTCTCCTCCTGGCAGGCCGACGAGTGCATGGACCTGATGGAGCCCCGGATCGGGGCGATCGGACACTCGCACGTGGCGCTGTGGTTCCACCGCAGCGGCCGGGCGCAGGTGGAGGGAGCGCCGGCGACCGCGGGCCTGAGCCGCAATCTGAACGACGGCGACTGGCTCCTCAACCCCGGCGGCGTCGGTCAGCCGCGCGATGGCGACCCGCGTGCCGCGTGGCTCCTGCTAGACACAGAGGGGTGGACGGCCGAGTGGCGACGTGTCGAGTACCCGATCGACGACGCGGCGGACGCCATCACGAAGGCGGGGCTCCCCCACGTGCTCGCCGAGCGGCTCTACAGCGGACAGTGACATTTCGCGCCATCACGACCCTGATCGTCCTCCTGGCGGCCGGTCTCGCCGCAGGCTGCGGCGGCGACGACGAGCCTGAGGGCGCCCCGATCCCGCAGCAGGCGGCGAATGACATCGAGTCGCGCCTGGGGGAGGTCGAACGGCGCATGTCGGCAGGCGGCGGCGCCTGCGCCGACATCCAGAACGACACCAAGCCCGCCGTCGACCAGATCGTCGCTTCACTGCCGTCCGACGTCGACCCCGACGTTCGCAACGCGCTTCAGGACAGCGTCGACCGCCTCTTCGACCTGACCGGGCAGGAGTGCGACGAGGACAAGGGTCAGAACACCGAGACCCCGGAGGAGCCTCCGCCGCCGCCCGAGACCGAGACCGAGACCGAGACCGAGGAGGTTCCCACCGAGCCGGCCCCCACGGAGACCGAGGAGGTCCCGCCGCCCGAGGAGGAGCAGCCGCCGGAGGAGCTGCCCCCGGGACAGGATGGCGAGCTCCCGCCCGGGCAGGGCGGCGAGAGCAACGGCGGTGGCGCCATCAGCCCGGAGGGAGAGCAGTGAGCCCGCCGCAGACGGTCGCCGGGCGCTACCGCATCGACCGCCGTCTCGGCGCCGGCGGCATGTCGACGGTCTTCCAAGCCACCGACTCGGTGCTCGAGCGGCCCGTGGCGGTGAAGCTCCTCGCCGAGCACCTCGCCGAGGACGAGGCCTTCGTGGCGCGCTTCCGCCGCGAGGCGCTGTCGGCGGCGCGCCTCCAGCACCCCAACGTGGTCCAGGTGTTCGACTCGGGCGAGGACGCCGAGAGCGGCCGGCACTACATCGTCATGGAGTACGTCGACGGGCCGTCCTGCGCCGACCTGCTGCGCGAGCACAAGCGGCTCGAGCTCGAGGAGACCGTGCACATCGTGCGCGACGCCTGCCACGGCCTCGACTACGCCCACCGCGCCGGCGTCGTGCACCGGGACGTGAAGCCGGGCAACCTGCTGATCGCCGAGGAGATGCACATCACGAAGCTGGCGGACTTCGGCATCGCGAAGGCCGCCGAGCAGACCCGGATCACCCAGGTCGGGGCCGTGCTCGGCACCGCCGCCTACCTGTCACCCGAGCAGGCGCGCGGCGACGAGTCCGGGCCTGCCTCCGACATCTACTCGCTCGGCGTGTGCGCCTATCAGTTCCTAACCGGCAGGCTGCCGCACGAGTATTCGTCGCTCACGGAGCTCGCGCTGAAGCAGCAGGAGGAGCACGTGCAGCCGATCACCGACTTCCGGCCGGAGGTGCCACACGAGCTCGACGAGGCGATCCGGCTCTGCCTGGAGCGCGATCCGGGCAGCCGCTACCGCTCGGCACTCGAGATGGCCCAGGCGCTGGAGGGCGGGCTGCAGGGCGAGGCGACGGACGCGACCCGCCGGCTGACGGTCGGCGAGGACACGAGCGCGACCCAAGCGATGGACGCGACCTCGGCAACGCGCGCCATGCCCCGCACGGGGTACGCGCCTGCGCCGGCCGCCGCGGGGGCCGCCCGCGCCGAGACCTCCGCGCCGGCACAGGCGCGCCGGGATCGCCGCGAGTCGGCGCGAGCCGCCCGGCGGCGCCGAATGGCGAGCTTCTTCGCGCTGCTGCTGGTGGTGGCGGCGATCGGCGCCGTGGGGCTCGCCCTGCTCGCGTCCGACGACGGCGGCGGGGGCGGCGTCTCGCCCGTCGACCAGGGCGACGTGGACTCCCAGATCCAGGGGCTCCGCGACTTCCTCAACGAGCACACGCGCTAGGCGCGAAACAGCGGCTCGCCCGCCACGCCGGCGATCAGATCGGCGATCTCCCGGCCGGCGAGGAAGCCGGGCACGTTGCCGGTGCCGGAGTAGCCGCCGGCGACGTAGAGGCCCGGATGGCCGGGCACCGGACCGACGAACGGCCGCCGCTCCGCGCCGTACCCGACCGTGCCGGTCCAGCGGTGCGTCACCGGAGCCTCCACTCCGATGTCCTCACGCAGATAACGCTCGATCCGCTCCCAGATCGGCGGGCTGCCGTCCGGGCGGTCGGTGTAGGAGTCGTCGCCGTCGAGGTCGCCGAATCCGCCGGCCATGATCCGCCCGTCGGGGCGCTGCTGGAAGTACTCGTAGCCCCAGCGGGCGTACACCAGGTGCTCGGCCACCCGCTCGGCGACCGGATCGGTGGCCACCATGTGCAGCCGGCGCGCCCGAACCGCGCCGTCGTAGTGCGGCACGAGAACGGGCAGCGCCCCGTCGGCGGCGACGATCACGTGTTCGGCGCGGACGCTGCCGCCGCGGGTCCGCACGGGCCCCTCGCCCGGCACGGGGGGCTCGACCAAGGTGCCCTCATGGATCCGCGCCCCGGCCCGCTCCGCGTCCCGCGCCAGCGCGCGCATCCAGCGGGCGGGCTGAAGGGCGCCGTCGTGCTCGGTCAGGCAGCCGTTGTGGGCGTAGCTCCGCAGAGCGGGCGGCAGCTCCCCGCGCTCCACGACCTCGCCGGGGAAGCCGTCGGCGCGGAGCGCCTCGACGTGCCGACGCACGTGCTCGGCCTCCTCGTCCGAGACGGACACGCGCAGGCAGCCGACCCGCCGTACCGCGTCGCCCACGCCCAGCTCGGCGGCGAGCGCGTACATCTCCTCCTGGACGGCGAGCGTGCGGGCGTAGACCGCGCGTGCCCAGTCGCGGCCGTAGAGCTCGACGGCGTCGTTGTGGAACGGGGCCAGCCCCGCGATCAGGAAGCCGCCGTTGCGCCCGCTCGCGCCGCCGCCGACGGTGTCGCGCTCGAGCACGACCGTGTCGATCCCGTGCTTGGCGAGCCGGCGCGCGCACGACAGGCCGCCCACTCCCGCCCCGATGACGCAGGCCTCCGCCTCCGCGTGCCCCGCGAGCGCCGGGCGAGGCTCGTAGGGCTCGTCGAGCCAGTAGGGGACGTCCCTCGGGCTCATGCCCCCATCGCCCGGGCGGCCTCCCGCAGGCGCTCGACGATGGTCGCCCTCGCCGCCGCCTTCGCCCTGGAGGTCGGCAGCGACACGCCGGCGGCGAAGGGCCCCGCGCCATCGGCCGGCACGACGGGCACGGCGATCGCGTCGAGGCCGAGCTCGTACTCCTCGTGCGACAGCGCGACTCCCGAGCGGCGCACCTCCTCCAGGTTCCGCTGCAGCTCCCGCCAGCGTGTGAGGGTGCGCTCGGTCAGCGCCTCGTACGGCTCGGGCCCGGCCGCTCGCCGCGCCTCCTCGTCCGGCAGCTGCGACAGGAGGCACTTCCCGAGCGCCGTGCAGTGGCTGGGCAGGTGAAGGCCGGGCGCGGCGCGCAGCGTGAGCAGGTTGCCACCGCTCTCGCTGGCGAGGTAGAGGACCTCTCCACCGTGAAGCACGGCCAGACTCGCGGTCTCCCGGGTGTCGGCGGCCAGCGATCGGAGGTGCTCGCGCGCCGCGTCGGGGAGGCGTAGCCCGGACACCAGTCGCGCCGCCGCGAGGCCGAGGCGGAAGCGGCGCGTATGGGAGTCGCGCGTGAGATAGCCGCGGTCCAGGAGGAGCTTCGTCAGGCGGTGCACCGTAGGGACCGGCAGGCCGAGCCTCTCCGAGATCTCCTTCTGGCTCAGCTCGGGAGCGTGCTCGCCGAAGAGCTCCAGCACGTCGAGGCCGCGGGCAAGCGTGCCGACACTCGTCATCCGAGCAGCTCCGCGCGATGCTCGTCGAGGCGCGGCGCCCGCGCGCCGCGGGCGGTGGGCGCACCGTCGACCTTGAACACGCCTCCCAGCAGGCTGACCGCGCCCAGCTCAGGATGCTCGACGTCCTGGACGAGCCCGTTGGCGCGCACCTGCTCGTCCCCGAAGAGCTGCTCGAGGCTGCGGACCTCGCCGGCGGGGACGCGCTGCGCCCCGAGCGCCGAAACCGCCTCGCGTACGGTGAGCCGAGCGAAGGCGCGCTCGACGGCCTCCACGTGCGCGAGGCGGCTCTCGCGCTCCCGGTCGTCAGCGGGCACTGCCTGCGGGTTGTCGGCGTGATCGTCGTCCAGGCCGAGCAGCTCGCATACCCGGCGGCGCTGATCCGCGTTCAGGCAGGCGAGCGCCACGAAGCCATCCGAGCAGGCGTGCGCGCGGTAGTAGGGATCGAGCTCCTCGAGCGCCGTGGCCTCGCGGGCGCGCCGCTCGAGCTCGCCGCGGTCGGCGAACGTGCGGCCGGCCGGAGCGCCGTCCTCCCCGTCGACGCGCACGAAGCGCTGGGCCTGGAGCGCGAGCGCCGCACCGAGCAGCGAGACCTCGACCTCGGGCGCCTCGTCGCCGCGGGCGAGCAGGCCCGCGGTGACCGACAGCGCGGCGAGCAGCCCCGCGGTGAAGTCCGCGAGCGCGAGCCCGCCCAGCCGGCGCGGAACCGGGTCGCCGGCGCGCGGGTGGGCGAGCAGCAGGCCGGACAGCGCCTGGGCGATCAGGTCGTAGGCCGGGCGCGCCGCGTCGGGTCCGCTGCTGCCGAAGGCCGACACGCAGACGACCACGCAGCGCGGGTTCGTGTCGTGCACGGCGTCCTTGTCGAGGCCGAAGCGCCGCGCCCGTTCGGGAAGGCAGTTGTGGACGAGCGCATCCGCGCCTGCGATCAGCGCGTGGCTCGCGCGCCTCCCCTCCACCGTCTTGAGGTCGAGGGCGACGGAGCGCTTGCCGCGGTTCAGCGCGTGGAAATGGCGGCTCTCACCCGCCGCGAGCGGGTCGTAGCGCCGCCACTGGTCGCCGGTCGGGGGCTCGACCTTGACGACGTCGGCGCCGAGGTCGGCCAGCAGCATCGTCGCGAAGGGGCCGGCCACGTACTGCCCGTAGTCGAGCACGCGCAGGCCCGCGAGCGGGAGGTCGGTCACGACGCCTCCCATGACTCGAGCGCCGCGTCGGTCCAGGCCCGCGAGGCGCGTACGCGCCGGTAGGCGCGCTGGAGCGGGAACTCGAGCGTGAAGCCAAGGGCGCCGGTGAGCTGCTGACAGCTCGAGAGGGCGCGCACGGCGGCGTCGCCGGCGTAGGCGAGCTCGTCGGCGCCTGGCTCGTCGAGGGTCATCAGCCGAAGGCCCTCCACCAGGGCGGCGGCATCGGCGAGCGTCTGCTGAACGGGCTCGAGGGCGGCGAGCGGGCGCCCGAAGGCGACCCGCGAGCGGGTGTGCTCGAGCGTGAGCCGAAGCCCCTCCTGGCAGACGCCGGCCAGATACCCGACGGAACCGGCGACCCAGGACCGCATGCGGGCGGCGGCGAGCGGCCCCTCGACGGCCGCCTCGGGCCGCGCGGCTTCGACGGACGCGACATGGAGCGAGTCGGCGTACGCCACCGCCGACACCTGCTCGGCCGAAGCAAGCTCGAGCCGGCCCGCACGGGGCGTGACCAGCCGGTCCCCGGCCGCGGCGTAGCGGGCGAGCCGCCCGCCGACCGCCAGCGCCCCGCCGAGCAACCGGTCGATCGGGCGCAGCGAAGCGAAGCCGCGGCCCAGCTCCGCCGCTGCCGGGGCCACGAAGCCGATCAGCTCGGGGTCCTCCGCGAGCTCGTCCCAGCCGGCTGCGGCCAGCGCCGCCTCCAGCTGCGGCAATACGTCGGACGCGGCGGCGCCGGGTCGCCAGGGGTCGGCGGTCGGGTGGCGCGCGACGGCCGCTGCCACGGTCTCGGCGAAGCGGTCGACCTCGTGGGCGCGGTCGGATGCAACGCGCACGCTCACGCCGGGCACTCCAGGCCCATGCGGGCGATCACCCTGCGCTGGATCTCGGCGGCCCCGCCCGCGATCGTGCTCCCCACCGCTGCGCGCCCAAGCGAGGCCACCCGGGCGCCGGGGCCGGCCTCGACCAGCGCAGCCGGGCCGAGGAGGCGGGCGCCGAGGTCGGCGGCCCGCCGGACCAGCATCGCCGCGGAGAGCTTCGCCATCGATGCCGCCGCGGCCGCCGGACGGCCCGCCGCGAGCAGCTCGACCGCCCGCCTCCCATGCAGCCGCGCCGCATGCGCCTCGCCGCGCAACGCCCGCAGCTCGCGCCGCTTGCCAGGTGTGCCGACCGCCGCCTCGAGATCGTCGAGCACGCGAAGCACGACCCCGACCTTCTCGCTCGTGACCCGCTCGTGATCGAGCGTCCGCATGAGGACGGACCAGCCACCGTTCAGCTCGCCGACCAGCTGCTCGGCCGGGACCTCGACCTCATCGAGGAACACCTCGTACAGAGCGCCGCCGCCGAGGGTCGGGATCTCCCGCACCTCGATGCCAGGCGAGGCCATGTCCGCAACCAGCACCGAGATCCCGCGGTGAGGCCGCGCCGCCGCCGGATCGGTTCGCACGGCGAGGTAGATCCAGTCGGCGATCGCGGCGCTCGAGGTCCAGATCTTGTGGCCGGAGACCACGAAGCGGTTCCCCTCGCGGCGCGCCCGAGCTCGGAGAGCGGCGAGGTCCGACCCCGCCTCGGGCTCGGAGAACCCCTGGCAGAACATCAGCCGGCCGGCCGCGATCTCCGGGAGGAAGCGCTCCTGGAGGTCGTCCGACGCACAGCCGAGCAGAGCGTTCCCGATCGTCTTCACAGACAGCAGATAGCCCGAGAGAGGCAGCCAGTGGTAGCCGAATCGCTCCTCAACGGCGAGCGTCGCGAGCGGAGAAATGCCCCTGCCGCCGAGCCACTCGGGCCAGTGGAGCCCGATCCACCCCGCCTCGCCGAGCGCGGCGTAGACGGCGCGGGAGTCGCCGTCGGATGGCATGCCCTGGAAGCGGTTCTCGGGATCGTCGGCATGCTCGGCGGCAAGCCGGCCGGCGAAGCGGTCCGCCGCGTCCCCGACGGTCTCCGGCGTGGCTTTCGATGAGCGAAGGTCGATTTCGCTGAATGGTAGCGCGAATCAGCCCCTCCCCGCCAGCACACGGCTCGCCTGCTCCGCGTACGTCCCAGCCTGGATCGCCTCCCGCAGTCCGCGCATCAGCCGCTCCATGAAGGTCAGGTTGTGCAGCGTGACGAGCCGCTTGGCGGTCAGCTCGCCCGCGCGGCTCAGATAGTGGAGGTAGCCGCGCGTGTGCTCGCGGCATGCGGGGCACGAGCAGTCCTCGTCGATCGGCTCGCGGGACCGGCGGTTGGCGCCCTTCGTCAAGTCGAGCCGCCACCGGTTCGACGGGTCGTGCACCAGCGCCGTGCCGTGACGCGCCAGCCGGGTGGGGGTGGCGCAATCGAAGCTGTCGATCCCGGCGCCGACCGCGTGCACGATGTCGTCCACGTCGCCGATCCCGAGCAGGTGCCGCGGCCTGTCCTCCGGAAGAGCCGCAAGCGACCAGCCGACCACCTCGCGCATCTGCGCCTTCTCCCGCCCCAGCGACCCGCCGATCGCGATGCCGGGCGTGCCGGAGGCGACCACGTACTCCGTCGACTCAGCACGCAGGTCCTCGTACACGCCGCCCTGGACGATGCCGTACAGCAGCTGCCCCTCGGGCGCATGGTCGCCGTGCCAGCGGATGCAGCGGTCGAGCCAGCGGTGCGTGCGCTCCATCGACTGCGCCGTGTACTCGCGCTCGACGTGGAAGGGCGTGCACTCGTCGAAGGCCAGCGCGATGTCCGATCCGAGCGCGGCCTGCGCCTCCATCGAGGTCTCCGGCCCCATGAAGCGCTCGGCCCCGTCCAGATACGAGCGGAAGCGGACGCCCTCCTCGTCGATCGCGACGATCATCGACTGGGACCGATGCCGCGTCCCCTTGATCTCCTCGGCCACGGAGCCGTGGCCCATCGAGAAGACCTGGTAGCCGCCGGAGTCCGTGATGATCGCGCCGCGCCACCCCATGAACTCGTGGAGCCCGCCCATCTCCTGCACGAGCTCGGGGCCCGGCTGGATGAAGAGATGGAACGTGTTGCCGAGGACGATGTCGTAGCCGAGCGCGGCCACCTCCGCGGCGTGCAGCGACTTCACCGTGGCCGTGGACGCCAGCGGCACGAACGACGGCGTGCGGACGTCGCCGTGCGGCGTGTGGATCACGCCGGCGCGGGCGGAGCCGTCGCGGGCCTCGATGTCGAAGGCGGACACGGCCGGCAAGGCTACGCGGGCGCCCGCCCGGGCCGGAAATGGCGGGGCCGCCCCGACCGGGCGGCCCCCACGTGATGCCCTGCCGCCGCTGCGGCGGGACGGCCTACTTCGTCTCGGTCGCGCTGCCCTCGACGGCGGGCGTGCCGCCGTTCGCGTCGGCGCCGGCGTGGATCTGCACCCGGCGCGGCTTGCGCTCCTCGGGCTTCGGGATCCGGACCTCGAGCACCCCGCGCTCGAAGCGCGCGGAGATCGCGTCCGGGTCGACGCCGTCGGGGAGGGTCAGCGAGCGGCTGAAGCTGCCGAAGGCGCGCTCGACGCGATACCAGCCGCGCTCGCGCGACTCGTGCTCGGCCTTCCGCTCACCCGAGATGGTCAGCATGCCGTCCTGCACCTCGATGTTCACGTCGTCCTCGGCGAGGCCGGGAAGATCGGCCTTCAGGACGAAGTGGTCCTCGCCCTCGACCAGGTCGATCGCCGGAACCCAACGCCGCGACTGCTGCTCGCCCCCGCCGAAGAAGGCGTCGAAGAGACGGTCGACATCACGGGAGAACGGCTGAGGATTAACCATCAGAGCCATCTGTACGTACCTCCATCCAAACCTCGAACCAATGCCTCTGGCGAGAATAAAACCTCAGTCCGCTCTTGTCAAGTTTTCTCCACCCATCTCTGGCGGGGGGTCGAGGCCCATGAGCGTGAGGATGGTGGGCGCCACGTCCGCCAAGGTGCCTCCCTCCCGTAGCGGTCCGACGTCCGCCGTGACGAACAGCGGCACCGGGTTCATCGAGTGGGCCGTGTTCGGGCTCCCGTCCGGCTCGAGCATGTTGTCGGCGTTGCCGTGGTCGGCGGTGACGACGCAGCTTCCGCCCTTCGCCTCGACCGCTTCGACCAAGCGGCCGAGGCATTCGTCCACGGTCTCGACGGCCGTCACGGCGGCCTCGATGACCCCGGTGTGGCCGACCATGTCGGGGTTCGCGTAGTTGATGATCCCGAACGCGAAGTCGCCCTCCGTCCAGCGTTCGACGAACGCGTCGGTCGCCTCGCGGGCGGACATCTCAGGCTTGTGGTCGTAGGTGGGTACGTCGCGGGGAGAGTCCACGAGACAGCGGTCCTCGCCGTCGTACGGGTCCTCCTCCCCGCCGTTGAAGAAGTACGTGACGTGGGCGTACTTCTCGGTCTCCGCGACGTGGAGCTGCCGCAGCCCCTTTTCGGCGAGCACCGCGGCCAGCGTCACCGACGGGCGCTCGGGTGGGAAGGCGACCGGGTGGTCCCAATCCTCCTGATACTCGGTGAGCGTCGTGATGCGGAGGTCGGGGACCTCCGCCAGCTTCTCGGTCAGCTGCCGCGCGCGGTCGGGCCGGAAGTTGAAGAAGATCACGCTGTCGCCGGGGCGGATGCGGCCCTCGTTCCCCACCAGCGTCGGCTTGATGAACTCGTCCGTCTCGTCGCGCTCGTATGCGGCCCGCACCGCCGCCTCGCCCGAGTCGGCCTCGAACCCGGCGTTGCCCTCCAGGAGCGCGTCGCGCGTCAGCTCCGTGCGATCCCAGCGGCGGTCGCGGTCCATCGCGTAGTAGCGGCCGGTGACCGAAGCGACGCGGGCGCCGGCCCAGCCTTCGACCTCGGCGAGATAGCCGGCCCCGGAGTCCGGGTTGGTGTCGCGGCCATCGGTGAAGGCGTGGATCACGACGTCCTCGACCCCCTGGTCGCGGGCCAGGTCGATCAGCGCCTTCAGGTGACCCATGCTGGCGTGGACCCCGCCGGCGGAGACGAGCCCGAGGAGGTGGAGTCGCTCGGTCTCGCAGGCGGCCCGGAGCACCTCGTTCTCGAAGAACGAGCCGTCCTCGACGGCCTCGTCGATCCGAAGCAGGTCCTGCTTGACGACCGCGCCCGCGCCGAGGTTCAGGTGGCCGACCTCGGAGTTGCCCATCTGGCCCTCGGGCAGTCCGACGGCCGGCCCCCACGCGGTCAGCGTGATGTGGGGATGGCGGTTCCAGAGCTCGTCGAACACGGGCGTGTCGGCAAGCTCGACGGCGTTGCCGGGGCCGGGCTCCGCCAGCGCCCAGCCGTCCAGCACGACGAGCGCGACAGGCGTGGTCACGGCTCCGCGGCCGCGACGATCCGGGCGAATCCCTCGGGATCCAGGCTGGCCCCGCCGACGAGCGCGCCGTCGATGTCGCCCTGGGCCAGGATCTCGCCCGCGTTCTCCGGCTTCACGCTTCCGCCGTACTGGATCCGCACCTCGCCGGCCGCCTCCTTCGAGCGGTCGCCGACGAGGGCACGCACGAACCCGATCGCCTCCTGCGCGATCTCGGGGGTGGCCACGCGGCCGGTCCCGATGGCCCAGATCGGCTCGTACGCGATCGTGACCTCGCGGAGCCGCTCAACCGGCACCTTGTCGAGGCCCTCCTGGACCTGATGGCGCAGCTTGCGCTGTGTCTCGCCGCGCTCCCGCTCCTCCTCCGACTCGCCGACGCACAGGATCGGGCTGAGCCCTGCCTCGAGCGCGGCGGGCACCTTGTCCTGCAGCGCGCGGTCCGTCTCGCAGTTGTACTGGCGCCGCTCCGAGTGGCCGAGCACGACGCCGTCCACGCCGAGCTCGGTCAGCATCGCGGCGGACACTTCGCCGGTGAAGGCGCCGGTGTCCTCGGCGTGCATGTTCTGAGCGAGCACCTTCACGCCGCTTCCTCGCAGCCGCTCGACGCACACGTCGAGTGCCGTGAACGGCACGCAGAGACCGACGTCGGCGGGCCGGCGGCCCTCGTCGGGTAGCAGCTCGAGCAGCCGGTCGCAGTACTCGCCGCCCTGGGCCCGCGTGCCCCACAGCTTCCAGTTGCCGGCGATGAACGGCCTACGTTCAGGCGTCATCGAGCACCTCCACGCCAGGGAGCGCCTTGCCCTCGAGGAGCTCGAGCGCGGCGCCGCCGCCGGTCGAGAGGTGGTCCACGTCGTCCTCGAGCCCGAACTCCGCCAGCGCCGCCGCCGAGTCCCCGCCGCCCACGACGGTCGTGCCGGGGGCCGTGGCCACGGCCTCGGCCACGATGCGCGTGCCCTCGGCGAACGGGGCCATCTCGAAGGCCCCCATCGGGCCGTTCCAGAACACGGTCCCCGCGCGCGAGACCTCCTCGCCGTAGGCCGCCGCGGTGCGCGGGCCGACGTCCAGCCCCATCCAGCCCTCAGGCACGTCGGTGCCCTCCTGCACGCGGCGCTCGGCCTCCGCGTCGAAGCGGTCGCCGAGCACGAGGTCGATCGGCAGCAGCAGGTTGCAGTCCGACGACTCGGCCTTCTCGAGCGCCCGCCGGGCCAGCTCGACCCCCTCCTCCTCGACCAGCGAGTCACCGGTGGGCTTGCCCTGGGCGCGGAAGAAGCTGAAGCACATGGCGCCGCCGATCAGGAGGGTGTCGGCCGTGTCGAGGAACTTGTCGATCAGCGCGATCTTGTCCGAGACCTTGGCCCCGCCGAGCACCACGACGAGCGGCCGCTCAGGCGCCTCGACGATCGACCGCAGCGTCGTGACCTCGCGCTCCAGCAGGAGCCCCGCGACCGCCGGCCGGAGGTGCTCGGCCACGCCGACAGTGGACGCGTGCGCCCGGTGCGCGGAGCCAAAGGCGTCGTTCACGTATGCGCGGGCCAGTCCGGCGAGCTCCTCCGCCAGCGCCGGGTCGTTCTCGGTCTCGCCGCGCTCCCAGCGGGTGTTCTCGAGCACGAGCACACTCCGCGGACCCAGCCGCTCGGCGCCGCGACGCACCTCGGGCCCGATCACCTCGGGCGCCTGATGCACGGGGGCGTCGATCAGCTCGCCGAGCCGGTCCGAGGCCGGCGCAAGGGACGTATCCGGGTCGCGCCCCGTCGGGCGGCCCAGGTGCGAGCACAGGATCAGCGCGGCGCCGCCGTCGAGCAGCAACTCGATCGTCGGCAGGGCCGCGCGGATGCGCGAGTCGTCGGCCACGCCGCCGCCCTCGAGCGGCACGTTGAAGTCGACCCTGACGAGCACCCGCTCGCCGTCGCCAAGCTCGAGATCCCGGACGGTGCGCTTGCCGAAGCGCGCGGCCTCAGGCAACCGGCGCTCCGGCGAGCACGCGCTGAGCCAGGTCCACCACGCGGTTCGAGTACCCCCACTCGTTGTCGTACCACGCCACGACCTTGACGAGCCGCTCGTCGATCACCATGGTCAGCGGAGCATCGAACACCGAGGAGTAGGGCGACGTGATGATGTCGCTCGACACGATCGGGTCCTCCGAGTACTTGAGGATCCCCTCGAGCGGACCGCTGTCCGCGCGCGCCGCGAACGCCTCGTTGACCTCCTCCGCGCTCGTGGGCCGGCCCACCTCGCAGACGAGGTCGACCACCGAGCCGTCGATCACGGGCGCGCGCACGGCGATCCCGTTCAGCTTGCCGTCGAGCTCGGGCACGACGAGGCCGATCGCCTTGGCCGCTCCCGTGGAGGTCGGAACCAGGTTGGCCGCCGCTGCCCGCGCCCGGCGCAGGTCCTTGTGCGGGGCGTCCTGGAGGCGCTGGTCGGCCGTGTACGCGTGGATCGTGGTCATGATCCCGCGCTCGATCCCCACCGAGTCGTGCAGCACCTTCGCCACGGGTGCCAGGCAGTTGGTCGTGCAGGACGCGTTCGAGATCACGTGATGCTGCTGCGGGTCGTAGGCGTCGTCGTTCACGCCGAGCGCCAGCGTCACGTCCGGCTCGGTGGCGGGAGCGGTGATGATGACCTTCTTGGCCCCTGCCTCGAGGTGCTTGGCGGCGTCCTCGCGCTTCGTGAAGAGCCCCGTCGACTCGATCACGACGTCCGCGCCCGCGTCCGCCCATGGGAGGGCGGCGGGATCGCGCTCGGAGAACACGCGCAGCTCGTCACCGTCCACGACGATGCCGTCGTCGGTGTAGTCGACCTCCCCGGGGAAGGGCCCGAGGATCGTGTCGTACTTGAGCAGGTGGGCGAGGGTCTTCGTGTCGGTGATGTCGTTCACACCGACCCAGTCGATGTCGGCGCCGGTGGCGTGCGCCGCCCTGAATACGTTGCGGCCGATGCGCCCGAAGCCGTTGATTCCGGCCTTCAAGGCCATTCGCTTCCTTTCGATTGTTGGCGGGATGAATGTATCGGAGGTACGTTGGGCGCGGATGCAAGCACGTTGGCTCCTGACCGGCGCGATTGTCGTCCTGGCCGCCGCGGCGCCCGGATCCGCGAACGCGGCCGAGATCTTCGGCCACGACCTCGATCCGGCCTACCAGCCGTTGCAGCAGCAGTTCTTCTGCAACCCGCAGAACCCCAGCCAGACCTGCACAGACATCGCGCTCAGCTTTCACCCGGGCAACCTGTATCCCGCCGAGGCTCCCATCGACGGGGTGGTGACTTCGGTCCGCTATCGCAGCAACACCGCCGACGAGGTCACGCTCAGGCTGGCTCGTCTAGAACCGAACGGGATCGATGCCACCGGCGTAGGGACCGGCCCCACCGTCACGCTCGACGTGTCAGGCGCGATCACCGAGGTTCCGGTGGAGCCAGGCCTTCCCATCCAGCAGGGCGACTACCTTGCTGGCACCGGGAGCGCCACGACGGCGTGGGCCTGCTCGCCGCAGACGCCGGACGCTGTGGGCAGCTTCTCCGTCTTCCTTCCGGCGCTCGGAACCGGGCCGCCGCCCGAGACGCCCATAGGCACGCGCCAAGACTGCGAGGTACTCATCCAGGGGACGATCGAGCCGGACGCCGACGGCGACCTGCTTGGTGACGACACCCAGGACAACTGCACCGGGGTCTCCAATCCCGATGCGCTCGATACCGACGGCGACGGCCTGGGAGACGCGTGCGACGCCGACGACGACAACGACGGGGTCGCCGACGCTTCCGACAACTGCCCCGCCGTCTCGAATCCCGGTCAGGAGAACACCGACGGGGCGCCCCAGGGCAATGCCTGCGACCCCGACGACGACAACGACGGGGACCCCGACACCGCGGACAACTGTCCGCTCGTGGTCAACCCGTCGCAGGCGGATGCCGATGGCGATGGCCTTGGGAACGCCTGCGATCTCATCCCGGGTCCCTCGCAGGTGCCTACCCCCGAGGGGACCCCGACGGCGGAGCTCGGCGAGGTGGTGGTCGCGAGCGTCGTGCGCGGGAACGTGACGATCGCGACCCCGCCCAACTCGGCCAGGACGGCGGGCGCCCGAGCGAGCCAGAAGGGGCTCACGTTCGTTCCGCTCGAGCAGGTCCGCGAGATCCCGGTGGGCTCGTTCCTCAACACGCGTCGCGGCACGGTCCGGCTCGTCGCGGCCACGGACACCGCCGGCGGCACGCAGACGGGGACCTTCTCGCGCGGCCTCTTCCAGGTGCTCCAGTCGCGCGCCCGCCGCGCTCGCGGGATGACCGAGCTGCGGCTGAAGGGATCGAGCTTCCGCAGCTGCCGCGCGAGCCGGAGCGGCGGCGCGGGCGCGGCGCAGGTCTCGCGCCGCACGATCCGGCGCGTGCGCTCCAACGCCCGCGGTCGCTTCCGCACCCGCGGCCGGAACTCCGCCGCCACCGTGAGGGGCACCGTCTGGATCACCGCCGACCGCTGCGACGGCACCCTCACCACGGTCAAGCGCGGCCGCGTTGCGGTGCGCGACTTCCGCCGCAAGCGCACGATCACCGTGCGCGCCGGCAAGAGCTACCTGGCCCGGGCGCGGCGCTAGAGCTAGGGCCGCCGCGGCGGCTTGTCCACGTCGCGGTGGACCACGTCGATCATGATGTCGCCGCGCGCGGCGTAGATGCGCGCCAGGTGCTCGGCGATCACCACCGAGCGATGCCTGCCGCCCGTGCAGCCGATGCCGACGGTGAGGTGGGCCTTGCCCTCCTGCTCGTAGGCGGGCAGCAGGTAGTCGAGCAGCGGGGTCAGCCGCTCGTAGAACTCGGCGATGCCGTCCGAGCCCTCGACGTACTCGATGACCGCCTGGTCCATCCCGGTCAGCTCGCGCAGGTCCGACTCGTAGTGGGGGTTCGGCAGGAAGCGGACGTCGAAGGTCAGGTCGGCGTCGCGCGGTGAGCCGTGCTTGAACCCGAACGTCAGGAAGGTGACGGCCATCCGGCCGGTCTTGCCGTGCGGCAGCATCTTGTCTGCCACGACCTTGCGCAGGCGCGAGGCCGACAGGTCGGAGGTGTCGATCGAGACGTCGGCGCGCTCCTCGAGCGGCGCCAGTAGCTGCCGCTCCTCCCGCAGCGCTGCCTCGACGGAGCCGCCGTCCGCGAGCGGATGGCGCCGGCGCGTCTCCTTGAAGCGATTGATCAAGACGGGGTCGCTGGCCTCGAGGTAGAGCATCCGGTAGGGCACGCCGCGGGCGTCGAGGTCGTCGAGCACCTTGACGAGGCTGTCGAAGTACGCGCCGCCGCGAACGTCCGACGCCACCGCCGCGCGCTCCACCTTGCTCCCCTCGTGGCCGAACAGGTCGGCCAGTGAGCCGATCATCTCGGGCGGGAGGTTGTCGACGCAGAAGTAGCCCGCGTCCTCGAAGGTGGCCATCGCCTGGGACTTGCCCGCCCCGCTGAAGCCGGTGATGACGACGAAGTCCTGGATCACCGCCGGCCCTTCACCGGACCTTGTTCACGTAGGCGTGGATGTCGCGGGCCACCTTGCCGGGGAGGCCGGGCACCGCCTCGAGCTCCTCGCGACTCGCGCCCAGGAACCGCTCCGGCGAGCCGAAGTGCTGGAGGATGCTGCGCTTGCGGGCAGGGCCGACGCCGGGAAGCTCGTCGAGGATCGAGCGGGTCATGGCCCGGTCGCGGCGACCGCGATGAAACTCGATCGCGAACCGGTGGGCCTCGTCGCGCACGCGCTGGAGCAGCTGGAGCTCGGGCGTGTCGTGGGCCAGCCGCAGCGGGGCGCGGCTGCCCGGCATGAATACCTCCTCGATCCGCTTCGCCAGGCTGATGACCGTAACGCCGAGGTCGCGGAACGGTGTCAATTCCTTGAGACCGGCCGAGAGCTGGCCCGGCCCGCCGTCGATCACGATCAGGGCGGGGACCGACGCGAAGCTCTCGTCGAACTCCCTGTCGTGGGGGCTCCGTTCGCGCTGGGTGACGTACTGGGCCATTCGCCGGGAGAGCACCTCCGCCATGGCGGCGAAGTCATCTTGAATGGCCTCTCGGATGCCGAAGCGCCGGTAGTCCGACTTCTTCGGCGCCCCGCCCTCGAACACCACCATCGACGCCACCGTGTGGGCGTGCATCAGGTTGGAGATGTCGAAGCACTCGATCCGCATCGGGATCACGTCCATGTTCAGCGCGCGCTGCAGCCCGTCGAGCGCCTCGATCCGCTGCGAGCGGCGGCGTTCGGAGCGAAGGCGGTCCTGGTCGAGCGCGAGACGGGCGTTGCGCACGGCGAGGTCGAGGATGCGCCGCTTGTCCCCGCGCTCGGCGTGGCGCACCTCCACCGGCGCGCCGCGGCGCTCGGCCAGCGCCTCGGCGAGCGTGTCCGTGGTGGCCACGGCGCGCGGCACGATCACCTGCGGCGGCACGGCGATGGCGCTGGCGTAGTACTGGAGGATGAACTCCTCGGCGACCTCGCCCTCGTCGCGGCGCGCGGCGTTCTCGAGGTAGAAGCTCTGGCGGTCCTGGAGCACGCCGTCGCGCACCTGGAAGACCTGGGCGTTCGCGTCGGTGTCCTCCCCGGCCACGCCGATCGCGTCGAGCGTGCCGACCGCCTCGTTGGCGATCCGCTGCCGTTCCAGAAGGCTGCGCACCGCCTTGAGCCGGTTGCGCAGCAGCGCGGCTTTCTCGAACTCCTGCTCCTTCGCGGCTCGCTTCATGCCCTGGTCGAGGGCGCGCTCGATCTGGCGATAGCGGCCGGAGAGGAAGTCGATGATCGTGTCGACGTTGGCTCGGTACTCCTCCTTCGAGATGTAGCCGACGCAGGGCGCCTGGCAGCGCTTGATGTAGTAGTCGAGGCAGGGGCTGCCGCTGGCGCGACCGGGCTCGGGGCCGTCGCAGGTGCGGTACTGGAACACCTTGCCGAGGAGGTCGAGCGTCTCGCGCACGCGCTTGGCGTTGCTGAACGGGCCGAAGTACACCCTGCCGCGCCGGTGACGCTCGCGCGTGAAGTAGATGCGCGGGAAGTCCTCGTCGAGGCTGATCCCGATGTAGGGGTAGGACTTGTCGTCCCTGAGGCGGACGTTGTAGAGGGGCCGGTAGCGCTTGATGAACTCCTGCTCGGCGAGCAGCGCCTCGGCCTCGGTCTCGGTGGCGATGAACTCGATGTCGGCGATCTGGGCGACCATGTCGGCCGACCCGCGCGCGCCCGTCTTCGAGAAATGCCCCGCTACGCGCTTGCGGATCGAGCGCGCCTTGCCGACGTAGAGGACCTTCTTGCTCGCGTCGCGGAACAGGTAGACGCCGGGGGCGTCCGGCAGCGCCCGGCGCTGCTGCGTTACGCGCTCCTCGTGAGTCTCGGTCTCGGTTGCGGCCACCCCTCTTCGAGGATAGGCAGCCGCTGCGGCACTAGGCCAGGACGCGCCCGACCGATTCGGCCACGCAGGCCGGCTTCTCCGACCCCTCGACCTCGACGGTCCACTTCTGCGTGACCTGGTACCAGCCGTCGCCGATCTCGTCGACGGCCAGGGTCTCGACGCTGCCGCGGATCCGGCTCCCGGACGGCACCGGCGCCGGGAACCGGACCTTGTTCCAGCCGTAGTTGACGCCCAGCTTGAAGCCGGTCGACTCGAGCAGCTGCGGGCGGAAGCCGTCGATCATCGACAGGGTGAGGTTGCCGTGGGCGACCGTCCTCCCGAACGGGCTCTCGCTCTTGGCTCGCTCCGGATCGACGTGGATCCACTGGTGGTCGCCGGAGACCTCGGCGAACTGGTCGATCTCGGCCTGAGTGACCTCCCGCCAGGGGCTTGGGCCGAGGGTCTGACCGGCGAGGCCCTTGAGCTCCTCGATTCCGTTCACGGTGATGGTCATGGGGGGGCAGCCTAGCCCTAGCGCGACCAGGGGGGCGCCTCGAGTGCCGAGCGAAGCTGCTCCCGGCCGCCCTTCATGACGGGCTTCCCGTGGGTCACGAGCACGCGGTCGAAGTCAAGGTCCAGGAGCGGCTCCAGCGTGGGGTTGAAGCGCTCGCGGTGGAAGCGCTCGACCTTCTTGTCGACCGTGGCGGTGGCCCACACGACGAGCCGGCCGTCCACCTCCGCCACGGCGTCGCCGAACGCGAGCGCCTTGTGCGACGGGAGGTGGAGAGGCATCTCGTGGCGGCGCGGCTTGCCGATGTGGTGCGCGGTGACTCCGGCTGGAAGCTCTTCCTCGGGCGTGAGCTCCTTGAACCCGGAGGTGTCGTCGAGGCGCTTGGCGCAGGCGGGATGCCCCCAGATCGTGGTCTCGGCCTTCGACTTGAAGCGCCGGCGGATCTCCTCGGAGCTGCGCACGTGGTACGGGACGGTGATGAGGATCGAGAGGCGCTTGTCGACGATGTCCTCGATCAGGTCCAGCACGGGGTCGGCGTCCGGCGGAAGAAGCGGGTCGACCAGGACGGCGTCGTCGTCGGTCTCGAGCGCGAAGGAGGCCACCTGGGCTCCGAACTCACCGGGGTGCCACTCCGGGTGACGCGCGGTCCAGCGCCAGAGGCCGTCTGCGAGCTTGGTGGGCGAGGGGGTCATGGACCGCCCAGTCTAACCGGTTAGGTGCGTTAGCGGGTTACGCCGCGCCCCGCCCCAAACCAAAGCAGCCGCCCACTCGAGCGGCTGCCTCGATTGAACGCCTGGCCCTTCTCAGCCGGCCAGGCGCTGCCGCAGCATCGCCTTCCCCTCTTCGGCGCCCTTGCGGCTCGCGCCCTGGGCGCGCCGGAAGAAGTCGGCGAGATCGTTGTCGCCGTCGCGCTCGGCGTCCTGGGCGTAGGTCTCGAGCCGAAGGACGTTGGACAGGCACTGCTCCGTGAACCAAATGATGTTGTAGTCCTTGTCCTTCGTGCCGGTGAGTTCACCGGCCTCGCTGGTCGCCATAGGGCGGCTCTCCTTCCTGCGGGGAACGTACGGCACTCCCCTACCCGGGCGAGGGCACGTCACTCCACCAGCCGGATCTCGAAGTCCGTCCGGAACGGGATGTCGCCGGCGCCGCCGAGCAGGCCGAGGATCTTCATCACGTAGGCGCGCGTCTCCGGGTACGGCGGGATGCCTCCGTGCTGCTCCACGGCCCCCGCTCCGGCGTTGTACGCAGCGAGCGCCAGTGGGACCGACCCGAAGCGGCGAAGCAGGTCGCGCATCAGGTGAGCCTGGGCGTCGATCGCCTCGCCGGGGTCGTACGGGTTCCGAAGCCCGAGCGCGGCCGCCGTGCCAGGCATGAACTGCGCGATCCCCTGCGCCCCGGCCGGCGAGCGGGCGAACGGGTTGAAGTTCGACTCCGCGTAGAGCTGGGCCGCCAAGAGGGCGGCGCCGACGTTCCAGCGCTGCGACGCGCGCACGATCGCGTCGTGGAAGCGCCCCGGCACGAACGACGGCACCGCGCTGCGCCCGTCGCTCGACCGCCTGGCATATCCGACCGACGCCGAGCCGTTGTTGCGGCCATAGCCGAAATGCCAGGGCTCCCACGAGTACCTCCTCACGAACCCGAACCGGCGCGAGTGCGCCGCCAGCCATGCGTAGGCGGCCGGCGGGCCGAGGTCGAGCTCGGTCCCGTAGCGGTGGAGGCTCGTGCCGGGTGGGGCGACCCATTTCGGGTCGGGGTTCGCCGCCCAGAGCGCCGCCTGCTCGGCGTCCGAGCGGAACCCGCTCGTGATCGAGAGGTAGATGCCCGCCTCGCGCCGGGCTGCGGCGGCCATGCGGTCGAAGGCGAGCGCGACGTCCGGTCGCATCGGCTCGCCCTGTCGATATGCGAGCGGGCCGTGGTATCCCCCACGGTCGGCGGGGATGCCGACGTCCTCCGACGGGATGAGCTCAGCGGTTGCCCGGGCTCGTACGTCGACCCGGCGGCGACGGTCGGCGGCCGGCAGGCGAAGGTCGCCGCCGCCGCGTACGGTGACGGTGACCCGGCTGGGAGCGAAGCCCTTGTCGGGAAACTCGACGCCGACTCCCTGCGTTCGCACGCCGTTGCGGCGCGCGCCCCGCTCGGCGGCGGAACGGGCCAGTGACAGGTAGGCCGGCGTCGAGAGGTGGCGCGGGTTCGGCACGCCGTCCTCGAGCAACACGGGCTCGAACAGCCGGTGGTAGTGCCGCCGCATGACCTGCGCCGCGGACACGGCCGCGAGATCGGCGGCCCGCTGATGCTTGCCGCGAGCGCCGAGCGCCTGCCCGAACCCGAACAGGATGAGTGTCCCGGCGAGCAGGGCTGCGAGCGCGCCGAGCATCAGGATCGCCGCCTGGCCGGTCTGGCCGGCTCCTCTCGACCGCACGGTCATCCCGGCGCCTCGCACAGGTCGGCCAGCTCGGCGATCGCGCGACCCAGCTCCCCTCGCGGCTCGCGGCCTCCCAGGGCGAGCTGGGCGCCCATCTTGGAGTCCGGGAGGCGATGGACGGAGCGGGTCGACCAACGCGATGCATCGACCTCGTCTGCCGCGTGGGCCCGGTTCAACACGACGATCGGGTCATGACCGAGGCGGGCGAGGCAGTCCGCCGCGACCGCCGCAAGAGCCGGCTCGACGGTGGCCGTGGCTACGACGATCACGCGATCCGCGAGCGCGGCCGGTGCTCCGCCGAGCGAGGCGGACCCGGCGTCGAGAACGAGCGGCGCGAAGTGGCGGGCGCTCTCGGCCAGGGCCGCCCGCTCCGCTCCACCGACGAGGCACAGGCGGCCCACGGCGCGCGTGTCTGCGCCGGGCACGTCGGCGAGAGCTCGGGCGAGCTGAGCGGCGGCGTGGGTGGCGAGCGGGATGCCGCTCGCCCGAGCCTCACAGTGGACCGCCGCCGCGCCATCGACGTCGCGGCTGGCGAGCTCGGCGGCAAGCGCCCGCGAGACGACCGTCACCCCACAGCCGCGGGCGAGCCCGAAGACGGCGACGACTTGCCGCAGCTCCGACGGCGACGCCGAGAGAGACTCCGGCGGAGGCGACGCGGGCTCGAGCAGCCACGAACCCGCGGCGGCGAGCGCACCGGCGACCAGACCACGGCGGGGGTCCGCGGCGTGTCCACCACCGGGCAGGACCCGCAGGTCCGGGCGGCAGCTCACGGTGCCTCCACGGTCGCCCTGCCCGTGACTTCGAGGGCCCATCCAACCTTGCGAAGCAGCGACGGTGGGCGTAGGCGGACCTCCACGCGGCCGCCCTCGATGTCTACCCGAGCCTCCGCTTCGGACCAGCCCGGCAGGGCTTCCTTCGCAGCGGTCGGCGCGTCCTTGCCGGCAGCCAGCGCGAGCGCCCCGGCCTCCGCGGCGTTCCCGGCGAGCACGCTCGCGTAGCCGACGGCGAGCAGCTGGAAGGCCGCGAGGCCGACGACGACGACGGCCGGAACGAGAGCGACGGTCTCGACCGACGCCTGGCCGGCCTGCTCTCTCGGGCGTTCGCCCGTGGTCATCCACCACCCCCGAGCGAGGACACGGCCGCCACCCGCAGCGGCCCACGCCAGCGGCGCAACAGCAACGGGACCTGGACGGACACCCGGATGCCGCCCTGCCTCAAGCGCTCGACCTCGAGCCCACGCTCCAGCGACCGCGGCAGGGCGCTGCGGGCCGCCTTCTTTGCGCTCCGGCCGACCGTGTCGGCGCGCGCGGCGGCCCGAGCCGCATGAGCGGTGAGCCAGGCGGTCTGACCGGCGAGGGCGAGCTGCCAGGCGACGGCCCCGAGGAGAAGCACCACGGGCAGGAGCGCGACGAGCTCGACCGTCGCTTGGCCACGCTCGCCTCCGCGAGCGCGCCGCAGGATGTCGATGGCCGGAGTCATGGCCGCGGACGTTCCCGCGGAGCGACCGACCGGACAATGCGCCCGAGCTACAAGAGAGCTACGAGATCGTTACTCGTACGCCCGATACCGCGTCCAGGTCCAGTACAGCCCGTACGAGCAGAGCGCCAACAGGGCGAACCACACCAGGACGCCGATGCCGCCCTCGTCGAAGAGGCGGTCCGTCGCGACGAACGTCAGGATCGCGAGTCCGACCGATCCGAACAGCGCCAGGCGCAGGTTCGGGTTGAGGCTGTCGATGTCCAGGCGGTACTGGTGATAGAGCCTGTAGCCGAGATAAGCGATCGCGGCCAGGAACGACACGGTGAGAAGGGTCAGCACCACGTCGAGTGCGTTGCCGCCCCCGGGCAGCGCGACCAGGGCCAGCGCGATCAGCATGACCACGCCGAACTTCCAGGCGAATTCCATCGCCGGGAAGCGTAGCCGCCAAACGGTGGCGGCCGCCCGCCTCGCCCCCTACTCGATCGCCCCCGCCCCCACCAGCACCAACACCAACGTCCCGAGCGCCACCCGGTAGATCACGAAGATCACGGTGGAGTGCGTCGAGAGGTATCGCAGCAGCCACGCGATCGCCACGTACCCGCTCAGGAACGCCATCAGCGTCGCCACCACCAGGGCGCCGATGCTGGTGCCGTCGCCGTCGTCGTCGCTCAGGATCGTTCCCAGCTCCAGCAGCCCGCTCAGCACCACCGCCGGTACCGAGAGCAGGAACGAGAACCGGGCCGCCGCGGGCCGGTCGAGGCCCATGAACAGCCCGGCCGTGATCGTCGCGCCCGAGCGCGACACCCCAGGGATCAGCGCCAGCGCCTGCGCGAGCCCGATGGCGAAACCGTCCTTCGTGCGGATCTGCTCCAGCGACCGCTCACGCGTTCCCACCTTCTCGGCGAGCAGCAGCACCAGCCCCAGCACGATCAGCGCGGTCCCGATCAGGTACAGGTCGCGCGCGCCAGTCTCGATCTGGTCCTTGAACAGCACCCCGAAGATCCCGATCGGGATCGTGCCGAGCACGATGTACCACCCGAGCCGGGCATCCAGCTCGCGGCGCAGCGGGCGATCGCCGAGCGAGCGCAACCACGCGCGGGCGATCCGCAGCAGGTCCTCGCGGAAGTACAACAGCACGGCGGCCATCGTCCCGAGCTGGGTCACGGCCGTGAACGCGGCCCCCGGATCCTCCCAGCCGAGGAACGCGGGCACGATGCGCAGGTGACCGGTGCTCGAGATCGGCAGGAACTCGGTCAGCCCCTGCACGATCCCGAGGACGATTGCCTCGAGGACGGACACAGCCGGGGCAGCCTAGTGGGGCGGCCGGGCGCCCCGGCGCGGGCGCCTCAGTGCGCCCCGTCGGACTCCTGGAACCGCTTCCGCGAGGCGTCGATCTCCTTGATCGCGTCCTCGCGTGAGAACCAGCCCTCCACCTCCACGCGCTTGTTCTCGAGCTGCTTGTACACGGTGAAGAAGTGGGCGATCTCGTTCTGAAGCTGGTCCGGCACCTCGTCGAGCGACTTGAGCGTGTTCCAGCCGGGGTCGGTGAGGGGGACGGCGAGGATCTTGTCGTCGACCCCCTGGTCGTCCTCCATCCGGAACAGCGCGATCGGCTTCACGTCGATCATGCACCCGGGAAACGTCGGCTCCGAGACGCACACCATCACGTCGAGCGGATCCCCGTCGAGCGACAGCGTGTCCGGCACGAAGCCGTAGTCGGTGGGGTACACGACCGACGAGAACAGGAACCGGTCGAGCTTGATGACGTCGCGCTCGTGGTCGAACTCGTACTTGTTCCGGCTCCCCTTCGGGATCTCGACGATGCACTCGAAGGATTCGTCGGCCACGCCGTGCGACAGGGTATCGTTGACGCTCCATGCGGCTCCTCAGTGAACTTGCACTGTTCGCCAGCGACAACGGCGAGGGACTCGTCGGGGAGACCGACGACCGCATCATCACCTTCTTCTCGCTCGGAGTGGTGGTCTTCTTCACCGTCCTGGTGGTCGTGCTCTCGGCTCTCCAGGCGAGCCTCGAGCGCCGCAAGGAGCAGCGCAAGGCGAGCGAGCTGCGCAGGCGGGTCGGCTGGTAGGCCACAACGAGACGCGGCCCCGCCGGGGACGGGGCCGCGTGGTGCGAGGAGGGATCTGCACCACCGATCCTGCCGCCCGGCAGCGGTTCGGGTGTGAACAGTCTGAGAAGTCCTCCAACGCCGCGGCGCGAGCCGCGCTCAGGGCCTGATGACCGGTCCGGTCTTCACCGCCTCGAGCGCGCTCGCGGGGATCGTCTTGATGCCGTTGAGGGCGTCGTCGTCCCAGCCCAGGTCCTCTACGCCGTCGATGAAGATGTGCGTCGATCCCAGGGGGCCGTTGTCGGCCACCAGCGCGCCGTAGGTCTTCAGCGCCTGGGCGACCACGCGCGCTTGGCCGTGCAGGAAGCTGATGTCGTAGCTCGCCTTCAGGCGCAGGCGCAGGCCCATGGGCGGCTGATCGGGGTCGGTGTTCGTGGACGCCCAGTGCGTCGCGGGGTGGATATAGGCCCGTTGCGTCACGGGGACGATGACTCGCAGCGCATGGCGGATGACGCCGGCGTCGGCCTCGTCTCGGCGGGCGAGGCCGGGCAGAATCGGCAGCCCGGCGGCGTCGGCGGAGGTCCAACCGTCGGGACGCAGGGCGTTGGAGCGGAGGTCGAATACCGCGCCGCTGTAGGCGTGCCAGCCCGCGCCCTCGCGCGCTGCCTCGTAGAGCTCGAACAGCTTGCAGTCGCCTTGACGCAGCGTCAGCACATGCTGGTCCTTGCCACTTTCGATCGGCGCATCGAGCGGAATCGGGTAGGGACCGGGATCCGACTGGTCGGGAACGTCGAAGCGCATGGGTACGAGCGGCTGGGTGAACGGCACGATGACGTAGGGGGTGCCGTGGGCGCCATTGCCGCCGAAGCCCGGCCACAGGGTCATCGAGCCGAACGAACCGATGTAGTCGTGCGAAGTGTCGACAGGTGCCTGAGACACATCGGTGTTCCAGGGATTGTCGTTCGGGAAGATCGGACAGCCGCCGATCATGGGACTCCCCGCGAAGCGATCGTCCGCCGTCGCGCCGGGGGCGCCGCCCGGCGTGGCGCCACCCTGTGTGGCTTCGCGCGCCAGGGTCGTGACCGTCACGCTGCGCGCCTTCGCGCAGCGCTTGCGGCGACAGGGCCGGACCTTGTAGCGATAGTGCGTCGCAGGCGCGACCCGAGTGTCGCGGAAGCGTCGCCGGTTGGCCTTTAGCCGCACCCGGCGTCCCCTACGGCGGACCTCGTAGCGCGTCTCGCCGCGCGAGCGATCGCGCCACCTCAGCCGGACCGAGTCGGCGTCGGCGCGCGCGGAGAGCTTTGCGACCGGGCGCAGGCGAGCCTCCGCCGAGGCCGCGGACGGGGGGGCGAGCGTGTAGCCGATCGCAGCCCACAGTCCCGCCAGAACGACGAGCATCGGCCGCACCCCGCCCAAGATCTTCCACACTTTGCTGACCGCCATCCCTCTAAAAGCACGCCTACGGCTTCCGTACCGCGGGCGCTGCGAGCGTAGCGGCTCGCCGTCCGTCCGCCTCGATCAGCACGTCTGAGAAGCTTCCGCGCCATGGCCGGCCCAGTGACTTACGAGCGCCGCGGCGCCGCCGCCGTCCTCACGATCGACCGTGAGGAGCGCCGCAACGCGGTCGACGGCCCGACCGCGGACCTGCTCGCGGCCGGCTACCAGCGCTTCGTAGAGGACGACGAGGCCCGCGTGCTCGTGCTCACCGGCGCGGGCGACATCGCCTTCTGCGCCGGCGCCGACCTCAAGGCGATCGAGACCCTCGGCCCCCGCATCGAGCTCGAGGAGGGCCCGCTCGGGTTCACCCGGCGGATATCGCCGAAACCCACGATCGCCGCCATCTCCGGCTGGTGCCTGGCCGGCGGGCTCGAGCTGGCGCTCTGGTGCGACCTGCGAATAGCCACCGAGACCGCCCGCCTCGGCTTCACCGAGCGGCGCTTCGGCGTCCCGCTGATCGACGGCGGCACCCAGCGCCTGCCGCGCATCGTCGGCCTGGGCCGCGGCCTCGACCTGATCCTCACGGGACGGATCGTCGACGCCGAGGAGGCCGAGCGCATCGGCCTGATCACCGAGCGAGTGCCGCCGGGCCGTCACCTCGAGCGCGCGCTCGAGATCGCCGAGGCGCTCGCCCGCTTCCCGCAGCAGACCATGCTGGCCGACCGCTCGGCCGCCATCGAGGGGATCGGCCGGCCGCTGGAGGAAGGGCTGCGCCTCGAGGCCCGCTCCGGCCTCCCCACGCTAGAGACGGCCCTCGCCGGCGCCGCCCGCTTCGCGAAGGGCGAGGGACGCGGCGGCGCGGGCGCCGGCGTCTAATCTCGGCGCTTGTGCCACCAGCCATCGAGGTCACCGACCTGCGCAAGTCGTACGGCGACGTGGAGGCCGTGCGCGGCGTCTCGTTCAACGTCGAGCGCGGCGAGGTGTTCGGCCTGCTCGGCCCGAACGGAGCCGGCAAGACCACCACCGTCGAGATCCTCGAGGGCTACCGCCGCCGCTCCGCCGGGGAGGTGCGCGTGCTCGGCCAGGACCCCGAGAGCCGCGACCGGCGCCTCCAGGAGCGCGTGGGCATCGTGCTCCAGAGCTGCGGCTTCTACCCGCGCGCGACCGTGCGCGAGGCGGTCGAGCACTTCGCCAAGGCCTACACGCGCCCGCGCGACCCGGCCGAGACGATCGCCCTCGTCGGGCTCGACGAGAAGGCCGACGCCCGCACCAAGGAGCTGTCAGGGGGCCAGCGACGCCGGCTCGACCTCGCGCTCGCCTTGGTCGGCGATCCCGAGCTCGTGTTCCTGGACGAGCCCACCACCGGCTTCGACCCCGCCGCGCGCCGCACCGCCTGGGGCGTGGTCAGGCGGCTCAAGGAGCTCGACAAGACCGTGCTGCTCACCACCCATTACCTCGACGAGGCGCAGGAGCTGGCCGACCGGGTGGCGATCGTCAAGTCCGGGCGCATCGTGGCCGAGGGACCGCCCGCCCAGCTCGGCCCGGGGAGCGCGCACTATCGCGTGTCGTATCTCTCGGAGGGTCGCCGGGTGGAGCACCAGACCGACGACCCCACCGAGCTGCTCCACCGCCTCACCCGCGACGCGCTGGCGCGCGGCGAACGGCTCGAGGGGCTCGAGGTGGCCCGGCCCACGCTCGAGGAGGTCTACCTCGAGCTGACCCACGAGGCGGACTCGGTATGAGCGTCGTGGGCCTCGCCTGGGAGCAGTTCCGCTTCGAGCGCAAGCTGTTCTGGCGCAACCCGAGCGCCGCGTTCTTCAACTTCCTGCTCCCGATTCTGCTGCTGGTCCTGATCGCCGCCGCCTTCGCCGGCGACGACGACGAGCTCGACGTGCTCGTCCCCGGCGTGGCGGGCATGGGCGTCCTGGCCACGACCTTCACCGCCCTCGCGTTCAACCTCACGCTGCTCCGTGACGAGGGCGTCCTCAAGCGGGTGCGCGGCACGCCGATGCCGCCGGGCGCCTACCTGGCGGGGCTGATCGGGTCCGCCGCGGTGAACGCATTCCTTCAGGTCGCCGTGGTGGTGGTTATCGGAAACGTCGCATACGGCGTCGACTGGCCCAATGATCCGCTACTGCTGGCGTTGTTCACCGGCCTCGGCGTCGTCTGCTTCGCCGCCCTCGGCGTCGCCTTCTCCCACGCGATTCCGAACGAGGACGCCGCGCCCGCCTACACGAACGCCGTCTTCCTGCCGCTGATCTTCATCTCCGGGGTCTTCTACTCCGCCGACGAGCTGCCCGAGGCGCTGAAGGCGATAGCGGAGGCACTGCCGCTGAAGCACCTGATCGACGGGCTGTCGGAGGCGATCGTCGGCGGCGGGGGCGACGCCGCGACAGCGGCCGCGGTGGTGGCGGCCTGGGCGGCGGTCGGGATCGTCCTGGCCGTGCGGTTCTTCCGCTGGGAGTAGGCGCCGCTACAAACGCAGCGCGTGCCCGTTGCGGCGCAGCCAGGCCTCGTGCACGCGCCAGTCGGGGCAGCGCGAGGCGAGCAGACGCCAGAAGCGCGAGGAGTGGTCGAGCACCTCGAGGTGCGCCACCTCGTGCTCGACGACGTAGTCGAGGATCTCCGGGGGCGCCAGCAGCAGGCGCCAGTTGAAGCTCATCGCGCCGTTCGAGGAGCAGGACGCCCAGCGCGTGCGCTGTCCACGGATCTGGAGGGCCGTGTAGGTCGTGCCGGCGCGCGCGCAGGCCGCGTCGAGGCGCGGGGCGACCTCGGCGCGGGCACGGCGCCGGTACCAGCGCTCCAGCGCGTCGCGGACCGCCACGCCCGGCGGCAGCGCCATGCGCAGCTCGGCCCCGCGCCGTGCCACGTGCTCGCGGCGCCGCGAAGGATCGACCCGCACCGCGAGGGCCAGGCGCTCCCCCAGATACCAGACCTCGCCGCCGTCCTCGAGGCGAGCCGGCGGCAGCTCGAGCTCGGTCTGGCGCATGCGCCGCAGCGTGCGCTCGATCCAGGCCCGCTTCTCCTCCACGAACGGCTCGACCTCACGCAGCGGGAAGCGCCGCGGCACCACCACCTCGACCCCGCTCCCGTCGACCAGGATGCGGGCGTGGCGCGCCCGCTCGGAGCGCCGGATGCGATAGGGAATCGAGGTCAACCCGCCGTGAGGGTATGCGTGCCCGCGGACGGCGGCCGGCCCTCGGCCACCTCGGTGTAGACCTGCGCCAGGCCGCGCGCGAGCGCCGGCCACGAATAGCGTCCGCGCGCCACCTCGTACGCGCGCCCGCCCCGCCGGCGGCGCTCCTCGTCCCCGTTCACCGCCTCGACGAGGGCATCGGCGAGCGCCTCCTCGTCGTCGGGGGGCACGAGCCAGCCGGTCTCGCCGGCGTCGATGATCTCGGCGGGCCCGTGGGCATCGACCGCCAACGCGGGCAGGCCACAGGCCATCGCCTCCACGATCACCGCCCCGAACTGCTCACGCACCGATGGCAGCACGAGCAGGTCGGCCGCGTTCAGGCCCTCGGGGAGGTCGTCGTGCCCGCGCCAGCCTGCCAGGAACACGTCGGGGTCGCCGGTCTCGCGCACCACGCCGAGCGGATGCTCATCCTCCCACTCGCCCGGAAAGCCGCCGAGCACCACGAGCGGGGCCGGTTGCCTGAAGCGCTCGCGCGCGCGCGCGTGCGCGCGGATGAGAAGCGGAAGCCGCTTGACCTCCGTGTACCGGCCCACGTAGAGCAACACCGGCCCGCCCGCCCGGAAGGGCTCGAGGTCCTCCTCCCGGTAGGCGACGCTGCCCGGCTCGCCCGACTCGTCCCAGCCGCGCGGCTCATCGACGAGCCAGCGGCGCCAGTGCCCAAGCCTCGCCTCGCCCGTGAGCGGCCGCCTGTCGAACCCCTCCGGATCGAAGCCGTTCGGGGCCCAGACGACGCGGGCCGGGTCCACGTCCAGCAGCTCCGGGACCCGCCGCACGGCGTCGGGCGAGAGCACGAGCAGGCGCTCGCAACCGCGCGCCCAGCCCCGCATCCGCTCGGCCCATGCGGTCGCGTGATCCCACCCCGCCGGCGGCCCCTCGTCGATCTCGCGCAGCATGAGCAGCTCGGTCCCGTGGAGGTGGCCCACGCGGGGTATCCCGCCAAAGGCGCGCTCGGCCGCTTCGTGGATCGGGGTCAGGTGGTGCAGGTGCAAGATCTCTGCCCTCCCCGCCTCCGCGACGGCGAGTTGCCGCTCCCAGGTCGAGACGAGTCGCTCGTAATCCCTGTCCCCCACCCCCGCGAACACCCGGTCGGGCGCGCCGGGCCTGTCCTCGTACGAGGGTTGGAAGGGCGGATCGGCGGCCAGCGGGTCCTCCGCGCCGGCCGACGGGGTGTAGTCCAGTGGACGGATGTCCATCGGACGGGCGTCCAGGTTTCCGTAGAAAGTACCTGCGTGCGACTGGTCGCCGGGCTCTCCGAGGGAGCCGCAGGCCACGGTCACGTCCCACCCCGCCCGGGGCAGAGAACCCGCTAGATAGCGGGCAACCTGGGCGGATCCGCCGCGCGGGAAGAAGAGCAGGCCCATGACGACGCGGCGCACGCCAAGAACCTACCGAGCCTTTAGCGATGGGCCGATCTCTCGAACATTCGTCCAATCGCTCAATTCGGCCGTTGACGAGCCGACAAATGGCTCAAGCGGCGAACCAATAGCGCCGCTCGGGAAACAGGAGACCTAGATGAACGGCATGAGCACCAGGAAGAAGCTTCTCGTCACCCTTGGCGTCATGGCCCTCATGGGCCTCGGCGTGTTCGGGACGTTCGCGGCTTTCACGGCCACGACCACGAACTCGGGCAACGAGATCGACTCGGGCAGCGTCAAGATCGACGACGACAGCGGCGCGACCACCGAGCTCTACGACGTCACCAACCAGAAGCCGGGCGATTCGACCTCGGCCTGCCTGCGGATCAAGTACAACGGCTCGCTGAACGCGGCGGTCAAGCTCTACATGTCCGCCGGCGTGACCAACGGCACGATGTACAACCTCCAGGTCGAGCGCGGCTCGGGCCTGACCACGGTTGACAACACGCGTTCGTGCGCGGGCTTCTCGTCCTCGTCCACCGTCTACAACGGCAACCTCGGGTCCTTCGCGACCACGTACGCCGGCGGGTACGACGGCAAGGCCGGCGGCGCCGCGTGGGCGCAGAACGACGCCGTGGACTACCGCTTCACGATCACGCAGAACGACGACGCGACCGCGAACGCGCACACCGCGGTCACGTCGAGTGGCCCGCACAGCTTCACGTGGGAGGCCCGGAACAACTAAGGAGCGCGGGCGCTCCTAGCTCATGCCAGCGGGGGTCGCCCGGACGCGGCCCCCCCCCCCGCGCCACGAAATCGCAAAGGCGGGTCTGCCAGAACCCCCTCTTCCCCCCATGACCGCCCCCGGGTTTGGGCCCCGGCCCCGCCTGACGGGCCGGCGTACGATCCTCTCGGTGA